>Ga0070699_100000270_pt1 | contig 49809 bp, 75 predicted proteins | sample KBSK1503metaG_FD_65473 | JGI IMG/M metagenome (GOLD analysis project Ga0070699, IMG submission 65473) | Corn, switchgrass and miscanthus rhizosphere microbial communities from Kellogg Biological Station, Michigan, USA - KBS K1-50-3 metaG | ecosystem: Host-associated > Plants > Roots >... | reverse complement strand
GGACATACTACGAGCAGTTGAAGCAGTCGAACGACGCTATTACCTACCTGAAGGGCAGGGGCATTGATGGTGCAACTGCTAAAGTTTTCCGGCTCGGATTTGTCGCGGATCCAGAAGACAACCACGACCAGATGGTGGGGATGCTGGCGATTCCATTTATCACCCCAACAGGTGTCGCGGCTATCCGTTTCCGCCGCATTAGCGGCGAGGGAAACAAGTTCCACCAGGAAGCCGGATGTCTCTCACCGTTGTTCAATGTGCGAGACCTTCACCGCTCTGAACCCTACATCGCGCTTTGTGAGGGCGAGCCCGACACGATTGTGATGTCTGGTTTGGTTGGCGTGCCGGCTATCGGGTTGGCCGGCACTGGGCAATGGAAACTGCGGGGCCGCTTCTATAAGCGGCTGTTGATGGACTACGACAAGGTGTTTGTCGTGATGGACCCGGATAAGGCTGGGCGTGAGACCGCGACAGCGATCATGAAAGCTGTCCCGAACGCAGTGAATGTGATCCTGCCGTTCGACGTAAACGACACGTACCTGGCTCATGGCCGGGACTACATTCTGAAGGAGTTGGGTTTGTGGCAATCATCCGAAATGCCGCTAAGTGCCTAGAGTGCGGGGACGTGATCGAGTCCAAGCATCGGCACGATTGGGTGCGGTGCGCGTGCGGCAACATTTTCGTTGATGGCGGCCGGGTGTATATCCGGCGTGGCGTGGCGGATCCGGAGAAGTTTCAGGATCTGAGCGAGTTCTCTCCGGAGACGAAGGAAGAAGAGAAGAAGTCTGCTGGGGATCAGTGGACGACTACCGAGACGATGGGGCAGATCTGATGGCACGTGGTATCGCTTTCGACTACAACGGTTGGCTTGACGCTGACCACTCGAATGACCTGGCGTCTGTGTGGGCACAGCGCTATCTGCGGTCGATCGATGCTGAGGATGCGTTGACGGCGTTGCAGGTTGAGTCGGCGTACGACGCGGGTTTCGCGGCTGCTGTTGAGGCCGCTGAACATGGGCTCGCAGTCGCCGAAGCCTGACCCGGTGACAGCCGAGGTGGTTCGCATGCTCGAATCGTTCGGTTTGAAGGTCAGGCGCGCGGATGTCGAAAACCTGGGGACGATCTTGACCGTGGTCATTCCCGTAATTCATTGAATACCTGAGCGTGCGCGGGGTCCAATATCTGTGAGGGCACTGGTTGTCCGAAACAGATAGGAGTCTTTGTTGAAGGTTCTCGGAATCGATATCGAGACAACCCCGAACCTCGCGCACGTTTGGGGAATGTGGGATCAGAACGTTGGTCTCAACCAGTTGCTAGAAGCAACTGAGATGATGTGTTTCGCAGCGAAGTGGTTCGGGGATCCGAAGATCCATTTCGCGGCCGGTAGGTACGCGGTGGTTCCCGAGGGGAACACGGGCCTGATGGTTGAGAAGGCCCACAGCCTTCTCAATGAGGCTGATGTGGTGGTGCATTTCAACGGGAAGACGTTCGATGTGCCTCACATGAACCGCGAGTTTCTTCTCCACGGGTTGACTCCTCCGTCCCCGTATAAGCAGATCGATCTTCTTCAGGTTGTGAAGCGGAAGTTCAAGTTCCCTTCGAACAAGCTTGAGTATGTGTCTCGGAGGCTGGGGTTGGCCGGCAAGGTGAAGCACCAGGGGCACGAATTGTGGATTAAGTGCATGGCCGGCGATCCGCAGGCGTGGCGGAAGATGCGCGTCTACAACAAGCAGGACGTGATTCTGCTTGAGGAGTTGTACGAGATTCTTCGGCCGTGGATCGAGCCTCACCCGAACATCGCTTTGTATGACGATTTCGAGCAGGACGTATGTCCTGTGTGCGGTTCGTCCGACTTGAAGCCTCAGGGTTTCGCGTACACGTCGATGAGCAAGTTCCAGCGCTTTCAGTGCGCTGATTGCGGCAAGTATTCCAGGTCCGGTAAGCGCCTTGGCGCTGTTGATGTGCGGGAGGTTCGTGCGTGATTGAGTTCAAGGAATGGCCGAAGATCCCGCGCTTGTTTCGGGAGTGCATGATCACTGAGAAGATCGACGGCACGAACGCGGGGGTGATCATTGAGAAGCTTCCGAAGGATGCTCCGTTGCTTCACCTGTGGAACGACCGTAAGGCTATCGCGGTCGTGCTGCACGAGGACCGGCTCTACCTGGTTGGTGCGCAGGCGCGCAACGGTCTGATCACCTTGCAGGACGACAACCATGGTTTCGCGTCGTGGGTTGGGAAGAACGCGGCTGACCTGGTGCGGATCCTCGGTGAGGGCACTCACATGGGTGAGTGGTGGGGCCACGGCATCAACCGTGGCTACGGGCTCCCGAAGGGTGAGAACTACTTCTCTCTGTTCAACGTGGCCCGGTGGGATCCGCTGTACGACGACGCGACATGGCCCAAGGGTCTGTCGATCGTGCCGGTGCTGTACGAGGGCATGTTCTCTACCGGCGCGGTGCGCGCCACGGTGGACAGCCTGAAGAAGAACGGCAGTTTGGCGCGCGGCGGGTACGACAAGCCTGAGGGTGTTGTCGTCTTCCATGCGGCTGCCGAGGAGATGTTCAAGGTGACGTGTGAGCGTGACGAGGAGTGGAAGGGAAAGAAGTGAGTGCGCGCCTGATCGAAGAGAACTTCGAGCGCCTGTCAGCACTCGCGCTTCAGGTCGCACGTTCGGTGCGACGGAAGTACCACACGTCGGATACGGATGACCTGACTCAGGTCGCGTTGATGTGGTGTGTGCAGCATCCCCGGAAGCTTGCCGAGTTCCTTGCCGTTGAGGGCACAGGCGATCGGTTGCTTGTGGCAAGCATGCGGAACGCGTGCCGGGATTATGCCCGGAAGCAGAAGGCAGCGGAGATCGGCTACGAGCCTGAGGACGAGACGTTCTACTCCAAGCGAATGTTGAAGGGTGACGGGACGAACCCGGGTCTTCTGCACTACGTGTTTGAGCGGAAGAACTGGGAGCATCCGCCGTTCCGTGGCGAGTCTGCCGGCCGTGTGGCCGGCGACCCTGCGGAGGGTGGCGCGTGGCTCGCGATCATGTGCGACGTGGACCTGGCGCTCAGTTCGCTAGAGAAGGCTGAGTACCTGCTGTTGAAGAAGCACTTCGCCTATGGCGAAACGTATGAGGCGTTGGGTGAGGCATTCGAACCGGCGCCTGTGGCGAAGGCGACTGTTGCCTCGTACATCGATAAGGCGGTTGCGAAGATGCAGGACTTTCTAGGTGGTCCCCGGCCACGTGAGGACGGACCGGAGGACGAATGGGAGCAGGAACCGGAGTATGTGGGCACTCGGCGTGCAATCTCAAACGCTCATGCGCGGGCTATTACGGAGAACCAGAACGGTGCCCCGCAGCATCTGCCTTCCCGGTGACTGAGGATGAGTACTTCTCGTGGCTGGACGAGGAGTACGAGAGAGAACGTCTAGAACATGAGAGGTACATGAATGGCTTGGTATCCGCTAGCGATCAAGAAAGTGATTGCCCCCGGCCCCAATGATCCACCGATCATTGCCATGGGCGCGATCTTGCACGTTGACTCGGGAGACAACAAGTCTCTGTTCGAGTACTTCTCTTCGGGGAAGTCGGATGGTGTGGAGTCGCACTTCTTCGTCCGGAAAGACGGAGCTATCGAGCAGTACCGGGACACGGCGTACGAGGCCGATGCGAACCTGAAGGCGAACTCGTTTATGCGGGGTCTTCAGCGCTTCGGCTATGTGTCGATCGAGACGCAGGGCAAGGATGCCGGCGAGTGGAACGACCTACAGCTCGCCGCGATCAAGACGCTGTTGAAGTGGTTGAGCGAGACGCACAACTTCCCGTTGCGGAAGTGCCGGGATCCGCAGGATCCGGGCGTGGGTTACCACACGATGTGGGGTGCGCCTGGTCCGTGGACGCCGAAGGCGAAGACGTGCCCGGGGCCGGATCGGATCCGGCAGTTCAACGCGGTACTTGTGCCGTGGTTCTCGGAGGGCCACAGCAAGGATGCAATCGAGGGAATGACGGAGGCTGAAGTGCAGGAGATTCTTGCGGCGTTGAAGACGCACGCGGATGCGGAGACGGCGCGGTATTCCGATCTCGCGGATCGGCTACATGAGCAGGATCGGGTGTCGTTGGCGCGGTACAAGGAGTTCCACGACACGCTTTCCCGGATCGAGGGCGCGGTTACGCCCGTGGACGGGGATGGCGCGAAGTGAAGTTCGCGGCGTACGCGAAGATGTACGTAGCTCTCGTGGGGCTACTGGCGTCGGCCGCGTTGGGCGTGACCGGCATTCCTACGGGCTGGAAGGTGCCTCTGGCGGTCGTTGTGGCGTTGGCTGGGGCTTTCGCTGTCTGGAAGGTCCCGAACGTCCCTGAGGACCTTCCAGCGCCGGCCTGGAAATCGGCCGGCCCCGCGTGGGAGCCGTACGACCTGGGCGAGGCCGGCGAATACGAGGACGACTACTTCTAGAGCAAGCAGAAGGGCCCATCGGTAGCAGCCGATGGGCCCTCTTTGTCGACACGGGGGGATCCCTATCTGAGCAAGGGTGATGTGACGACCCGTAGAACGATAAGGGAAGGGCCCCCGGCACGCAAACCCGGGGGCCCTTCTGGAAAGGGGAGTGGCGTCGGTCCAAGACATTTCTCCCGACGAAGAACCTACCACAAGCGAAAGCCCCCCGGGGGTTCCAATCCCGGGGGGCTTTCTATCCCCTACAGCGCATTACAGGCGTGCCCCCTCGAATGGTGGGCCGAGAGAGAAGCTAGCACGAGAGAGGGCCCCGGCTGAAGGAGTCGGGGCCCTCTCGTTGTGTTGTTACCCACCTGGAATGTTTCGGCCGATTCCCGCGCAACGGATCTCCCGGGCGAAACGTGGGTTCCAACGGGCCCTCAGATTAGACCTGCTCGGCGTGTGCAAGCCCACCCGCCAAAGACGGACAGATACCTTTCGTATCGGTACGTCACATGTGGTTGATGGTTTGCCGAGTGCACCAGGCCATCCGGCACCTGAGGGTTGCTCGCGGGGAGCCTAGCGGAAGGTGACCTGGAACTTCAAATCCCATCCGCAGGCTTGCGCATACCGGCGAAGGAACCCCATCGGCGGATCGTAGTCGCCGCGTTCGTAGCGGGAGATCTGCGCCTGTGCGCAACCGATCTGCTTGGCTAGCTGCTCTTGCGAAAGCTCGGCACCGGCCCGGCATTCGCTGAGGGTTTCGCGTAGCCGCTTGGCGGCGATGGCGTCCTCGAACAGGTTGGTTGCTTCGGCGTCGCCAAGCACCTTGCTCAGGAGTTCCTGGAACTGCTCTGTCTCGGCCACTGCGGGCCCCTTTCTATCCCTGTGTGAACTGGCGTGGACCCTCCCTAGGCCAGCGCCTGTTAGCCGTCGAGAGGGCCCACTGAGGCCACGTTAACAGACGGAAGCGCCCCCAGCCCTGTCCTGGCTGGGGGCGCTCCGGTTCACCACAGACATAAATCGGGATCGTACCGCGACTTCACGGGGAGTGGCATCTTGGCATTAACTAGATCCCGACAGCCACCCCGGATGGGGTGGTGGAACCACTCTACCGCATCGGGACCAGGATCAAGGTCGCGTTCGACACGGCGAGTTCGTTGCTTCCGGCATCCGATCCGTCACCGTTGTAGCCGAAGGCAACGAACTTCCAGTGCTCGGCAACGGTTGTCGTGATGACCGTGGATCCGGAGACGGTGCACGACCGGCCGGTCGTGTCCGGGATGGTGCAGTTCGGCGAGATCGATCCTTCGCCATCCTGCCACTCGAACTCACCGTTGTTGTTCTTGTCGCGCCACAGCGACAACTGGGGCTGCGTGGCGCGGCCCGGCTTGGCCGCGTCCTGGTGCCGGTCGATCTGGCCGGACACGGTCACGAGGTACTTGCCTGCCGGAACTGTCATGTCCAGCGACAGCTTGGTTCCGTTGGTCTTGATCGGTCCGCCGATGAGCCCGATCTCCTGCGGGTTGGCGGTGTCGGCGAGCGCCTTGGTCGAGTCCAGCGCGGCCTTGACTTCCGGCTTGAGGGCCGGGAATCCCACGGTGCTGTTGTAGACCCCATACAAGGCCGTCACGAAACCGGGGTAGAGGTCGCTCTGACCGAGCGAACCATCCTTGACCTGCGCGGTGCCGACGCTGTTTGCCGGGAGCGCGGTGGCGGCCCGGGTCGGGTCGAATGGCGAGGCGTCGGCGAGGCTTCCCCCGGTGGCGAGCACCAGGCCGGCGAACGTGGCGAGCGTGGCGAGCTTTCCCAACTTGTGGAGCTTCACAGCAGTTCCCCTCAGGTAATGCGCGGGGGCTCCGTGCCCCCAGTTGGCGCCCCACGAAGCTAGCACAAGGAAAGGGCCCCGGGGGAGGTTGTTAGTAGCTCATCCCGGGGCCCTGCCTGGTGTCGCGATTACGGGCCAGCACTCGCCCTGTGTGTACCCGTTCCGATCACCGTGTCGCCGGGTTGCGTATCCCGATCACTTAGGCGCTCCGGTCTGAGCCTCGACCCACTACGTGTCGGGTCTATCTCAGAAACGTGCGCAGCAGGAACGTACCACAACGCAGAACACCCCCGAAACCGGGGTGTGGAGCCCAGTTTCGGGGGTGTCCTATGGGGGGTGGCTGCCAAGCGAACGGGGTGCGCACCGGGCAGGCCGAGAGTCAAGCTATCAGGGTGTAGGCGTCCTGTGTCAATGCCGGTAACCCAGCCTTAACCTTACGGCGCTCGGCCTGTGACAGGCCGCCCCACGTGCCCCACTCGTCGTTCTCGATGCCCCATTCGAGGCACCATGCGTACGCGGGGCACGCGTGACAGAGGTCGCGCTGTTTCTGTCCCGCATTCGGCTTCAGGAATTGATCCTCTTTCCCCATGCAGGGGAGAATTGTTTCAGGTGCGAGCGGGAATCGAATTGGGGTCGGGACTTCGTACTTGTCCACGATCGCATTCTTTCTTTCCCGCCCTGAAATACAATGCCAGCAAATACGGTCTTCACGTCTCGTTGTGTATTCGTAGCATTCGAGACACCAATGGTATTGCCCCCCGGCGATGGCGCCCTTTGTCATGCGGCGGCCCGCAGGGCTCGCCGCGCGCGAGCCGGGTGGAAGATGCGCCACGGCCGAGCGAGCCGGGCGCGGTGCCTGCCTGTGAGCGCCCCTGAGAGGCGCTGTGTGCCGATCTGAGCCACTTTCAGCCCTTCCGAGTAGTGCGGCGCACCCTACCGGCGTCCGAAGACGCACAGCAGGATCACCGCTATGAACAAGATTCCGAACATGTCACTGCCTCCGATCCCGGTGAATCATGTACGCGACAATGAGGCCGCACACAATTACCAGCACGGCGAAAATGCCGAGAATAGCAATTACCTGCTCGAATACAACGTCATGTGTCCGGATTGATGGGTCCTCCATGTTTCCCCCTATCTGGCATTACCCGATGAAATGTCACCCACGTCTCGTCAAACAATGCAGCCGAAATTGTGCGAATAGACGCATACAATGCCTCTAGTCTCAGCATGTCCGGCGACACCAATTCCGGGTCGATATCCGGAATTTCGATCGTGATTACGTACGTGCCCGGCTTAGGGCCCGGCTCTGACTGCCGAGTCACGACACCAGGCCGGCACCGTGCCGGATCGCACGCCGCCGCGCCTTCACTCGCTCCCATGGGGTGGCTTCACCACCCGACCGAAGCACACGATTGAGGAGAGCGGCCTTCTCCTGCTCGGCCCGGTTCTTGAACTTCTCCTGTTGCCGCTTCGCCCACGACCGTGCCCGCTTCCGCTTCGCGGCCTCGTTTCCCATCCGCTTGCTTGCCGGATTGCCCTTCAACCCACTTCGTTCCGCCACAACCAACCCCTTTGATGAATCCCCCTTGAATGCATCCGTTGATCTACCGGTGAAACAGAGAAGGGACACGCGCACCCCCGATAAGTAGCGCGTGTCCCTCTCAACCCCACCGGGGTCAGAACTTCCGTTTGAAATCTCTTGCCAGCGAATACAGCCCGGCCCCAGAACACATGACCCCGATCACGAGACACATCGGATTCAAGCCCTTGCCGTGATCCATTGAGATCCAATTCGCCGTATAGAACACGGCGGAGATCCCGAACAGAAGAACGGTCACCCGACCACGCCCCACCGCAGCGCACGCGTGTACGCATACACCAACTCGCGGCCCGCAGCCGTCGCGTTGAACGTCGTCAGATCGAACACCGAGAACTGCACACCCGGGGCCGTCCCCGGCTTGGGTGCCAGCGTTGCCAGCATCCGCAGCCGACCGATCTCGCCCGGCGTCATCGTGAGCATTTCCCGCTGCTCAGCCGCGCGACCCGTGAACCCGTCCCGCGACATACCGAGCGAATTGGTCCACAGTCCGTTGATCCGGTCGTACTCGATCACGGCATCCCGAACAGCGATCATGTCCGGCTCATCGGCCACCATCGCACCGATCCGGTATACCAGGGCCCTCAGGGTCTCGTCTTGACTGCACAGCCATGATCCAGACTCCGAGAGATTCAGAGGCGCCACACCGGGCGCCTCCGCTACCACACTTGTCACTGAGGTTCCTTTCCCCTAGAGGGTCCGTCAGGCGTAGTTGCCTCCGGCCCTGTCTCCTGACCTTCGATCGGCTGCTCATAGAACCAACTTGCCTTCCATGCTTCAGGCATCGATTCCCCCGCCTGAAGCAAGCCGTCAAGTTCCCGGAACGCGTCAGCCATCAGCTTGCCGACACGGAGACGCGTCTCAGCGACAGTCGTCCCCTGCTGTTCCGGAGGGTCGTCATAAAGGCGACCGTAACCACGGAGGAGACGCACCAGGGCGTCAGTCTCCCGTGGCCTGCGAGGCACGCTCGGCCTCTACCTCCTGAGCCGACTTCAGCACCGGCCATTCCCGCCCGTGTGCACGCGGAGGCGCACCCGTGTTGATGTCCGGCTCATGACGCGGCCCCTCCCCGTACTTCAGACGGGCGGGATTCCAGTCGTTCCCCACTACAACCACCCCTTACGTAGGCGCTTTACCTAATGCGCCGGCCTGGTGATGCACCGGCACGGGCACGGTCCAACCCGTGAGGGAGTTGGACCGGCCCGAAGCGACACATACAACCATGGTGCTTGACTCTCTGTCGAGAGTCCGTTACACGCCCGTGTTCCGGCCGCCTTTGAGAACCCACAGGATCTGGTGCACCTGGTCGATTGTCAGATTCGCCAACTTGACATCGAAGACGCTGCCCCACACGTTCGCCTTGACTTCTGCCGTCACGTGGTGGTCAGCCGGGCCCTTCGGGCCGCGCCAGTCCGCCACCCATTGCGTGTCGCTGACCTTCGGCTCCTCCCGTCCACGATCCAACGGGACAACCGCGCTCAGTGATTCGTATGCGGCCTCGCGCGCCTTCAGTTGCTCCACATCCAAAGCGTTGCCCTCGGCAACACGGGTCCACTCCGCTTCAGCGTCGGGCAGAAGCCGACGCAGAATGTCGCCTGCGATCTTGTCAACATCCTTGAAACGGTCGCACGTGATCTGTACGCGCCTCGGACGCGGGTAGACCGTGTTCGCCGGATACGTAGCCGAGAACATGATCCGTTCCTTGTCTTTGTCGTCCGGCCGCACGAACACGCGCCCCGACTCCTTGCCCTCGGCATCCGTGCGAACCAACCACACAGACCAGTCGTGTTCCTTGCCCTGATCCACCGACCACGTGTCACCCGTCTTTTCAGACAGGAACGTAGCCACGAACCCGGACAGGTCACGCGCGATCTCTTTCCACTCTGCCATCTGTACCACTCCCCATATGCGTGCGCTGAGTTGCGCAACCAAAGGCACCGGCCGGGCCGGTGCCAGAGGCAACGTCACTCAGTACGACGGTTCACTGTCACCAAACAGGATGCTTGGACGAATCCGCTCATCCCGCACACCTTCCGAGTCAGTGTGCATCTCCACCTCTTGCTCCTCATCCACATCATCCGCGTAGTAGTGGCACGTCATCAACATTTCCGCGTCGTGCACCAGGCCGAGAGTCACCAACAGGTCACCGAGCACGGAAGCTTCCGTGCAACCGAAGTGCTCGGCCACGTCACCCCACATGGTTCCATCGAGCATTTCCAAGTCACTCACAGCGGCGTTCAACGCGCGCACCTTGTCGGCGTACTCCTCAAGCATGCCGAACGCCCGATCGTCCGAAGCCTCCCACTGCCCCGAAGTGGGCCCGACGCGCATCCCGTCAGTCTCGCCGTACTCCTGACGCTGACGCTTCCATGCCGTGAACTCGGCAGCCAACTCCGGGAAACCCTTTTCGTTGCTCTCAGCCACGATTTTCCCGTGCTCGACTCGGACATCGACCTTTTCTCCGTCGTGCCAGCCGTTCTCTGCCGACCAAACAACGTTGCTCACAACAACCACTCCCCATCTATCTCACTAGCCACCCTGACTAGCTGACAGGCGACACGTACAAGACGTGTCGCCGACCGTCAGTCAGAACTGCCGTCCACCTTCCGCAGCGCCCAAGTAGCGAGCATGTCAAGCTGCACCTTCGCCGCTTCCCGCTCGCCCTCCGGCAACGCCGGAACATCGTTGTTCCGCGCGTAGAAGATGTTCTCCAACAGCGTGTCAACATCCGCCGAACCTGACGAAGCAAGCCCAGCGAAAGCGATACCCGTAGGCCCCGGCGACTGGTACCACGATGCGATCGTGACAGCGCACGCATCCGTGATCTCTTCCACTCCTACGCGCTCACTGCACATCTCCTCAACCTCAGCCGAGGACATGTGCGCGTGACGACCTACCTCAATTTGACTGAATTCACGCGTCATCTCTAACCACTCCCCATACCTCAACACCACTCAACCTGAGTAGCTGATCGGGCCCACAGCCCGCAGGCTGTGAACCCTCCTCCGTCACTCACGCCGCTCACGCTCGCGTTTCGCATACTCCACGAACGCGCGCCACTGTGCCTCTGTAGCCCAACTCACCCGAGGATCATCCAACGGCGGGCCCGAGGGATGATCCTCCCAATCCCACCACATAAACATTTCCCGAGGGGTCAGATACCCGGGATACGGATATTTGCTCACGGCAACGTCTCACCCATCCCCTCAAACAGGCTCTGCGCGATCTCCACCTTGTGCCGCGCATACTCGGGCCTGCCCTTGCACACCTGACGCGTGTACCGGCGCGAACCGATACACACCAGCCGTCCCGTGCGCCGTTCGTACACCTCCCAGCGCTTCACTGGACCTCACGCCAGTCACACTCCGGTTCCGTCACAACAAACGACGTACGCGGTACGTCACCCTGACAGCGGGCCCAGGGCACGCGACACCAGAGCACGTGACGAAACGGCTCCGTAATGTGCACGTGATCCGGCCGGTAGTTCAACCGTGACGCAACACCCTTGCCATCCACAACCATCATACTAACCACTCCCCATAATCCAGTTACTTGCTCTAAGCAACTGAGTGAGAGACACGGGCCCGAAGGCCCGCACTCTCAACGATCGCTCAGCCCAAGATTGCAGCAGGATGCCGCCACCCCTGCGCAGTATCGCCACACCCATCACACTCCGAGCTAGACACCGACTCGTCACAGTGGCAATTCCCGCACGCCAACACCAAACCGCCCAGATTGCGTGCCATGTGCGCAACCATCCTCGCCGCATGCGCCTCCGAGATATCGCCGGACTCATCGAATACCTCACCGTTCGCGATCAAGTTCGCGCACGAGTGACACACCTTCAGCCCGTCATAGAGAACAGTGGCCATCGGTCACACCTCCTCTACTGCGATTTCGATACGCATCACATCACCACGACCGGCATTCAAACCGCGCCGGTGCAACTCGCTGATTGCCTCCTGCAGCTTGTAGATCCACGGGCTGTACGTCGAATCGGAAGGGCAAGACTCGCCCTCCCACGTCATCGTCACCCGCCACCACTCCCGAGGCTCACGCTCCGCGAACGCACCAGGCTCCACAGTCATGCTCTCAAGCTGAGCCTTGTTCAACAGGTTCCCGGTAATCCAGTGCTTCGCACGGAACTCCGTCCCCTTGCTGTCAGCAAACGACGACACCAGGAACTCCACAGCATTCCGCGCGCTACACCGCGAGTAGTCCATCCACTTGTCATCAGTCTTCGCAGACTTGACCTGAACAACCACAAACTCGCCCATCTCAACCACTCCCCTTATCCACCACTACCCATCATGAGTAGCTGAGTCAGCCCACCCCCGCAGGGGTGGGCTCAACAGTCACTCAGAACCGAATCAACTTGCCCAGTTCCTCCGAAAACACCTGAACACCTGTCTTCGGCCGCGTCGTCTTACCGTGGAAGGTGCGGACATAATCCCCACCTTCCGGCCACATGATCCAGACATCCACGTAAGCGTTACGGTTCGCATCCTCAACCCGCGTAAACGAGTATTTGTAGTCACCGATGATGCGCAACCAACGCGACACGTGGAATCCGTCCGAGTTGATCTCTTCGCGGTACGACTCACGCTTGCCAATCCGCATCTCACTCACCCAACCCGGCGCGCGGTTCACGAGACAACTCGTCAGCGAACGCGTAAAGCGTGTGCCCATCGGCGAACTGGACATTCCCGTCCCGGTTCAACAACTTCACTGGCACACTCGGGCGCCCCGGCCAATTCGTGTAATGCAACTCCGTGCCAGCAGGCAACGCGTGCAACTCCGCGATTTCCAAGCCGTGATCTGCCATTTCCACCACTCCCCATTCAACGAACAAAGCCGCTCATCGGCTTTGCACGTAACAACAAGGAATGCACTTGCTCACGTCAGCGGGTGCACAACACGGGGAATGCGTGCACCCTGCCAGGCCCTCGGCTAAGAATCATCCGGCCACACACGGGAGGAGACGCGCAGGCCCTGGCCTGCCTTTCTCCCAGACTCACCATGCGCTCCGTGGGGGAGCTTCCGCTATACCCCTACTCGCCACACTCGCTGGCACACTATTCAGTTTGGCTCGACTACCCGCGAACCGGGGAAGCGCTCGGAGCGACCGCTCCGCCCTACCGCCTCACGCCGTGCGAGACAGACACTGCCCCACCGCGCTCAAAGTCCACAAACCCACCGAAGCGAAGTTACCAACCCGTTATCAACACGTGACCTTCCCACGCTCAGCCCGTAACCCAACCGGGTCACGACCAGGCCGCACGCACGCACACCCCCCACCCGTATCCGAGAGTGAACAGAACACGGGCATTCCTTGCCCTTGGCCCCTATATGGGGGCCTTAGGCAACGATCTCCACCTATATACGTAGAGCTCCACGTATATGAGGCGCGTGATGCATGGCTCTCTGTGTGGCCAGAGGTGTTCTGAGCCTAGGTCAAGCGCTTGTTTGTTGCCTGTGGCAACCACATCCGTTGCTGTCGGCAACTGTTGCCTGAGGCAACGATCGACCCACATTTTTAACTCGGCCGGCGCTAACTGCTCTGACTCTTGTCATGAGTGTCTGGCTAATTGGGTGCTTACGTTCGGGGCCCGTGCTGCGATGTCGTTCGGGTCTGTTACCGAATCGTTACATTCTCCGTGAAAGCCCAGGTCAGAGGCTATACGAGGTTGCCGTAGGCAACCAAATCGGGCCACTCTTGGCAGTGGCCGGCGTGCTGTTCGGGGGTTGTATTAAATGGGGAAGCCTTTTACTGCCCACCGAACGGCGTGAGGTGGTCCCTGCTGGTGGAGGTTACTACCGAACCAGCCATGTACGAGAGAGCCCTTGGGGGGCTCTCGACGTAACGAACTTAGCGGGGCCCCTTACGGGTATCGGGGCCCCTTAGAGCGCGCGTTCGAACGCGCGCTCTTGCGTGATGGTTTTTGTCGTGGGGGTGCCGGGACCTGAAATCCCGGCCCCCTAGTAGTTATCCCTGCTAGCCCCCTGGACGGGGTCCTCCCTGTCAGGAGTGGTTGTGGCGAATTCGGTTGAGGGTTACGGAGGCCGGGCTAATGCCGGCCACACGTTGAAGCGGTCTCGGGGTGGTGTGTCTGCGGGTCAACGGAAGTTGACTCCGGAGGCGGCGAAGCAGACGTTCATTGGCTATATCGAGGCTGGGTTTAACATCACGGCGGCGATCGAGAAGGTGGATCGTAGCCGGAAGGCGTACGAGTATTGGCGGAAGAACGACCCGGATTTCCGGGCTGCTGTCGATTCGGTGATGGCTACCCGGAAGGTGGACACGAACACCCGGGAGGAGAACCGGGCGAAGTGGCGGACCTTGGGGTTCGCTGCGTGGCGTGACCACTATTTGAAGCGTAAGACGTTTTGGCACCAGTTGCAGTGGATTGATTTGTTGGAGGGCCGGCCTCCTCGGGATTTGCATCCGGCTCAGACTTATGAGCCTGGCCGGCCGACGCGTATTGTTTTCAATTGTCCTCCGAACCATGCGAAGACGACGACGATCACCCTGGATTGGGTGACGTACCTGATTTGTATCAATCCTGGTGTGAAGCTGGGTATTGTTTCGAAGACTTCGGATATGGCCGAGGACATGGTTTATGGTGTTAAGACTCGGTTGACGCACCCTGATAACCATGAGTTGATCAAGGATTTCGCGCCGGAGGGTGGCTTTCTAGCTACCGCCGACGAGTGGTCTGCCAGCCGCATCCGGTTGGCGTCCGCAGATCGTGACCCATCGGACAAGGATCCGACCCTTCAGGGGTTGGGTATCGGGTCTCAGATCTACGGCAAGCGTCTCGACAAGGTGATTCTCGATGACGCGATTGACGGCGATAACGCCGCTGGCTGGCAAAAGCAGATGCGCTGGTTGCAGGTAGAGGTTTCCTCCCGCCCAGGCGCCTCGGGATTGGTCGCGGTCATCGGTACCCGCATCTCGCCAGCCGATCTTTACTGGCAATTGAGGAATCCGGAGAACTTCCAGAGTGGGAAGTCTCCGTGGACGTACTTGTCTCAGCCGGCGGTGTTGGAGGAGACGGAGAACCGGGACGACTGGGTAACGTTGTGGCCTAGGGCAACGGACTCTTGGTACAACGACAACGACGACTGTTGGTGTGACACCGACGACTGTAAGCACGGCGACGATGATGGGCTGTATCCGCGTTGGGATGGCCGCCATATCGGGGCCGTGAAGGATGACCTGGACACGAACGTGTGGCTTCAGGCGTACATGCAGAAGGAAGTGGGCGGTAACGCCGCCTTCCCCAGCTACGGGATCACCGAGGCGACGAACAAGGGCCGTGCACATGGCCGCTTGGGCGGCATGATCTCTGTCCCGGATGACGTGTACGTGATCGGGTCTGTGGACCCGGCGACCACGGGGTTTGCCGGCATCATCGTCGGTGCGATTCAGCGCGGTACCCATAAGCGTTTCATCTACGACGCCTGGAATGTGAAGCATCCAACTCCTCAGGAGTTGAAGGAACGCATCAAGGCCATCACCTTAGAGTACGGAGTGAACGAGTGGCGTATCGAGAAGACGGGCCTTCTTACCATGTTCACTCAGGATTTCGAACTAAACCAATGGCTGGTTGCCCGTGGTGTGCGATTGGTTCCCCACTATACGGGGAAGAACAAGTTCGACGTGAACTTCGGGGTCGCCTCCATGTCACCGCTGTTCGGCACTTGGCAGGACATCGGGGACGGTACACGCAAGTTGATTTCGCCGCCCTTGCTCGAATTGCCACGATGCGATAACGACGGTCTCCGGGTGCTGGTGCAGCAGTTGCAGATTTGGACGCCTGAACTCGACCCGAAGAAGACGCCTTGCGATCTCGTGATGGCGCTCTGGTTCTTTGAGGTTGGCGCCCGCGAGAAGACCAAGATCACATCGGTGACAGGTGCCCGGCAGTTCAGCGGCCTGGTTTCGCCGCGAGAAAGACAGAGGGCTGCTGTGGTTCGTCTAGATGACTATCGGGTGGTGTGATGGCGACACTTGAACAGATGATGTCGAACATCGACATCGCCCGCAGGAAGACCGTGGGCCGGCGCGAGAAGCGCTACCAGGTTAAGGCGATTCGTGAGGGCAAGTGGGATGAGGTTCAGTACGGGATGTTCCCGGCTGAGATCCCGGAACCGATGGTCGCCAACTTTATCGATGTGGCTGCGCGTTCTTCGGCCGAGGCGATCGCGCCTCTGCCGTCGTTTACGTGTGCTAACCCGAACATGAATACGGACGCTGCCCGCAAGTCTGCGGACAAGCGTACGAAGATCGTCAACCATTACATTACGCATTCGATGCTGGGTGAAACGAACATCCTGGCAGCGGACCATATCGAGTCATACGATCACACCGCGTACATCGTGGAGCCGGACTATGACGCGAAGACTCCGTGTATCTATGTTGATTCTGCGTTTGACTCCTACTACGCCCTGGATCGGTTGGGTCGTACCGTCTGGTATGCCCGTTGTTTCCGTCGTTCCGTTGAGGAACTGATCTGGGAGTATCAGGATTACGCGCTCGCTCTGGGCGAACTGAAGTCCCGCAACCAGGAAACCGTCGAGGTTGTCCGGTATTACGACAAGGACGTCGATGCGGTATTCATTCCGCAGCTTCGCTTGACTTTGCACCAGGAGAAGAACCCCATCTCGCGCTGCCGCGTGAGGGTCGTTGAACGCCCTCATACGGGTGAGGCCGGACGAGGCGCTTACGACGATCTGGTGTGGGTCCAGATCGCGCGCGCGAAGATGGCGCTTTACACGATGCGGATTGCGGAAGAGGTTGCTAACGCGCCTATCGCTATCCCGATGGATACGCAAGAGGTGCAGATCGGGCCGAATGCCCAGATCCGTACTGACCAGCCGCAGAATGTTCGGCGTGTCGATCTGTCGGTTCCGAAGGAACCGTTCCTTGAGAAGCAGTCGATGGCCGACGAGATGCGGATCGGGTCTCGTCAGCCGGAAGCCCGCGACGGCAATATGGATGCGTCTATCATTACCGGCAAGGGTGTGCAAGCACTCATGGCCGGCTATGACGCACGTATCAAGACATTGCAGGGACGAATCGCGTCAGCCCTGACGGACGTTGTTGCAATCTGTCTCGAACTGGATGAAGCGTTGTGGCCTGACGTGGAGAAGTCCATTCGTGGCTTGGAGGACGGCGCCCCGTTCGAGGTGAAGTATCGCCCGGCTAGGGACATTGCAGGTGACTACACCTGTTCTGTTTCGTACGGTCTTACGGCGGGTCTTGACCCGAACCGCAGTCTCGTCTTCCTGTTGCAGGCTCTCACGTCCGGTGTTATCTCCGTGGACACGGTTCAGCGGCAAATGCCGTTCGAGCTTGATGTTGTCGGAGAGCAGAAGCGCATCAACGTGGAGCAGATCCGTAACGCCCTGTTGGGCTCTATCGCCGCTTTGCCCCAGGCAATCCCGGCTATGGCTATGCAGGGCGGCGACCCGACCCAATTGGTCCTGAAGGTCAACACTGTTATTCAGAAGTTGCAGAAGGGCGCATCCATTGAGGATGCGGTCGAAGCTGCATTTCCCCCACCGCCACCGCAACCAGCACCTGAAGAGATGGCGGCTGCCGGTGGGGCTGCGCCTCCACAAGACCCTATGGCCGCTCTTATGGGTGGCGGGGCAGGAGGTGGCGATCCAATGCAACAGATGCAACAGACCGGTTCTATGGGGCCGGCCGAGCAGCTTTTGCAAAGCATCGCCGGCACGACGGGTACAGGTAACCCGAATCTTTCGCTTTCGACCCGGACCACGAGGCCGGTCTAGGAGTTCATGAATGGCTTTTCCGCCTGACCTTTCTACGCGGACCGTCTTCCTGAATTACACCGACCTTGTCGGCTCCGGCGTCACAGGTCAGGTTACGGTCACGCTCCCTGTCGATATTATCGGCAACAACGGTCTCACGATCCTTAAGGGTGAGTGGACCACTGACGTTATCGGCAACACGTGGGAATGGGATGCGCCGGTCAATGATGACCCGGATTACGTGTCTCAGGGTTTCACGATGCTACTTGAGGAGCGCCTACAGGATTCGTCGGGTCAGTATTGGACTCGCGGCAAGTGGGCGTTCGAAGTACCGCTCGGTGACGGAACACCCCTGAACCTTGGGCTGTACGCGCCCGTGCCGGCCGGCGTCGGCATCCTGCGCGTAGCCGGCCCTCCAGGGCCGCCCGGCCCTCAGGGGCCGACCGGTCCTGCGGGTGGTCCTCCAGGGCCACAGGGTGATCCTGGACCCGCAGGCGCCACGGGCCCTCAAGGGCCCGCTGGGGCGGCCGGGGCTACGGGCCCCGCTGGTCCTGCCGGTCCTACCGGGAACACGGGCCCTACGGGCCCTGCGGGCGCTACAGGGCCTGCTGGTGCCGCTTCGACTGTGCCGGGTCCTACGGGCCCTGCCGGGCCTGCCGGTCCCGCTGGACCTGCTGGGCCGATGGGTCCTACCGGTGCGGCTGGTCCTACCGGTCCGCCTGGCCGGACGATCGGTGTTGTGGTCGCGGCGAGCGACGCGCCAACGGCTGTGAAGACGGCTGCGGATTTCGTGTGTACCGGCGTAAACGACGAGGCAAAGATCCAGTCCGCGATTAACCTTGCGGCGGTTCTGACTTCTCGTGACGCCACGATGCCTGGCGGTTCCCAGCAGTGGGGGCTTGTCCAGTTGTCGGGTGGCGCATTCAAGATCTCTAACCCGATCCAAATCCACACCGGTATTCAGTTGCGCGGTGTCGGCATGCTCACCGAGCTACGCGCGGTCAGCAACGCGGGGACAGGCGTTATCAAGCTTGCCCAGAACGTCACACACCTGACGATGGTGCGAGACTTTTGGATCAACGGCAACTCTGTCGGTGGCGGTACCTGTAACGGTATCGACTACGACATGACTGGCGGTACGGACACTAGCCCGTATCCACCGATTGACCCGGACGCAGACCACTGGATTATGCATCTGGCGATCACCAACTTTCTCGGTGGCACCCGCCATGGTGTGTATCTACATGCCACGGGCACGGCGAACAACCGTGGAAATATCATCGACAGTTTGCAGGTCCGGGATTGTTCTGGTGACGGAATCAACCTGACGACCGCATCCGACTCGTATATCGCGAACTGTCACGTCGGTGGTTCGGACGGCTCGGGGTACCGTATCGCTTCCGGTAACACGAAGATCGTGAACTGTAAGTCGTACTTCTCGGACACGTGGGGTTTCTGGGTTTCGTCTGGTCGTGGGATCATGACCGGCTGTGAATCTCAGGACGACGCGAACGGGTTCTTCTTCGATGCAGCTCCGTGGACGGTCACTGGTATCACGATCGATACCGCCGATGTGATCGGCCTGCGGATCTCGACTGACCGGTTGACTCTCAACGGGTGCAACGTGTTTCTTCGCGGTGGTGGGCGGTATCCGAACACCGATATCGGTATCCAGTTCGATGCCGGCGCGAACGACTCCATTGTTACTGGGCAGGTCGATAACTCGGGGGTCACAACCCGCATCTCCGGTACGCCGGGGTTGCGATCGTTTGTGCGGCTGACTGACGGCGTGGCCTTGTTCACGTTCAGCGATGGTTTGCAGAACGGGATTCTCACGAAGGCTGGTGCGTTGGTCGCGAACGATTTCGCGGGGACGACCAAGCTCGGTGGGCTCGCTGTAGATACCACGAACGCGAAGTTGTATATCTGTACTGCGACTAACGGCACGACCACGTCTACGTGGACGGTCGTTGGTACGCAGACGTAAGAAGTCCCCTATCAACCCCTGCACATATGCCGGCGTCCACCGGGCTGCATGTTCTTAGGGAAGCCCCGTGGCGTTTATCCGAGGGGTGTGGGACAGATCAGAGCCCACGAAATCGGCGCACCCCACCCGTGGACGCGGGTGGGGACCTCTGGGGTGTAGCTCAATTTGGAAGAGTGCCTGGTTTGGATCCAGGAAGTTGCAGGTTCAAGTCCTGTCATCCCGACGAGGGGAAGGTGCAGACATTGCGTCGGCCTTCCCCGCGATGACCTTTAGCTCAACAGGCAGAGCATCGGATTGTTAATCCGGGGGTTTCAGGTTCGATCCCTGAAAGGTCAGCGAGGTTGCGGCACCCTCTCGTAGGTACGGTGCCCAACCGCGACGCGGAGTAGTGCAGCTAGGTAGCACGTCGGCCTCATAAGCCGAAGGTCACGGGTTCGAATCCCGTCTCCGCTACATGGAGAGAAATTTGCTGGTATCGCTGGCGGCACTGGTAATTATCATCGCGGGCGTACTTTACATCGTCCGCTAACTGGAGAACACATGCCGAAGAACGTAGGTAAGTACGAGCAGGGGCATATCGAGACTAAGCCGGATTTCGGTGACCACTCGGCAGGCGACAAGATTCCGCCTCGGGCGCCACTGGCGCCGGCCCCACCAATGAACGAGCGTCCGCATTTCGATAACGAGCACCACGTCAGCAACAACGACGCACACAAGGTCTGATAGAGGGGCGAGCATGTTGGAAGATGACGACTGCGACGAGCAGGTTGCGGAAGCACGGCAGTTCCATTTCGTCTTCCTGTTCGCCCACATGTTCGCGCTGATGGCGAATATCTGTATGGCGTGGCGCGTCTTCTATGCGTCCGTGGCAGACATGCTCGGCGAACACAACCTGCACATTACGAACCGGGATATTTTCGCGTCGGAGGCCGGCGCGGAAATCGAGAAGCTTGTAAAGGGTGAAGTCGATGGCTGACGGTCGCGCCAATAACGGCGGGTACCGGAAGCCCAGTAACCCCGCTGCCGTGTCCGGTCCAGGTGCGCTTAGTCAGCGCACTGATGGTGGGCCGGGCGCTAAGGCGGCTGCGGTTAAGCTGCCGGACGCCGGCTACGGCGAACAGAAGGATTTCCAGGCGGTTCAGGCGGGGGCGCCTGTAGGTAAGGATCTAACCTCGGGTGCCACGAATAGAGGTGCGCCCGTTCCGGCGCAGCTACCGCCGGGCCTAGATGCGCCTTCCGCCCGCCCGGACCAGCCGGTTACACACGGCGCGGATGCGGGCGATGGTCCAGGAATGGCTTCGCTTGGTCTTGCGGGCCCGAATGATCTGGCCGCGAACGACGTTAACTACATGCTGCGGTATCTGCCGCAACTCCAATACATTGTCGATATGACGCCTGATACGCCGACTACTACGTTGGCGCTGGTGCGCTATTTGAGAAGTCAGGTCTGACATAGATGAGTTTCCTTGATGATGTCTTCGGCCACGACGGATTCATCGGGAAGCTTGGCGAAACCCTTCAGGATGTCGGGTGGACCATCGGCGCCCCGATTGCTACCGCCGTCGATCTGGCGCGTTCCGGGTTTGACGACAACATTACGTTCGGTGGCGCCCTCTCGAAGGGCATCAACCGGGGCACGCAGTTGTTTCTCGGCGACAACGGCGGCACGCCGGACAACCCGAACGACGACACACAGAACCTGATTTCGCCTGGTGTCCATAAGGCTATGGACGCCTTGGAGTGGGTGTACCGCGAGGCGATCACACCGGCCGCAAGCATGCAGGCCATGACTGGTCAGCGGTTGCTTGCGAACCTGGAAGGTGTTCAGGACAACAAGAATCCGTTGGATCTTGCGCAGACGTGGCAGGACGCTAACAACGGCAAGACTTCTATCGGTCGTGAGCAGGCGTACTTCTGGTACGGGCTGTTGGGAACTCCGATCGGGGATCACCGTGGCTTGACCGATGAGGGGCAGAAGCTTCTCGATGAGCACTCGAAGAGTTTCGATGTGCTCTCGGGTAGTTTCGATGCCGGGAACCGGCTTGTCCTCGACCCGACTATTGTTCTGGGCAAGGCAGCGAAGCTGCTGAAGGTTACGCAAGTTGCCCGAGGCATCAAGGATACTGCCCAGCTTGAGAAGGTCCTGAACGAAACCAAGCGTTTCGGCGGGATCTTTGACTCGTTCGGTGAGCGCCTTGAAAAGGCGAACAACTGGAACATGGGCCTGGACATTGGCAAGCCTCGCCCCGCTGCCGAGATCTACGCGGCGAACCCGGGCCTTCAGGGTGCGGGTGGTGACGGCTGGGCTATCGCGAACGCGATGGAGTCAGCAGCCAAGGATATGTGGGCGGCCGGCGCGAAGCCGGAAGAGATCGCAGAACAGGGCAAGCTGATTTCGCTTGCCGGGATCAACGATCCTGTTGCGCTCGCGAACATTGATAGCCGTGCGGCTGCCGCGAAGGATGCGGTTGCGGCGTTCAAGTCGTCGCGTGACGATCTTCAGCGTGCCCGTACGTGGGCACTGTGGCAGCACTCGCCGGACGCTTTGACGACGGCACGTGGTGTCGCAGAGAAGTACAAGTTCGTGGATGACGTTGCGTCCATGGGTAAGGACTACTTCTCGTCGGATGAGTTCCTGGCGTTGACGGCTGAGCGGTTGAAGGCCGTAGGCAACCAGTTCAATGCTGCGAAGGCTGAGGCCGCGCGCACGGAGAAGCTGAAGAACCTGTTCACTGGCGAGGATTCGCTAGCTGGTTCTCTTGTGGACCGGCCGCTGTTGGCGGGTGTTCGTGGCAGCACCAAGGCAATGTCGAAGGCTGCCGCGAAGGAAGGTGGCCGGCGAGAGCCGGCGAAGCTGGATTTCATCTTCCAGTCGTCGCCATGGAACAAGGCCGTCAAGGTCGCTGTTCCCCTGTCGAAGTTCGCGACCCCGCACATCTACTACGGCGTGAAGGCCATCAAGGCGTTCAACACTACGTCGGCGCCTCGTGTCATCGACATGCATGACGAGCAGGCACCGCTTGCCTTGAACAACTTCCTGAAGCATTCGGCTATCGCTGCGGAGGACCGGGAGAACCTGGTTTCCCAGATGGCCGGCGCCCGCACTGAGGGTGCCCGGAATGCGATCGTGAACGACGCTATCGCGCACGCTCAGGCGTCGATGGTGAAGAAGTACATGGATGCACATCCACACTTCACTGAGACGACTGCGCAGGCTGTGATTTCTGCACAGGCGAAGGCGATCAAGTGGGAGGCCGACCGGCTGAAGTTGCAGACGCGGAAGTTCACTGCCCACAAGGCAGCGGACGGTCTACCGGGTGACGCGACGATCGATGACGCCGGTGTCGTGAACTACCGGCCTCTGCTCGACACTCAACTTGAGAACCACATCGTTCTGCCGGATCTTCGGAAGTTCACGAAGATCCTCGACCGGCACTCTGGCTGGTTGAACGACATGGCGGAATGGGCCCAGGGCAACCGTCTCCCTGACCAGGGACGGGTGAAGGATCTCGCGGCGAAGCTGTTCGATCACGTCGCTGAGCAGCGTCCTGGCTTGGAGTCCCGCGTGAGCGGGCGTCTTCAGTCGGCGATGTTCAAGCGGTGGAAGACGGAACAGTTCGTTGACGGTGCGCTCAGTGGTTTGCAGAAGGCGTGGAAGTACGGGGTTCTGCTCCGTCCCGCGTACCCGATGCGGGTACTGATCGACTCGGATCTGCGGGCCATCGCGAAGATGGGTCCGGCTGCGTTCGGTATGCACTTCGCGCCTCGCGCGTTCGGGTTCGCCACCATGGGTGGCGCGTCCCGTGTCAAGACGGCGTATGCCGCTCACGCCGATCAGGTTCGCCTGAAGGTGCTGAAGGCTGACCTTCAGAAGTTTGAAGACGCTTCGAAGGCTGCGGGCACTGACCCGAACCTGGATGAAGGCTACCGTCAGTTGGTTGCCCAGGGCACCGCGATTGAGAAGCGGCTTGAGGTTTACCGTTCCGGTGGACGTGCGGGTCGTACGGCCACGTATGGCCGGTTTGGTGAGGTTGGCCAGAAGGACATCCTGACTCGCGCCGGCAATATCCCGGGCGCGTTCGCGGACGCCTACGGGCGGGAACAGCGGTACATCGCTTCAACGAAGACGACTGCCGCTCTGCTTGGCGACCAAGAGAAGTTGACGATGGGCGCGTTGATGTCTGAGAACTGGACATCGCTCACCCACCAGGATCCGAACCACCTTGAGTCGTGGCTGCATGCAGTCAACGCGCAGTTGAATCAGTCGGACATCGGCAAGGCCGCTGTCCGGATTCAGGCTGAGCACGCGGATGATCCTGAGGCTGCGGTTAGGGGCCTGCGGCAATGGCTTCGCACTGACCCTAAGGGCAAGCTTGCGCAGGAACGCATGGCGTGGGATACCGCTGATGCTGACCGGTTCTCCCGGGAGGTCGTGGGTTACGTCAACCACTATCTGCCGACGCCTGAGCTTCGTGCTAAGGCTGTGAAGGAGAAGATCACTCAGCAGGATCTTGAGGCCGCGTTCCCTGATCCGGAGACGCGTCCGCCCGTTCACGGGCAGGCGTTGGCTCGTTCGATGGGTCGCGGTTCGGTCGCCGGCCAAATGATCAACGACTGGTTCTCGCGGACCATGCGCTGGTTGTCGGATGCCCCTGAGGACCAGCTTGCGCGACACCCGCTGTATGCGGCTGTCTATGAGCAGGAAGCTAAGCGGGCTGCCGAGTTCATTTACGCGAACCCGGAAATCAAGACTCTGACGGGCGAAGAGATTCGCCGCAACGTTCAGGTTCGTGCCCACAAGAAGGCACAGAAGGCGATGAAGGACTACATGTTCGACATCGCTTCACAGTCTGACCTGTCGCATGCACTGCGGTTCTATTCGCCGTTCATCGCGGCGTGGGAAGACACCGTGCGCAAGTGGGGCCGGATCGCGGCTGAGAACCCGGACATCCTCGGCAAGGCTTACTTGCTGTGGAATGCGCCGAACGCGATGGGGCTTGTTGTCGATAAGGATGGCAACCCGGTTGAGCATGACGACTTCAACGACGAAACCTACATGATGCTTAGGGCCCCTTCGTGGGCCCCATGGATCGGGAACAAGGAACTGACCCTAGCGGGTCAGCACTTCCGGATCCCTAAGCAGGCAATGAACATTGTTCTTCAGGGCGGTTTGCAGCCGGGCTTCGGCCCGCTGGTTGCGATCCCTACCGCGAAGCTTCAGATCGCGAATCCTGAGTTGGATGATGTTGCTCGTTTCATCAACCCGTATGGCCCGCCAGAGTCTGTGTGGGATGCGGTTGCGCCGTCCACGGTTAAGCGTGTGTCGGAGTTGGTGAACGGTCAGTCTCGTGCCCACATGTACGACACGGAACGGATCTACATGCAGGATCTTGCGGATCACCGCTTGGATCCTGAGAAGTATCCGGACCCGTCGTGGAAGAAGGCTGCGGAGAAGGCTAAGTGGGTTGGTGTTCTGAAGATCATCAACAACTCGTCTAGCCCGTTCCCTGCGATCTTCGACTCGAAGTACAAGCTGTACCAGGACGCGTATCGCGACCTGCAAAACAAGGAACGTCAGGACAAGCACGAGCCGGGATGGGCTGATGACCAGTTCATCAAGGGCTACGGTCAGACGTTCTTCCCGCTTGTGCAGTCGATGTCTAAGAACAACGCGGGTGTCGGTGCTACCCGCGAAGCCGTGGATGCTTTGAAGAAGTATTCCGGCCTCGTGTCGTCGGCCGGCATGGAATCCGGTGAGGCCAACAAGGCACTGATCCGGTTGATCGTGGGCCCTGAAGGCGAGGGCGCATACAACCAGTCGGCTCACCGTTGGGAAGAGACCCGGCAGATCTCGCCGGGTTCCGGCGTGAACTTCAGGGATGTCTCCAAGGGGCAGGAAGCTGCCGCTGACGCGGATTCGTCTCTGGGGTGGTTGAAGTACCGGCAGTTCATGAACGTGCTCGACTCGACCGCTAACAGTGAAGGGCTCCGGACCTATTCGGAGTCGGATGATCTGGTGGCGAAGAAGGCCGAGTTCGTGGAGAACCTGAAGGCACAGAACCCGTCCTGGCGTGTCGATTACGAGTCGATGGATCCAGGCAAGTTCACGCGGGACGTGGAGAAGCTGGCAGAGGTTGCCAACGACAAGCAGTTCGTTGACAACGTCGAACGCACCGACATGGCTGGGGTACGTGAGTACCTGCGGTTGCGTCAGGCGTTGCAGGACCAGCTTTCGGAGTACGACATCAGTGAGGGCAGCCAAGCGGCTGTCCCGTTGAAGCAGGAGTTCACGGACGCGGTTATGAACATCGTGTCTCAGAATACTCAGTTCTCCGAGTTCGCGTTCCACACGTTCCTTGAACGTGACCCGCTGCTTGAGCCGTTGCCGACGACAACCAGTACAGCGCAGGACCAGCAGGCCGCTCTTACCACCGCTAACCGATGGGGTTTCTGATATATGGCAACTCGTAGGCGCCGTGCCCCGGCGAAGAAGGCGGCGGCGAAGAAGACCAGCAATAGCAAGATTACCGAGGCGCAGAAGGCGGCCTCGGAAAAGAGGATCGAACGGCAGGACACTCTTCGGGGCCTGGGGGCCTCGCAGACTGCCCAGCAGTCTAAGCGCGGGTATTCGGTGCTCGATGGCCCAAGCTCGAAGGTGAAGGGTGCGAACCCTACGGCGCCTAAGCCGTCACCTGAGAAGGTGATCTCTAAGGGTGACCCGGGGTACACGATCCCGCTAGATCGGACGAAGGCGAGCAAGCAGCCGGGCGACGCTGATGCGCCGTCCGGTCTGCTCGCCGGCCTCTCTTTGGAGGCGCCGGTCAAGCAGCCTTCTGCGCTCACTAACCCTGATCTGTATGGGGGCGGCAACAAGGATCGTGCCGCGAAGATCGCTCAGTTGATGAGTGCGATCACTGAGACGCAGACGAAGAACCTTCGCGACAAGGGCAACGCGGTGTGGATGGGCGCGAAGCCGATCAAGATCCGGACTGCGGGTCCTCAGCGAATTGACCCTGAGACGGGGAAGTCCACCACCACTGAACAGGGTGGGGACGATGTCTATTCCAAGGATCAACTGATGGGTTGGCTTGCGGATGAAGCAAAGGTTGCCCAGATCAAGGCTGCCGCGAACAAGGCCGGGCTGGATGTCGAGACCTATGACGACGTTGCGAAGCTTTGGGCGTCTGTATTGGACACCGCGTCAACCGCATATTCGATGAATGGCCAGAAGGTTACGCCTTGGGCGATGATCCAGTTGCGCGGCAAGTTCGCTGGTGCGAACGGGCGGCCGAAGGAACGCGTCACTACGACCACGAACATTGACGAGATGGCGCCTGAGACGGCGCGGGCGATGTTCGAGAGCGCTGCCCAGCAGGCGTTGGGCCGGTCGCCGACGAAGGCTGAGCTTGACGATTTCATTGCGAAGGCGCAGACGATCGCACACGACAATCCGTCCGTGACGCGGTCGGTTTCGCAGATCGGTTTCGACGGCAACGTTGAGTCCACGGTAAACACCACGACTGGTGGTGGCGTCCAGGACAAGGCTCAGATGGCCGCACTGGATGCGGCGAAGCAGTCTGAGGACTACGCGTCGTATCAGGCCGCAGGCAACTACTTCCCGATGTTGTTTGATGCATTGAAGAGTCCGGTGTAAACATGCCCACTTGGTCACCTGAACAGTTGAGCAACGCCCGCGCTATTGCGACGGTCGGCCGGAACCTTGGCGCGTCGTCCCGAGACATCATGATCGGGATCATGGCCGCAATGCAGGAGTCGGGCCTACGGAACTTGTCCTACGGGGACAGGGATTCGGTGGGCCTGTTCCAGCAGCGTTCGGGTTGGGGCTCTAGGCAACAGCGCATGGATCCGATGGAAGCCGCGCGCATGTTCTTCCAGGGCGGCCACGGCGCCGGACAGCAGGGGCTTCTGTCTCTGTCGAACCGGGACTCTCTGTCGCTTTCGCAGGCGGCACAGAAGGTGCAGCGGTCCGCGTTCCCTGATGCGTACGGCAAGCATGAGAACGAGGCGAAGGACATCCTGTCTTCGCTTGGCGAACTGAACACGAATCAGTTCGCCGGCACGCAGGTCAGTGAGAGCACGGACCCGTTGAAGATGGGTCCAGATCAGGTAGTGCAGCAGAACGGCGACTTGGACCTGTTCGCGGGTCTCAACTCGCCAACCACCGGTGAAGCCACGGCATCCGGCACGGAAGCTGCTACCGCTCCGGGGATCGAGGCCGGCACTATCGCGCCGGACATCCCTCCGGATCCGATCGAGATGTTCGATGGCATGGATGCGACCACCCCTACGGGTGGTTCGACGTTCGAGGATCTGTTCCCGAAGCAGGGCACCGTGGGCGGTAACCGTTCCCGGGTGACTCAGTTGGCGCGACAGCTACTCGGCACCCCGTACGTGTGGGGCGGAACCAACCCTGACAGCGGCCTAGATTGCTCTGGATTCGTTCAGTACGTACTCAGGCAGGTCGGCGTCTCCCTGCCCCGGATCTCCGCTCAGCAGGCCACTGCGGGCCGGAGAGTGGGTATCCAGGATCTACAGGCCGGCGACCTGGTGGGTTGGAACAACTCGACCCGCAACAACGGCGCCGACCACATCGCTATTTATCTCGGCAACGGGCAAATCATTGAAGCACCACGGCCCGGACTCGGTGTCCGTATCCGAAGTCTGGATGACGACGAAGGCGACATGTGGGGCGTCGCCTTGGACTACTGAGGAGTCTGTAAGTGGCAAAGAGTCTTGCTGACCAGCAGGAGATGGCCACCCGGTACGGGTGGGCGCTCAGTGTGCTGCGTTCCAACCCTGAGCTTTCCAAGCTGTTCGACAACGCCGTGGCTGGTTCCTACAGTTCGCAGCGGTTCATCGCCGAACTGCGCAACACCAAGTGGTACAAGACCAAGGGTGAGACGTATCGACAGAACGAGGTTCTGAAGAACGCCGACCCGGCCGAGTATCGGCGACGTTGGTCGCAGGCGAAGGCGACCGTTGCGGACGCCTACCTGGCGATGTACGGACAGGCGCCTTCAGCGAATGCCCTGAACCAGATGGCGGGTTCCGCCTTCAACATGGGGTACTCGTCGGCTGAGATCAACGACATGATCGGCAAGTCGTTCAACGTCGCACAGCAGATGAAGAACGGTCTTGGCGGCACGCTCGGTGAAGCAGAGCGTCAGATCCGTTCAGCCATTGAGGATTACGGCCTGGACATGGGTGAGCCGTGGATCGCACGGCAACTCAGCTACATCGCGTCGGGCCGCACTGACGTGACGGCCACCGCGAACTACCTGCAAAAGCAGGCTATGTCGAAGTATGGCGCGTTCAAGGATGAGCTAGAGCAGGGGATGACGATGCGAGACATCGCCGAACCCTACAAGCAGTTGATGGCGAAGACGCTTGAACTGTCGGACAAGTCGCTGTCTATCGCGGATCCTTCGATCCAGAAGGCGCTTGCGTACCGGGCGCCTGCTAAGGGCGGGAAGCCGGGTGCGCCGGCTCAGATGCCATTGTGGCAGTTCGAGTCGCAGTTGAAGGCCGACCCTCGGTGGAACGGTACACAGAACGCACAGGATTCGATCATGGCTGCGGGACGCAAGGTGCTGTCCGATTGGGGCCTGGTATCAGGCGGGGGTAACTGATGGCCGACTATCTGACTGACCTGAACAAGCTGAAGGGTCCACAGCGGGACGCGGCTGCCGCCTTGATCTCGCTGTTCTCTTCGTACGGCCTACAGACGCTTGCCTCGCGCATCATTGACATGGTGAAGCAGGGGTTCTCTAGCGACACGATGAGTGTCATGTTGGAGAAGACACCCGAGTATCAGAAGCGGTTTGCCGCGAACGCGGTACGCCTGAAGAAGGGACTGCCGGTGCTGTCGCCGGCAGAGTACATCCAAACCGAACGGGCCTATTCGCAGATCCTTACGCAGTCAGGGATGCCGAAGGGCTTTTATGACCAGCAGTCGGATTATCAGAAGTTCCTTGAGAACGATCTCGCGCCGACCGAGCTACAGGATCGGGTGAAGCTGTGGCAGCAGGAAGCGTTGAAGGATCAGGCGGGACTGGATGCGATCCGAAAGATTACGGGGCTTGGTGCCTCGGACTATGCCGCCTACCTGATGGATCCCGCGCGCGCGACACCTTTGCTGACGAAGGCCGCACAGGCAGTATCCTTTGCCGCTGCTGCCGAGAGGCACGGCTACGACGTGAGCAAGGATCTGGCGATCAAGTACGGGAACCGTGACGTTTCGGCTACTGATGCTGAACAGGGGTTCCAGGCGATCCAGCAGGTCCAGGCACAAACCGACCAGCTAGCCCGGTTGTACGGGCTGGGCAACTACACGGTCGATGATGCTGCCGCCGAGGTGTTCGGTGGCGATGCGGAGCAGGCTAACAAGCGGAAGAAGGCCGCCTCCGCAGAGAAGGCGACCTTCAGTGATTCCAGTAAGGGTGCGACTGGCCGTAGCCAGCGCGGCAACAACTACTGACGGCGGCGGTCCATCCGCCTGTGCCGAGCAGTGAAGAAGCGGATCTGTCCCGGCGTGATCTTGATTGCGCCGGGACGGTAGCTCCCCCTGTTGGCTTTGATCCAAGCCAAGCGGCGGTAGTCGTAGCGGATCCACTGTCGCAGCCGAACGTTCCTAGTTTTCATTGCAACATCATACGCGTCTCTAGCTCAGTTGCGCAGAGCAACGGACTCTTAATCCGTGGGTCCTCGGTTCGAATCCGAGGGGACGCACCCTGCATAAGACCGACCGGCATCAGTCATGCAGCGTATTCGAAAGACCGGTAGTGCGAGCACAACCCGTTCCCCCCGAACGGGTCAGTTGGCGTGCGAACTCTTTGAAGGAGTTGGGGAGTAAATGGGTTACAACGACGGGTTCGATTTCGAAGACGAGAACGAGAACCAGCTTTCAGGCAAGGCGCTGCGTGAAGCACGAGACGCCGCTGCAAAGAAGGCTCGCGATCTTGAGAAGCAGCTTGCTGAGGTTATGGACAAGCTGACGGAACGGAACCTGAAGGATGTATTGCAGGCAAAGACCCTTAACCCGGGGCTTGCGCGTTTCATGAAGGCGGACGGTATCGACGGCTCTGACCAGAGCAAGGTTGATACGTGGCTTGATGAGAATGCGGAACTCTTCGGCATCAAGAAGGAAGAGGCGCCTGCACCTGTTGAGGAAGATCCTCGACAGAAGGCATTCAATGCCATGAACAACGTTCAGGCGAATGCGCTGCCGGCAGGCAAGTTCACGGAGGTTGAGGCCGCGATTGAGAAGGCCGAAACCTTCGAAGATGTGAACGCTGCTCTGCGTCGGGCGGCAGGTATTGGATAACTCCTTCGATGAGGACAAAGCTAAATGGCTGATGCATATACCCAGGTATCGAGTCTTTCGAACCTGGTTCAGACCGCTTATGACAAGATGGTCGAATCGCAGAACCGGCACGCCGTTGTTCTGCGCACCCTTCCCGACAAGACTGTTGCTGACCCGACTAGCGCGGGTTCTAGCTACACTCTGCAGAAGTACAACGATCTTGCTGTTTCCAGCGCGGAACTGACCGAGCTGGTTGACCCGGATGCGGTTGCTGTTCCGCAGACCACGACCCTGAACGTCGCGTACCGCGAGTTCGGTCGTGTCGTGTTCCGGTCGCACAAGCTCGACCTGACTTCTATGACCATGGTTGACCCGATCATCGTTGACGTGCTTGCACGTGACCAGGCGATCTCGCTGGACAACGAAATCGGCACCATCCTGTACGCGGGTACCAACGTCACCTACGGTGGTACCGGTAACGCTGCGACCGCTGATGTTGCCGCTGGCGACAACATTTCGGCGTCGCTGGTTCGCCAGATCCGGACCCTGCTTCGGAACCGTGCGGCTTCGCCGCGACGGGGCGAACTGTACTGGTGCGGTATCCACCCGAACGTTGCGTATGACCTTCGTTCGGAGACCGGCGCCGGTGCGTGGCGCGACGACCACAAGTACGCTGCGCCGGATCTGTTCTGGCCTGGTGAGCTTGGTGTCTACGAGGGCGTCTTCTTCCAGGAGAGCGCTCGTATGAAGAACGCCACTGACGGTACCGCTTCGGCTGTCGTCTACCGGACCCTGTTCGCAGGCCGGCAGGCTCTTGCTGAGGTTGTGTGGGAGGAGCCACGTACCGTCATCGCGGAGATCCCGGTTGACAAGCTTCAGCGTCACCGGCCGTTCGGTTGGCGGGGCGCCCTGAACTGGGCGATCTACCGTCAGGAGAACCTCCAGCGGCTTGAGACCACGGCGACTCTCGCTCCGTAATCCAATTGAGTGAATGCCCCTGCCGGTCTACTTCCCGGCAGGGGCTTACTCGTTTGAGGAGAGGTTGCCATGGGCAAGCAAGTGAAGTTCCCGACGTACCGTATGCCCGCTGGACGCGGGCGCCTCTATGGCCGGTACCAGTTGGACCACCCGATGAGTCTGGTCAAGACGGAGGGTGTGTGGAGGGCTGTGGTTACGCCTTCACAGGAAGAACTGTATTACGCCGACAAGTGGTACCTCGGTGGCTACACGTATCCGCTGACAGACGCTGAGGCTGCCGATCTTCCGGCCGAATGGGTGGAGGATGTGTGAGCCCTCGCAGAGTTTACCGTCGTGTCGGTAACCGTGGAATCGTGCTGTCGCTGCTCGGGTTCATTTGGATCCTGACGGCGGCCGGTTTGGCGACCGCGCCACAGAACCGTACTGGCGTACCGGACGATGCGTTCCCGTTGGTGTTGCGTGTCGCCGTGTGGGCGGTTGCCGGTGTGGTCGCGATTGTGGCCACGTGGTGGAAGCGGTGGGATGAAGTGGCATGGGGGCTGCTCATCTTGCCTTTGAGTATGCGCCTATTGAGCTATCTCTACGGCTGGATTTTCGGAACGTTCCCCCCAGGTTGGCGCGCCGTGTGTATCTACGCGGCGATGGCGCTGCTAGTGAATCGATGCGCGGCCGGCCTTGACCGGCCGGGACCTTGGGATGGGCGGGAGCGACGGTGGACACGACGGCAGTAGTTGCAATCATCACGCTCGCGGGTTCTTTGCTGTTGGCAACGTTCACCACTCGTGGCGCAAAGAGTAACCAGGTAACGACCGAGTACGTGAATTTGACTGCGGATCTACGCGCCCAGATGAAGCTTCAGGGCGAGCAGATCAAGGAATTGCAGGAGAGCGATGCTCGACGTTCCCGCGCATGGCGGGCACATGAACCGTGGGATCGAATGGCTGTCCGGCTTCTACCGGACGACTTCCCACCCCCACCCCCTCTAGACGTTTGGGATTCGTATGGCAACTCTCCATCAACTTAAGACACACCCCGAGTTTGTTGAGGGTTGCTTCGGCTGCAAGGTCGCGACGCTCCAAGTCGGGTACTGCGGGCAGGGTGGCTTGGATGCCACCGCGCAGAAGAAGTGGGATAGCGAACTCGACCTGTATGCGTCCGCGCGCAAGCAAGGGATCCAGCCGGACAAGACGAATCGCCGGGAAGTGCAGAAGGCGATCGACTGGTCTCAGCAGACCGGTAGGGCGTACTCGGAAGAGACGAAGCAGGAACACGACACAAACACGGCGCTTGAGAGGTTCGCGGTCTGATGCCACTTCTAGGATTCGGTACTGCCGCTGCCGTCGCGGACACGTCTTCGGTCACGAACCGTGCGATCACGATCCCGGCCGGCGCGACTGTAGGTCAGCCGGCGTTCATTGCCGGAGGCTACAATCCGCAGACCACTGACACGACCACCCCTGCCGGGTGGAGTGTGTTGCGTACGGTCGATTTCTCGGCCACGTTCCGGGCGCGTCTCTACTTCAAGACCCTCGCGGGTGGCGAACCGGGTTCGGTGGTGAACTTCGCGAACGCTACGGCGCAACGTCAGGGCTTTACGATCTGGACTCCGACCGCCGCTACGGGGCAGAACGTGCATGCCGGGTTGGCGGAAGTCACCCCGGGTACTACACACGTGAACGCTACTGCGACTTCGACCGCCATCGGTGGCCAGTTGATTTTCATCGTGGAGCGTTCTACCACGCCTTCGACTTCGTTCACTCCGGGCGGAACTTGGACCGCGCGCGCTTCGGCGTTCGGTGTTGGTTCGGGTTCGGTATCGGTTGCGGTCGCCGACAAGGTGACGGCTTTGGCGTCGGGTTCTTCGATTGGTTCCGCGACTTGGACTGCGGACGTTTCGAACTCGGCAATTGTCACGTTCGTTGTCGGTGTTACGCAGGTCCCTCAGGGCGGCGTAAACCTCACTGACGGGAACACCCTTCAGTACCACATGAACCGTCTCGCCGGCACCCTCGTGCAAGGCGTCCCTCTGTATGACGCTCAGCGTGCCGCGAACATTTACGCGGGCACCACGAACCTCGACATTGTGCACGCGTTGAACACGAAGGCCGGCAACAGCCTCCCTGCCTATAAGGAACTCGTGGGGGTTCTCAATCAGTTGGCCAACACCACCGGCCTTGGACAAGACGGAGCGGCGGCGAGTATCCCGTGACCACTGTTGACCAGTTTGTGGACCAGGCGTCCGCGATGCTGCATTCGTATACGGGCACGATGGAAGCAGCGACATTCCTGAAGTCGGCCATCGACTCGACCACGACCGTGATCCCGATCGCGCACCCGTCATACATCACTCGCGGTTTGATTGAGGTAGGCAACGAACTGTTGCACGTTGACAGTGTCGGTGACGACTCGTGCACCCTCTACCCGTTCGGGCGGGGTGCACAGAACACGGTTGCGGTGGCGCACGCCGAGAACACGAAGGTGCTGAACGACCCGATGTATCCGCGTCAGCGGATCTTCGAGGCGATGAAGCGGTGCCTGCACAATATCCAGTTGGACCTGTTCACGGTCACTACGACCACGTTCACGAACTCGCCTGTGGTGACACAGTACGAGTTGCCTGCGGCAACGGTCCGCGTGCTCGATGTGCAGTACCAGTTGGTGGGCCCGTCGCAGGAGTGGGTCAACGTCCGTAACTGGTCGGTGGACCACAACGCGGACACGGCCACCGGCAAGGCGATCATCATTCACGAGTTGATCCAGCCGGGGCGCACGGTCCAGGTGACATACGCGGCCGAGCTTCCGATCCCTGAGACTCCGTCTACGGATCTTGAGGCCACGGGCATCCCTGAGTGGATGCAATCGGTTCTGCTGTACGGAACCTGCTGGGAGGTCGTCCAGTTCCTGGACCCTGCCCGGTTGCAGTTGCGTTCCGTTGAGGCGCGCACGCAGGCAGCGGACGTTCAGGCCGGTGCCGCTAGCAACGTTGCGAAGCAGTTGTACGCGATGTACCAGCTTCGCCTGGACGCTGCCCGGAAGCGTCTCCTGACTCTTCACCCGTCTCCGAAGCATTACACGAGGTACTGATATGGCGCTGCGGTATTACCGGAACGGGCCTGCCCGGGAGCTTGCGTTTCCGTTGGCGAACGGAACCGATACGTCGATCACTGTTGATTCGGCGTCGGGGTTCCCTACCCAGTTTCCGTACACGATCATTCTCGATCCGGACACCTCCATTGAGGAGGTGTGCGATGTGACGTTTGCTGCGGGCAACGTGTTGACGATTGCTCGCGGCGTGGACTCGACTACGGCTGTAGCCCACTCGGCCGGCGCCGTGGTGTACCACGGTATTTCGGCGCGGGATCCTCGTGAGGCTAACGCTCACGTGAACTCTACCGGGAACGTGCACGGCATCACGGGTTCGTTTGTGGACACCGATTCGGTGCAGTCCATTCCGGGCCGGAAGATCTTCGATGACCTGGAAACCACGGGTGGCGGCGATGTTGTCACTGTGGGGGCGTTGCAGTCGGTCACTGGTCGGAAGATCTTCACTGATGCCGAGTCTCTTGCTGGTGGCGACTTCCTAGACAAGGGTTCTGTCCAGGCGGGGATCACCGGGCAGAAGGTGTTCGATGACTTGCAGACCACGGCCGGTGGGCCGGTAGTGGCGTTGGCCGGCGCACAGACTGTCAGTGGCGTTAAGACGTTCTCTGGCAACAATGTGCACAGTGGCGCTAACGCGTTCTCGGGCGCGAACTCGCACTCTGGTGCGGAGACGTTCACCGGTTCGGTGATTGTCGGTACGACGGATCTGACCACGGCATGGACCTCGTACGCGGTGGTCCGCAAGAACGGTGTTGGTGGTTCGACGCTTGCTGTCGGCAACGGATCTCAGGTCGGGTTCTATAAGCAGGTCGGGAAGGTTGTCCACTTCCGGATCCTGTTGACGTTCGGTACGACCACGAACATCGGCACCGACGACTATTCGTTCACTCTGCCGGTGTCGTACAACGAGTTCCATGCGACCGGTCCGGCTCTGCTCGGTGATGCTTCTCTTGGGAAGTTCTTCTCCCGCGCGTGGCATGGTGTTGGCGCGAGTGAGATTGTTGTTATCGATTCGGCCGGTGTGCGCGCGACTGGTTTCAGCGGCGGTTCGCCTATCGCTTGGGCGACCGGCGACACGATTTCTATCACGGGAATGTACGAGGCTGCGTAATGGCTGACGTTGTCGAACGGCTTCCGTTCCCGATCAGTAAGCGGCTTGCTTCGACTGTTACGGAGATCCTGAACCGTAACGGTCGGATCATCCACTTCACGTTGGCGGGTGTGCCTTTCCGGTTGATGGTTTCGCCGGATCTGCCGATGACGTTCGAGACGGCGCAAATGCAGAAGGCTCAGCAGGATCAGGAACCTGAGGCCGGCGAGCAGACCCTGACTGGTTGGTGGCTTCGGTCGCAGGCGAGTTGGCATGAGGGCGCAGGCGCCCTGTACTCGGAGCAGCGCGGCGACGTGGCCGCGACTGCCCAGTTCCGGGAGTCCTCGAACGTGGACGTGTGGACCACGGGTGAACTGTCGTTGCTGAAGGCAACCGTGGATGCTGGCGGTACTACGAACCGCAGTGTCGCGGTCGTCCCTGACGCGTCAGTGTTCTCTGTGGTCGCCGGTCGTGTCGGGTCGGTTCAGCAGTACGACGACCTTGACTCCGGCACTTCGACCACGCCTCTCTACATCAACGGTGCTATCACGTTCACGCAGGTTGTGTGTACGGAGACTGAGTGGTTCGCTGCCGGAAACGATGGACAGGTGTATGCCGGTCCGATCGGTTCCACGACGGGTTCACCTAAGGTGTGGTCGTTGACCGGGGCAAGCACTAACCCGACCCGGATCTGTTGGGCGAAGCATCGCCTGTGGGCTGTGAACGACAACAAGATCTACAACATCGACTACGGCGCGGTCGGCGCGACGCCGGCCGTCTACAGTCACCCGTCTTTGGCGTGGCGCTACACGGACATCACTGATGGCGTGGGCGGCGTGTACTTCTCGGGTTACGGTGATGGCACAAGCCACATTCAGCGGATCACGCTGGATGCTGACGGCTCGGTCCCGACCTTGTCGGGTGCCCAGACGTTGGCGGTTCTGCCTTCGGATGAGAAGGCGCTGCGGATCTCTTCGTTGACCGGGAGCCTGGTGTGTATCGCCACGAACTTCGGTGTTCGTGTCGCTGCCGCTGACACGTCCGGAAACCTCGCCTACGGGCCTCTGTTCCTTGAGAGGGACACTGAAGTGCCGGATCCCCTGAAGGTCGCTCTGACGGCCGCTGGGCGCTTCTGGTGGGTATCCTTCGGGGATGAAGACAAGACGTGGCGTATCGACTCCTCGACGGAACTCGACCAGGGCTTGTTCGCGTACGCGTCCGATATGGAAACGTCATCGGCGGTTACCGGTGTCTCCGTCCGCGCGGGGCGTGTGGTGGTGGTCTGCACCTCTGGGGCCGTCAACTACACGCACGCCACAGAGCTATGTGCGACGGGCTATATCCAGACGGGGCGTATCCGGTTTCGAACTGACGAGAAGAAGACGTTCCATTACGTGGATCTCACGGCAGAACCCCTCGCCGGGACAGTTACGTTGGATGTCCTCAACGAGGGCGATTCGGAGTCTCGGATCGTCACCCACTCGCAGCAGGGCGTCTCGATTCCGTCTGCGCAGTTCCCGACCGACTACGGTCCCCAGCGGTTCGTCTCGGTCAAGCTGACGTTGCAGCGGGCAACGGACCCCACGGAGGGTCCGACGATCCTCGGTGTCCGGGTGCGGGCTCTGCCGGCGACGCGGCCTCAGCGGATCTACACGATCCCGTTCGAGTGCTTCGACCGGGAGCAGTGGTCCTCGGGTCAGCAGGAAGGGTACGACGGGTTCGCCCGTGACCGGTACCTGCAACTGCGCTCCGTCGAAGACGTGGGCGGCGTGGCCCTGCTGGTGAACTACGGGTTCCCCGAACCTCAGGGTGAACTGGTGCGTATCGAGGACATGAAGTTCGTTCAGCTTCAGCAGCCGGACGACTGGCAACTCGGTGGCGGACCAGAGGGAATCTTGCAGGTCACTCTCCGGACCTTGACCTGACACATGCTAGGTTGGTTGTTGCCGGTGGCAATGACCTGATCTGCATCCCGGGTCGCCCTCGGTGTGCGACCGGCGCGCCCGTTTCTGGCGGGAAGCGTCGGGCGGGCGCCCTGTAGCCCCGCACGCATGACTGTGCCCCACCAGGCGCTGATCCCCCTCAGCCCTGGTGGGGCACTTTTACGTGTTACTTCGCCGTCAGTTCCCGCCACAGGTACGCCAGATATTCGGCGACCTCCGGTGAATCGGCGGGTGGCCCCTGCGGGTCACGGCGCCAGTTCCAGTCCCGGAACCATTCCTTCGGAGTTTGCGGCTTGAATGCCGGCCGCGCCACCGGCCGGACGGGCGCCCGCCGCGACTTCGTGACGGGCCGGTCGTCGTGAATGTCTTCTTCCGCCATGACCCCGTACCGGCGCCTCATGCGACCAGATCCAAAACGTCGGACTGCCAGTCCTGGCCGGGCTGTAGCGAAATGAGTTGGAGCCCCTGAAGGCGCTTCTTGTTCTCTTCGCCCTGAAGCTGCGGATACATCCACTCGCCCATGAGCGCTTCGTCGCGGGCCTGCTTGTCCAGGTCCATCCCAATGTAAAGCTCCGTCATGGATGAATTGCGGTGGTGAAGCAGCGCCTGAACCTGACGGAGTGCCCCGTCGTAACCGAGTTCGCGTAGCGCGTCGAAACGCGCACGGGCGCCGGAACGGCGCAACGTGTGCATTCCTTCACGGCGCGGTTTCCCGTCCGCGTCGCGGGTTTCGAACCCGATCTGCTCCATGACTGCCTGGGCCCAGACGTGGGCCTTCTTGCCCATGTCGTGTAGCGGGCGCAGTTCCTGCGTGTGCGGCTGCCAGCGCCCGTTGGGCGACAGTTCAGCGGCACGGAAGTTGGGGCGCGAGTGGTTCGGGATCAGGTGCCACTTCGGCTGTAGCCGGCCGCACCGGTCGGCGTACTCGGGGAGCCACCGGCGAAGCTCGATATCGAGTTCCCGGGTGATCGGCATCAGGTCCGTCTTGACGGTCCGGCGGCCCCGGGTCTGCTTCTCTACGGTGACCCGGATTCGCTTCTCCGTCAGGTTGATGTCTTCGAGCCGGATCTGTGCGATCTCCCCGACGCGGGGCAGCAGGTAGAACGCGGCCGAGTACAGCATCCGGTGCCACGGGTACTTGGCGTTGTCCAGGAACGTCGGGAAGTAGTCCACCGGGATCCGGCGTCGCTCCTCGACCGCGAACGACGGGACGGCGCGACCCTCCATGGGGTCGCAGTAGCGGGGCATCCGCTTCGACTTGGCGCACCACGCGAAGAACGCCTCGTAGATGTAGTGGAGGTTGCACAGCGACCGGTCGGAGTTGGTCTGGGCAAGCTTGATGAACAACTGGTTCATGTGCTTGCCGTTGATGTTCTCGACGAAGATGTTGCCGGTGTGCGTCTGCAACCGGCGTAGCGCAGACCGGTCCATGTCGATCGCGGACTTGCTCTTGCGCTCCGAGACGCGCTTCTCAAGGTAGTCCCTGATCGCGTCGTCCAGGTACGTCTTGGCCATGCCACCCTCCCAGTAAACAGCGTTGCGTCCGACCATTGTGGACTTTGAGTTTTACAGAAGTCAATACAGGTACAACAGAGTGCTATGGAGCCTGACCTGCGCTTTTACCCCCTACCGTACACCCGTTTTTTGTCAACGTTGAGTTGAGACACGCTCCGAGTACGTTGACATTGAGTCTACCGCTCCCTACGGTTGATAGCTGATCGACAGAAGGGGGCACACGCCCATGGGCGCGCCACGCAAGGGACCGGATGAGACGACGCTTCGGCGTTGGTTCAACCAACGGAACCCGAAGCTGACGTACCAACAGATGGCGGACCGGTGGAACGCCGACGAGGCGCACGAGAAGATCACGAAGGATGCCATTGCCGTAGCCATCTCCCGCATGGGGATCGGCCGGCGACAGGTGCCCTCGGATCTCCCGTGGAAGGTCCGTCCGGAACACACGGCGATGCACGACCACTGCATGCTGATGCACTACCAGTCTCGGGCCAAGGGTAAGAAGCTCGCGCCGTCTGCGGAGACTTCCGTGAACGGCTGGTTGCGGACCTTGGAGAAGGAAGACGCGGTGGTGGCGTACCGGCCGGACACGATCCAGGGCTGGTACCACGTAAAGCGCCGACCGGGAGAGACCGGGATCATCCGGCAACCTTCCGCGAAGGTGGTGCCCATCGACAGACGCAAGACTGCGTGACCTCTGAACGACGAAGCCCCCGGCCTGCCAGGTCCGGGGGCTTCTGCTTGTCGGTCTACGACGGGCGGCCGACCATCCTCGGTGAACGGTAGTCGCGCGGCCGGTCGATGCGGTGTTCATGAAGGCCGCTCAGCGGGGCTGGGTGGGGCTTCTGGGGGACTTTCATGACGGCCACGAGTTCTTCGTTGTCCGCGACCTCGAACTCTTCTGAGCAGCCCTCAACGGGACATTTCATCGTCTTCAACTAGATCGGCCTCCAACCGTTCCGTTAGGGCTTGCCGAGCTTCTTCCTGGGCGTCTGCCCAGCAGTCGGCGTGATAGTGGATCCAGGTGCCGGCCTCGGCCCGGACCGAGAGCCCTGAGTCTCGCCGACCGATCATGCCGTAGCAGCCGTGGCACAGGTTCTCTTCCGGGATCCGGACCTGCAATTCGGGGGTGCACGCTGGTTCCCACGCTTTACCCCACCAGACGGTTGTTACGTCGTCGGGGATTTCACTGAGTTCCCGCATACTCCCCGCACCTTTCGCACGTGCCCAACACTGCTTGCTGTTTATCCCATTTGCCATGGTAGGCCGGCGACCAGCCGTACTGCCCGAACGGCCTGTGCTCCCAGAAGGGGCACACGAATACCCGGTTGAAGGATTGCACCGGGTGAAACAGCCAGCGTTTCATGCGTGCACCACCGGGATCCCCCGGTTCGACAATGCGGCGAGCCGTTGTGAACCCGGCATCGCAATAAGCATCACGGTCTTTATCGGGCGGTACGGGAGATCCTGAACCATTTGGATCGTCGCGAGATCCGTAGCCGCACGCACCTCAGCCATGCTGAAGTCAGGCCGACGCCGGATGATGCCATTCATCATTGCGATGATGTCTTCTGCGGACTGCTCCGTCATCTGCTCGACGATGTCTTTGTTGACAGTGTCAGACATCCCCGTAGGCTGTGACGGCCGACCCACGGCACCCCACGCGAGTCCGTACGCGGACACGTCGTACGGCACCTCCCGCCACTCAACCACGCCTTTCCGATCGGCCGAGCAGACAATGAGCCGGTGTGTACCGGCCAGCGTCTCCTCATCGATGGTCATCGACACGATGTGGCCGCTGAAGAACCGGGCCCCGATCGCGAACCCGACATAGAGGTCGTCGTCGTCCACCGTGTAAATAAGCTCGGCGCTGCCGTCGCGGATGATCGTGAACTGGGATGTGAAGCAATGCATCCCGGGCGGCGTGGTGCACGTCGGACTACATCTGTCGCCCGCGCGCAACTGTTCTTTCTTGGTGTTTTTGGCCCGCTCGACCAGGAAGTCGGCCGCTTGTGCCGGGTTAGATATGACGAAGCTCAACGTCGCCCCCTTCTCACCGGGGCGAGCGAGTTGACCACCACAACCTCGGTCTCGGAAATGATCTTGATGTGCAGGTAGCCGTGCTCACGCATCAGTTCGTGAGCCGTCCTCAACGCCTCCGGGTGAGGCTTGATCACCCGGGTCACGACCGGCCCGTTGCGATGGGCCGGTGCCTTCCTGGTTGCACGGCTCCTGGTACGGACCTGCTTCACCGGGGCCACCGGTAGTTCCAGGATCTGTGCTTGGACCTCTTGTGCTTTTGCCACGATCGTTTCCCCACACTCGATGTTGTCTACGAGTGCGAGTGTAGGCGTGCTTGGTTCGTACCGCAGCGCGTGGGCGCCCATTCGGATCACCTCTCGTTTTCGTCGTCCTCGCAGTCAATCATCGGATCCGGATTGTCTGGCACGGTGCACCTCCTCCGCTGCCTTGCTCGCCTTCGCAATGACCTCTTCGAGGGACCGCAGGGATCCTTCGAACTTGCGCTTCGCGAGACGGTTGTCTTGCCAGGTGGCGATCCTCTGTCCGGCCCACGACGTGAACCCGAACAGCAGGGCGAGCAATACAACCTGCCACCACACGCCGATCACTTGGTCACCTGTTCGATGTGGCCCCGCAGTTTCCAGGCTTCTTCCCGAACGTGCTTCTCAGCGAGCGCCGTAACCTCCTCCTCGTTATCGACCACACCGACGATCGCGTTACATCCGCAGCACTTGATCGCGGTCAGGCCGGTACCGGCGTCTTCGTCGCCGGCCGACGTGTACCGGGAGTGCCGCTGGTAGGCAGCGGCGTGGTTGGCGCGCGCGTAGGCAAGCTCGCCGGCCGACTGGTGGGCTTGCGCCTTCGCCAACAGTTGCCGGTCGTAGAGCAGGCAGGCGACCGCGAACGCGATGATCGCTGCGGCGAGCCCCATGTTGACACCCCAAGACCACGTGGGGCCGATGAGGGCGTAGAGGGCTGCTACACCCACGATGATGCCGAGTTCGCCGACCCACCAACGCCATCCACCCATGAACCAATTCATCGGGGCCGCCCCCAAGCGGGCGGCAGACCCGTCAGTCGTTCACCGGATGTCGGCTTGAACGTGGTCGGGTGAACGGTGGGCGATGGCGGCCGGGTCACCGGCGAGATGTCCAGTGGCTTCTGTGGCCAGATGTAGTAGGCGCCGAAGGCAACCATCACCCCGACCGCTACAGCCAGTCCCCCGATCTCGGCTCCTTTGCCGAACCTTGCCTGAGGCAACTTCCTTCACTTCCCCTTGTCTGGGGGGCCTGCCGGCCCCCAGCCGGACTTGCTCGGAGGTCCCGGAAACGCTTGTAGGGAAGGAAAGACGAGTGTAAGAGGACCACCCGTGACCTACAGGAAGCAAGCGTTTTCTTGGACCGATCTTCGCCGAACACTAGCCGTGTTCGTGGGATCCGAAACCCCCCGTGACCAAGATGTAACGTCAGATTTCTTGGAGGCGCGCCTACCCCGGTCGTAGCGTACTCAAACAACCGCATGAAATGAGGAGTGCGGAGGGGGCGTGGATGAGGGGACAGCGGGCGTGGATGAGTGGTACCACCTGCCGGAGCGGGGCGAGGTCATGGTGAACGTGACGGACCTGGGGGAGCAGGAGTTACGTAAGGTTCTGGCAGAAATCGGTGAGTGCTTCACGTGGGCTTTCTCTGACTTCGTTGCCACAGACGTTGACGGCGAGGTCACGTCTTGGCTGGTGTTGCTAGAGGCAACAGTCAAATGAGTCGCACCTACAACCCCCATCACAGGCGGAAGTCGCTCATCCAGCCGGTGTGCATGTGGTGTTGGTACGCGTGTGGAGCCCCGAAGCCGACGCCTGTAACGAGGCGGCGCCGGGAGCGATGTTGTGACTGTGGGCGCTTCACCCGAGACGGCATCTGGTTGGAGCGAGACCCAACGACCGTCGCCTTCCCAAGTTACGAGGATCAGGAAAATTGAACCAAATCGATATCTTGCTGGACGATGACATGCTCGATTTCATGGCCGCATGGGAGGCCGGCGAGTGAAGTTCTACTGTCCTCGCGGGAACTGCCGCAAGACGCCTGGAGGTATGGCCATCTATCCGTGCCGGCACTGTTGCGGGTGGCGGACCGTCCCGCAACAGGAGGAGAAGCGTGAGGGAACTGCTACGGCATCTCTGGTGTTGGTACCGCCATCCGGACCCGCGCAAGAAAGTTGATGGCCGCCTGATCTGTTTCGAGTGCCGCGTCTACCGAGGGAGATGGAAGTAATGGTGTGCCCTAACTGTGGCATGTCCACCTGGGATCGGGACTTCGGATGCCGACTCCCCGGGTGCGAAAACTACGGAGTACTAGCAGAGGAGATCGATGCCGACAGCAACGAACCTGAAACCACTTGAGCTACACCATCTGTCTCACTCACAGCACACGTCGTATCTGCGGTGCCCGCACGCCTACTTCCTTGAGCGTGTCGCGCACGTGCCGGCTCTACCTGCCTGGTGGTTCATCGGTGGCAGTTGCGTTCATAACGTAACTGAGACATGGGAACGCTTGGTTCTCGACGGCGCGAATGTCAACATTGAGTTCAACGTCGAAGAGATCACCTGGACAGTCCTAGATGAGCTTGTAGACGAAGAGATGCGTAAGAAGGGCGTTCCGCAGGACCAGTGGTTCGCGGCCGGCAGATGGCCGGCGAAGAACGGCTATGACTGGTGGAAGGCGAATGCACCAGGGATGGTGCAGAGATACATCGACTGGCGTACAGCAACGAAGTGGGAGATCGCGTACTTCAACGGGATCCCAGGCATTGAATGCGAACTGAATGTCAACTTTGAGTTCGGACAGTTTACGGGTGCCCCTGACCGGGTGTTCCGTCTGCCGTCAGGGCAACTGGTCGTGGGTGACGTTAAGTCAGGCTCGACGCTTCCGAAGGATGGGTTGCAGCTAGGTACGTACTCGAATGCCTTGGAAATGCTGGGGTTTGAGCGTCCTGCTTATGGGACTTACATCATGGTGAAGGCCGACCCGAAGCCGGGTGAGGACGTGCACACACCGCTTATCCCGCTGGATAAGTACCGCACGCCGTACCTGGAACAGGTGTACGGGGCAACCAAGTCGTGTATCGAACTCGGGGCTTTCGCCCCGAACCCGGGTGACGCGTGCCGGACCTGCGTGGTCCAGAAGGGGTGTTACGCGGCAGGCGGGGAGAGGTCAGCAGAGTTCGACCCATTGAACCCACGATACGTAGAGGAGTACTTGAGTGCCGGTGGCAACTAGCCGTTCGATCTTCGTGAGAACGATCGATGGAGACAAGATCGTGGAGGGTGTGCCGGCGAACGCGAAGATCACGTTCGGCCCGGTCCAGCCCGGGAAGCAGGACTACGGCAGCCGGAACTGTCTGCGGATCTACACGACCGCGAACAACCAGCTTGCAGTGTTTCTAGGGGTGACCGAGTTCCGGGACCTGTCGCTGGTTGTCAAGGGCAAGAAGGTTCGGGAGACGCAGAAGCGCAAGGCAGAGGTCGGTCCGAACGGTGAGTTCGTGGAGACCTCAACCGATGAAAGCTACACATGGGAGGTAGAGAACTAGTGCCGAATGAAGTAGTCGCCACCCTGAAGGGTGACGGGTCGGCCCCGTGGATTGTTGCCCACGGCGACGAAGTGGCAGACGCGGAACGACTGGTCGAGGACGCGCTTAAGGGCTCGTTCTTTCAGACGGTCGCTGAAGCCTCAACCCTGTTCTCGGGGGCGGTGAAGGTTGCCAACGGCATGCAAAACGGCCAGCAGGCGGTTCAGCAGCCACAGCAGGACTGGCAGGGTCAGCAGCGCCAAGCGCTCGGCCAGAACCAGAACCAGGGCTACGGGCAACAGTCCGCGCCCGTGTCGCAGTTCAACGGAACCCCGCACCCGCAGGGGATCTTGTGCCAGATGTGCTCTAGCCAGGTTGTGGGTAAGCAGCCGAAGCCGGGCGGGAAGCGCCTGTGGTGCTGCCCGAACCAGCGCGCTAAGGGCGATGGCCACTTCGTTCAGTGGATCAACGACTGATGGCGGCGGCAACGCTCAAAAAGGCCGAGATCGTCGTGACGCTGACGCTTACCGGCCCCGAGGCTCGCGTGCTGCATGCCCTAGCGGGCAGTGTCACCGGTTCGTCGGAGCACAGCCCCCGCAAGCACGCGGACGCAATCTGGACAGCTCTCGGTGTCGCGGGCATCTCGTCTTACACCGAGCGCCAGTTGTTCAAGCACGACACCATGCATTTCAGGGACTACCCGGGGGGTTCTGATGGCGAGGCGTAGCGGCTGGTTCATTGCCGGCGAACGGATCCCCCCGGTACACAAGCCGGCGAAGCGGCAACAGTGTGAGTGGGTTGTCGGTATCGGGTGGGTGCTGAACCCAACGAAACGGAAGTACGAGTGGTGAGCCTCGACACTGGGAAGCGGTACGAGATCACGACAAAATCGGGAGCCGTCTACGTTCTCGATACCGGCGCGAAGACGATGGTACGAACGCCCGGTGAGGCGAGCTTCGAACTCGACTTCGACGGCGAACTTTTCGAGTATACGGATCTTCTCGACGAACTGACGATCGGGAACCCGATGCGCGCCGTGTGGTTCAACAAGGCGCGCGGTAAGAACCAGATCCGCACCACTACTCCCATGGTGCAAATCAGGGAGGTCTAACTGTTCCGTCTACACCGGATCAACCCGAAGACGATCGCACGGGAGCCGTTGCCTGACGTGTTCGGTTTGGCGAAACACGGAATCGTGGTTCGCCGTGGTCAGGTGACGATGATTTCGGCTCAACCCAATGACGGCAAGTCGCTGGTCACCTTGTGGGCCACGTTGCAATGGGCACGCCTCGGTATCCGCAGCCTCTACTTCTCGGCCGACACCGACGAAGAGACGACGCTGCGCCGTGCCGGCGCGACGCTCACGGGACATCCACAGGCACAGGTTGAGTCGCGGATGCGGGAAGGCTGGGATGAGGTTGCGAGCGTCCTAGCTGACCTTGACGGAGGGGTCGTTTTCGACTTCGAGACCGACCCCTCCTACCAACACATCTACGAAGAACTCGTTGCGTACTTCGAGTTGTGGGGCAGCTATCCGGAGGTTGTTGTCATCGACAACCTTATGGATGTTGTTGGGGACAACGATGACGAGTACGGATCGATGCGGGACACAACGAAAGCACTGAAGCGTTTTGCCCGTATCACCGGGGCGGCAGTGATCCTGTTGCACCACTGCAACGAGACGGATAAGCGCGAGAACCATCCGCCTGCCCGGCGAGAGATCACCGGGAAGGTTGCCCAGAAGCCGGAGATGATCCTCACGGTTCAACTGGACGGGAACCTGATGCGTATCGCGTGTGTGAAGAACCGTTCAGGACCAAAGGATCCCAAGGGGATCATTCACTTCGTCTTGACCGTGGATTTCGAACGGGTCCAGTTCTACGGACCAAACTATCAACCAATTGGAGCATGAATCGTGGCAGCAATTACCGCAATCGAGACCGCAAAGCCTGTCGTGCAGAGCGCGACTCTCAAGTTCAACCGGACGGAGCTTGACTTCCTGCGAACCGCCCTGAAGCGCACCTACAAGGCGGACGTGGATATCTACCCGTTCAACGGGATCGAGCACAAGCTCTACGCGGCGATCGACAACGCGTACAACGGACGCGGCTGATCATGCACCCGGCGTTGAAAAGCATCCTGCGGTGGTTCGACTTTGGCCATCTGCCGGATGGACCCATTCGCGACACGTCCACCCTGTGTCACGAACTGGCCTACAAGATGGCTGACAGCCTTCCGTCGAATCCGGAGCTGGTCGCCGGCCTGCGGAAGTTGCTAGAGGCAAAGGATGCGTTCGTGCGGAGCGCCGTCCTCGATGTTGAGGGAGTCAAGGAAGCATGAGTGTTGCAACCACCGAACGTACGGCGATCGGCGCCGACTCTGGTTCGGATCTCGCGTCGCTAGTGGTCGCCTACCACAGGCGTGCCCATACAGCCGAGGCGATCGGCGACTGCTCGGAGAAGATGTGCCAAGTGGCGCAGTCGTGCATCGATCTTGATGCGATGTTCTTCGGGGTAGATGCCTGACGTTTGTGCTGGTTGCTCACGGCCCCTTATGGGCCGGCAAAAGAAGTGGTGTGCCGACCCGGACTGTAAGAGGCAAGCTGTCCGGTGGGCGTGGATTCTCAAGGTTTACGGTCTAACCCCTGAAGACTACGACCGGATCTACGTCCACCAGGACGGCAAGTGCGCAATCTGTCACAAGCATTTCGTTCCTGGTAAGACGCCTCACATTGATCATGAGCACGGCAAGGATCCGTTCGTGCGGGGCATTCTCTGTGCCTACTGCAACACGCGTCTTGTGGGGCGCTTGAAGTCTCACCAGCTTGCCCAATGGCTTGCTGACTATCTGCGGAACCCGCCAGCGGTTGTTGCGCTGGGCCGAAAGGTGCATGCGCCGGGTCGGCCGCCTAAGCGAAGGAAGAAGAAGCGTGAATGAACACTGGTCTCTTGGCTGGCTCATCGGCATGCCGTTGTGGGTGGTGGTTTCGACGGTTGTGGGGCTGTTCGCAGTGTCGGCCCTGTTTTGGGCGGACGACGAGAAGGGGCCGATCTTCTTGGGTGCGGCGAGTGTCTGGGGGATCGTATTCTTCAGCGGTCTAGGGATGCTGTGGCCGCTGCAATCCCAGTACCACAAGTGGATCCCGCACAGCGGGGTTGTTGCCGAGGCCAACAGTCGACTCGTGCCGTCTGGCGACAAGTCGATGGAGCAGAAGATCGTTGTCCGGTTCGCCGGTGACGACCAGGAGTACGGCTGCCTGGATACGCGCTGTGCCCTTGCGAAGAAGGGCGATCACCTGGACCTGTCGTGTATCCGTGAGTGGGAGTGGGCGGCGACTGACGGATACAACTGCAAGTTTGTGAAGCGGGTGCCGGCATGAGCAACCGTCTGCATGAACAACAGGCAGTCGATGTCTTGACGCAGCTTGAGCACGGCCACAAGGAAGGCTTGGCGTACGTGCTAGCGGTCGTGGGGGCGTCGATCTCGCACGCGATTCTTGACCTGGCGCAAGCCATTCGGGAAGGCCATGACCCCGCTTGAGCGGGCGTGGGAGCACTACGGCGGAACCCTGCTCGGTACCCATGGACGGGTCAAAGCGCGGTGCTGTCTGCATGACGATAAGAACGCGTCTGCCTCGGTAGACCTGGAAGCCCAGAGGTGGTCATGTTTCGCAGGGTGCGGCTACGGCGACATCTACGAGCTTGTGAAGCTTGCCGAAGGCATCGATCCGTTCCCCGAGCGAAAAGCCTTCGCAGACGAAAGGTTCGGCGTGGCGTCGCTTGGCTCGAAACCTACTACCAGGAACTCAAAGCGCAAAGCGAGGCGCAAGACGTGGACCTAGACGAACTGTTGAAGGAACGCGACCGGCCGTGTGTCTATCAATACTATCCGGCCACCTGGCAGGGGCCGGCCGAGTACTGCTGGGAGATGGCCGAAGAAGACTCGGAGTATTGCGCGGACCATGACCCGGATAACTGGCAGCCGGATTGGGATGACCGGCGTAAGGACATGATGTATGACTGCGAATGACGACGACTACGACCACGACGACGGCATCATGTGCTGCGAGATCTGCGACGAATGCCACTGCGGGGACTTTGACGCAGACGACGACGATGTTGACGACTGACAGCCCGTACATTCTCGTGACAGGTTCCCGCGAGTGGGAAGACGAGAACCTGATCCGGGAAGCCCTGGTGTCGGTGCACTGGATGCTTGCCGGAGGCCACGATCTCGCGCTGGTCCACGGCGGTTGCCGTGGCGCGGATCTGATAGCGGCGTACGTGGCTGAGTCGCTGGGGTGGCGAACGATCGAGTTCCGCGCGCAGTGGGAGGCGCGCGGTAAGGGTGCCGGCTTCCACCGCAACCAGCAGATGGTGGACTTCGTTGCCACCGGCCCCGGTTTGTGTCTCGCGTTCGTTCTCGATGATTCGAAGGGCGCGACGCATTGCGCCGACTTGGCAGAGAAGGCAGGGATCGAGACCCTGAGATTCAAGAGGTACACGAATGGAGTTTCCGACCCTAACTCCGCAAAAGCGGGAGTCGCTGGAACTGGCGACCCGGACATACTACGAGCAGTTGAAGCAGTCGAACGACGCTATTACCTACCTGAAGGGCAGGGGCATTGATGGTGCAACTGCTAAAGTTTTCC
>Ga0070699_100000269_pt1 | contig 49853 bp, 42 predicted proteins | sample KBSK1503metaG_FD_65473 | JGI IMG/M metagenome (GOLD analysis project Ga0070699, IMG submission 65473) | Corn, switchgrass and miscanthus rhizosphere microbial communities from Kellogg Biological Station, Michigan, USA - KBS K1-50-3 metaG | ecosystem: Host-associated > Plants > Roots >... | reverse complement strand
GCGGCGGCGACAACCAGCTCGACGTCAGTCCGCCCACCGGTTTCATGTCTTCGGCGCCCGCCTCGCGCATCGTGACCGTGCCGGCCGGCGGCATCGTCTCGGGCGTCAACTTCGGGTTCTTCGCGGTTCCGACCGGCAACTACGCGAGCTACAAGCAGTCGGCGTGGGGCGCCAAGCCGAAGGCGGGGAACGCGGCGCAGCTGCTCGCGTCCAACTTCGACGCGGTGTACCCGACGGGCGAAGTCGTCATCGGCATTCCGGACACCGTTGGCCGCTATTCGATCACGATGACCGGCGCGCCGGTGATCCAGACGTTCCTGCCGCAGGGTGGACCCCCGGCTGCGTTGACCAAGAGCTATGTCGACCCGATTTCGCTGTGGAAACCGAAGCACAACGGGAAGTTCGGGCACCACAAGATGATCTCGCAGCTGGCCGGCAACGTCATGGCGCTTCAGCTGAACGTCGACTTCTCGAACAAGGCCATTACGCGGTTTGGCTTCGCCTCGCTGCGAGTCGTGCCGGGAGGACCGCTTGCCGGACAGAGTGTGGGCCAGGTGCTGGCGCTCGCGAACCGCGTGCTGGGTGGCGACGCCGTGCCGACCGGTCTGACGTTGCAGCAGATTAACGACGTCGTTGAGCGAATCAATCGCAACTACGAATCGGGCGGCGTCGACTTCGGCTACCTGCAGCCGTAGGCCGTACCGCTCGCATCAGCGTTACCCTCGTCGAGCACCGGGAGACCAGTCTCCCGGTGCTCGAATCGTCAGCACTGGCGTTTCGATTCCCGCAGGCGCAAGTCGCGCGTGCGGACGAACAAAGTCGGCGCCGCGGCAGACACTCTCGCTGCGCCTTTCTGCGAATTTCTCTCCAGGCTCTTGATGCGATTGAGGTTACGGCCGTCAGGCCCGGCGGACGGTCGTTTGCTCAAATCTGACCGCACCGCGGTACGCGCGGCGGCCTCCAGCGGATCCGAATTGTGAACACCGGTCACGTCGCCACGTATTTCGAGGACAACAAGCCGCCCGAGGATCACGCGGCGAAGTCGCTGCGCGGGGGGGCGGTGTCGATCGCGGCCCGCGGCATCAACGCCGTGGTGCAGATCGGCTCGGTCCTGTTCCTCGCGCGCCTGCTGTCGCCGGAAGACTACGGTCTGGTCAGCATGGTGACGGCGTTCACGGGGTTTGCGCCGTCGCTCGTCGACCTCGGCACGCGCGACTCCATCGTCCAGCGGCAGCGCATCACGCGCGGGGAAGTGAGCGCGCTGTTCTGGCTGACGATCCTGGTCGCGGCCGGCTTCGCGCTGGTGACGGCCGCGTGCGGTCCCCTGATCGCGCGCTTCTACCACGAGCCGCGGCTGACGATGATCGCCTTTGCGTCGGCGCTGACCTTCCTCGCGTGCGGGTTGTCGGTCCAGCACTACGCGCTGATGCGCCGCGTGCTCATGTTCCACGAGCTCGCGGTCATCGAGGTCGTGGCCAATGTGCTCAGCGCCGCCCTCGCCGTGGCCATCGCGCTGTCCGGGGCCGAATACTGGGCGCTCGTCGTCAGGCCAATCGCGACGCCGGTGTTCGTCTCGGCGGGCGTCTGGCTGAAGTGCCGGTGGCTGCCCGGACGGCCGGACGTGTCGCTGGGCGTCAGGGAAAGCGTGAAGTTCGGCCTCAACATCACCGGCTACTGCATGACCGACTTCGGCGGCAGGTCTGGCGACCGTATCGCGATCGGATACCGCACGGGCCCGGCGGGCCTCGGCCAGTATCAGAACGCGCTGTTCATCTACGACAACCTGCTCGACGTCCTCGTCTTTCCGCTGCACAGCGTCGCGGTCGCGAGCCTCAGCAAGCTGCGCGACGACCTCGGCGAGCTGAAGCGTGCGTGGAGCAAGGCGCTCTCGACGGTCGCGTTCTACGCGATGCCCGCCTTCGGCCTGCTCGCCGTGACGAGCCGCGACATCGTCGTGGTGGTGCTCGGCGCGAAGTGGGCGAGTGCCGGCCTGCTGCTCACCGTGCTCGCGTTTCGCGGCATGCCGCACAGCGTGGAGCGGACGCTCGGGTGGCTCCACGTGACGGCCGGGCGCAGCGACCGGTGGATGCGGTGGGGACTGTTCGCGACGGCCGCGCAGTTTGTCGCGCTCTTCTGCGGGCTGCCGTTCGGACCGATGGGCGTCGCCGTCGCGTATGTCGCGGCGATGTTCATCCTGTTCGTGCCCGCACTCGCGTACGCAGGGCGGCCGCTCGAAATTGGCGCGATGGACGTCATCGCGGCCGTGTGGCGCCAACTGGTGGCGGCGCTGCTGGCCGCCGGGATGACGCTGTTCGCCTCGTCGACGATGCTCGTCGGCGTTCACCCGTTTCTGCGCGCGCTGAGCGCCGGCGCGGCCTACAGCGCGCTGTATCTGCTCATCGTGATCGCGATCCTCCGCGTCCACGCGCCGCTTCGAACGACTCGAGTGCTCGTGCGCGGGTATCTTTCACCTCGCTTTGCAGCTCTCATCTGATGGACGTACCGAATCGCGACCGGCTGTTGGTTTCCCTTGATGAATCGCCGTCGGCGCAGGTGAGCCGGCTGGCGTTCGGATGTGTCCTCGTGCCGCTGTGGGCGCGGCTCATGGGCGATGACGCGCATGGCTGGACGCTGCTGCCGTTCCTGTTGTTCGCGCTGGCGATGCTTCGGGTCGTTCCGTTGATTGTCCGCAAGGCGATTCCCTTCAGCGAGGGCGCGCGGGACACCTGGGCCGAGCGACGGCAGCTCGCAAAGCGCTACGACTCGTATCAGTGGCAGAAGATGTTGTGGATCGGCCTCGGGATGCTGACGAGCGCGGTCGCGACCGGTGAGCGTGACGCGGTGGTGTTAGCGCTCGCGGCGATCTGCGTCGTGTCGGGCGCCGCGGGGTCGATTGTGTGGCGCCGACGCAACGTGCCCGGCGCGCCCGCCGACGTGGCTCGTCGGGTGTTGCACGAGCCGGCGCGGGCGAACTAATCGCCTACGACAGTGGGTGACGGACGAAGTCGAGCAACAGCTTCTCCAGTTCGATGATGCCGGTGCGAAGGCTGCCGCGGGTCGTCCACCAGCGATCGGGATCGAACGGGGAATAGCGCGCCCCGTGGACCAGCACGCGAGTGGAGTGGTCCTGCATGGCGCGGCGCATGACGCGCCGAATCCGCCGGCAGTGATCTCTCATCGCGACGACGACCACCGTCCGGAAGCGGTGCTCGTCACACCACGCGGGCAGCACGGCGCCTTCGTCTTCGGTGCCGGCGACCGCTCGAGGAATCCGCTCGACATGAGCGATGCCGAGCGCCGCGAGCTGGCGGGCTGACCGGGCGGCCTCGTCTTCGTACGGCACGCCGCGGCGGAGGAACTCGCGGTCGATGTCGGGATCGGGCGGGTCGGTGAAGATCGCAACGCGGCTCGAGATGCCGGTGCGGACCAGGTCCGCGGCCTCGAGCACGCCCGCACCGTCGGCATCGATGGCGACGACGATGATGTCGGCCGGTTGAATCGGATCGTCGGCGGCGAGGAATCGTCCGAACGAGGCCAGGAGCGCCGACCGCGAGGCAGGAACCGCAAGCACGCCTGCCGCGAGGAGGATGATGACCAGGCCGCCCCGGACCGCTGCGACGGCCGCATAGCGAAGCATCCGTCCGGATGATAGCGCGGCGCGCGGAACGCGTACCGCGGAGCCCGGAAGTCTCCCCGTGGGGTGACTAATGGCGCCGATTGCGTGGCGCCGCGAGCGAGCGCATCGACGGCCGGAGCGCGCGGAGCGCGTTGTAAGTCTCGCGGCGTCTTGCACTTGTGCTCCGCGTTCACGGCGGCGTCGCGCGCGATAACGGCGTGCCGCACAACGGCAGGCAACTCGCAACGGCAGGTGGACAGTGTTTGTCGGGATTCAGGGACAAGAGGCTCGTGGCGTGACCGCTCCTCACGACAAGACGCACCGGCACTCGTCGCCGGGTTCGGGACCCCGTGTACTCATGCCGTCGACCAGGGCGTTCAGGCGGCGTGCGTTCCAGCTGGGACTCTACGAAGCCCAGGACGTGCTCGCGGAGACCGCAGAGGTCGATCTCGTCTGCCTCGAACCACGCGCGGGCGCGGGGTTCTGGCGGCGGGAGCGCTGGCAGCGGCGCCTGTTGTATCGCGATGTGACCAGGCGCCTCGTGTTCATGAACCCCGGACTCGAGCGCGTGCCGGTGACGCGCGACTACGACGTGTTCGTCGCGGTCTGTCAGAACTACTGGGATCTGCTCGCGTACAACGCGATCGACGGCTGGAAGGACCGGTGCCGCACGAGCGTGTGCTGGCTCGACGAGCTATGGGTCGCCGACCTGCCCCACAGCGAATACTGGTTGCACGCGCTCAACCAGTTCGATCACGTGTTTCTTGGATGCGCGGGCAGTGTCGGACCGGTGTCCGCCGCGCTCGGCCGTCAGTGCCATTGGATTGGCGGCGCGGTCGACACCATGCGCTTCAGCCCGTATCCGCAAATGGCCGACCGCGTGATCGACATCTACCGAATCGGCCGGACCAACGATCGGCTCCATGCCGCGTTCCGGGGGGCGGCCGCGGATCACGGATGGTTCTACGTTCACGACACGGTGCGCGGTTCAGATCTCGAGCCGCTCGATCATCGTGAACATCGAGACCTGCTGGCGAGAATCGCGAAGCGCAGCCGGTTCTTCGTCGTCGCGCCGGGCAAGGTCGACATGCCTGGAGAGACGCAGGGCCAGGTCGAGATCGGGTATCGCTACTACGAAGGGTCGGCAGCGGGCGCGGTGATGATCGGCCAGTCGGCCCCGTGCGCGTCGTTCCGGGAGCGTTTCGGCTGGCCGGACGCGGTCGTGGAGGTTGCGCCGGACGGATCGGACGTCATCGACGTGTTGGCGCGGCTGTCGTCCGACCCCGACCGGATGCTGGCGATCAGCCACCGGAACGCAACGGAAGCGCTCCTGCGCCACGACTGGATTTATCGCTGGAAACGAATCTTCGACGTCGTCGGGCTGCCCGCGTCGGCGCGCATGGACGATCGCATCCGCCGTCTGCGCGAGCTTGCGACCTGTGCGACGGACGCGTCGATTGCAGTGTGACCGCGGTGAGGTAGATGGATCGCATGTGGAAGAGCTCTGAGTTCACCGCGGGTGAATGGGTCGAAGTTCGCAGCAGGGACGAAATCCTTTCGACGCTCGACGGCAACGGACAGCTCGACGGGCTGCCGTTCATGCCGGAGATGCTGCAGTTCTGCGGGCAGCGCCTTCGCGTGCACCGCCGCGCGCACAAGACGTGCGATCCGCCGAACGGCCTGCAGGGAAGGCGCATGGCCGGCGCCGTACATCTCGACGGTGTCAGGTGCGATGGCGGCGCGCACGGCGGCTGTCAGGCCGGATGCCTGATGTTCTGGAAGGACGCCTGGCTGAAGAAAGCCGCCGCGCCGGTCGCAGGCGATTGCGCGACGCAACAGGGCGCGCAGCCGGGCATCGCGAGCGAAGCAGAGACGTCGCAGGCGGAGAAGAACGTCTGGGCCGGCACACGTCAGCCCGACCAGCCTGCGGAAGAGCCACGGTACGTGTGTCAGTCGACGCAGATCGCGGCGGCAACGACGCCGCTGGCCTGGTACGACGTGCGGCAGTACGTCGAGGATTGGGCGTCGGGAAACGTCCCCCTGTCGCAGATGCTGGCGTCGGCGATCTATACCGCGTCCGAAGCCGTGGCGACCGCGGGTCTTGGCGTCGGTTCCGCGGTTCGGTGGACGTACGACACGATTCAGGCCTGGCGCGGAGCGACGCCCTATCCGTCTCGAACCGGGCGCGTCCCGGGGGGAACGAAGACACCGTCGGCTCAGTTAGGCCTGCACGTCGGGGAGCTCGTCCAGGTACGTTCGTACGAGGAAATCCTGGAGACGATCGATCAGAAGGGCCACAACCGCGGGATGGTGTGGGACGGTGAGATGGTGCCGTTCTGCGGCGGGACCTATCGAGTCCTGCAGCGGGTCAACCGGATCATCGACGAGAAGACGGGCCGGATGCTGAACATGAAGAACGAGTGCATCCAGCTCGACGGGGTGACCTGCCAGGCGTGCTACGCGAAGTATCGCAAGTTCTGCCCAAGAGGCATCTTTCCGTACTGGCGGGAGATCTGGCTGCAGCGAGCTGATTCCGATGCCCCTGGGACTGCTTGAAAAATGTATCGATACTTGACGGAAAAGTACGAACGGTTGCGCTCCCAGCGAAAAACGTTATTCGATTACTGCGGTGCAAACGACAATTGCAGCCCTAACTTTTTACTCACCAGTAATTTATCGAGAACTGCGAAGCGGGCATCGGTATTGCGACCGTTGTCGCGCCGGCTCGTGACACCGCGGGAGTCGGACATGCCCCCCATACTGGAGAGATCGCTATGAGAAGTCGAGGGTTGGCACTGGCGGGGGCCGCCGCGTGCTTGTTCACCCTGTGGGTTGCACACGGCCGGGCACAGTCCTCGACCGTGACCTGCACGGTGACGGTGGCCAATGCCACGCTGGCAGCAGTGCAGAACGCGGTCAATTCCGCCGCGTCGGGTGCCGTCGTCTGCGTGCCGGCCGGGTCGGCATCGTGGACCGGTACGTTGTCGTTCCCGACGACGAACAAGGACATCACGGTGGCCGGTGCGGGCATCGGCGCCACGGTGATTGCCTGCGGGAGCGTAAACTGCTGGGCGATGACCAACGCCTCGAACCAGCGCCTGACCGGGTTCGAGTTCAACTGGAGTGCCGCGGGCGATCGGTTCCTGACCGTTCATGGACCCGTGACCAACGGCAAGGTGTTCCGGATCGATCACAACAAGTTCAATGCACCAAGCAGCATGTGGTCGATCATCGACGTGTCCGGTGACGGTCCCCTCGCAAAGCATCCGACTGGTCTCATCGATAACAACACGTTCGTGAACTTTTCCATTCATTTCAACGGCACGAACTTCAGCCTCACCGACGGCAACACGCAGCACCTCCTGTGGAGCCAGCCGACGACGCTCGGTGACTTCACCGACGTCGTGTACGTGGAGGACAACAACTTCACCTCCACTCCGACCGCGGGCTTCCAGAACTTCGCCGACGGCAACTACGCGGCGCGGTGGGTGTGGCGCTTCAACACGCACAACGGCCACGGCACGGGTCTCGAGATTCACTCTGTCCAGGGGCCGAACCGCGCCGTGCGGCGCTGGGAGGTGTACGGGAATACGTGGGCCAAGAGCGGCGCCAGCTTCTACCCGGTGATGTTCGTGCGCGGAGGCAGCGGGGTGGCGTTCGACAACACCGCGTCTGCGGATTACGGCACGACCCTGCTGCTCGACAACGTGCGGAGCATGGGCGACCCGGGCGGCGGCGTCGGCGCGTGCAATGGATCGAGCACGTGGGATCAGAACACCTTGGGGATGAAGGGCTACGCGTGTCGCGACCAGATCGGGCGCGGCGGCGATACCACCACGTGGGCGCCGGGGCAGGCGTTTTCGCAGACGGCGCTTCCGGCGTATTTCTTCAACAACCTGGAAGCCGGCAGCCAGTTCACCGTGACGCTCGACGCCGATTGCGGTTCGGCGTCATGCCTGGCGGCTCCCGGCAACAACCCTGCCCACATCGTCGCCAATCGCGATTACTACATCCAGGGCGCGTCCTTCAACGGAACCTCCGGAGTGGGCCGCGGAACGCTGGCCAGCCGTCCGACCACGTGCACGATCGGCGTCGGATACTGGGCCACCGACTCGGGCGAGTGGAACAGCAGGCACGCCGGGCCCGATGGCCAGTTGTTCAAGTGCACGGCGACCAACACGTGGACGCTCTACTACACGCCGTTTCCGTATCCGCATCCGATGACCGTCGGCGGAACGCCGGCGCCGCCGGCTGCGCCGCAGAACCTGCGCATCATCACGAACTAGCGGTCGTCTTCAGACCCTCCGTCCGCACCCAGGGTGCGGACGGAGGTGTATCTTTTTGGCCCAAATACACGCTGAACGTCAGTTGCCCGTTCGCAGCGGACAAAAGTCTTCCCTCGGAAGCCCTTTGTCGGTATCCCGTCCAGAGGGGATGCCCGATCCCCTGCTCTGGCCCGCACTTGTCCCCTGTCTGTGGATCAGCGCCGGGCACCATGCTTGCACCGTGAGACCGCGTTTATACATACGTACTTAACCGGCGCCCCTTGCGGACCTGCGTGCCGCCCGGCGGCGCCACAAGCGACTGGTCTATGGGATGTCTCGAATTCCGAAGCGGCTCGTACAGACAGGGAGGGCTGTCCCTCGCCGGGGTCTGCACAAGGCCGCAGTTACTAATCTCAGGCTCCTGAATCGTGATTACGACTACTGGTTCTTCGACGATGCAGCCGTGGCGGCATTCGTCAACGGGGAATGTCCCGAGTATAGAAAAACGTTCGACGCGTACCGGGTGCCGATCCAGAAGTACGACTTCTTCCGGTATCTCGCTATTTATAAATACGGAGGGTTCTACTTCGACCTGGACGTGTTGACGGAGCGCAGCCTCGAACCGCTCGTCGAGGCCGACTGCGTCTTCCCGTTCGAAGGTCTGACGTTCAGCCGGCTGCTTCGCGACCGGTACGACATGGACTGGCAAATCGGTAATTACGCGTTTGGTGCCGTTGCAGGACACCCCTTTCTCAAAGCGGTGATCGACAACTGCGTCAGGGCGCAGAACGATCCCGACTGGGTCGCCCCGATGATGAAGGGCGTCCCGCGGTTGTCGCGCACCGACTTCCTCGTGCTGAACACGACGGGGCCGGGGCTGTTGTCCCGGACGCTCGCCGAGAACAGCTCGCTCGCGAGGACCGTCACGATCCTCCTTCCGGACGATGTGTGCGACAGCCAGAACTGGAACCGGTTTGGCGACGTCGGCGTGCACCTGATGGACGGAACGTGGCGCCGGCGGTCGGGTTGCGTCCGGAGCCGCCTCGCGAATTACTGCGAAGCGGCGGCCATGAACCGGATCGTCAGGGAAAGCCGCTCGCGCGGCAAGACGCGCACGCATGTCGGGAACATGCGGTGCGCGAACGTCGAGCTCACGCCGCAGCTCACGTGAGCATGACGCGGACCGAGACGTTGCCCGGCTCGTGTGCGGTCGCCGAGCCGCGCGACCTGGCCGGCGGGAAGCCCGCCCAGGCGAAGCCCCGATCGTACGGGGGAGTCCTCAAGTCCTCCGCGTTGATCGGCGGCTCGTCGGTCATCGAGATTGGATTCCGGATCATCCGGACCAAGGCGATGGCGGTGCTGGTCGGCCCGGCCGGCGTCGGGATGCTCGGGCTGTACACGACGATCAACGAGCTGGTCCGGAATCTCGCGGGACTCGGACTCCGCACGAGCGGAGTCCGTCAGATCGCGGAAGCCGCGGGCACCGGGGAGGTCGAGCGCATCGCGCGCACCGCGACGACGCTGCGGCGGGTGGCGCTCGTCTCGGGCCTTGCGGGGGCCGCGCTGCTCTTCGTTGCCAGCCCGCTCGTCTCTCGCGTCACGTTCGGCGACGGCCGGCATACGCTCGCGATTGCGCTGCTGGCGCTCTGCATTCCGTTGAGCGACATCTCCGACGCGCAGGCGGCGCTGCTCCAGGGCATGCGCCGCATCGCCGATCTCGCGCGCATGACGATCCTGGGCGCGCTTCTCGGCACGGTCTGCAGCATCCCCATCGTCTACGTGTGGGGCGAGCGGGGGTTGGCGCCGTCGCTCGTGGTCACGGCGGCGATGGGCATCCTGACGTCGTGGTGGTACGCGCGCCGGATCGGCATCGAGCGACCGCGCATGACGCTGCGCGACACGCTCGTCGAGTCGCGGCAGCTTCTGAGCTTCGGGCTCGCCTTCATGGCGAGCGGCTTCATGTGGATGGGGTCGGCGTACCTCGTGCGGCTGGTGATCCTTCGCTCGGAGGGCGTCGAGGCCGCGGGCTTCTTTCAAGCCGCGTGGGCGCTTGGAGGGCTCTACACGAACCTGCTCTTCAGGTCGATGGCCGCCGACTTCTACCCGCGCCTGACCGCGGCCGCGGCCGACAATCGCGAGTGCAACCGGCTCGCGAACGAGCAGGCGGAAGTCATGCTCCTGCTCGCGTGTCCCGGCGTGCTCGCGACGCTGACGATGGCGGCGACGATCATCCGGATGTTCTACGCGGCGTCGTTCGAGCCGGCCGTGCCGATCCTGCGCTGGATTTGTGTCGGCATGCTGCTGCAGGTGACGGCCTGGTCGCTCGGCTACATCGTCATGGCGAAGGGGAAGCAGCGCATCTTCTTCTGGAGCGAGCTCCTGAGCAACGTGACGCTGCTCGCGGCGGTCTGGGCGGGTGTGGCGTTGTTCGGGTTGACGGGCTCGGGGATGGGGTTCGCGGCGATGTACTCGCTCTACTCGGTGGGGACGTACTTCGTCGTCCGGCATCTCACCGGGTTCCGGCTGTCTGTGGCGAATTGGCGGCTCGCAGGCATCTTCGCCCCAACGATTGCTGCCGTCTTCGCTGCGCCCTACGTGCTGTCTCCGACGGCGTCGTTGCTGCTTGGGCTCGGCGCCACCGCCGCCGTGTCGGTGTATTCGGTGAGGCGGCTGTGCGGCCTGATCTCGATCGAGCGGATGCCGGAGCCGGTCCAGCGGCTCCTTCGTGTCTGCCGCTTCGTGCCCATCCCGGCGGCGCCATGAGTGTGATGGACAACGCCATGCTGACCAGCAACGTTGCGGATTCGCGCCTCTCGGTCGACTGCGCGCCGGCACGCGCCGCAGGCCAGTCGGGCAGCCTGCTGTTCAGGAAGCGCCTGTCCTACTGGTACCAGAAGCTGCGCATCCTGAAGTACCGGCTGTTTTCGACATGCCAGAACGTCGAGGGGACGCCGATTGTCGCCCAGCCGCTGCAGATGGTCGGGCAGGGCACCATCCGGTTCAAGGGTGCGGTGCACGTCGGCGTGTTTCCGTGCCCGCACTGGTTGAGCAGCTACACGTATCTCGAGGCGCGCTACGAGCACTCCGTCATCGAAATCGAGGATGACGTCTGGATCAACAACGGGTGCGTGCTCCTCAGCGGAGGACCCGGGATCAAGATCGGCAAGCATTCGATGCTCGGCTGGAACTGCGAGGTGATGGATACGGACATCCACGACACGCATCCCGGCAAGCGCATCAGCGGCGTGCCGCGGAGCGGGCCCGTCGTGATCGGCAACAACGTGATGATCGGCTCCAACGTGAAGATCTTCAAAGGTGTCACCATCGGGGACAACTCGGTCGTGTCGAACGGCACCGTGGTCACGCGATCGATTCCACCCAACACGCTCGTCTACGGCAATCCCGCGCGCGGCGGCCGTCTGCCCGACTCGTCGCGCTGGACGGCCACGACGACGTCGACACCGTGAGAACCAGGCTCGCTCTTCTCGGAATCGCCGTCGCCGCGATTTCCGCCATGGGGTGTTCGATGTCAGATGTCGCCGCCGCGAAGCCGGCCGCGCCGGTCACGAGTCACGCGGCGAATCTCCGTGTGTTCTTTGGACACCAGTCGGTCGGCAACAACATCATCGGCGGGATTCGCGCCGTCGCGCCGCGGCTCTCGATCGTCCATGGCGAGGCGCCGCCGTCGGGCCCGGCGCTGGTCGAAACGATGATCGGGCGCAACGAAGACCCCGGCTCGAAGCTCGATCACTTTGCGAGGGTCATGTCCGAGCACGGCGACGGCTTCGACGTCGCGATGTTCAAGTTCTGCTACATCGACTTCTCCCCGCAGACGGACGTGAAGGCGCTCGAAGAGCGGTACAGGCGGGTGATGTCACGGGTGGCCGGCGCGCATCGGCACACGCGCATCGTGCACATCACCGTTCCGCTGACGATTACGCAATCGGGTCCGAAGGCGATCGTGAAGAGCTGGCTGGGGCGGCCCGTCTGGGGCGCGCTCGAGAACCAGAAGCGATCGGAATTCAACGACTGGCTGCGAACCGCGTACGCCGGCGCGCCGCTGTTCGACCTTGCCGCGGTCGAATCGCGCACGCCGTCTGGAGAGCTCGCGACGTTCCAGCTCGACGGCCGGAGCTACCCGATGCTCTACCCGGAATACTCCGACGACGGAGGGCACCTCTCGGACGTGGGCGGGCGCGTGGTCGCCACGGCGTTCCTCGACATGCTCGACAGCGTCGCGGCGGGTTCGCGCTGGCAGCAACTGCTACATTAACGAACAGGTCTCTGAGATGATTGCAACCACGACTTCCACGGTTCAGGCAACGCTTCGACAGTTCATGTCGGATGTCTTCTTCGTCGACAACGTCGACCCCGACGCCTCCTTCCTGGAGCAGGGGCTCATCGATTCGCTCGGCGTCGTGGAGCTCGTCGCCTTCATCGAGAGAACCTACGGCATCAAGTGCGCGGACGAAGACCTGGTTCCCGAGAACCTGGACTCGCTCAACAAAGTCGCGGCCTTCGTCGAACGGAAGAAGGCGGCCTAGCGAATCACCATGTGCGGCATCGCGGGATTCACCATTCGTCCTGGAGCCGATGAGGGCGGCCACGCCGCACGGCATCGGCTCACGTCGATGGTGGCGGTGCTGTCCCACCGTGGTCCCGACGCGCAGCGCGCGGTGGTCGCCGACGGTGTTGCCTTCGGCCATACCCGCCTGTCCATCGTCGATCTCGCGGGCGGCCACCAGCCGATGCGCGATCCGGACAGCGGCGCGCTGGTCGTCTTCAACGGCGAGATCTTCAACTACGTCGAGCTGCGTCACGAGCTCTCCACCTACCGGTTCCGAACCCACAGCGACACCGAGGTCATCCTCGCGGCCTACCTTCGATGGGGCATGCGCTGCGTGGAGCGATTCAACGGGCAATGGGCCTTCGCCATCTGGGATCCGCGCTCGCGGACGCTGCACCTGTCGCGCGATCGTGTGGGCGTGCGGCCGCTGTACTACGTGCAGACATCCGAGGGCGTCGCGTTCGCATCCGAGGCGAAGGCGCTCTTTGCAGGCGGGTTCGTACGGCCGTCCCTCGATCCGCTCGCCATCAAGGAAGTCACCTCGCTCTGGGCGCCGGTTGCGCCGCGCACGAGCTTTGCGGGGGTAATGGCGCTGCCGCCCGGCTGCAGTGCCACCGTCGTGGACAACCGCGTTCGCGTCAGCCGCTACTGGACGCTGGACCTCTCCGACGCCAACGTGGACCACGCGATGACGCCGGCGCGCGCGCGCGACGCCGTCGCGGAGGTGCTCGACGACGCGGTGCGGCTGCGGCTGCGAGCCGACGTACCCGTTGCGGCCTACCTCTCGGGTGGCCTCGACAGCACGTTGATCTGTGCGCTCGCGCAGCGCCGGCTGCGGGCGGTGCAATCGCGACTGTCGACCTTCTCGGTGGCCTTTTCGCAGTCGCGGTACGACGAAAGCGGGTTCCAGCGTTCGGTTGCCTCCGCGCTTGCCACCGACCACCACGAACTGCTCGTCGATGACGCCCGGATTGGAACGCTGATTCCGGAGATGGTGCGCCTCGCGGAACAGCCGGTGGTTCGCTCGGCCCCCGCGCCGCTGCTGGCGCTCAGCCGTCTGGTCCGCTCGCACGACACGAAGGTCGTGCTGACCGGCGAGGGCGCTGACGAATGCTTCTGGGGGTACCAGCTGTACCAGGAAACCAAGGTGCGCCAGTTCTGGGCCCGCAATCCCCAGTCGAAGTGGCGGCACATGCCGCTGCAGCGCCTCTATCCGTACCTGGGGCTGTCGGATCTGAACTCGACCTTGCTGAAGGGGTTCTACGGCATCGGGATCGACGATCCCGGGCAGGCCGGCTTCTCGCACCTCCTTCGCTGGACGTCCACGAGCCGCATCTGGCGTTTCTTTGCCCCGGGATTCATCGAGGCGACGGCGGCGTACGACCCGGTGCAGGCGCTGCTCGCGGAGGCGCCCGCTGGGTTCGGCGGGTGGCGGGCGCTGGCGCGCGCGCAGTACCTCGAGATGCAGACGCTGCTGTCGGGGTACCTGCTCTCGGCGCAAGGCGACCGCATGCTGATGGGCAACTCGGTGGAAGGGCGCTTCCCGTTCCTCGACTACCGCGTCATCGAACTGGCCGCGCGCCTGCCGGACAGCGTCAAGATGCACGTGCTGAGCGAAAAGCACGTGCTGAAGCAGGTCGCGCGTCCCCTGGTCCCGCCGGAGGTCGTCGATCGCCCGAAGAAACCGTACCGCGCGCCGATCGCGGAGACGCTCACCGGTCCCGGCGCGCCGGCATGGGTGAGCGAGGTGTTGAGCCCGGCATCGCTGCGCGCGGTCGGAGTGTTCGATCCGATCAAGACGAAGCGGCTCTACGAGAAGCTCGCCGCGCGAACGAGCACGCCGAGCGAATCCGACAGCATGGCGCTGATGGCCATCGCGTCGGTGCAGCTGATGGATCGGCAGCTGATACGGGCTGACGCGCCGGCCAACTCGGCGCGCGCCGCCGTCCAGATCATCAGCCGCGACGCGTGCAACGCAGGGACACCGGCTCCGGAAGATGTCACGATTCCTTGACGAGCGCATCCGCGAGTGGGCCCGCGTGGCGCCCGACAACCCGGCCGTCGGTTCGCCGTCAGAATGGATCACCTACGGCGAGCTGGATGCGCACATCGCCCGCGTCGCCGCGAGCCTTCGCGGCCGCGGCGTCGGACCCGGTGACTCCGTCCTAAATCTGTTGCCGGCGGGAGGGGCCTCGGTGGTCGCCGGCTTCGCCATTCAGCGCGCCGGCGCGTGCCTCGTCGAGGTCAACCGTGACAACGGCGCCGACTTCCTCGTCAAGATCGCGCGCGCGACGAAGGCCCGACATGCGTTCGTTCAGCCGCGCGACCTCGCCACGCTCGAGGCGCCGGCCTTGTCGTGGAGGGCTGTGTGGGTGCCTGGCGCGCCGCCGTCGATACGGCAGCCCGGGAATGTCGAGACGCTCGTAGGATTCACCCTCGATCGGCGGGCAGAGGCCCCGGTTGTCGATGCCGACGCAGGTCCGCCGCGGTCGCTGGACCAGGTCGCCATGGTCCTGTTTACGTCGGCCAGCAGCGGTGAGCCGCGCGGCGTGCGGCTGACGTACCGGAACATCGCGGCCAACGCCGAATCCATCGTCGAGTACCTGCAGCTCACGCCGGCGGATCGCGTCATGTCGATTCTCCCGCTGTCGTACAGCTACGGGCGGTCGCTGCTCAACACGCACATGTGGTGCGGCGGCTCCATTCTGTTCGACCATCGCTTCATGTACCCGCGCGTCGTGCTCGAGGCGATCGGATCGCAGCGCTGCACGGGCTTTGCCGGGGTGCCGCTGACGTTCGAGCTGCTGCATCGCAAGTGCGATCCGAGAACCGTGCCGATGCCGTCGCTCCGTTACGTCACCGTCGCAGGCGGCGGATTGGCCCCGGAGATGCGCCGCTGGGTCCGCGATGCCTTCGCACCGGCGCAGTTCTTCGTCATGTACGGGCAGACCGAGGCGACGGCTCGCCTGGCGTACCTTCCGCCCGACCGGTTCGACGATAAGCCCGATTCGATCGGGATCGCCATCCCGGCCGTGGAGCTTCGCGTCGTTGACGATGAGGGGCGCGACGTCGGGGTGAACGAGGTAGGAAATCTGGTCGCGCGCGGCGAGAATGTCAGTCCGGGCTACCTTGATGCCCCGGAGGAGACGCGGGACATTCTCCGTGACGGCTGGTTGTGGACCGGTGACCTCGCGCGGCGCGATGCCGATGGATACTTCTTCCACGTCGGGCGGAAACGCCTGATGCTGAAGGTCGCGGGCTATCGATTCGCGCCAGAAGAAGTCGAAGGGCGCCTGAAGGAGCACACGTCGGTCGCCGAGGCGTGCGTCGTTGGCGCGCCCGACGAGCTCGCGGGCGAAGCGGTCTGGGCCTTCGTGGTGCTCGCTGCGCCGGTTGACGACGCCGCGCTGCGGCGTCACTGTGCGGAGAAGCTTCCTGCCTACAAGGTGCCCCGGCGGATTGTCCGCCTCGACGAACTTCCGAAGTCGTCGGCCGGGAAGCTGCGCCGGGCGGAGCTCCAGCAGATGGCGCACCGGCTGGCCGAAGCGCCGGCAGACTGCGTACGTGAGGCATAGTTGGCAAACACGATCAATCTGAAAGAGGCGATCACTCTCGATCTCGAAGAGACGGCGACACGCCTGTCGTCGGCGTTGCGGGAGACGGTGGAGAAGAAGTTGCGGCGACGCGGTCTGGTCGTCGCGATTTCAGGCGGGATCGATTCGGCGTGCGTGGCGGCGCTGGCGGTGCGGGCGCTCGGCCCGCGGCGGGTGTTCGGCCTGATGCTGCCTGAGCGTGACTCGAGCCCCGAGAGCACGAGGCTTGGACGGGAGCTCGCGGACACGCTCGGGATCAACTACGTCGTCCACGACATCGCGCCGATGCTGGCGGCCGCAGGTTGCTACACCGCCCGCGACGAGGCCGTGCGGTCGGTGTATCCGGAGTTCACGGGCGAAGAGCGCTGGAAGATCGTGATGCACGGCGACCGTCTCGGGACCGACGTGCTGAACTTCTTTTACGTGGTGATCGAGCCGCGCGGCGGCGGGGAAGAGCGCCGTATCCGGCTGACCGCCGACGCCTACCTGCAGATTGTGGCGGCCACCAACTTCAAGCAGCGGTGCCGCAAGGTGATGGAGTACTACCACGGCGACCGGCTGGTCTATGCGGTCGCGGGGACGCCCAACCGCCTCGAGTACGACCAGGGGTTCTTCGTGAAGCTCGGCGACGGCGCGGCCGACGTCAAGCCGATCGCCAGCCTCTACAAGACGCAGACCTACGCGCTCGCACGCCACCTCGGAGTCACCGAGGAGATTCTCAACCGCGAGCCGACGACCGATACCTACAGCCTCGAGCAGTCACAGCAGGACTTCTACTTCTCGGTCCACTACTCCAAGCTGGATCTGATCCTGTGGGGGAAGAATCACGGACTGCCGGCGTCCGAGGTCGCCGCGCAGCTCGGGTTCACCGCCGAGCAGATCGAACGCGTCTATCGCGACATCGATCAGAAACGGCGCACCACGGCCTACCTGCACGCGCGGCCACTCCTGCTCGAGCCGGTGACGGAACTGAAGGCTTACGCCGTCGACTGACGGCGCTCGGTGGTGAGTGCCGGAACACTGCCGGCTGACGGCTCGGTCCGGTCGTCGACGCCGAAGCGGCGCGACGCCAGTCTCCCTGCAACAAAGCCCGCCGCGGCGACAGCCGCGCCGGTCAGGATGGCGACTCCGCGCAGCGCGTGCGCTCCGTTGATGGCCACGACGGCCTCGGTGCAGAGCGGCGGCAGGAGGATGCCACACGCCGTCGCAACGACAGCGCGGTGCTTGCGAAGAGCGGCGCCGAGCAGAAGCGCCGGCGCCGCGAACAGGATGGCCGCAAATGTGATGAGGGCTCGCCAGAACGCCGCGTGCCGGAGCGTGAGCGGCCAGTAGTCCGATTCACGCAGCAGGGCAGACAGCGCGGCTTCCGGACCCAGCAGGACGTCTCCGTCACCCGCGCCGTCGCTGGTGCGAACCGACGCCGTCACGCCGCGGACGTTGATCACGATTCGGCGCGACCGTGGCGTCGGGTCGAGGACGCCGGGAAATTCGAGTTCCGTGCGGGCCGCGCTGTCCCCGTCGAACCGGGACCGCCAGCGAAGCGCCATGCGCGTCGCGTCCTGGGCAATCGCAAGGCGATCCACGGAGTCGCTGTCGGTGAGCGTCAGCATCGGCGTGCGTCCGGCCGGGGCACGTTCGACCCGATCGAGCGTGAGCGCGATCGTGAACGATCTGTCGATGCGGGTGGGATGCCCTACGGCGCCGTCGAGAGGTTCATCGGGTCCGGCAACCAACGACTCCCGCATTGCAGATGGGACGCGGCCCTCCAGTAACTGCTGCGCCTCCTCCGGCCCCGCGGCGCGATTGAAGACGACGACGTCCCGGACGATGCCTGGCGACCCAACACCAGCCGCCGCGGCGACCAGCGGACGGCGTGTTGCGGAGAAAGGCTGATTCACAACGCCGCCCATCAACACCGATGACGCGGCCACGGCCATCGCCACGTTGGCGCTGACTATCACCGCGGCAGTCAGCGACGGACCTCGCAGCGCCCTCGTGCGCAACCAACCAAGCGCATACGGGAACACCCGGAGCACCGCCACGCCGGCGATTGCGCCGCACGCGTTGCTCCATATGTCGGACACGTTCGGCGTGCGGCCGGGCAGGAATACCTGGAGCGATTCCACGCAGGCGGTCATCGCCAGCCCTGCGGCGGCCGTCAAAGCAAGGGTCGTGTTCCTCGAGACGCCGCGGCCGTGCAGCACCGACGCGACGCCCATCCCGAACGGTGCGAACAGGATGATGTTGCGCGGCAGGTCGAGGAGGGTGCTGGGCGCGAGGGCGAAGGCGGCGACGAATTGCCGCCATCGGATCGGGTGGAAGTCGAATGTAAACGGCCAGAGCGTGGCCAGGCAGATGAACACGGTGCCGGCCGCGAGCAGAAGGGCGCCGCGGCCGCCCGTTCTATTTGGTGACGACAAACTGGCCCAGGATCAGGGTGTCGACGCCCGACCCGTAGAACACACGGATGGCGTCGCGCGGGCTGCACACGATCGGTTCGCTGAAGCCGTTGAACGACGTGTTGACGAGAATCGGAACGCCGGTGGCTTCGCCGAACGCACGCAGCAGCGCGCGGAAGCGCGGCGGCTCGGCGTCGCCGACGGTGTGGACGCGCACGTCGGCGTGCGGGCCGGGCAGCACGTTGCGGAACCGGCCGCGATCGCGCGGCGTGAAGTCGCACTCCATGTACGGCGACGCGGACGGCCCGTCGAAGTGCTCGTGGACGACGGCGTCGAGTCCGCTGAGCGCGTACCCGCGCCACGGTTCCCGCTGTTTCAGGAAACGATTCAGGTTCTCGAGCACGTAGGGCGAGAACGGGTTGGCGAGGATCGAGCGTGCGCCGAGCGCGCGCGGTCCCCATTCCATCGGTCCGTCGAACCAGGCGACGAGACGGCCGTGCTGGAGCGAGTCCACCGCGATGGCGATCGCTTCGGCATCGGAGGCCCACTGGTAGCGGAGCTTGCAGTTGTCGAGCGTCCCCTTGATCTCTTCCGGGCCGTACGACGGGCCGAGGAACGGCGTGACGGGCTGGCGCCCGTGATCGCTCGCGTGGAAGCCGGTGCCGATCGACAGCCCCGCGTTGCCCGGGTTGATCGGGACGAACACCTCGTCGAAGCCCGCGCTGCGCTTCACCCTCGAGTTGATGCTGCTGTTGTAGAAGAGGCTGCCTCCGACGCAGAGCTGCCGGTTGCCCGGCAGGCGCGCCTTCACGCGCGCCAGGAACTCGACGAGCAGGTCGGCGATCTGCGCTTGCAGCGCGCCAGCGACCGTTGCGGCGGCGTCAACGCGCGCACCCGACCCGATGCGGGCGCGAATCCGCGTCTGCCAGCCGTTCTCGAAGTGCAGCCGGTCCGAGTCGAGCCGGAACAGTCCGTCGAGTCGTTCGTCGCGGCCGCCAGGGTTGAGCCGCGCCAGCGCCTCGAGACGCTGCTCCCGGCCCGCCGACATGAACCCGAACACCTCCGCGCATCCGCTGACCAGGTCGGCGAACCCGGGTCCCGTCCACGGAAACTCGATTCTCGAGACCGTCGTCCCGTCGCCCTCCCACACGCTGACGTGCGGCGCTTCGTGGTCGCAGACGACGATCGTGGCGCGCTCGAAGGGCGAGGGAAGGAATGCCGAGCACGCGTGGGCGAAATGATGATCGAGCCGCGCCGGTTCGAGCGTTGCGATGGTCGAGAGCGCTTCGGCGACGGCGTAGAGGCTCACGTCCCGGCGCTGGCGTCCCGAGCGGCGCAGCAGCTCGTCGAGCGCCTCGTCGGGCAGGCCGGTCCTGTTGAACCCTGCACCGCGGACGCGCGTCACGCGCTCCTGTTCGCAGATGCCCAGGATTCCGTCGTCCGTGCACAGCGTGACGCACGCGTTACGGGACACACCGCCGAGACCGGCATACAGAGTCATTGGTTAAATCCGCTGAAAATGGCCTGAATGTTCCAGGAAAAGCAAGATCCTGACCACGCCGTGCGTGCGCGTTCCACTCTGAGACGGCCGCAACGCGCGTTCATCGCTGGAAAGTCCGCAGTACGGGCGACTTTATTCCGCGACGAGCGCCGCAGGAGCCACAACGCTACGCGCGGGGCGGGTTCGGGCTGGCGAGCCAGGTGCCGGCGATCGTTCGCCAGTGCCCGTCGCGGGCGCTTCTGAGCGCCGCACGGGCCCGTTCGCCAAGCAGCAGGAAGGAACTGACGATGGAGGGGTCCAGGGCCTGGCGCTGGCCGACGAACGCCGCTTCGCGCCCGTCACGACCCGCAAGACCCTTCTTGAAATTGTAGGTGCCCGGGTTTGCCACGGCGTTGATGCCGTGGAGGTCGTACTCGCGGACGCCGCGCTCCCGGAGCAGCTTCACCGCTTCCCATTGCACGAGATACGAACCGCAGGTGCGCATCCCGAGCTCGTTCGTGGCGCCGAACAGGTACAGCGCGGTGTCGTTCATCGCGCTGCAGATGGCGCCCGCACACGGCTCGCCGTTGGCGCGGGCGATGATGACGGTCATCTTCAGGCTGTCGGGCAGCAGCGCCTGGAGACGGACGTGTGCATCGAAGTCCGCGCTCGGTGCGAACTGCTTGCGCTCGAGCATCTGCGCGTAGATGCCGTTGAATTCGGCGAACAGTTCTGGACCCGTCCCGATCGTGAGCGTCAGGCCGCCGCGCTCGGCCTTGCTCAGGCAGTTGCGCCACTTCTTGTCGAGGCTCGCCCGCAGGTCCTCCAGCGAGGGCGAGAGGTCCATGACGAGCGTTCTCTCGGGCTGTGATGACGAACCGGGCGCGGAGAATCCTTCCTCGGCCAGGATGCGCTCGCACGCGGCGTCATCCTCGACGAACAGGCGTGGATTCATGCGCAGGATCATCCCTCGTTTGCCGACGTACTCGTTGCGGAGCGCGCGCAGCGCCTGCCGGAAGTGTTCGACATCCGGTTCCGCGCCGCTGCGCCGCCACATCGGTCCCCAGCGGAGATACGCGATGCCGATGTTCGTGAAGGGAAGCGTGAACAGCCTGGTCTCGGCGGCCGCGACAACCGTTCTGTCCTTCACGAGGACGAGCCGGCCCACGCCGGGAAACGCGCGCGGCGCGACGCCCGACTGCCAGAGCTGGTACAGATTGGCGTCCGCAAACAACTGCGTCAGCTCGAACCAGTGCTCGTCGGCAATGGCGCCGACTTCCGCGGAATAACCACTCGACAGGGGACGAATCATGAACGGGTCTGCCTCATCAGGCCTGCAAAGACGCGCTTGGCGGGGATGGCCACCGACAGCCAGTCGTACGCGCCGCGCGCCTTGAGATCGAACTCGAGCGGCCAGTCCTCGAGCGTGACGTTGATACGGCCAATCAGCGTGAACGCCTCGTCTCGCCGCGATCCCATGACGGGGACGTTCGCGAAGACGCGGTTGTATCCTGCGGTTTTTGCTTCCTCCAGCACGCTCGACGAACACGAGCCGTAGGGCAACGACAACATGCGCACGGGTGTGCCCTTCAGGCGCTCCAGGTACGACTTCGAGGCCGCCAGCTCCGAATGGATGGCGTACGGCGACAACTCCGCCAGGTGCGGGTGCGTCACGGTATGCGACCCGACCTTGATCAGGCGCGCGTCGAGCGCGGCGAGCGTGTCCGCCGACATCACGCTCGCGCGCCCACCGTTTCTCGCGGCCGCTGGCATCCATCGCGGCGCCGTGCCCAGGTAGCCCGTCGGGGCGAAGACCGTCGCGGGAATCTGGTGCCTCTTGAGCACGGGCAACGCGTGCTCGAACACGCTCTGGAACGCGTCATCGAAGGTCACCGCGACCGCGGGACGTCCGTTGAGCGGCTGTTCCTCGTCTGCGAACACCGGTGTCGTGTGCCGGCGCAGGCGGCGCATCTGCGCCTCGAATCGTGTGACGTCGTGTTCCTGCAGCGCGTGATACGTGAGCACCACCGGCGGGACAGGCGGCTGGTCGCCGTTGACGAGACGCCCGAGCGCGCGCATCGCATCGCGGACCGCGACGTATCCGAGCGACACGCCGAGGGCGAACAGTCGTTTGAGCAGACCCAGCATTCAGTCCCGGTACCGCAGGAGCGAGAGCCCGTAATACGCCGTCAGGATGCCGCTGCAGTAGGCGAGCTTCTGGAAGACTCGCGTGGAGATGTGCTTGCGCAGCACCAGCGTGAAGGGCGCGATGGCGGCGCATCCGCAGAAGATGACCGCGTTGCGCACGATGGCGCCCTGCGAGGCGAGCCGGCCGGCGCGCATCCGCTCGCCGTCCAGCGTGCCAGACCGAAGGTACCGCTTCACGTGATAGGACGCGGTGCACCGTTCGGGAGGAACGACCTCGTACGCCGCCGCCTCGTCGCACCAGACGAACCGGCGTCCCGTCCTGGACTGGCGCCAGAAGAAATCGCTGTCCTCGCCGCCGGTCCGTCCAAATGCGGGATCGAACCAGACCTCGCCGTCCGCAAAAATCGAGCGGCGCAGCAGCAGGTTGCCCGTGCGCGCATCCCTGGCGGCGATCACCGTTCCGGTCGCCAGCCGCCGGCGATGGAAGAACGGGCCGCGTTGGATCCATTCAGGCGTGCCGGGCGCGAACTCCGCGATGACAGGTCCAAGAACGCCGTCCGCGGCGTATTTCGTCAACGTGCGATACAACGATGCGAGCCAGCCGGCAACCGGGGCTTCATCGTCATCGATGAAGGCGATTAGGTTGCCCGTCGCGTTCCGCACCGCGCGGTTGCGCGTGAGCGAGATGTTCTGTTCCGGCTCGCAGTCGTACGTGAGGGCGAGCCTGCCGCGCTGCCGGCAGGCGCTGACGGTTGGTTCTGCCGAGCGGCCGGCGTCGTTGTCGACAACGACCACGTCGAAGGCGAACGTTGCGTCGACGACCTGCTGTTCGAGCGCGCGCAGCAGCCGGTCGAGCAGCTCCGGCCGCCTGAACGTACAGACGCAGACCGAGATACGGTCCTGGGCGGGTGCGGTCACTGATGGTGGCGGGCCTGGCGATCGGCGCTTTCGAGGAAGCGTGCGACGGTGTCGCCAATCACGTGGTAGCCGTTCTTGCCGGGATGCATGTCGCGGTCGCTGTGCGTGTAGAGCTGATTCGAGACGTCGTGCCGCAGCGCCTCGAGCGTGTCGATGCGCGGGATGCCGGCGGTGTCGAGGAACTCGAACAGCCGCGCGCGCGCCTGCGTCTCGTCGGCCACCGACTCCTTGATCACGTCGCCGAGGTGCAGCCGGGGATCCTGCAGGAGGTAGTCCGCGAACACCATCTCCTTGGTGGGGATGATGACGACAGCCATTCGGGCGCCGTTCTCCTTGCAGAGATCGTTCATGCGCTGGAGCAGCTCCATCGTGACGCGCATCCCCTCGCGAACGGCGGCGCTGTTCTGATCCAGCCGGTCACGGATGGCCTTCGGCCGAAACGCCTCCTGGATGTGCGCGGCCGGCACGATCAGCGAGGTGGTCAATTCGTCCTGGCCGGAGGCCGCGCGGCCGACCTGGATCGAGCCCTTCAACGCTCCGAGCACCGGACCATGCACCACGAGGCGATACATGATGCTGTGCTGCGAGAGCCAGTTGCGGACGGTCGCGCTGGCCGACGTGTTGTCGGGCGGCGCCTCCCAGATGTCGGCGTCCACGTTCGAGAACGTCCCCTGGCGGAGGAACGACCAGTGCGGTTTCCCGTACGTCATCGTGAACGCGTTTTCGAAGTCGTCGCCCATGTAGAGGCCGACGATCACCCAGCGCGGGTGGAGCTTCAGCGCGCGCGTCTGCAGGAGGTGGAAGTACTGGTTCGGGCCGTATCCGCCCAATCCCAGGTTGTAGACGCTCAGGCCGGTGTCGTGCGCCATGACGTACGGCCACGAGTCCGCCATGGTGGCGTTGTTGCCGTAGGTGTGCGAATCGCCAAGCGCGACGACCGCGGCCGAGGACGGCACGGCCCGGTTCCGGAACCCCCACTCGTCATAGCCGGGCGAGCCCGGCGGGATCCGGATCCCGAGCACGTCGTCGCGCTCCGTCGTCGCGGACAGGTAGTCGGCAGGGTCGAGGAACAGTCGCGCCCCTGCCTCGCAGAGCAGCACTGCCGTCGCCAGCGAGACGAGCAGCACGAGTCCGTTTGCAGCCGCCGTTGTCAGTCGCACGAGGGGCCTCAGTCGAGCGCGAAGTCGGTGCGCCAGTCGTCGGTCTCGGCGAACGCCGGCTGGTGTTCCTTGTCCATCAGGTAATTGCCGATGACCAGGCAATCCATCTCGGTGCGCATGAAACAGCGATACGCATCTTCCGGCGTGCAGACGATCGGCTCGCCGCGGACGTTGAAGCTGGTGTTGACGAGCACACCATAGCCCGTGAGCCGCTTGAACGACTGGAGAAGCTGCCAGTAGCGCGGGTTCACCTCTTCGTTGACCGTCTGGATGCGCGCCGAATAGTCGACATGCGTGATGGCCGGCAGATCGGAGCGGAGGAAATACAGCCGCTCGTACAGGCTGCGGTCGTTGTAGTCGGCGGGAAGCGGCGTCCGCTTCTCCTCGCGAACAGGGACGACGAGCAGCATGTAGGGTGACGGGCGATCCAGCTCGAAGTGCTTGTCGACGTCCTCCTCGAGCACGGTGGGCGCGAAGGGGCGGAATCCCTCGCGATACTTGATCTTGAGGTTCATCTTCTTCTGCATCTCGGGATTGCGGGCATCGCCGAGAATGCTGCGGCCGCCGAGCGCGCGCGGTCCGAACTCCATGCGCCCCTGGAACCAGCCGACGACCTTGCCTTCGGCAAGCCGGCTCGCGACGTCGGCGGCGAGCCCGCTGAAGTCGTCGTAGTGTTCGGCGACCGCGTCGTAGCGGTCGATCGTGCGCTGGATCTCGCGATCCGAGAACGACGGGCCGAGCAGCGACCCGCGCATCGCGTCGAACCCGGAAGGCATCCGGCGGCGCTGGCGGTCGCGCACGTGCCACACGGCGTAGGCGGCGCCGAGCGCACCGCCCGCATCTCCGGCGGCCGGCTGGATCCACATCTCGTCGAACATTCCCGACTTGAGGATCTTGCCGTTGGCGACGCAGTTCAGCGCAACGCCGCCCGCCAGCGTGAGGTTCCGGCTTCCCGTCAGCTCCCGGGCCGAGCGGGCGAGCTTCAGCACGATCTCCTCGGTCACCTGCTGGATGGCGAGCGCCATGTTCATGTAGGGCTGGTCGATCTCCGATTCGCCCTTGCGCACGGGCAGGCCGAACAGCTGCTCCCACTTGTGCTCGTTGACCATGCGCAGTCCCGTCGCATAGTCGAAGTAGTCCATGTTCAGCAGGATCGACCCGTCGTCGCGGATGTCGACGAGGTCGCTCGTGATCTTCGCGACGAACTCGCGGGTCTGCGGCGAATCGGGGTTGCCGTACGGGGCCAGGCCCATCAGCTTGTACTCGCCGCTGTTGACGCGGAAGCCCGTGTAGTAGGTGAAGGCGGAGTAGAGCAGTCCCACGGAATGGGGAAAGCGCAGCTCGCGCAGGAGCGTAATGTCGCGGTCGTGGCCGTGTCCGATCGTGGCCGTCGCCCATTCGCCGACGCCGTCAACGGTCAGGATGGCCGCGTCGTTGAACCGCGAGGGATAGAAGGCGCTCGCCGCGTGCGAGAGATGGTGCTCGGGGAAGGCGATCGGCACGTCGCCGTCGCCGAGCTGGGCGAGCTCCTCGCGCAGCATCCGCTTCATGAACAGCTTGTCCTTGATCCACACGGGAATCGCCGACGAGAAGCTGACGACGCCTTTCGGGGCGAAGGCGTGGTACGTCTCCAGCAGCCGCTCGAACTTCAGGAACGGCTTGTCGTAGAAGGCCACCGCCTCGAGCTCCTTGTACTTCAGCCCGGCTTCCTCGAGGACGTACCGTGCGGCGTGAATCGGGAAGGCGGCGTCGTGCCGCCGCCTGCTGAACCGCTCTTCCTGGGCCGCGGCGACCACCTCGCCGTCGATCAGGAGCGCGGCTGCGCTGTCGTGGTAGAACGCGGATATGCCGAGAATCGCCTGTTTCATAACACCTCGATAGACCTCACACGCTCGCGCCCCGCAACGGGCGCGCCGACGCGGTCCGAATCCTTCCCTAGAACAGCGTGTAGATGAACGGCGCAATCGCGGAGCCGCTCGTCAGGACGATGAGCACTCCGAAGCCGAGGAGAACGACGACGAGCGGAAGGAGCCAGAACTTCTTGCGCGCGCCGAAAAAGCCGAGGAGATCTTTCAGAAAATCCATGGACGCTGCTCCATTCAGATCAAAACGGGTGTTCGATGTCTTTGGCGGTGAACGTGTGATTCCGCGTGTGCATGACCGACTCGCGGGACTGCTTGAAGCCGTTGAGCTGCAGGGTGTCCGTGCGCAGGACGACGCGCCGGAACCACCCGAGCGGCGTGACGATGACGAAGAAGACGGCCGTGAGCAGGATCCTCGACATCACGCTGCCCAGCACGTGCGACAGCGCGAACCAGACCGCCGCCGCCGGCCGGAACAGCTGTGGCGCCGTCATGTTGATCACCTGCAGCGCGAGCGCGGCGTACAGGAACCCCACCCGCCCGCGCGTGAGCAGCAGCAACAGGCAGATCAGCACCAGCGCCATCCCCGTGTCCTTCGACTGTTCCTTCGTCGCGGCGGGGAGGAATGAGAGCCACTGCCGCCTGGCCGCCGATGACTTCGTCACCGGCGTGCTGCCGGCCTCGGACCGGGAAAGCGGTACGGCGTCGACCACGGATGGAGACGAACCAGCTTCAACGTTGTACATCACAGGTTACCTGCTTTACGTGGGAGTGTACCGAGCCTTGTGGCACGATGGTGATAGACGAACCCGGGTGAGGGAGCCGCCTTGCCGCCGCTCCACCGGCTGACGCGGGGCACGCGCGCGGCGGCGACGGCAGGGGCGGCGATCGCGGCCGCCCGCACCTGGACAGGACCTTCGACGATGACCAGGAGCGTGACGCACCACAACAGGCTCAACTGATTGAACGCCGCCTCGGAAAAGTTGTACACGAGCGCAATCACCCACAGCGCGAGCCGTATCCGCGAGAAGTCGTCGCCCGTGACCAGGTGCTTCTTGATCGTGTAGAAGCCGGCGATCAGCATCGCCACGAGCAGCGTCACGCCGATGATGCCGCCGTTCAGGTACGTTTCGACGTAGCCGTTGTGCGCCTGGACGATGTGCGGGAGCACCATCCAGAGCTTGACCATCCGCTCGCCCGCCCAGAAGCTCTTGAAGCCTGCGCCGACCAGCGGGTTGATATCGCTGGCGAGGACGATGTCCCAGGCGCCGGTGCGCGACGTCAGCGTCATGTCGCGCCCGAGGCTGCCGACGATCATTTCCGCGATTCCGAGCGTCGAGTCGAGCGTGTACCACAGAACGCCGCCGACAATCGCGTATAGCTCCACTTTCCCGAGGCGCCGCTTGACGAGCGGCAGGCCCGTCGCGACGTAGATCCCGATCGACAGGAACGTGCAGAGCAGCGACGTCGCGCTGTCGGCGATGAGCAGCAGCCAGAAGGCCATCAGGAACAGGATGATGGCGTCGGCGCGGTCCATCAGCCAGGCCCAGGTCTTCGCTATCGCCGGGCGCGTTGTCAGGTCCCAGAACAGGAACAGGCACGAGATCAACAGCAGCGCGCCGAGCGTGTTCTTGTGCGTGGCGACGCCGACGTACATCAGGTCGTTCCTGTTCCACCCGGTGTAGGTGCGCCCCAGCTCCGGGATGTACCTGACGAAGGCGAACGACAGCGGGACGAGCACGCTCGCGCACCGGACGAAGGCCGCCTTGATCGCCTCGATGGGTGCCGGCTCGGTCAGCAGCACCAGCACCATGATGATGTTGCCGAAGTCCTTGAACCAGCGCTTGAACGCGACAAAGGGGTAGTCGGACCAGACGACGCTGATGGCGCAGTACGCGAAGAAGAGGAACAGCCACCGGTTCGCGCTGACGATCGATCCGAACCGGATGCTGCGCCGGGCCAGGACGGCGGCGCCGGCGAGAATCAGCCCGAAGAACATCGCCGCGTCGAGCGGGCTGCCTTCGAGGTACGACTCCGCGGTCTGCGCCTGCTGCCCCTGGAACCAGCTCGAAAACGGCCGCGAGGCGAAGATCGCAAACCACATCGCCACGATCCAGACCGCGTGCGAGACGCCGGGCCGCCGCTTGACGTCGCGGCGCAGGAGCCACGCAATCAGGCCGTACGCGGCGAACAGGGCGAGTTGAGATGACACGAATGAACGGCGCGCTCAGGTGAAGATGACGCGGTAGGCGCGATCCGCGGTCGCGAATCGGTTTCGCGCGAACGTCAGCAGCGACACGCCAAGGACCGTGGCGACCAGCGCCAGCGCGAACGGAATCGCCAGCTCGGACCCCTGGAGGCTGAACCCGCGGAGCCCTCGACGCAGCCCCTGCAACAGGAAGATGTGGAGGATGTAGGCGAACAGCGAATACTTGCCGAGCTCGATCACGCGACGCTGCACCCACCCCTGTCCGCCGGCCTTCACGCCGGTCGCATAGATCAGGAGGAGCGTGAGACAGACGCCGATGACCTGCAGCGGAAACGGGATGTTCCAGCGCGTGATCGCCGCGAGGTAGCCGGCATAGGCGATCACGAGCAGCACCGGCTGCCGCACCGCCTGCTCGATCTGCGCGAGCGGCAGCACGCCGACGCCGAGCCCGAAGATGGCAATCGAGACCAGCTCGAGGTTCAGGCTTCTGACGCCGTCGAGGTAGTAGAGCCCGAGGGTGACCGCGATCGCCGCGAGGCCCGCGGCCTGCAACGAGAAGCGCAGCCTCCTCGAGAGGACGAGGACGACCGGCGACAACAGCAGGAAATAGCTGATCGGCACCAGCACGTCGAATGCCGCCTTGCCGTTGCCGAGCACGTAGATCGGATACAGGTTCGAGAAAAACGCGGTCACACCCAGTTGCGTGCCGTCGTAGTCCTGCTTGATCACCAGGTTCGCCACGAGGTTCAGCACGGTGAACAACGCCAGGATCTTGGCGCCGCGGATCAGGAGCCGCTTGTGGAGCCTTGGGTCGGCGGGCGAGTACTTCACCAGGTACACCTGCGAGATCAGGAACCCGGTGATGAAGATGAACGACGGCGTCAGGAACCGCAGGTAGCGGTAGACGTCCCAGTCGAGGACGACGAAGTAGTTGGTCCAGTGATACAGGACCATGAAGAGCACGAGGCTCCCCTTGACGAAATCCAGCACCTCGTTGCGCCCGCGGTCCACCGCGACTGTGTGGGCGCGCAGGGTGCCCTCGCCGGTGGAGCGGACGGTCGTCGGTTGGGCGAGTAGCGTCATGCGATGCACACCCTCGCGGGCCGGCCCGCGTTCGTCTGATGGTCGGATGTGGTGCGCGGCCGGAACAGCAGCCGGGCCGCGGCCGCCGCGGTCACGATGCGATCCAGTTCGTCGGAGTGATCGGTGGTGCCGCTCAGATCGCTCATCAGCAGCGCGCCGACCTTCGGCACGTCGACAAAGGCGCCGAGCCGGGACAACGTCTCCTCGGCAAACAGGACGTCGCGCATGTACTGTCCGAGGTTGCCGCGCAGCCACGGTCGCGCGTGCACGAACTTGTGGCGCCCGAGGAATGCCCTTTCGACCATCGAGGCCGCGCGGCGGCCGGCCAGTCTCGCGACCCACGCGGAGGCGGCCCGGCCCGTCCAGTACTCGGCCTTGAAGAGCCCCTCGCGATACAGATACCGGGTCTGCCGCACGAGCGATCCGCCGCGGCCGAGCAGTCCGCGATCGGTTGGAATGGCGAGCAGGTCCGGCCGGCGGCGGGCGATCAGGTGCGTCGACGGATCGCCGCCGTCGACGGGCCGCCGGTAGAGGAGCTGCACGAATTCGTCGTCCAGGAACGGCGAGCGGACCGTTACCTGCGACCGTTCCAGCGCGTAGCGTGAAAACCCCGCCGGCGCCTGCAGGCACAACGTGAACGAGAGCGGCTCGACTTCCGCCGCCTTCGAGAACGCATGGATTGCCGTGCGCACGCGTTCGGCCGCCGCGGCAGACAGGAAATCGCCGCGCGGCATCGTGCTCTTGAAGGCGCGGATGCCGCGGAGCAGCTCACCGCCGTAGTTGCCGGTGACGCGCACCGGTGCAACCTGCCTGGCCAGCGTGTTGACGTACAGCTCCGCGGCGCCCGACAGGCCGAGTCCTCCGTCGGCGATCATGACCGCCTTGTCGAAGTGCTCGCCGAGGTTCGCCAGAAACGCTTCGTCCAGGACGAGCGCCTGATGCCGCTGGCCGCAGAGGCCGGCCACGGAGCGGGCAGCGCGCACGTCGTAGGTGTCGCGATACATGCTGCCGAAGGTGTAGCAGGGAATCGCCTCGGGCGCCGGATCGAGCGACGCCATGATGATGCGCGAGTCGAGCCCGCCGGTCAGCGACACCGCGGCGCGTGGCATCTGCGTGGCGTCGCGTTCGACCGCGCGATCGAGCGCCGCCGCCAGCGCGTCGCGCCATTCGGCCTCCGGCAGCGGCTCCAGGCGCTCCCATTCGCTGCGGTTGAAGTAGCGCCCCGGGTGCGCTTTCGACGCCTGGTCGAACGTCAGGATCGTGCCGCCAGGCAGCACACGGATGCCGCGGAAGAGGGAGCGCGTGCCCAGCGTGGCGCCGCACGCCAGGAACTGCGCGAGGCCGTCCGCATCGAACTCGCGCGTCGCCGGCGCCGCCGCGAGGATGGCCTTCGCCTCGGACGCGAAGAAGAACGCGTCCGGACCTTCGTAGATGAACAGCCGTTCGAAGCCCAACCGATCCGTGAACAGCACGCTTTCGCGGCGCCGCTCGTCGATGACGAATCCGGCAAAGAGGCCGTGCATCGCTGCCGGAATGGCGTGCGGGTGACGCCGGATCCCGGCCACCGCTCCCACCCAGCGGCGTGCCGCGTCAGCCGTCGGCCGTCCCGATACGCCGTCGAGCCGCGGTTCGCCGGCCGTGAACATCGTCACGCCAAGCTCCGGGTCGCGCCACGGCGCACGCGTCTCCGCGTTGTCGATCGGTCCCATCCAGCCGGCGGAGATGCCAAGGGCGGCCGAATCGAAGCGGTGCCACGTGTAGAACGACTCGTACTGCATCGCCGCGGCCATGACGTTGAGCGTCTGCTGCGGCCGCGTGGACGCGTTCCGGCTGCTGCCGGATTTGAGAATCACACCGAAGATGCCAGGCATTGGAGGAGGCGGAGGGGTCGTTCTATCGCGCTTGCGCGGGAGCGGGCTGCGACCGGAACATCCGGCGATACACGTTGGCGCGCAATTCGGGCCACCTGGTGCGGAGCCACGCCGGAAGGCGATCCTTCTGGTCGCGGTGGAAGCCGAGGCGCAGCGCGGCCGCGCCCTTCCACGTCAAAGGCACGTAGTACCGCGGCACGTCGACGCGGACGAACCCGTTGCTCCGCTTGAAGTCGGTCAGCGAGCTCTGCGTCTTGTTGCCGTAGACGAAGCTCTCGTAGAGCAGATGCTGCATGCCGCGGGCGCACGCCTGGCGGACGGCTTCGGCCATCAGGCCGTTGTTCGGCCGCTTATCGTAGACGCTCAGCTTCGACATGATCTGCATGATGGCGGCGGTCCGGTCGTCCCACACCATCTTCAGGTAGCCGACCATCTCGTCGTCGATGTAGGCGGCCAGGAACGTCGCCCGCTCGGCGTAGGTGCCGTTCTCGTCGCGCACGGCCTCGAACGGCTTCCCGTAGTGCCAGAACCGTCGGCCCTGTCGAATCGGCGACTCGTTGTAGATGGACATGATGCCGCGAACATAGGCGTCGTCGTACTCGCAGGCGCGGATGACGACGCCGCGGTTCTCGGCGCCGCGGATGTTGCGGCGTGTCGCGGACGTCACCTGCTTGGCAAGCCAATGGTCGTAGGTCGACAGTGGAATCGCCGCGATGTTGTCGAACTCGTGGTAGTGCGGGTAACGAATGTCCGTGTCGGGCACGCGCTGGGCGAAGGTGAAGAGGTCCGCCCCGGGCGCGTTGCTTCGACAGCCCGAGATCACGTCGTTGGGGTCCGGCAGCTGCTTCGCCTCGACCCAGTATTCGTCGAAGACCTCGGCGACGCGGAGCGTGCTGCCCTTGATGATGACGAGGTTGTCGCCCGCGCGAAACGACGGGATGACGGTCTTGCGTCCGCGGATGCTGATCTCTTTCATCTAGTTCCTTCGCGTCGCGGGTACGTCCGCCGCGAGCCGCGACAGCAGGAGCGCCAGGCCGCGGTAGGTTGTCGCCTGCGCCCAGTGCAGCATCGGCGCCTTGGCTTTCATGAACGGATAGAACCGGTAGTAGAAGTGCCCGTCCGGGTCCTGCATGTTGCGGATGGTCCAGAGCGCCACGCGCTGGGCGAGCTCGAGGTTATCCGGATCGGACCCGGCGAAGTTCGCAAGCGTTTCAATCGCCTGCGCCGCGCACTGGCTGTCGATCGGCTGGACGCGATTGTGGTAGTAGGCCGGGCAGCCGTCCTCGCCGAAGAAATGCCGCTTGTAGTAATCGAGCCCCTTCATCATCGCCGCGGTGTAGGTCTCGTCTCCGGTCGCGGTGATGTAGTGCTTGAGGCTGTCGAGGTTGTAGCCGGTGTGGAACCCGTCGATCCAGTGGAACTTCGGGTCTTCCGCGTACCACCAGGAGCCGTCGGGCCGCTGGCGCGAACAGCTGTACTCCATTGCCGCCGCGGCAACGGTGCGGTATTGCGGGTTGCCCGTCAGCTGCCACATCCGGGCGAGAAAGCCCGCGCCGAGCATGTTGGCGTTGTGGATCGAGCTCTGTCCAATCGCGTGATAGCTCAGGCAGGTGCCGCTGTCGGTACGCTCGCGCGGCAGCGCCAGGATCCAGCGGCAGGCGCTCTCCGCGACGCCGAGGTACTGCGGGATGCGCGTGCACTCGTAGCCGTCGATGAACGCGTGCCCGATGAGCGCCGTCCACACGATGATCGATTCGTCCTTGCTGTACCGCCCGCCGCGGCTCGCGAAGTCAAAGTGGTTCGCCCAGGAGTACTCGCGGAACTTCGACGAGCGGTGGCCGCGCAGCCAGTCCAGGCACTCGATCGCCCTGGTGCGGTAGGTCGCATCGCCGGTCGTCCGATACAGCGTCAAATACGCCGCCGCCATGTACCCGCGTCCCTTGGTGGACGGGAGGGGCTTGACGCCGACGAGCGGGCGGATGTTGATCGGGCTCTGACGAACGGCCTGCATGAAGAGCCGCTCGAGCAGGAGATTGCCGCACGCCAGCCGGCGCAGCGGCGACGACAGGCCGTCGAACGGCTCGTAGGCCTTGTACTGGTGGTTCTCCACCCACGCCTCGACGGCGCGAAGGCTGTTGTAGATCTCGCGCCCTTTGTCGTCGAGTGTCGCGTGGTCGAACGGGGGCTGGCCTGCGCGAAGCGGTCCTGTCATGGCTGGTGCAACTCCTTCAGCGGACGCGGACGCGCGAACAAGCCGCGCAGCCGCGCCATCTGTTCCGAGCGGTGGAACCGCACGAGCTCCGCCGACACGGGCCGTTCCATGCGGCGCACGAGCGCCCATCCGTAGCCGCCGAGCAGCGCGAGCCCGCCGAGCAGGTACGGTGGCCTCGTCATCTGATAGAGGCTGCGGAAGCACTGCCAGAGCCCGTGCCCGCCCAGGTAGTAGTCCTTCTGCCCGTGACGGAACAGGCCGCGAATCTTGCTGCCGGAGCTGCCCGTTCCCATTGGCCGATGGTGCAGGCACGTTTTCTCGGTGAACGTACGGGTCTGCCATCCGCGCATCCGCGCGGTCGTCACGGCGGTCCAGTCGATGCCGCCACCCTTGATGGGCACGTAGCCGCCGATGGCCTCGAAGCACTCGCGACGGAACATCTGACACGCACCCGAGACGTGCTCGATGTTCGTGAAGCTGTAGTCGTAGTGCGCGCCCCCCTCGACAAACGGCGTCCCCGCGACGCCGAGCCGCGGGTTGCCCGAGAACTTCCCGAGCAGGAACGCGAAGTAGTCGGCGTCGAACGAAATGTCGGCGTCGAGGTTGCCGATCACCTCGAACGGCACGTCCTCGAGCGCGTGCATGCCGGCGTTGAAGCAGGACACCTTCGCCGCAAAGCTCCGGTCGCGCGTCTCGGGCAGGCGGACGAGACGGAGCCATGGCAGCCGCGCGCAGTACTCCTGCACGATGTCGTCGGTGCCGTCGGTCGAGCCATCGCTGACGATGACCCAGCGCACCGGCGGACGCGTCTGCGCGGCCATCGAGTCGAGCGTCAGGCGGATGTATTGCGCCTCGTTGCGCGCGGGCGTGACGAGCGCGTAGCGGAGATTCGAACGATGAGTCGTCATGGGAACCGTGTTACTGGCCATGTGCCGCAATCCCGAGCTCGTCGCAGGCGCCCATCATCGGAACGACCCTGGCGCCCGAGCGGACGACCGCGTCGACGACGTCCGCGAAGAACCCGGGAGTGCAGCCGTATCGGGAAGGTGTGTGCGCGACGTCGTGCGTGGCGATGATCAGCCACCCGCGCGCCGCCGCGTTTTGGTCGATGACGCGTTGGACGGCGGCCAGGTCGTTCTGATTCCGCCAGTCCAGGAAGTACCCCTTGAGCAGGTTCAGGTCGATGTCGCCGGCGTTGTAGGTCTGGCCCCCGCCGCGGCAGCAGACGAAGTTCCTGCCGACCGTCCGCTTGATGTCGAGTACCGGACCGTCGAGCGGGTAGGCGAACGTCCGGAAGCGCCCGCCCGGCACGAGGGCTTCGAACGCGCGCTGGTTCGCGCCGATCGAGCGTTCAAACGCCTCGACGCTCGACTCGCAGCCATCGAGGTGATCGAAGGTGTGGCAGCCGAGCTCGTGCCCCTCGCGAAGCATCGCCCGCAGATCGTCGTGAGAGACAACGGGGCCGCTCGGCGTGTCCGCTCCGACCAGGTTCATGGAGATAAAGAAGGTGCCTCGAACGTTCGCGTCGGCCAGGATGCGCCCGCCCTCGACCCACGCCGACCGCGGGAAATCGTCGAAGGTAAAGGAGACGTACGGAATGCCGGTCCGAAGCGGGAACGGCCGACGGCCCGCGTGATGGACGAGCAGCCGGCGCATCTTGTTCGCGGTGCGCGCCCGCAGCTCCGCAGCAGCCGTCGCGATCAATGCGCTTCCATCCGGATGTCGATGACGCCGTCGTCGGCCACCGGCCGGGATCGCGGGTAGCGCAGCGTCGTGAGACCGTCGGCGACGTCGGCTTCCTCGAAGCCCATTTCCGGGAAGACCGCCGCGCTCGGCGCGTTCTTCTTCGTCTTTCGCAGCGCCGCGAAGAAGTCGCGCGTGCCGCTCGGGAGGTGCCGCCGAAGGAGCCAGGCGAGGAACGCGTGCTCGACGCGCTTGCCCTGGACGCGGCAGCTGAACATCAGGTCGACGAGCTTCGACTCGTGGAGATCGACGACCGCAAAGCCGACAATCCCATAGCTGCCGAACCGATCCCGGCAGCGCAACACGTAGGTCTCCGAACCCGCGTCGGCCACCAGCCGGTTCAAGGCGTCAACCGAGTACCGGTTGCCGGAGAAGTTCATCTGGTTGGTGCGCTGCGCTAGCTCGTACACGCGCTGCAGGTTCGACTCCTGGAGCGGCGACCATTCGACGCGGATATCGCACTGCTTCAGGAAGCCGACGTAATCGCCTGTATAGGCGCGCTCAATCTCGGAACGCTGTTCCTCCTGGCGATACATCACGCGCCGGGTGCGGCTCTCGTCGGTGACCGGCACGTCGCATTCCGCCAGCGACGGAATGCGATGCGCGTCGCGCGCGTCGATCGTGCGCACCGACGGGCAGGCCGAGCCTACTTCCTGCCGTTCGAACTCCTGGTCGTCCACGAACATGAGCGTGTCGATGCCGATGTTCAGCGCCTGGGCGATTGCCGCGATGGAGCCGCTCTTCGGCTGCCAGTGGACCTGCGGATAGAGGAAGTAGTCGGCGAGCCCGAAGGCTTCGAGCCGCGCCAGTGCATCCTCACGGTTGTTCTTGCTCGCGACGGACTGAAGGATGCCCCTGGAATCGAGCTCCTTGATCACGTCGACGATGCCGTCGCGGAGGCGAACGCCATCAGGTCCGTCCTCGACGAGCGTGCCGTCCCACAGCGTGTTGTCGAGATCCCAGACCACGCACTTGCACGTGGCCGCAGGCGTCGTGGCGGGCTGAGCCTTCGCCTGCGGCGGCGTCTGCGGGTGCGGACGCGCGGAGGCGCGTTCCTTGACGAAGTCGATCAGGCCGAAATAGAGCGTCAGCCCCTCGGCGTCGTTCGGCACCAGCTCGACTTCGAAGGTGCCGCTCGTCGCGACGAGGCGCTCGATTTCCGTCAGCGCGATCTTCTCGCGCGAGAAACCGGGTGGAAGCGTGATGAGGTGCTGAAACCGCCGGATCGAGCCTTCGCGCTGCTCGCGGATGGACAAGGTCATCGTGACCTGGCGGTCGTTCGGGTTGAACACCTCGCACACGAGGAAATCGGGGCGCGGCCCGCCGTTGACCCGTTCCGCGAGCCGCTGCTTCCGGACGTACGCGATCTTGCGGAGCGCGCGCGGCTTGATGTCGCCCGGCAGCGGCGGCAGCAGCCGCGCCGCCGAGCCGGCGAGGATGTTCAGACGCTCGATTCGGTCGGCCGCGGCGATCGAATGGCAGTCGATGTTGCCGAGCGTCCAGAGCTTGGCCCAGCGGCGGAACGTGATCTTCTGCAGGTACGGCGCGGCCCCCTCGGCGTTCGGGATCCTGACGACCCCGTCGACGAACTGCCGGCACGCGCCATCGGTCCGCGGCTCGTAGAGCTCGCACGTCGCGTAGCACGCCGGCCACGCGCACTCCGTGCAGTGCTCTCCCCAGGGGAGCAGCGTGCGCGCTTCGACGCTCGCCCGATACTCCGAGAACCTGGCGAGGACGCCCGGCGGCAGCGTGTCGGGCGCCTCGACGCGGTCGTTGACTTCAGCCTCGTACATGTTCGCGGATCTTGTCGGCGATGTAGTTCACCTGCTCCTCGGTCAGTTCCGGGAACATCGGCAGCGACAGGATTTCGCTCGACGCCTTCAGCGACTCGGGGAAGTCGGCCGGCGTGTGGCCGAGGTACTTGTAGGCGTTCAGGAAGGGCAGCGCGATCGGGTAGTGAATGCCGGTGCTGATCCCCTGCGTCGCCAGGTCGGCCTGCAGCTGCTCGCGGGCGCCAGCGGGAACGCGGACGACGTAGAGGTGATACACCGCGCGGACGTTGTCCATCTCGACCGGCGTCACCACGCCGCTCCCCTGGAGCGCCTTGTTGTAGCGATAGGCGTTGGTGCGGCGCTTCTCGGTCCACTCGTCGAGGTACCGCAGCTTGACGCCGAGGATCGCCGCCTGGAGGCCGTCGAGCCGGCTGTTCACGCCCTCGAGATCGTGGTCGTACTTCTTGGTGCGGCCGTGGTTGGCGAGCATGCGGGCGCGCACCGCCCACGCTTCGTTGTTGGTCACGATCGCGCCGCCGTCGCCGTAGGCGCCGAGGTTCTTGCCCGGATAGAAGCTGAAGCAGGTGATGTCGGCGAGCTTCGCAATCGGCGTCCCGCGATACAGCGCGCCGTGCGCCTGCGCCGCGTCGCCAATCACGTAGAGCCCGTGCTCGCGGGCGAGCGCGACGATCGGCTCCATGTCCGCGGGCTGGCCGTAGAGATGAACCGGGATGATGGCCTTGGTCCGGGCGGTGATCTTCTCACGGAGCCGCTCGACGTCGATCGTGTAGGTGCGCGGGTTGATGTCCGCGAACACGACGCGTGCGCCGGCCATCGTGATCGCCTCGGAGGTCGCGATGAAGCTGTTGGCGACGGTGATCACCTCGTCGCCCGGGCCGATCTCGAGCGCCCGCAGCGCCATGAAGAGCGCATCGGTGCCGTTGGCAAGCCCCACGCAGTAGTTGACCCCGCAGTAGCGGGCGAACGCGTCTTCGAAGTCCTTGACGACCGCTCCGCCGACGAATGCGGTCTTCTCGATCACGCCGGCGATGGCGGCGTCGATCTCGGGCTTGATCGAGTCGTACTGCATCTTCAGGTCGACGAACGGAACGGTCAGGGTTGTCAGCGTGTGCATGATGATGATGTCCTCGTGAAGCGAGCTAGTGACCTTGCGCAACCAGGTCGTTGGTGTAGGGCAGATCCGACACGTGCCGGATGACGCGGGCGGGATTGCCCACGACGACGGCCCCGGGGGGGACGTCACGGACGACGACGGCGCCGGCCCCGACCAGCGCCCCTTCGCCGATGACCACGCCGGGCAGCAGCGTGGCATTGGCGCCAATCTTCGCGTTGCGGCGGATGACCGGCCCGACAAGGCTGTCCTTGACGCCCGGCGACAGCGGATATTTCGCGTTGGTCAGCACCACGTTCGGGCCAATCCAGCAGCCGTCCTCGAGCACCGAGAACTCCGGGATGAAGACCTGCGTGTGGATGCGCACGCCGTTGCCGATCTCGACGTGGTGCTCGACGACCGACAGCGTGCCGATGCTGACGTTGTCGCCGATGCGGTTCGATTCGCGGATGTTGACCTTGTTCCCCGTCTGGAAGTTCCGGCCGATGACGTTGCCGGCATAGATCACCGTGTGCGAGCGGATGACCGCGCGCTCGCCGATGACCGTCGCCAGCTCCCCGTCCTCCGCGCCGCGCGGCGCGACGCCGACGAGGCTGAAATCCTCGACGACGGTGCCGCCGCCGAGCGTGACGTTCTTGTAGATGCGATAGGTGTTCATGAGGCAATCCCCAGCCGGCACTTCCGCGCCCGGAAGCGGAGCGGAACGTCGGCGTTGGTTTCAATCGATTCGTAGAGCGCGGTGATCAGCTCGAGCGACTTGCGGCCTTCCCACCCGTCGACGAGCGCGGCCTTGCTGGTGCGCAGCGCGGTGACGACCCCCGCGAGGTAATCGCCGTGATTGCGGCCGAGGCCCTCCGGGTTGCGGCCGTACTTCGCGAAGATCTCGTCGTCGATCGGCTGCTTGTCGGCGAAGCTCCAGGTGAGCAGCTCGTTCATGAAGAAGCCGCCAATCACCACGCTGCCCTTCTCGCCGAGAATGCTGATCGAGCCCTCGAGGTCCTTCGGGCGGGTCGCCGTCGTCAATTCGAGGACGCCCAGCGCGCCGGAATGGAAGCGGATGACCGCCACGCCGGTGTCCTCGCATTCGATTTTCACGAGGCGTGTCGCGGCCATGCTGCGAACCGATTCCACTGGTCCCATGAACCACGTGAGCATGTCGATGTGGTGGGCGCCCTGGTTCATGAAGACGCCGCCGTCGTGCGCCCACGTGCCGCGCCACCGCTCGGAGTCGTAGTAGGCCTGGTCGCGCGTCCAGCGGAGCCGCACGGTGCCGAGGACGAGCCGGCCGAAGCGGCCCTGGGCGAGCGCCTCGCGCGCCTGCACGATCGCCGGGTTGTAGCGGTTCTGGTGGACGACGAACAGCTTCACGTTGTTGGCGTCGCACGCTTCGAGCATGCGGTCGGCGTCCTCCAGCTTCAGCGCCATCGGCTTCTCGACGACAATCGGCCGCTCGTACTGCACCAGGTCGAGCACGTTGGCGCAGTGGGCGCCGCTCGGGGTCAGCACCGAGATGACGTCGATGGAGCCGTCGAGCTCGCGCATCATCTCGGCGACGCTCCCGAAGGCCGGAGCGCCGAACTTGGCGGAGAAATCGCGCGCGCGGGAGATGTCGAGGTCCACGAACGCGCCGATGTCGGCGCCTTCGACGTAGTGCTGCAGCGCGTGCGCGTGCTTGCGCGCGATGCTGCCGCAGCCCACCAGGGCAAATTTGAGTGTGTTCATGCGCTCAACTCTCCACAAAGTGATTGATACAGATTGACCAGCTCGCTGCCCTGGCGCTCCCAGCCGTACTGGCGGAGGAAGTCGCGTGCCCGTTGAACCTGTCCGGCGCGCCGCTCGGGATCGAGGTAGAGCCCATGGATGGCGTCGGCGAGCGACGAGACGTTCTCGGGCTCGTAGAACGTCACCATGTCGTCGCAGAAGTAGTGCTCGATCGCCCGCAGGCGCGGGGCGATGGAGGGAATGTCCTGCGACACGTACTCCATCAGCTTGACGGGCAGCATCAGGTCGGTCGCGATGTTCTTCCGGTTCCCGACGACCCCGACGTGCATCAGCGACAGCCGTGCGGGCAGCTCGTGCAGGGCGAAGCCCTTCGGCGCGAAGTGCACCCGGTTGGCGATGCCGAGCTCACAGGCGAGCCGCTGGAATTCGGCGAGGTCGTCGCCGTGGCCCCACAGGTGGAGCTGAATGCACGGGATGCGTTCCTGGACCTCGGCGACCGCGCGGATGATCAGATCCACGCCGAGGCGCTTGGCCATCGTGCCGTGATACACGAGATTGAAGTGGCGTCCGTCGCCGCCTGACGCCTCGCGAAGGCGAGGCTGTCCGAAGATCGACGGATCCGGCACGTTCATCGAGATGAACGTCTTCGACCGCGGGATGCCGCGCGCGACCAGCGTCTGGCGCTGCGGGTCGTTCACGCAGATGACGATGTGGGCGACGAACGCGCTGAGCCGCTCTTCGAGCAGCAGCGCCTTCCGCAGCATCGAGCTGACGGCAAACTTCGTTGCAAACGTCTCCGGCACCGAGTCGTGGACGTCGAGTACCACCTTGCTGCCGCCCAGGCGCGGAATCAGGCCGGCCAGCACGAGGAAGTCCGGGATGTTGTGGACGTGGACGACGTCGAGCTCGCCCTTGAAGAGCAGCCGCAGGCAGGCCGCCGACGAGCAGAGGAGGAACAGCACGTACGACAGGACGTAGGACGCCGTGCTCTTGCCCCGGTACTTGCGGACGCGCAGTTCGCGGACTTCGACGCCGTTGAGCGTGAAGTGCTTCCGGTCGTCCGCGTTGGTGGTCGTCAGGCAGCGGACGTCGAACCCCTGGGCGGCCAGCGTCTCGGCCTCGCGACGGACACGCGCGTCGATCGTGTAGTCCGTGTAGGCGATCATGCAGACGAAGCGGCGGCCGGCCTTCATACGTGGACCCTCACCGAGCCGCCGTCGAAACGCTGAACCTCGGGCGAGGCGTCGTGGCCGTCAGCCGCTCGATGCACATGGATGGCGGCTGCGGGCAACGTGGCCGGAGGCGGCCCGGTGACGGTGATGCCCGTCGGGCTCGAGCCGATGAATCGAACCGACCGGCGCCACTGGAACCACGACACCGCCTCGCCGGCAGTCGCGTACCATGCCCCGCGCGTGGCGTCGATGGCCTCGAGCAGGTCGGTGTAGGACCGGTCCCACAGCCGCTCGGGCGCGAGACTCCGGTCGTGCCAGTTGATGACGAGCGTGCCGCCGAACCGCTGCGCGTTCCCGATGAGCGGGAGGCAATGCTGCATCGCATCGCGCCGCTCCAGGCCCATGCGCGTCGGGTAGAAGAGCGCCGAGTCCATGATCGACAGCGGCAGCTCCATCAGGCCCTGCGTGCCGGGCAGCTTGAAGGACTGCGACGTGCCGGCGCGGTAGCCGATGGCGTCGTTGTAGCCCCACGTGGAGTCGTAGGAAAAGCCGGCGGCCTCCAGCTGACGCGGCGAATCCGCACCGTAGTACAGCCAGTGCATGCGGACACCGGCGGAGGGATGGCCGGTCACGGCGGTCAACTGCTCGATCTCCGCGCGTCCGGCGTTGGCGTCGCGCCAGGCGTCGATACCGTGGACCGCGAGCTCCGTTCCTGTGCGGGCGAGTGCCGCGAGTTCCGCGCGAATCTCGCTGACCTCGTACGGAACGCCTCGCAGCGGCTCGATTTGGCCGTCAGGCGAGACTCCGGGACGTTGCTTGAAGGGCACGAGGAAGAAGGTCGAACGGCGGCCCCGCTCGACCCGGCGGTAGCTCTCGAAGGGGCGCCACGGGTCGGGCAGCACGCCGGTGAACACGAACGGCACGGAAAGAGCGGCGGCCCAGTTGCGTGCGGCTTCGCCCGCCGACCGTCGTCCGCGCGCGAGGTCGACGAGCGTTCCGTACGACGCCCTGTACAGGAAGCCGGCGAGCGTGCGGTCGAACTTGTGTCGGGTCAATCCGAAGAAATCGATGTCGTGCGTCAGGCAGCAGGTGAAGTCGAAGCCGTAGGGACGCGGCGGGATCTCAACGAACGAGACGGAAGACTCCCGCAGCACGTGCCGCAGCAGCGCGATGTGCAATTCGAGCGTCGGAATGGCCGCCTGCGATGCCGGCTGGCCGTCGGTCAGCAGGTGCCGGACCTCGCGAAACAGGTCGTAGCCGATGCGCCAGACGGCGCGTGTGCCGGTGCAGCTGCGGTAGTCCGCCGGCTTGCCGTCGAGTGTCACGACCGGGTCGGTCGTCGTGCGAACGAAACGCGCGGCGCCTTCGTACAGCGGCAGCACGGAGTCGCCCCAACCGAGGCTTACGGTACCGTCGATGCGCGTCACCGTGATGCCCGACTGACGATCGGCCGCCTGGTCATCGGAACCGTAGAGGATGAACACGCGCGCGTCGAGGCCGGCGATGCGGCCGTCGGTGCACAACACCACGTCGTACGACCTGGACGCGACCGCGGGTTCCCAGGCCGTCTTGAACAGCTCGAAGAATTCCCGGGCCATCTCCACGTCCGAGGGAGAGGCGGCAACGCCAATCATGAGAGTCGATGCACTGTGCGGATTGCGACAGCGGGTCTCGAACGAGACCCGCCATCAGGTTGGCAGCGGGAGCCGTGGCAGGCCCCGCCGCGGTTCATCAGAGCCGAACGAGCTTCCCCTGGGCCTTGAGCGATTCCTCCGCCGCTTCGAGCAGCCGCACCACGCGCAGGCCCGCGGCGCCGTCGTTCATCGGCGTCTGACCCTTCGTGATGCAGTCGATGAAGTAGCCGAGCTCGAACTTCAGCGCTTCGGTCGAATCGACCTTCGGCGACCAGACGTCGCCGGACCGGTAGCTGACGAGCAGGTCGTAGAGGCCCTGGCCGTTCGAGACGTCCACGCCCTTGTCGTACACGCGGATCTTCTCGTCCGGCTCCAGGTCGTTCCAGACCAGCATCTTGTCCTTGCCGCCGATGAGCGTCGTGCGCACCTTGACGGGCGAGAGCCAGTTGACATTGATGTGCGCGACCAGGTTGCCCGGGAAGTACACCGTGATGAACGCCATGTCCGCGAGGTCGTTGAAGTGCTTCCCGCCCGTGGCGACGACCGCCTCCGGCTGCTCGCGGATGATGTGGTCCATGATCGACAGGTCGTGCGGGGCGAGGTCCCACACGACGCTGACGTCGTGCTGGAAGAGCCCGAGGTTGACGCGCGTCGAGTCGAAGTAATAGAGCTGCCCGAGCGCGCCCTTGTCGACCAGTTCCCGGATCTTGCGGACCGCGCCGCCGAAGAGGAAGGTGTGGTCCACCATGATGCGCAGGTTCTTCCGCTCGGCGAGCTCGATCAGCTGCTCCGCCTGCTGCGACGTCGAGGTGAACGGCTTCTCGACGAATACGTGCTTGCCGTGCTCGAGCGCCGCCTTCGCCAGCTCGAAATGCGTCCAGACCGGGGTGACCACCGCGACCGCGTCGATGTCGGGCGACCGCAGGACCTCGGAAAACTCCGTCGTCGCATGGACGCCGGGGAAGGCCCGCGTGACGCGCTTGAGCGCCGTGGGATTCTTGTCGCAGACCGCGGCCAGCTCGCACGTCTCGAGGCCGCTCAGGTTCCTGACGATATTCGGCCCCCAGTAGCCGTAGCCGATGACACCGACGCGAATGGCGTTTCGGGGCTTGTCGACCGGGCGAGTCTGAACGGGCTGGGACCGGTCGGCGTCAATCGAGCCAACCGCCGGGACGGCGCGTGTAGTCATGAGCGTTTCCTAAAAAGAGAGTGAGGTGATTGGAGAACGGGACCGATCAGCAGGCGCCTTTGCCCGACACAACCGCGCGAGGCGTCGCCAGGAGAATCTTGATATCGGTCCAGACGGAACATTTCTTCGCGTACCGCAGATCGAGCCGCACCATTTCGTCGAACGTCGTCCGGCTGCGCCCGGTAACCTGCCAGAGGCCGGTGATGCCCGGCTTGGCGTCGAGCACGCGCCGGTGATGCCACGCCTTGTACTGTTCGACCTCGTACGGAATCGGCGGGCGCGGGCCGACGAGCGACATCTCTCCGGTCAGCACGTTCAGGAACTGCGGCAGCTCGTCGAGGCTCGTCTTGCGGAGCAGGCGGCCAATCGGCGTGACGCGCGGATCGTTGGTGATCTTGAAGACCCCTTCGGCCGAGTCCTTGCCGCCGGCCTTTTGCGCCGCGATCAGGCTGCTGACGTACTCGCGGTGGATGCGGTCGTCGGCGTTGACGTGCATCGTGCGGAACTTCAGCATCGTGAAGCGCCGGGCTCCCTCGCCGACCCGCACCTGGCGGAAGAAGATCGGGCCGGGTGACGTGAGCTTCACCAGCGCCGCGATGACCAGGAGCAGCGGTGTCAGCACGATGAGCAGCGCCAGGCTGCCGGCGATGTCGAGCGCGCGCTTCGCGGCCGCCGCCGCGAACAGACGGATGGTGCGCGGCCGCAGCGTCCCAAGCAGTTGATCGACGGGCGCGGCGCCGGACTCCGCGGTGTTCGCCTGTGCCGCGTGGGCGTGGACGCCGATCGAGATGCGCGCCAGCGCCGCCTCGTCGACCCGCTTCGCGAGCTCCCCGCGCACGCACTCTTCGAGGGCGCGGCACGCCGCGCGATTCGAGACGTCGGTGCGCGGAAGAATCAGCCCGAGGACCCGGTTGCGTTCGAGCCAGCCGAGCACGTCGGTCCCGCGCTTGACCGCTGCGAGCGCCTCGACCGCGTGGCGCCAGTTCGTCCGTCCCTCGTCCGCCATCTCGAGCATCACGACGACGAACGGCTGATTGGAGCGGTCCGCCCGCTTCCGTTCGCGAAGGACGATGCCGCGGAACAGCTCTTCGCCGACGATGTGCAGCCGATGGTTCCGATGCGCAGGACGGTTGTCCTCCGTCTTGCGGCGGGCCGGTTTCGGATACCGGATCCGGACGAATGTTGTCGCGGTCGCGCTCAATGCATCTGCCTCGCCTGCGGCTGATACACGCGGACGCGCAGCTGCTCGGCGAGCTCGTTCGAAAGGTCGGATGCGAGTACCCCTGTGACGCGGTCGGCCATCTGGCGCGATACGTCGACGACAGGCGCGTCGCCAAGATGTGTCAGGACGGCGCCAATCACACGGCCCTGGCGATACCAGCCGACGACGTCGGTGTCACGAAGCGCGCGCGTGAGGCTCGCGAACACCTGCTCGCCCACCTCGCCGGTGATGCCGGTTCGCGCGCGGCGGCTGCGATGGTCGATCAGCATCAACACGAACGGTTCGGCGGACGCCTCGAACCGCTTGCGCTCGATGCCGAGCAGAAAACAGAAGGCTTCCTCGTTGTACGCGCCGCCGGGCCCGGCCAGCGCGAAGCCGCACGTGCATTCGTCGCCCACGACGGCGGGGTGCGTCTCCGCCACCTGCGTTTCGGCCGCGCGCCTGCGGCGTTGGGGAGCGATGGTCCACGTAGGGGCGAGCTCCACGCTTCCCTGCATGCTGGCGAGACGGAACAGTGACGGCATCTGCTTGATTCCAAACATCGGTGAGCGTGACTCCTTGAGGAGGACGAACCTCAAGAAAGCGTGCAAACCGATCGCCATGCCGCTCGGCATCGCGCCGACCTGTTCAACTCTCAGAACGCCAACCACTTACCTAATCCCTCCGTGAGACCAGCGCCGCAACGGGTCCAAATCGGCGCCGACAGTCGCGCCCGGCGCCGCGAAAAGTCGGCGTGGCGTCGAAGAACCTCGATGAAGGCGCGCGAGCAATGGTCTGGAGTGTTGTTGCGGTCTGGTGTGGTGTTGCCTGGGCGATGTCGCCCGATCGTGGGCGCGCGTAGCTTCGCCCTCTCAGTCACATTCCGCTCTGACCGGGCAGCGGAACCGACCAATCCGGGGCACGTCGCGCCGCGGCGTGAAAGCGGTCTCACACGTCGCGGAACAGCGGATCTGTGGGATCGGCCTGTTCTTGAGCAAGGATCCGTCCGGCGACCAACTTCGTCTGTAAGTTGCTGACGGTGAACAGGTTAGATGCTGTCTAGGGCTTCATCCGGGCGGGAATGTCTCCATGGCGGCGGACTTTAGGGGCGAAACTCCCTGACCTTTCCCAGCCTGATTCATCATTTCTTTGAGGCGGATGCCTACCGCTGCGCAGCGAGCGATTCGCGCCGCTGATCGAGGTACGGGCCGGTGTCGCCGTAGTACGCGGGCCATCCGTCCACTGGTTCGTCGACGCCGTTCAGGACGGTGCCGACGATGTTGTCGCGGCCGATTTCGCTCACGACCCGCTCGACGACCTTGTACCGGGTCGAGTTGGCCGCGATGACCAGGATGACCGCGCGCGTCAGGCGGACCAGCAGTCCCGCATCCGCCATCGCCGCGGCCGGAGGGCCGTCGAGCAGAACCCAATCGAACGACGCCGCCGCGTCCGCGAGCAAGCGTGTCATCTGCTCCGAGGCGAGCGCCACCATCGGATCGCCGTGCAGCAGGCCGGCGGGCAGGACCGACAGCGTGGGCGTGATCTCCGTCACCCGCACAGCCGTGGGCGCCGGGCGCAGCGCTTCGTACAGTCCCGGCGCCAGTGCAGTACCGAAGACGTCGTGCACCGACGGCCGCCGCAGGTCCGCGTCGACGAGCAGGACGCGGCGGTTGTACGAGCCGCTCAGCGTGAGCGCCAGATTGACGATCGTGAGCGTCTTGCCTTCCTGGGGAACGGCGCTCGTGACCGTCACCGTTCGCAGGTTCTGTTCTTCCTGAAGTTGATGCAGCGTCGCCGCAAGCCGCCGGTACTGCTCGACCGCGCACGCCGGCAGCTTGCCGCCGGTGACGAGCTTGTCCGCGTGCGCGCTTCGCAATGCCTGCCTGGGCACCGGGTCGAATGCGGGCCGCCGATCGAGTTCCGGGCGGGGAGCCTGGATGCTGACGTCGAACGCCGGCGCGCCGCCGTCGATCGCCAGTTCCGCCGGATACAGGTCGAGCGCCTGTACCGGATGCCCCGCGACAGGCTGCTGCGGCGCAGCCTTCGCCGGCGTGAGCACTGCGGGGTGCTCGGCCTGCCGTAACGCTTGATCAACTCGACTCATGACTTATCCGATGCTCCCGCTCAGCCCCGCGCGCCAAAGAACACGAACCGGCGGCGCCGGACGCCGGCCTGGATGGCGGTCGCGGCCGACGGTGGCGTGTCGACGACCACCGGGCGCTGCGGGGCCGCGTGGCGTTGCGGCGCCACGTCCGCGCGCGGTGCGTCCTCGGCGGGCGCGTCGGACGTCTCGAAGCGCGTCTCCACCGCTGCAACCGCATTGAGATCGAAATCACGAACGACTTCGAGCACGATATCCCGATCGACCTGCTTGCGTCCCATCGCAAAGGTACTGAGCAGCGCGTTGTCGCAGATGACGTTGACCGTGCGTGGGATGCCGTGCGAGTGCTGGTGCACCGCGATCACCGCCTCGCGCGTGAACAGCCGCGAGGTGCCGCCAGCGGTCTCCAGCCGGCTCACGATGTACGCCGCGGTCTCCGAGAGGTCGAACGCCGCCAGCTCGCAGCGGAGTGCGACGCGCTGCTTCAGCTGCCGCAGCGCCGGTTCGTTCAGCCGGGCGGCGAACTCCGGCTGGCCCGCCAGGATCACGACGAGCAGCTTCTCCTCCGTCGTTTCGATATTCGCCAGGAGCCGAATCTCCTCGAGCAGCGCATGGTCGAGACTCTGCGCCTCGTCGACGATGAGCGCGGAGATCTGGCCCTGCGAGCGCCGTTCGAGCAGGGCGTGCTCGAGCAGGTTGAGAAACGTGGCCTTCGACTCGCCGGCTTCGGGGCCCAGCTCGAATTGCACCGCCAGCGTCCTGACGAAGTCCTCCCGCGACAGCAGCGGATTGTTCAGGTATACCCACTTGACGGGGCAGCCCGCATCCGACGCGAGCGCGGTCCGCAGCAGCGTCGTCTTCCCGGTGCCGGCCTCGCCGAGCATCACGGCCAGCGACTTCCGGGCGCTGATCGCGTAGCGCACGTTGCTGAGCGCCTCGCGGTGACGCGGCGTCAGGAACAGGAACTTCGGATTCGGCGTCAGTTCGAACGGCGATTCGCGCAGGCCGTAGTAGCGCTGATACACGTGGAAATCCCTGGTCCCTAGGTTCGCAGCCGCCAGAGCACGAGCACCGCGATCGATCCGAGCAGTGCCGTCCCCGCAGCCAGGTTCGCTAGAATTATTCGCCGCCGGCCCCGGCGGCGTTCTCCGTCCGACACGACGCGCGGAATCAGTGCCAGCACCGGCAGCTCCAGCAGCCGGACGACATCCTCCTCGCGCTTCAGGCTTGAATCACGGTATTCCAGCCAGCCGACCACCAGCAGGCCGAGCACGAAACCGGCAATCGCCCCCGACGCGATGACGCCGATGCGCTTTGCGTCGTTGTAGGGACGGCCGGGCAGCGAGGCTGGATCGAGGATCCTGAACTGCTCGCCAATCTGCCGCCGCTCGAGGTTCGCGGCAATCTTCGAGTCCTCGCGCTTGGCGAGCAGGCTCGAGTACGCGGTCTGGAGCGTGCTGTAGTCGCGCGTCAACTCGACCAGCTCGGATTCGCGGGTGGGGACCACGTCGACCTTGCCCTGGTAGCTCGCGATCACCTGCTTCAGTCGTGTTTCCTCGGTCTGGTTGACGGCCAGCTGATGGTCGATCACTTCGAGCTCGTCCTGGAGGTCGCGAAGCCGCTTCTGGCGCGCGAGCTCCGCGGGTGAGACCGGCTTTTCAACAGGCGCCGCCGGCGGGCGATTGGCTTCTTCCTGCTGCAGCCGCGCCTGCAGATCGCGAACCTGGCGCTCGAGCGCGCGGCGATCCGGATGGTCCGGCGTGTACCGCAGCTGGTAGGCCTTGAGCTGCGCCTGCGCCGCTTCGAGCTGCTGAGCGGTCGTCGCCGTCGTGTTGGCCTGGCGTTCCGGCGTGGGTGCCGTCACCGGGGCCGGTTCCGGCGGAATGACCTGCACGTCGGCGATCTGCCGTTCGATGAGCAGCCGCCGGTCCTGGATGCGATTGGTCGAATCGGTGACGCCCTGCATCTGCTGCTGCGCGTTGCGGATGGTCTGCAGGTTCGTTTCGAGCTGCGACGGCAGTTCGCCGGCGTACCTGCGGCGGTAGGCCTCGAGCTTCTTCTCGTGCTCGACGAGCCGCTCCTTCGCGTCGTTGAGCTGCGACTCGAGGAACAGGTTCGTTTCGTCCGCGAGGTTGGCGCGGTCGCGCAGGTTCTCCTCGATGTACAGCGACGCCAGCCGCGACGTCACCTTCTGCGCCGTCTGCGGATCGCTGCTCACGTACTTCACGCGGAACGAGTCCTGACCTTCGACCTGCACGGCGATGTCGCTGCGCAGGTGCTGCACGACGTCCTCCATGATCCCGTGCGCACGCTGGACGGGGTACAGGTCGAAGTCCGTGATGATCCGCTCGAGCCGCGACCGGCTCAGGATCAGATTGCTGATCGACGGCAGTCGATCTTCCATCTTCGCGGTGACCGTCGATTTCACGTAGCTGTCGGGCACCCGCTGGGGGATGACCATGATCAGCGTCTCGGATCGGTACAGCTCGGGGACGACCTTCGCGATCAGCGGCGCGGCCGAGACGCCGACGGCAAACGGCAGCACGACGAGCCAGCCGCGCCGGACGACGATCCGAATCAGCTCTGCGACGGTAAACGTTTGGCCTGGAACCACGATTGACCCTGACTCAGAAGAGCGGCAACCGGGCCATCACGCCCGCGCGGAAGCCCTGGCGCTGGAGGAGCATCGGAACGCCCAGCCCCAGCGGCAGCGTTCCCTTGGAGTCGTAGAAGTAGCGCACGTATTCGACGTACGCCGCCGTGGTCCGCGACAGCGCATACCGCAGCCAGCCGTCGGCGTTGTA
>Ga0070699_100000268_pt1 | contig 49871 bp, 44 predicted proteins | sample KBSK1503metaG_FD_65473 | JGI IMG/M metagenome (GOLD analysis project Ga0070699, IMG submission 65473) | Corn, switchgrass and miscanthus rhizosphere microbial communities from Kellogg Biological Station, Michigan, USA - KBS K1-50-3 metaG | ecosystem: Host-associated > Plants > Roots >... | reverse complement strand
CCGGATGCAGCGCAAGGCCAGGCGTTCACCGACATGGGGCTGAGTCCGTATTTCGGGCCGATTCATCGGGCCGGCAGCGCGCTCGATATCCCGGCGGCGTTGCGTGAAACGCCCTCGTCGCCGTCGCGCGTGGTGGCCAACAACTTCGGTTTTGCCTCGCCTCATGACTATCCATTCAACCGGACGGGGGACGACCAGCTCGTCGTCGGCATTTTCGGCGGCTCGGTGGGCGCATGGTTCTGCCATGTGGGTGTGAGCCGGCTGGAAGCAGCCCTGAAGCAGAATCCGTTCTTCGCCAAACGGGAGCTGGTTCCGCTCTGCTTCAGCCACGAGGGGTACAAACAGCCGCAGCAGCTCCTGACGCTTGCCTATTTCCTGTCGATTGGCCAGCAGTTCGACCTGGTGATCAACATCGACGGGTTCAACGAAGTGGCGCTGGCGCCGCTCAACGATCAGCATGGATGGGACATCTCGATGCCGAGCCTCATGCACCTCGATCCACTGATCAACCTCGTCAATCAGTCGACGCTGACGCCGGAGAAACTCGACTCGCTCGCCGAGATCAGGCGCGACAAACAGCGACTGAATGCGCTGGCTGGGCGACTCAATCGGAACCGCCTCGCCTCGATCGATTTCGTGCTCGGGCGCTATCACGCATTTGTCGAACGGAAGTACCGCGAGGAACTCGCGCGCTTCGACCGACTGCCGTCGAATCCGCCGCAGCAGTCGGTGATCCATGTCGCACCGCCGATCAAGCAGCGGCGTGGGGCGACGGTCTACGAGGATATCGCCCGCGACTGGATCACCTCGTCACGCTTGATGAAGCAGCTGCTCGCGGCTCGCTCCGTGCCGTACTTTCACGTGCTCCAGCCGAACCAGTACTACTCGACGAGGACATTCAGCGCCGCGGAGGCAAGGGTCGCGTTCAACGCGGCTTCGCCATTCAAGGAAGGCGCGGCAAAGGGATATGCGTTTCTCGAGATGGCACTGCAGTCGAACGGCGGTGCGCCGGACGCCTTGAACGCCGTCCATGTGTTTGACGATGAACGTGCGGCGGTGTACATCGATGATTGCTGCCACTACACCCTCGTGGGAAACCAGCGCCTCGCCGATTTCATCGCGAAGGCGATCCTGGCGTCCACCGGCGCCTGGACGGGTGAGGTCCGCCTGAAGGCGGACGCTACCGTTCGTCGGTAGTGTCCGGCTTTAGCCGGACTCACGATCAATCCGGCTTCGACGTTTTCCGCCAGTCGCCAGTTTCCCCGAGCGCGGGCTGATCTTTCTTGTCGAACAGATAATTCCCAGCGGCCAGGAAATCCATCTCGGTCCGCATGAAGCACCGATACGCCTCGTCTGGCGTGCAGACAATCGGCTCCCCTCGAACATTGAAGCTTGTGTTGACGATCACCGCGCAGCCGGTACGCGCCTTGAAGGCGCTGATCAACTCCCAGTAGCGCGGGTTCGTCGTGCGGCTCACGGTCTGGATGCGTGCCGAATAATCCACGTGGGTGATCGCCGGCAGATCCGAGCGGGGAACATAGAGCCGCTCGTACATGCGTGCCTCCGCATCGCCCGCGAGACTGGGAATCTGCCTCTCGCGGCGGACCGGCGTCACGAGCAGCATGTATGGCGATGGGCGATCGAGGTCGAAGTAGGCCGCGCAATCCTCCTCGAGCACCGCCGGCGCGAACGGCCGGAAGCCTTCGCGATACTTGATCTTCAGATTCAGCCTCTTCTGCATCTCGGGATTCCTCGGATCCGCGATGATGCTGCGGTTGCCGAGCGCGCGAGGGCCGAATTCCATGCGGCCCTGGAACCAGCCGCCAACCTGCCCCGCCGCGAGTCGCTCTGCGACGTTGGAGGCAAGCGAATCGAAGATCTCGTAATGGCGTGCGTCGGCACCGTGCCTACGCACCATGCGGGCGATGTCCGCGTCCGAGAATTCCGGACCCAGGTAGGAGCCTCTCATGGCATCGCCGCCGCAGCGAGTGTGACCCGTTACGTCGCGTGGGCGAGCGTCATGGATGTGCCAGACGGCGTAGGCGGCTCCGAGCGCGCCTCCCGCATCGCCCGCCGCCGGTTGAATCCAAAGGTCGTCGAACATTCGCGCCTGCAGAATTTTTCCATTCGCCACGCAGTTGAGCGCCACGCCGCCCGCAAGCACGAGATTCGGGCTGCGAGTGAGCGTGCGCGCGGTGCGCGCGAGGCGAAGCACGATCTCTTCGGTGACCTGTTGAATCGCAAGCGCCAGATCCATATGAGCCTGCGAAATCTCCGACTCTGGCGCTCGGCGTGCCATCTCGAAGAGCGGTTCCCACCGCGCGTCATTCGCCATCCTCAGTCCGGTGGCGAAGTCGAAGTACTCCATGTTCAGGAGGATCGACCCGTCGCTGCGGATGTCGACCAGTTCGCGTGTAATCGTCGACCGGAATGCTGCCGTTCGTGCGGAATGTGGATCGCCGTACGGCGCAAGCCCCATCAGCTTGTACTCGCCGCTATTGACTGCAAACCCCAGGTAATAGGTGAAAGCTGAGTACAGCAGTCCGACGGAGTGAGGAAAGTGCAGCTCGCTGAGGACTTCGATCTCAGCGCCACGACCGCGGCCGATTGTCGTCGTCGCCCATTCGCCGACCCCATCAATCGTAAGGATCGCCGCGTCGTCAAACGGCGACGGGTAGAACGCGCTCGCGGCGTGCGACAGGTGGTGCTCCGGGTAGTAGATCCTATGGCGCGCTTCGCCGAGCTGCTGCAGTTGCTCGGCGAGCAGCCGCCGCATGAACAGCTTTTCCTTGAGCCAGACGGGCATCGCCATGACGAAGCTGGCGAGGCCGCGAGGCGCGAAATGATGGTAGGTCTCGAGGAGGCGCTCGAATTTGAGGAACGGCTTCTCGTAGAACGCGATCGCCGCGAGATCCTCGTACGCGACGCCCGCGTCGTCGAGCACGTAGCGGCACGCGTTGATCGGAAAAGCCGGATCGTGGCGCGTGCGGGTGAATCGTTCCTCTTGCGCCGCAGCGACCGGTTCTCCGTCGACGAGCAGCGCGGCGGCGCTGTCGTGATAGAAGGCGGAGATCCCCAGGATCGCCGTTTTCATTGCAGCGCTAGAACAGCGAGTAGATGAACGGCGCGATCGCGGTGCCGCTTGTAAGTACGGTCAGCGCCCCGAAGCCGAGGAGCACGAAAATGAGCGGCAGCAACCAGAATTTCTTGCGCTGACTGAGGAAGCCCCACAGGTCCTTCAGAAACTCCACGTTGGTATCGGCGGACCGTCAGTACGGACGCTCGAGATCCGCGCCCGAAAAGACGTGGTTACGCGGCAGCATGACCGAGTCATCGCTGGCGTTGAAGGCCCGCACTCGCAGCGAGTCCTTGCCCAGCAAACGTCTGACCAGGCCGATCGGGGTGACGACGAGAAAGAAGATGACTGTCAGAATCACTCGCGACATCACCGCGCCGAGGCGGTGCGACAGTCCCAGCCAGATCACCGCGACCGGTGCGAAGATCCGCGGCACCGTCATGGTGATCACCTGAAGGATGAGCGCGCCCAGCACCAGCTCGTTGCGTTTGAGGGCGATCGCAAAGATCAGGAGCAGGAGCACCATCGCCATGCCGGTGTCCCTGCACTGATCCTTCGTCATCCGTCGTACGGATGCCAGGGCGGAACGCATACGCATCGCAGATTGCCTAACTTCGGCGAAACGGTCAAGAACAACTCCCAATCCCCAAGGAGTTTGGGAGTTCGGAGGTGCCAGTTTTAAGCGGGCTGCGCCGCGCCGAGATGCTGGTCGAGGAACGCCACCGTCCGCTTCCAGGCCGTTTCCGCGGCCGCCGGGTCGTACTTCACCGGGATCGGCGGGTTGGTCATCGTCTCGTTTCCGAACGCGTGCTGCGCCTCGTACCGGTGAAACGTGTAAGCGACCCCGGCGTCCTTCAGCTTCTGCTCGAGCACCTCCACCTGCTGGATCGGGAAGAACGCGTCGTGAATGGCGAAGTGGCCCATGAGTGGCGCCTTGATCTTCGACGCGTCGATATATTCGAGCGGCGGGAATCCGTACCACGGTACCGCGGCGTCGGCCTCCGGCACGAAGACGGCCGACAGCAGTGTGAGCGCGCCGCCCATGCAGTAGCCGACCACGCCAACCTTCCCGCTGCCTGTGGACTTCAAGTGCTGCACCGCGCCGCGTACGTCCTGACCTGCGGCGTCGCCGAAATTCAGGTTTCCCATCAGGTGCTCGGCTTCCTTCGCGTCGAGGCCAATCTGGCCGCGGTACAGATCCGGCACGAGCGCGCGGTAGCCGCGTTCGGCGTACCGGTTCGCGACACCTTTGATTTGATCGTTGAGCCCCCACCACTCCTGGATGATGACGATACCCGGTGCTTGCCTGCCGGCAGCCGGCTCGACGTAGAAGCCCGAACAATCCTTGCCGTCGGGGCGCTTGAACGTAACCTGGCTCATCGAAGACTCCTTCAGGAAAAATGTCCTCGAAGATTACTTCACGTTTACCGAATTGTGGACTCGCGCGGCCGCGGCTCACATCGCTGAGGCGGCCAAGCGCGCGACGGCTGTGTGGCCTCCGCCGGGGACCTGGAGTCGGGCTGCACCCGCCGAGGCCGAGAAACATGAGCTTCTGCGCTAATCGACTTCCAATGTCACTTTCAGAACATCTCTAGGCCAGCCTGTCTGGTACGCTGTTAACGGCGGAATGCACGGGCTTCCGGTTTATCCGCCGACGTTCGATCGAGAGAAATAGGAAACCATGCCGAACGGTTACATCCATCCCGAGCAGCGTCTGACACAATCAGAGGGCACACGCGAGAAAGCTCAAGACGAGGCGGAGTCTGCCAGGAATGAGGCGGAGCACTGCAGGCGATTGGCTGAGGAAGCCCGGGTGATCCGCGACCAGCACCGCGAGGCGCTCGAGACCCTCCGGGAAGGACGGGAACGCCTGCGCGACGCGGGGGAGACAGCCCGGGTTGCCGGTGAAGAGGCACGAATTGCGGCTGAGACGGCCCGTCACGCGGCGATCCAAGCGGTGCACGCTTCCGTCGCATCGCTCCATACCGCGCTCGAGCACATGAAGGTTGTCGAGGAGATGCGGCGGATCCTTCGCGACGTCCGGGACATCAACAAGCTCGACTCGAATTAGAGCCGCGGTCACAACGCCCAACACCCAACTCCCGGTACAAAGCGCGCGAAGATCGGTCGGCCGGCGCTCAGCCGGTCAGTCGTCCGTTCGACGCTCGTGTGCAACAGGAGTGGATGTGGTTCGTCGATCTAGTAGCGCCCATTGCTCGGCGACAAGCAGCTCTGCTTCAATTTGCGGCAGGTCGATCCTGTCCCCGACATGTCGACCGCTCAGGTCGACGCCGTCGATGCGCTCGGCGTACTTGCGGGTCAGCCATACCTTCATATTGACGGAACGAATGCAATCTCGGACCCACCGGCTTGCGTGAACAGCTGGTCCGGGCAATTGGTGGCATCCGCTTCTATCGCGGTTGTTTTTGCTTTGACGAGTCACGCCCGGACCTGGCGATTAGTGGAAGGCGTCGCCACACTCGCGCCGATGCGTTGCAGCTACATTCCGGCCTTCACAGCCCGAACCGCAGCCGCGAGGGCTTCGGGCATCTCGGCAATCGCGATTACAGCTTGGGCGAGAACACGAGTCTGCATTTCGACTTTCGCGAGTCGGTCGTTGTCGCTCATACCCTTGTGTGCCAGCGTCTTGAGGTCCTGCTTTATGGCGTCAACGAGGGTTCCTACCTGAGCCTTCGAGAGTCGGATGAACTCGTCTTCAGAGAGATCCCTGAGCAGCGCTCGATCCCTCGAAATGGCGCCTGCGATGTCAGTCATTGTTCCAATGTGCTCTCAGTCACATGAAAGTTGAGGAATTGACGTTGATTCCCCGACCTGGGACGAAGAAACCATCATCGCAGCGCATGGAGGTTGGGCCGCGACGAGTGGATGTGATCGGTACTCTCAAATAGCCGGGGGCGATATCCCATACTGCACAGCCCCGGGGAAGATTAAGGAGCAGGAGAAGCGATGGTTTGGTGCGGAAGCGGGGACTCGAACCCCGATGACCTTGCGGCCACTAGCTCCTGAGGCTAGCGCGTCTGCCAATTCCGCCACTTCCGCAGTGTAGGAATCATTGAGTATATCCAATTCGCCAAATCGGATAGACTTTCCGGAGTTTTCGAAGGAGATGCCGGTGCGCCGAACACTTACCATCGCGTTGTCCTCTCTCGTCATCGTGGCTGGTATCGCGCTGGCATCGCTGCCGCGCGCGGCAGCTCAGGCGCCCGCCGCAAAGACAGGGAACCTGATCCTCCGCGGCGACATGACGTTCTTTTACGGTCCCGGCAAACCCAGGAATTGCAATCTGAGCAACGTGTACAAGCATGGCGATCCGGTCGGATGGAGGATCGAGGCGGTCGATCCCCAGACTGGCCAGCATATCGAGCCGGAGGCCGAGCTGTTCGTTCACCTCAATTACATGGGGAAGACGCAGGACATCAAGATGCGGTGGCGCGCCACCGCGACGCAGCCCGAGCGCACGTTCTGGGTCGCCAAGTGGATCGTGCCCAACGACGCGCCGCCGGGCATCGTCCGGTTCACCGTAACCGCAAAGGATAAGTACGGGCGCACCGGAGAGTTCAAACCGTTCGAGGTCGAGGCGTCTCAGCTAACCATCGTCGAGTGAGGCCAGTGCGCGTTCCCGCCGCCACGGCGATCGGCGCAACACTGCTCGTCGCGCTGAGCGCATTTGCGTGCGGGCGCGCCGAGCCCGTCTCCAGCCAGGCTCTCGACGCGTCGGCCACCGATGCGTCGGAGCCCAAATCATCCGCCGCGCCGCCGAAGCTTCTCACGCTGACCTACGACAAGAGTCGGAAGCCGGTCCCCGGCACAGACGTCGTGGCGACCGCAGAAGGCCTTCCAGCGAATCGAAAAGTCACGCTGCTCTGGGGCACGGTGGACGGCGGCTGGGTGATCGAAGGCTACTCTCATTTTCGCGGGAAGAAATTCTCCGACGCCACCAAGCCTCTGACGGATGCCGACGTCGACGCGAACGGCCGTCTGTCTGTCCGCTTCGCGATTCCCGAAGACTACGGCGGCGTCCACGAAGTGCTGGTGACCGACGGCGGCGCCACCATCGCCCAGGGCGGGATTGAGGTGGGCCAGACCTTCGAGCTACATCCGGCCGAAGGACCCGTCGGCACGCCAATCGAACTGCGCGTTACCGGCCTCGGCTGGCGGACACTGGAGAGCACGTGGGTCGTGAACTGGGACAACCAGGAGATCGGATGGGTGTCTGCAACATCGACGCGCGGCACCGCGGTCGCCCGATTCCGCGCCAGCGGAACGGTCGGTGATCACGCTGTCAACGTCCTGACCGGCTGGATGGGTCAGGGGTACCTGAACCACGAACAAGCGCCCAACGCGTATCTGCCGCGGCCCCAATTCACGTTTCGCGTGACGCCGGGTCGCGCCAACATGCAGGCGCACTACGCCGAACCGTATCAGGCCCAGCCTCTTCCTGCCTCGAGCGAGGCGGCGGGAACGCCGGTTGCGCGCATCACACCCACGCAGGGGCCGGTGAACACGCGCGCCTCGTTGACCGTCACCGGTCTTCCCCCGAACGCGCAGGTATCTCTGATGTGGGGCACGCAGGAGGGGAACCGCGTCAGCGGCGATGGGTTCGCGCCGCTTGAGAACGAGCTGGCGAAAGTGAGCGCGGGTGCGGACGGACGCATCACGATGCCGCTGTCGATTCCCGAAGATCTCGGCGGACTTCACACCGTGTCCATTCGCTCCGCAGACAAGACGCTCGCCACCACACACTTCGTTGTGGAGACGAGCATCGTCGGCATGTCGCCGGCGTCAGGTCCGGTGGGCACGCCGGTGACGATCCATCTCAAAGGCGTCGGGTGGACCGACTACGACAATATCTACGTCGCCACCTACGACAACGCGTACATGGGATACGCCTGTGGCTTCAACAGTCAGGGCGACGTCGTCATCAACTTTACGGCCGCCGGGGCGCCCGGCGTCCATCTCATCGACTTGTATCCCGGCATCTATCAGGGGCCTGAAGGCGGACAGCAACTCTATCGTCTCCCTCAGCTGACGTACGCCGACGATCATCCGGGCAACAAGATTCCCGCGCTGCGATTCACATTCGAGGTGACCCCCTCGCCTCCCCGCGTGAGCGTTCCGCCGCTCACCGGCAACACGCGCGAGTAACCACGCCGGGGCCGCATGCTGTTCGCGCTGCGATGGCTCGTCGTCGCCGCTCTGATTTTGTTTGCCGTGCGGCGGCGGTCGCTGACGACGTGGATCCTCGTCTCGATGGTGGCTGGCGCGACGTTCGGACATGATTTCCCACAGATCGCCATCCAGCTCCGCATCCTCAGCCAGATCTTCATCCGGCTGATTCGCACCATCATCGCGCCCCTGCTCTTCGCGACGCTTGTCGTCGGCATCGCCGGCCACGGCAACCTGAAACAGGTTGGACGCATGGGCGTCAAGGCGCTCGTGTACTTCGAGATCGTCACGACGCTTGCGCTGTTCATCGGGTGGGGAGCGATCACGATCAGCCGCGCGGGGGTGGGGATCAACCTGCCGCCGCCACCGCCTGGAGAGCAGATCGCGCGTCCGGTGGCGCAGACGTGGCAGGACGTCGTCATGCATGCCTTTCCCGAGAACATCGCCAAGTCGATCGCCGATGGAGAGGTGCTGCAGATCGTCGTGTTCAGCGTGATGTTCGGCGTCGCGCTCGCGCTTCTGCCGGAGGCGAAGCGTCGGCCGCTGCTGACGTTCAGCGAAAGCCTCGCCGAGACGATGTTCAAGTTCACGAACATCGTGATGCTGTTCGCGCCCGTCGGGGTCGGCGCGGCGATCGCGTACACCGTTGGCCACATGGGAATCGGGATCCTCGTGAACCTGATCAAGCTGCTGTTGACGCTTTACGCGGCGCTGATCGTGTTCATCCTCGTCGTGCTGCTGCCCGTGGCGTTCATGGCTCGCGTGCCGATCCGCCGATTCGCCGCGGCGGTGGCCGAGCCCTGCTCGATTGCCTTTGCGACGACCAGCTCGGAGGCGGCGCTACCGCGCGCCATGGAAGCGATGGAACGCCTGGGTGTCCCGCGGCAGATCGTCGCGTTCGTGATCCCGACCGGCTACAGCTTCAATTTGGATGGCACGACGCTGTACCTGTCGCTGGCGTCAATCTTCGTAGCGCAGGCCGCGGGCATCGAGATGTCGCTTGGCCAGCAGTTCACCATGCTCCTCACGCTGATGCTGACGAGCAAAGGGGTAGCGGGCGTCCCGCGTGCCTCGCTCGTCATCCTGCTCGGCACATTGAGCTCGTTCAACCTGCCAGTGGAGCCGGTGTTCATCATTCTCGGCATCGACGAGCTGATGGACATGGCGAGGACGATGACGAACGTGCTGGGCAATTGTCTCGCGACCGTGGTGATCGCCAGGTGGGAAGGGGAGTTTGACGATAAATCCCAAGTCCCAGATCCCAAGATCCAAATCCCAACTCTGAACTCTCAACTCTGAACTCTCAATCGCAGGGCTTGGGGGTCCGTGTCGGAAGTGTGTGCTCCATACAGAAGCACGCCTCTTGCCGCCACGGCCAATATCGGTTGGCGATTGGAATCTTGGGATCTGGATCTTGGGATTTGGGTTTTGGGATTTGGGATTGGGGATTTGCCCCTACTCCTGCCGCTTACCCAACCAGACCTTCTTGCACGCCGGGCACGCGTACCACGAGCGGCGGTGGCTGGAGAACTCGAAGCTAACCGCCCCCCCGTGATCGCAAGACGGGCAGGCGGTGCCCGGCCAGACGCGGTTGGTGGTCGCGAGCGGCTCGGCACGATGAGAGAAGTTCAATGCGCCGTCGCTCCGGCGCGCGCGGGCTTGCAACTCCTCCACGCGCGTCCTCAGCAGGCGGCCGATCCGCGCATACAGAAGGTTGTCCGCGAACGGCTTCAGCAGGATTCCATCGCATCCTGCGGCGAGCATATCGGGGACCGACGTCGCCTCAGACGCCGTCATGAGTACTGTCGCGGGTGTCGTCAGGGACTTCGCGGCGCGGCAGATGTCAATGCCACCATCACCCTGCGAATCGAGGTCCGCGATGACAAGCGCGGGCGCGGTCTTGCTCAGATACTGTTTCGCGACGGCGAGCTCCGTCATCATCACGACGTGATAGTCGCGGCGAAGTGCGGCCGCGTGCCTGGCCCCGATCGATCCACCTTCGAGGACCAGGACCTCCTGTTGAGCTGGAATCGGCGCCGGTGAGATAAGTGCTGATCGCCTATCGGTCTGGTGCGGCTGGAGCGGCGGAATGAAAGATTCGGCCCGCATGGTGTTGACCTCTTGCTGGGTCGAAGAATATTTGACGGAATTTAGGTTGTCTGTCGGGTTCCTTACAGAACGCAATAACCCAAGCTTTAGGGGGGGTCGTCTGTCGTGTTTCGAACAGACGAAGTCCCGGGCGCCTGATAGCGTCCTTCGTAACTTCTCCAAGGGACTACGCCTGCCTCGCCCCGAATGGGCGGTGCCTGGTCAGCGACAGCCTCTTAAGGCTCACCTTTCCCGGGTGACGGAAAAGAGGCTTGATGATGATCAAACGCCGCGGCAGTCCCCGACCCCCACCTGCCGAAGCCTATAAACGGAACCTAAACCGCCTGCTCGCGGCTCTTCCAGTCGATGAGTACGCGCGCGTTCATCGGGCGCTCGAAACCGTAACGACGAGGCTCAAGCAGATTCTCCACAAACCGGGGGAACCGATCGGGCACGTGTACTTCCCAGGCGGGGGGTTTTGTTCAGTGCTGACCGTGCTCGAGGATGGGCGCATGGTGGAAGTTGCCACGATTGGTCGCGAGGGCGCAGTCGGCATGTCCGCCATTCTGGACGGTACGCCATCGCCATCCGCGGCGATGGTCCAGGCTGAAATGGGCGTCTGTTACAGGATGACGGCCGAGGATTTTCGCCGCGAGATGGATCGTCGAGGCGCCTTCTACGAGCTCCTCACGCAGTTCGCACAGGCGCTTGTCGGCTTCATCATGCAGTCGACGGCGTGTAACGCCGTCCACTCCATCGAGCAGCGCCTGGCCCGGTGGCTCCTCATGGCGAGGGATCGCGTCGAGAGCAACGGGTTCCCGTTGACGCAGGAATTCGCCGCCATGATGCTCGGCGCGAGTCGCCCGACCGTGTCGGTCGTCGCCGGAACACTGCAGAGGGCCGGGTTGATCAAGTATCACCGCGGCCAGGTCACAATCCTGGACGGCGCCGCACTCGAGGAAGCGTCGTGCGAGTGTTATCGCACCGCGACCGATCTGTTGAACCGCGTTACGTCATCCCGCGCGCGGCGCGACCGGTCGCACTGACCGGAGCCACGACCGCGCCTGAGGCCACCACGCGATCGCGTGAGGAAGCGCGTGGCGCGCGAGACGCAGCACGCGAACGGCCACATTGAACGCGCGTCTCCGCCGGCGATTCCAGACGAAGCCGTAATCGCGTCGAACCTTCGCTGGCAGCAGGCCCGCCGCGAGCAGCGTCGCCAGCGCTGTTAGCGGGGCGGCGGCGCGACCCGATACCGGTGACAGCAGCGCGGCAGCAAGGGTGCGCGCCTGAGCGCTCACCGCGATCGACGACGCCTCGTATTCGCGGTCCATGTACGCCTGCAGCTCCCGCCAGCCGCGGGGGACCTCATCGGCACGAGCGCCAAGCGCGATAGCCACATCCGCGCTGTCGACGCAGTACCGATCGCGATCCGCCTGACTCAGCGGGGCGACGAGGCGATCGTAGACAACCAGGATCGACTCAATCAGCGTGGCGTGTACCCAGAGGAGGAGCGCCGGGTCTTCGGCCGAATAGGGTGTGCCGGCGGGGAAGCGGCCGCACGCGGCCGGCAGCGTTCCGTGAACGCGACGATGAATCGCACCAATCGCATCGAGTGCCCGCGCCCGCTCAGCCTCGCCGCCGAAGGTAATCGCGAGCATCGCGTTGACGGTGTGGTGCAGCCGCGCCAGCGACGCGACCGTACTGCCCCTGAACGTGCTGTGGTCTGATACCCCGGCCGCGATCAGCGGATGGGCGAGTTGCAGCAGGATGGCGCGTGTCCAGCCGATCAGGACAAGGCGTTCTGCGTTGATTCGGCGCGAGGTCTCGGAGGCGGTCAGCGCGTCGTCAGCCAGGTGCCGAGCGAGTCGGCTGATTGCGACCGGACGGAGGTGTGGCGGCCGCAGATCTCGCGCAGGTGATGCGAATGCCCGGGATCGGCGAAATGGGCGGCGGAGTATCCGCACAGGACTGTGAAGTTGTGCTTCTCGAGCAGGTGATTCCAGTAGTCTTCGAGCGCGGCCGTCTGTTCGAAGTTGCCTTCTTCAGCAAACAGTTCGACGAGCTCGTCGTACGCCCGGAGACCCCCCGGCTCGGTGGCGAGCTGGTCCACCATCTCGCCAAGCGTCTCGTGCACACGCGCCGGGTCGAGCACCCCGCGGCGCGTCATCCGGCCGCGCAACTTGCGTGCGTCAACGACGGTCAGCCGCTCGGAAGGATTAGCGACCGGAAAACCTCGGCGCTCCAGGTACCCCTCGATCAGTTTCCAATGCGACGCTCGCACGATCACGAGCAGTTGGTGGCCGAGGGCGCGACCGTCGATGAGGTACTGGGAGACCGCATCGGCGAGGGAGCGCGGGGCATCGAACAATTGCACGATGTGCTCGTGATTCGATGTCGGCGCCGGGCGGACTGCAGATGGCTTACGCGGCACTGGTTCTGTGGGAGGACGCCGGGGGACGAGCTCTCATCCCGAGAATATGACGTGAAGAAGTAACGAGCAAGCTGAGCCTTCGTCCGAACCCCTTCGATATAATGTCGCGCGGTGCGACACAACTGGACATTTGGCGAGATCGAAGCAATTTATGCGGCCCCGTTTCTCGATCTCATCCTGCGGGCACAGCTGATCCACCGCGAGCACCACCCCGCCAACGAGATTCAGGGCTCCGTCCTGCTCAACATCAAGAGCGGCGGGTGCCCGGAGGATTGCGCCTACTGCCCCCAATCGGCGCACTACAAGACCGGCGTCGCGCGCACTGAGCTTCTGAGCGTCGGCGAAACGCTGACGGCGGCGCGCGTCGCTCGCGAACAGGGGGCGACGCGCTTCTGCATGGGCGCAGCGTGGCGCGACGTGCCGCGCGGGCCGCAGTTCGATCGCGTGCTGGAGATGGTTCGTGGTGTTCGCGCGCTCGGCATGGAAGCCTGCTGCACGCTCGGGATGCTGGAAGCCGATCAGGCGGAGGCCCTCGCTGATGCCGGGCTGACCGCGTATAACCACAACCTCGACACCTCGCCGGAGTTCTACGGGCAGATCATCACAACGCGCACCTACGACGATCGGCTCGAAACGCTGACGCGGGTCCGCCAGGCGGGCATCACCGTCTGCTGCGGCGGCATTATCGGCATGGGGGAGAGCCGCGATGCGCGGCTGCGCCTGCTCCAGCAACTCGCCGGACTCGATCCGCATCCGGAGAGTGTGCCGATCAACATGCTCGTGGCGGTGGATGGCACTCCGCTCGCGGATCGTCCGCCGGAAGATCCGATCGACCTCGTACGAATGATCGCAACCGCGCGCATCCTGATGCCGCACGCATTCGTGCGGCTCAGTGCCGGGCGGCTGTCGTTGTCCGATGAAGCGCAGGCGCTCTGCTTCCTGGCGGGCGCAAACTCGGTCTTTCTCGGCGACCGGTTGCTGACGACCCCGAATCCGACGGCGGACGTCGACCGTGCCCTGTTCGAACGCCTGGGACTACGTCTTCAAGCTGGCCACGAGGGCCACAAAGACGAATTGGCCACAAAGAACACAAAGATCACAAAAGAAAAGCCCTTGAGTGTTCTTGGTGATCTTAGTGGCTAATCCGTCTTCGTGGCCGTCGTGGCGGCGGAGCCGCGTGTGACCGACACGCTCTGCTCGAGAATTCGCACACGGATGCGCGCGCTTGACGGCGATGGGCTCCTCAGGACGCTGCGCGCGCCGTCGGGTATCGACCTTTCTTCGAACGACTACCTTGGGCTCGCGAATCATCCGCACGTGAAAGAGCGGATGATCGAGGCCGTCGCGCGCGACGGCGCGGGAAGCACCGGGTCGCGGCTGCTGCGCGGCAATCGCGACAGCTTCGCGGCCATCGAGCGCCGCTTTGCCGGTTTCAAGGGCACCGAGCGCTCACTCTATTTCTCGAGCGGTTATCTCGCGAACCTGGCGGTGCTGACCACGTTTCCCGAGGCGGGCGACGTGATCCTCTCCGACGAGCACAACCACGCGAGCCTGATTGATGGCATCCGCCTGTCATCGGCCCGCCGTAAGATTTTTCCGCACAACGATATGGCATCCGTCCGGCGCGCCCTGGACGCGACCAGCCGCGCCCGCCAGCGCTTCGTCGTCGTTGAGTCGCTCTTCAGCATGGATGGTGACGAAGCGCCGCTGGAGCAATACGCGGAGCTGTGTCGCGCGTCCGGCGCGTATCTCATTGTCGACGAGGCACACGCAGTCGGGGTTTACGGTGCGACGGGGAGCGGGTTGGCCGAAGCGCGTGGCATCGAGGAGGACGTCTTCCTGTCGGTCAACACCGCGGGCAAGGCGCTCGGCGTGAGCGGAGCCTTCGTGGCGGGCCCTGCATGGGCGATCGACTACCTGATCCAGCGCGCGAGGCCGTTCATCTTTTCGACGGCGCCGCCGCCATCGATCGTGGCCGCCCTCGACGCAAGCCTCGACATCGTCGAGCGCGAGCCGCAGCGCCGCGTCGCCGTGCTGGAGCTCGCGCGCGCGTTGCGCGTGCGGTTGCACACCGCGGGAGTTCCGTTGCCCGACGGCACGTCGCAGATCGTTCCGGTGCTTCTCGGGGACAACGACCGCGCAATGGCTGTCGCCGGTGCCTTGCAGGCCGACGGATTCGATGTCCGGGCGATCCGGCCGCCCACCGTGCCGCCCGGCACCGCGCGTCTGCGGATTTCGGTCAACGTCAGTCTCACCGGCGAACTCATCGATCGTTTCGTCACCGCGCTCGTCGCGGCGCTTGTTTCAACGGGCGCCGCCACGATGGCCACAAAGACGGTTTAGCCACTAAGATCACAAAAGTCATAGTGGTTTTTGTTTTTCCTTAGAGATCTTCGTGATCTTTGTGGCCAATTCGTCTGCGTGGCCATCGTGGCGGCCGGCATAACTTCCTCATATGTTTCGCGGGATTTTTGTGACAGGCACCGACACGAACGTCGGTAAGACCGTGGTTTCGGCCGCGCTCATGCTCCGCTATCGAGACGAGGCGCCGCTTCGGTATTGGAAGCCGATTCAAACCGGTATCGAACGGGACGACGACTCCGCCGAAGTGGCACGGCTGGCGCAGTGCGGCGAGGACGAGATTTTCAACTGCGGTGTCCGGCTGCGCCGTGCGGTGTCGCCGCACCTTGCCGCCCGTCTCAGCGGGACGCGCATCACCGTGCGCGCCCTCGTGGAGCAGCTCCGGGAGGCGAATCACACGACCCGCGCCGCAATCCCCCGTTGGATTGTCGAAGGCGCCGGAGGCGTGCTGGTTCCGATCAATGAACGCGAGACGATGGCCGACGTGATCCTCGGGCTGCACATTCCGGTAGTCGTTGTGGCGCGCTCGACGGTCGGCACCATCAATCACACGCTCCTGACAATCGAGGCGCTGCGCCGCCGGATGATGCGCGTCGCAGGCGTCATCATGATGGGGACTCCGGATGATGAAAACCGCGCGGCTATCGAGAAATATGGCGCCGCGGAAGTGATCGCGCAGATGCCGGACTTCGATCCGCTGACACCTGACACGCTCGCAACCTGGGCGGCGACGGAATTCGACCGCAACGGCGTCCTGTTCGGGTGTCTGCGGTGATGCCGCCTCCCGAATCGCGGCTCGTCGATCGCGATCGCGCGCATGTCTGGCATCCCTACACCCAGATGCGCACTGCGCCACCGCCGCTGCCGATCGTCCGCGGTCAGGGCGTCTACCTCTACACCGAAGACGGGCGGCGGTTCCTCGATGGCATCTCGTCGTGGTGGGTGAACATCCACGGCCACTCGCATCCGACGTTGAACGAGGCGCTCGCCCGCCAGGCGCAACAGCTCGAGCACGTGATGTTTGCCGGCTGCACGCACCCGGCCGCGGTCGAGCTCGCCGAGCGCCTCGTGTCGGTGCTGCCGGACGGACTGCGGCGGGTGTTTTATTCAGACAACGGATCGACCGCTGTTGAAGTCGCGGTCAAGCTGGCCACGCAGTACTGGATCAACAAAGGTGAGCCGGAGCGCCGGGCATTTGTGACGCTCCACCACGCGTATCACGGCGACACGGTCGGCGCGATGTCGGTCAGCGAGGACTCGCTGTTCACACGCGCCTTCACGCCGCTGCTGTTCTCCGTCGTGCGCGCGCACGCGCCGTACTGTTATCGCTGTCCGCTCGGCCTCGACCGCGCGTCGTGCCACGTCGAATGTGCCGGGGATCTGGCGGATGCGCTCGAGCGGCTTGGGGGCACGGCCGCGGCGGTCATCGTCGAACCGATGCTTCAGGGTGCGGGCGGCATGATCGTGTGGCCGGCGGAGTTCCTCGCCTCCGTTCGCCGCATCTGCGACCGCCATGGCGTGCTGCTGATCGCGGACGAAGTACTCACCGGCTTCGGGCGTACCGGGCGTATGTTTGCGTGCGAGCATGCGCGCGTCACGCCGGACATCATCTGTCTGTCGAAGGCGCTGACCGCCGGCTACCTGCCGCTTGGCGCGACGTGCACCACGGAGGCGATCTACGACGCGTTCCTCAGCGACGATCGCAGCCGCACGTTCTTCCACGGCCACTCGTACACGGCAAACCCGCTGGCGTGCGCGGTCGCGGTCGCGAGCCTGGCATTGTTCGAGGACGAAGGCGTGCTCGATCGGGTTCGCCGGCTCGAACGGCAGCTCACGGCGGGTCTCGCCTCGCTTGCGCAACTCCCAATGGTCGGCGACGTCCGCGTCATCGGAGGCGTCGGGGCCATCGAACTGGTCGACGACAAGGAAACGCGAGCTGCAGGAGGGTATCTGGATCAGATCGGTCCGCGTCTCGCCTCCGCGTTTCTGGATCGCGGCCTTCTGCTGCGCCCGCTCGGCAACATTCTGTATTTCATGCCGCCGTATGTGATCACCGAAGCTGAAACGGCGTGGGCTCTTGAACAAATCGCGGATGTTGTTGCCGAAACAGCTGCGACGTGACGCATTGACTTTCCACGACAAAGTTGTATCCTCGCGCCACTTTCCTTTAATTCGTTTGGTTTTGCGGATGCCGTGGGGGTGACCCCCTCGCGTTAGGAGGATTTCGATGGTTTGGCGCTTGGCAAGGCCACTGATGGCGATCGCCGTCCTTCTTGCCGTCCCGGTCGCCGCGTACGCGCAGGACGCCACACTGACCGGCACCGTGAAGGATTCGACGGGTGGCGTGCTGCCCGGCGTCACCGTCACGGCACTTCACGAGGTGAGCGGCAATACGTTTGTCGCCGTCACCGACACGGTCGGCGCCTTCCGGCTGCCGATGCGCACCGGCGGCTATAAGGTCACCGTTGAACTTCCAGGTTTTGCGACCATCGTCCGCAGCGTCAACCTGCTGCTCGGGCAGACGGCCGCCGTCGCGCTCGAGATGTCGCCCTCGACCGTCCAGGAGTCGGTGACGGTGACCGGTGAAGCGCCGCTCATCGACACCCAGACGTCAGGCCTTGCCGGCAACATCGATCCGAAGCAGATGCAGGAGCTGCCGATTAACGGCCGGAACTGGATGGACCTCGCGATGCTGGCGCCCGGCAGCCGGCAGAACCAGTCGAGCGGCGTGCCGCAGCTCCGCCAGGGCTACTCGCAGATCAACATCGACGGCCAGCAGGTCACCAACAACTACATCGGCATCGGCGACGACCAGCCGCGCTTCAGCCGCGACTCGATCGCGGAATTCGAAGTCATCACGAACCGGTTCGACGCGACGCAGGGACGCTCAGCGGGCATGATCGCGAACGCGATCACCAAGTCGGGCACCAACAACTTCTCGGGCGGGATCTCGGGCTATTTCCGGGACGACAAGCTGAACTCGGCCGACAAAGTGCAGCACGTCGTGCTTCCGTATTCGAACCAGCAGATCAGCACGATGTTCGGCGGTCCGATCATCAAGGACCGCGTGCACTTTTTCGGCAACTACGAGTACGAGCGCGAGCCGCAGGTGCTCGTGTTTGCCGCCAACGGCGCGCTGGCCGCATTCAATATGAATATTCCCGCGCCCCGTACGCAATACATCTGGGGCGTGAAGGGGGACGTCGAATTCTCGCCGAGGAACCGGCTCTCGATGCGTGGCAATGGATACGATCAGGAGTTCTTCTCCGGCGGCGGCGCCACGAATCACCCGTCAACCGCACTCGACAATCAGCGCTTCACCAAGCAGGTGCAGGGCATCTGGACGATGGTGGTGAGCAACACGGTCGTCAACGTGGTCAAGGCTGGGTACAGCAACTTCAACCGGAACAACCATTCGCTCGCGGGTTTCAAAGGCGGGCCGAATCCGGACGTGCTCGGTATTCCTTCCTTCGGGTGGGGCGCACCGCCGCGCGTCACGTTCACCGGATACGCCGTGGGCGCGGTCGTCCAGCATCACAACCAGGACCTCTCGTCTGTCCGCGATGACCTGGCGATGTCGTTCATCGCCCACGGGCGGCATGACGTCAAAATGGGTGGCGAGTACATCTACAACCTGGCGAACCTGGTCGGCTGCGGAAGCCTCTGCACCCCGCGGCTCATCGCGCAGGGCGCGTCGGCCGCGAACTCCGCGGCGCTTCTCCGCGCCGCGTTCCCGGTCTGGAACGACACCTCCACCTGGAACCTGAACCCGCTGGCGCCGATCTCGACGCGGTACGAGGCGTCGTTCACCGACGTCAAGGGGTTCTTTCGCACGATTCCGCAGGACACGCTCGGGGCGTGGGTCCAGGACGACTGGTCGATTTCGTCCCGGCTGACTCTGAACCTCGGGCTGCGCTACGACTTCCAGAACAAGATTGGGACCGAGCTGAACCTCCCGCCCTTCCTGCCCGGCGCGATCAAGAACGACACCAACAACTTCGCCCCGCGGCTGGGATTCGCGTACACCCTCAACGACCGGACCGTCGTGCGCGGCGGGTACGGCCGGTTCTTCGCGCAGGGCACGCAGGACGAGGCGCATCAAACGATCCTGTATCAAATCGGCGCATCGCCCCTTATCCCGTACGACGGGCGGCCGGACTTTCCGAGCAACCCGTTTCTCGGCGCGACACCGACGTTCTCGTCGGTTCTCGCGAACTCGTGCGATCTGAATGGCAACCGTCCGGGGTGCATCGTCCGGCAGTTCGTCCCGGAGATCAACAGCCCGTTCTGGGAGATGCCGTACAGTCACCAGGCGTCAATTGGCGCGCAGCGGCAGATCGGCACCGTGATGTCGTTCGAGTCGAACATCGTCTACACCGGCGGCCATAACGAAGAGTTCACTCCGAACATCAACCTGGCGTACGACCCGAACACAGGCGTCAACTACAGCAGCAGCGACGCGAGCCGGAGGCCGCTGTCACAGTTCGGACCAGTGCAGATGAGCCTCTACAATGGCCGGTCGAATTACCTCGGCTGGGAGAATTCGTTCACGCGCCGCATGAGCAACCACTTCCAGGCGTCCGTCACGTACACGCTGTCACAGTTCAAGGACGCGACGCACGAGCCGTGGCTCTGGTCGATCGTCGATGGCCACCTGACGCGTAAGGATCTCGGTTTCAAGGTGGCAGACGACATGGGTGGTCAATATGGACTGGCCGCGACCGACCAGCGTCATCGCGTCGTGTTCAACGGGATTCTGGAGGCGCCGCTTGGTCTTCAGGTAAGCGGCGTGTACTTCTACGGCTCGGGCCTGCGTTTCGGCACCACGTACGGCGGCGATCCTCGTGGCCAATCAACCGGCGGCGAGAATCGTCTCCGCGCCACGACCACGCCCCAGGGCGCGGCCGGCACCATCGTTCCGCGCAACGACTGGGTCGGCAACCCTGTTCACCGCCTGGATATGCGGCTCCAGAAGCATGTGAGGCTCGTCGGGCGCGCCGGGATCGACGGCATGATCGAGATCTTCAACGTGTTCAACCACGCGAACTACGGCTCGTACACGACGCAGGAAAGCAGCGCGTCGTACGGCCTGCCGGTGTTCAACAACAACGTGTCGTATCAGCCGCGCGGGGTGCAGTTGGGGTTCAGATTCCAATTCTAGATTGTGAGTGGTGAGGCCCACCTGAAGGTCGGCCTCTACGCCCGTTAATCACGGTGCTGTAGAGGCGGACCTTTAGGTCCGCCTACCTGATGAGGCGCGTGGTCGTGGGTCTTGCGAACCTCGCCGCGTCGATCGCGACGTTCGGCCGCATCTCCTTCAACACGATGGTGACCTGATTGATCGTCGAGGTCCTCACCCAGCGAAACGGCCTGCGGATGCCGCCGACGTCGCGGTAATCCGAATAGTCGTATTGCGTCGCGACTGAGCCGACGGCCGTATCGTTCCAGCGCAGTAACCGAACGAGCAGGCCCGCATTGTCGAAATAGAAATTGACGGGCGGTTGCCCCTCGTTGGTCCCTCGAAGAATCTGCACCGGCCGATCGTCATCGAGGAGGCCTTTGCTGATTTGCCACCTGCTGAAGGCCTGGCGGATTCTCGTCGGCGCAAGCGCCACCATCGCGTCAAGCTGTGCGCCAGCGAGATTCCCCTTCGTGAGCGGCAACGTGAACGGCACGGCCGAATTGACCGTCACCTGCCACCCGTTGCGACCGTCGTACGCCCAGACGCTGTCGCCCTCGGTCCTGTGCGCGATCGTCGTCAGCTGCTCTGGCGCCCTCGCGTAGATGTCCACGGGAACCTCGGACAGGCCGGTATCCCATCCAGAATAGCTGCCGGTGGCAGCAAAGCTGGTGACACCGGCCAGCCGTTGGGCGCCGCCAAGCGCGTCAAGGTACTTCGTGAACACCTGGTCGATTTGACTCGGGTCGCTGCCGGCCGCCACGATGAACTGCATCGAATTTGGATTGTCTAAAGGGTCCCCGTACTGAATCGCCATGTTCGGCACGTTTTCCGGCGCAGACGAATTGGCATGGCACGTCGCGCAGGTGACCCGCTTCCGGCCGCCGAAGTAACTACGGTTGATTGCGTTCATCATGACGACCATGGATCGCGCTTTCCGAATCATCGGCGTGTCTATGGCGAACGCCTCGGCACGACCGTCAAGGATTTCAGGCGAATGGCAGCCCGTGCAATCCTTCGCCGTTGCGGCGGCGAACATTCCCATCGTGTCCATGAACTCATCGACGGGAATGCCTTTGAGGATCAGAACATTCTTGAAGACAGTCTCCGCCATCGGCGGGGTCTCTGCGGGTGCTGCGGGTGTGGCTTGGCGTGCCGGTACGGCGATGCTCGTCACGCAGAAGAGCATCGCCGCGAGCAGGAGAGCGCTGGTGCTACGGCTTTTCACCGCTGCCGTCGCCGTAGTCGTGCCAGAAGTCCATCTTGGTTCCGTCCGGCAGCGTCCACGTCATGACGTAGCCGCCGTTTGACCCGTCCCTCGCGGGCGCGATCATTGCGGTGTACGTCTTGCCGATCGGGAACACGCCGGCCTGCGAGATGCCGTTCGCCCTGTACGCGCCCGGGCCCGAGCCCTGGAGCATCCAGGTCTCGACCTCGCCCGTTTTCTCGTTCTTGATGTCGATGTACCAGCGCACGTGCGGATTCGTCCACTGAACCCGTTGCAGGACTCCGACGATCGTCTTGGGTGTGTTCTTGTCGAATTCGGCCTGGCTGGCGTGATGCGCCAGGACCGGGAGAGCCACGGCGAACATCGCCGCCGCGACCACGGTGATAATCGACACACGCATCAGAAACCTCCTCAGAAGTATTTCAACCGCGCTCCCGGCTGACCATGGGCCGGGGATTCATGATGCACGGCGGGTCTTCGTTATATGGCGCATTCGACGTATTGAGCTGAATGGGACGCGGCTGAGTCACCCATGGCTCAGCAAGCACCGGATCGTGCACAGTGACACCGTAGTACAGGGTGTTGCCCTGCCGCCGGAACGTTTCCACCACGCGCATCTCGGTGGAGTGGAACCACCCAGGCGCGGTGGCGGTGTTCCCGAGCCACGTCTCGTCGTTGAACCCGACCGCTTCGACGACCAGCGTATCACCGTCCCAGTGGCCGACCGACTCGCCCATGTAGGTCTGATCGCGATCGTCAGCCGAGCCGTGAGGCCGGCCGTCGGTCGGCACGACACGCCAGATGTTCCGCGCGTTGTACATCAGGATCACTTCGCCGGGCGTCTGGACGATTCGAATCGGCGCTCCGATGCGCGGCACGCCCACAGGCGCACACAGGAAGGCGGTGTCGAGATAGTTGCCGTGCAGGTCGAGGTACTGCACGCGCTCCCAGTACTCCGGCTTGTAGACCGGGGGATTGGCGTTGTCGCGGAACCGATCGGTCATCCCCTGATCGCGCTCGGAATACGTCGGGTTGCCGTGCCGCGCGTTGTAGTTGCGCGCGAAGATTCTCGTCGCCTTTGCCTTGGCCTCCTCGAGCGTCGCGTAGGTCACGCGCTTGCCGTCCTTGTCGAGCCCCTGCACCTCAGTGCTGCCGCCGCCGCCACCACCACCACCGCCCCAGCGGCCGTTGAGATCAGGCTTGCCGTCAGCCGTTCGCGGCGTCGGCACCTGCGCCGATGCGGCGGGCGCCGCGCCGCCGCCTCGCTGCGCGGCGGTCACCGGAATGGACAGGGCCAGCGCCGAGGCCACGCCGGCCACCGCGGCACATGAAAGAAACGTGGTTCGCCTCATGATTATGCCTCCACCCGCTACTGCGAGCCCGCGCGCTGCGGCGCGGCATTCTTGACGTTGGCGGGCACCGGCATGACGACGTACGGATTGTACGTGTTCGTTCGCACGACGGTGAGATCGAGCAGCGTCACGCCGCCGCGCTTCTGGACGATGTGCCGCGGAAACAGCACCTCGCTCCGGTAGTCCGGCTCGTTCAATTCCGCGTAGTCCATGTACGTGGTTTCCGTGACAACGTTGCCAGCCCGCATTTCCACCCGATCGATCCAGTAGCTCAGCTGGTACTTTTCTCCCGAGTCCATGGTGAGCTCGATCGCGTCGGTTGTGTTCAGCGCCACGCGCGCCGTAACGTTCAGCGGCGCGGGGAGCGGGTAGGTCACGTACAGGACGCCGCCTTCGAGCGTCACCTTCGTGTTGGCGCCGGCAAGAACCGCGGCCTTGTACACGGCGTGCGGCAGCGACCAGAGCTGTACGAGCCGATCGGTGACCGTGTCGAGTGCCGGCGTCCCGCCGACGCCGGGCGTGGTTTCATTCCAGGCCAGCGCGCCAGCCACGACCAGAACGCTGCGCGGTCCCGGCTTGCCGTCGGCCTGCGCGCACGCGAAATCCGTCCGCATGGCCGGCACGTTGTAGCGGACCTGGCCGCGGTAGTTTGCCAGCCTGCATGACTGTCCACCGACCGTCATCGTACCGGTGCCGCGCCAGTCCATGGTGATGATCGAATCGCGCTCATCGGTCCCTCGCAGCATGCCGAGCGCGTCACCGATACGGTAAAGCGTCGTCTTGACGTCGGGCGCGGTGGTCAACGGGGGATTCTTGAGCTGCGCGCGCTTGGCCTCGGCGGCGAGGCTTGGCTGAAATGTTTTCGGAATGCCGACGTACTGGGCCTCGGCGTATCCGCACGTCATGCCTAGGACCAGTACTGTCGCCATCGCGATCGTTCGCATGGAAACTCCTTAAAACCGAGTCGGAGTCAGGTGACGTCCCGACTCACGAATTCGGCAGTGCTGATGTGAGTCGGGTCGTCACCTGACTCCGACTCGGGACCGGATTTCGGCCGGAGAATACCATTTGACCGCGTATTGTGGCTACTTGGCCAGGTACGCTGTCACCAGCGCCAACAGGATCCCGCCGGCAATTACCGATCCCAGCTGACCAGCCGTGTTGGCGCCCATCGCGTGCATCAGTACGTGATTGGTGAAGTCCTCCTCCTGCGCGATCTTCTGGACCAGACGCCCGCTCATCGGAAATGCGCTGATCCCCGCGGCGCCGACCAGCGGGTTGATCTTCCCGCGCGTCACCACCGCCAGCAGCTTCCCGAACAGCAATCCGAACACCGTGTCGAGCCCAAACGCCACCAGCCCGAGCATCAGAATCATCAGCGTCTTGACCTGGAGGAACGTTGCCGCCTGCATGAGGCTGCCGATAGTGAGCCCGAGAAGCAGCGTCGAGATGTTGGTCAGCTCGTTGGCGGCCGTGTCCGACAGACGCTGGACGACGCCCGACTCCTTGAGCAGGTTGCCCAGCATCAGCGTGGCCACGAGCGGCGCAGACGCGGGCACCAGCACGCCGATCACGACCGTCACGACAAGCGGGAAGGCGAGCAGACCTGCGCGTGGCACGGGGCGCGGGGCGTACTCCATCCGGATCCGCCGCTCGGCGCGAGTCGTCAGCAGCCGCATGATCGGCGGCTGGATAATCGGCACGAGACTCATATACGAGTACGCGGTGACCGCGATCGGCGCCAGCAGGTCCGGCGCGAGGAGAGTAGAGACGTAGATGCTCGTCGGCCCGTCGATCGCGCCGATGATGGCGATGGACGAGGCCTCGTTCAGCGGAAAGCCGAACGCCGTCGCGAGGATCAATGTTGCGAAGATGCCGAACTGCCCGGCCGCGCCCATCAGCGCGAAGATCGGCTGGGACAGCAGGGGGCGGAAGTCCATCAGCGCGCCAATACCGATAAAGATGAACAGCGGGAAGATCTCGGTCTTCACCCCGATGTCGTTCAGGATATAGAGCAGACCCCCGGGATGATTGAGCGGTGAGTTCGGCAGGTTCCCCAGCAACGCCCCGAACCCGATTGGCAGTAACAGCGTCGGCTCGTACTCCTTCCTGATGGCGACGTAGATGAGCACGGTGGCCACCGCGAACATTACGAGCATGCCCCAGAGCGAAGGGGGAAGGGGGAAGGGAAAAGCCGCGCCCGTCATGAAACGAACGTCACGAGCAGGTCGCCCTGCGAGACGCGCGAGCGCTCGGTGACGTGGACGGCGGCGATGGTGCCGGCGCGAGGCGAGCGAATCAGGTTGAACATCTTCATCGCTTCGATCGTGAGGAGTTCATCTCCACGTTGCACCACCTTGCCCACCACCGCCGCGACTTTGACCACCGTCCCCGGGATGGGCGCGGTGAGGAGGTGATCGCCGGCGAGCCGTCCCGGTGAGGGGGGGCCGGCCAGGATTGGCGCCGGAACGACCGCCGGAAGCGTCGCCGGCCCTGCCGCAGGCTCGGTGCGTACATCGCTTGATTCGACGTCCACGAGGAACGTGTCGCCCTCGATGCGCGCAACAACCGGCCGCGCGCGAGGATCGTCGATCTCCACCTCGTAGGTACGTCCGTCGACGGTGACGCGATAGCGCTTCACTGCCCGCCTCCGCCCGGCTTGGGCGAGGCCTGGCCGAAGCGCCCGGCAGGCACGAAAGCCGATCGCCGCCCAACGCGCTGGTTGAGCCTGAGATTCCTGTGGAGGAGCCGCCAATCGGCAGGCGCCTCCTGGCTGAACACCATCACCGCCTCTCCGCCGGCACACGCGATGGCTGCGGCGAGCGCTGCCGCGCGGCGGCGGCGGTCCTGCTCGTGCAGACGCTCCTGCCGTGCGTCCACCTTCGGCTCGTCCGGGATCACCGTGACCGGCTGTCCGCGTTTCTTGAGGCGGCGTGCCTTCCTGCGCGCCCGTCTCGCCTCGCGCCCGGGCTCTCCGAAGATCGTCGGATTCGTCAGGAGATACATCAGGCTGACCAGGGCGCCGAGCGCCGCGAACAGCAGCACCATGCCCGCCCCGGCAATCTCCACGACGACGCGCATTTGCGGAGACATGCGTGCTAGAGGGGGATGTTGCCGTGCTTCTTCGGCATGGCTGGCGCCTGCTTGTCGCGGAGGAACTCGAGGCCGGCCGCCAGCCGCGCCCTCGTCTCCCGTGGATAGATCACATCGTCGATGTAGCCCGTTGAGGCGGCGACGAACGGCGAGTTGACGCGCTCCTGGAACTCGCGCTCGAGACGGGCGCGCTCGGCGTCACGCGCATCAGACGCCGCCGCTCCGAGTTGCCGCGCGTAAAGAATACTGACCGCGCCCTTGGGACCCATGACCGCGATCTCGGCCGTCGGCCACGCAAAGCACAGGTCCGTCCGGATCATCTTGCTGCTCATGACGATGTACGCGCCGCCGTACGCCTTGCGCAGCACGACGGACACTTTCGGAACGCTGGCTTCGGAGTAGGCATAGACGACCTTCGCGCCGTGCCGGATGATGCCGCCGTGCTCCTGGCCGGCGCCGGGCAGGAAGCCGGGGCAATCGACCAGTGTGACGATGGGGATGTTGAACGCATCGGCAAACCGGATGAAGCGCGCGATCTTGTCGGACGCGTTGATGTCGAGGACCCCGGCCAGATGCGAAGGCTGGTTCGCGACGAAGGCCACAACGCGGCCGTTGAGGCGAGCGAAACCGACAACCGCGTTGGGCGCAAATTCGGCGTGTACCTCGAGAAACGATCCGTGATCCGCGATGCCGCCGATCACGTCGCGCACGTCGTACGCAATTTCCGGGTTCACCGGAATGAGCCGGTCGAGCGCGTCGTCGTCGCCTGCGGCGCTGTCGTCGGGCTTGATCGACGGCGGATCCTCGGCATTGTTCGACGGCAGGTACGACAGGAGTCGGCGCGTGAGCGTGAACGCGTCCGCCTCTGAACCCGCGACGAAATGCGCGACACCGGAGCGAGCGGCATGCGTCTCGGCGCCGCCGAGCGTTTCCGCGTCGACCTCCTCGCCGGTCACCGTCCGGATCACGTCCGGCCCGGTGATGAACATGTAGCTGCCGCCGCGGACCATGATCACGAAGTCGGTCAGGCCCGGCGAGTAGACGGCGCCGCCGGCGCACGGTCCGAGCATCACGCTGATCTGCGGCACCACTCCGCTCGCCTGCGTGTTGCGCCAGAACAGATCACCGAAGCCGGCCAGGCTCCAGACGCCTTCCTGGATGCGCGCACCGACCGAGTCGAGGAGCGCGACGACCGGAAGACCGTTTGCGGTCGCGGTCTCCAGGAGCCGTCCGACCTTCAGAGCCTGGATTTCCGAAAAGGATCCGCCCAGCACCGTGAAGTCCTGTGCGAACAGCGCGATGCGGCGTCCGTCGACGAGGCCGAGGCCGGTCACGACCCCGTCGCCGGCATACCGTTGCTGATCGAGGCCAAAGTCCCGGTGCCGGTGGGTCATGTACGGCCCGATCTCCTGGAAGGAGTCCGCGTCGAGCAGCTGAGCGATGCGCTCGCGCGCCGTCAGCTTGCCGCGCGCGTGCTGCGCGTCGACACGTTCCTGGCCGCCGCCGCGGCGGGCGGCGGCTCGATGCTCCGAGATCGGATCGCTCATGTCGAATGCTCTGTGCCGCGGCGCGAGGCCCCTTACGGCCCCTGAGGCGGACCCGGAAGTTCGCCCACACGTGCAGATGTCAGGTCAGAACCGGCGCCGCCTCCGCGATGATATTGCCCGTGGAGAATTGCTCGATTGCGCTCGCGTCGAACCCGAGCTCCCGCAGTACGTCGCGATTGTGCTCGCCGAAGCGCGGCGGAGGGAACTGCAGCGCGCCGGGCGTGTCGGACAGCTTCACCGGGATGCCCACGTATCGCAGCGGGCCATATTCCGGGTGCGTCAGCTCCTGCACCATCTCGCGCGCGTGAATGTGTGGATCCTCGAGCACCTCGGCGACGGTGTTGATCGGACCGACGGGAAGCTCGTACTTCGCCAGCAGCTCGAAGGTCTCGGCGCGCGTCCGTGTCCTGAGCGCCGCGTCGAGGATCGCCCGCAGCTCGGTGTAGTTGGCGAGACGTCCGGCCATCGAATCGAAGCGTGCATCGAACGCGAGATCGGGGAAGCCGAGCGCGCGGCACAGGTTCTGCCACTGCTTCTCGTTCGCCGCACCGATGTTGACGAAGCCGTCCTTCGTCTCGAAGGTTTCGTACGGAACGATCGACGGATGCCGGGTCCCCATCCGCCTGGGCGAGCGGCCGGTAGCGAAATAGCTCATCGCCTGGTACGTGAGCGTCGAGATCATGCCATCCAGCAGGCTGACGTCGATCCGCTGCCCCCTGCCGGTGCGGTGGCGCGCCAGCATCGCCAGCAGAATCCCCTGGTACGCGTAGAGGCCGGCCACGATGTCCGCGATGGACGCACCCACTTTGACCGGTTGCCGATCCGGCTCGCCCGTCAGGTCGACGATGCCGGATTCGCCCTGTGCGACGACATCGTAGCCGGGGCGATTCCGGTAGGGTCCAGTCTGGCCGTACCCCGAGATCGACGCGTAGATGATGCGCGGGTTGCGGCGCGACACCGCGTCATATCCGAAGCCGAGCTTGTCGAGGACGCCGGGCCGGAAGTTCTCGACGATGACGTCGGCGCGCTCCACGAGCTTCCACAGCACGTCCTGCCCTTCGGGCGACTTCAGGTTGAGGCCCATGCTCCGCTTGTTGCGGTTGATCGACAGGAAGTACGTGCTGATGCCGTTGACGAAGGGTGGCCCCCACAGCCGCGTATCGTCACCGCGCGGCGGCGGCTCGACCTTGACCACCTTCGCGCCCATATCGCCGAGCATCATGGTGCAGAACGGGCCCGAGAGAATCCGCGACAGATCGAGTACGAAGACGTCGTCCAGTGGGGTCACGTCAAGAAATTAAACCACGAAGAACACGAAGGCCACGAAGGAAAAACAGAAAGGAACTTCGTGACCTCGTGGTTACAACAGTCCGAAGACGATCCAGCAGACGATCGCGCCAACAACGCTCATCGAGAGTCCCCACGCCATGAGCTGATTGAACAGCCGGCGTGTGTCGGTGCCCGGAGGGGCAGCCGCGAGACAGAGCGCCCCGAGCGTCGAGAGCGGAGACACGTCGACGAGGTGTCCACCGCTGTTCATCGACGAGATGATCGCCATCGGATCGCCACCCCCCATCTTCTCGATCAGTCCCGGGACAGTCGGGATCAAGGCGGGCAGCACCACTCCAGTGGTGCTGCTGTAGATCGAGATGAGACCGGTGAAAAACGCCGTGACGAGCGTTGACGTCGCCGGCGTCGCGAGCCGCGCGAGAAAGTTCGAAAACAGGTCGAGTCCGCCGGTCTTCTCGAGCAGCGCGACGAGGACCGTGACACCGGTCACCATCAGGATCACCTTCCACGGCATGCGCTTGACCGCCTCGCCATCGTCTGACGCGCGTGCGAAGGTCAGGACGAGCGCGCACGCAAAGGCAGCCATGCCGACGTTGATCTGAAAGACGATCGCGCCGACAACGAGCGTGGCGATCATCGCGAGGGTCAGCCAGTGCCGGGCCGCGAACGGGGCCTCATCGGCGTCTGGGGTCAGACTCGGGTGACGATCCGACTCACGTGGCGGAGCCTGTCGTGGGGTCAGACTCGGGTGACGATCCGACTCACGTGGCGGAGTCTCATTGTGAGTCGGATCCTCACCCGAGTCTGACCCCAAGAACGCGCCGACGCCTGCCGCGGCAACAGGCGCAGCCGCCACCGCCCCGCGTCGTGCGAACAGCTTGAGACCGCCGAACAGGAAGTAGCCAGCGAAGGCGACCATCGTGTGGATCATCAGGTTGTTCAGGTAGATGGGCCATTGTGCGTTGGTGATGCCCATCTTCGCTACGAGCCCGTTGACGACGACGCCGGTCGGCGCGATTGGTGAAAGCGAGCCGGCGCTCGCGCCGTTGGCAATCATGATCGTCATCAGGAAGGGCGAGATGTTGAACCGGCCGGCGACCGCCATCCCGAGCGGCGCCATCAACGCGGTCGAGGCGACGTTTCCCGGCCCGATGGAGCTGAGGAACGCCGTCATCACGAAGAACATCATCGGGATCACTCCCGCGTTGCCTCGGCACAGATGGACCGCGCGTCGGGCGAAGCGGTCGAGCGTCCCGTTGACCTGCGCCTGGGAAAACAGCAGCGTCAGCGCGACGAGAGTAAGGAACAACGCTGTTGGAAAGCCGGCGATGACCTGCTCGACCTTGATTCCCCCGAAGTAGCCGACGATCCACGCGAACACGATGGCGAGAATGCCGATGTTGACTTCGGAAAAGCAGCTGATCACGAGCGCGATGATCAGCGCGCTCAGCGAAATGGCGGCAAGACTCATCGGCGACGAGTCTATAGGGGGAAGGGGGAAGAGGCTAGGGGTGAGGGGTTAGGGGTGAGGGGTTAGGGGTTAGGGGTTGGGGGTTAGGAAGGGTCAAGCCGCTTCCGTCTTCTCCCCCGCCTTCTGCCTTGCCACGTGGGTCAAGGTGCGGGCCTCCCGCGGGACTTCGCAGCGCTCGAGGTGATGCGCCGTCTGCTTGACCTCCCAGAGAGTCGCGAGCGAATAGACGACCGCGTTGATCCCGAGGTGCCGCTCGCGCCGATAACACCAGGCCGCGATGTTGTAGGCCGCCATCACTCCGGCAAGGAGGCACCCTGCTGCGTGGACCGCACCTTTGACCGCTTCGTTCTCGCCGCTCTTACAGAACGTTCGAACCATGGATACCTCCAAGGACTCGGTCGGCTCTGCTGAGCTGTTCTGCAAGTGGAGTGCCGAGGCTTGGGTCATCTCCCAAAAGGGATTACCCGGCGCTCAAAGACAGGTGTTGCCTTACAGCCGCACGGCTTTGTTCGGATCGACCAGTTTTCCGGATTACGGTCTTGGCGCTGGAGACGTGCGGAAGGGGCGTGAAGGAGACTTTATGGGCCGGCAAGGCTGTATTTGGCTACCGGAGAGGCACGCCACCCTGAATACGGTCCCGAGTGAGGCGATGCCCTAATGCTCCGTACGTGGATTTTCCGCTGCCGACGCCATCGATTTGGTCTTTAACGCCCTGCGCGCGACACGCGCGGTTCCACGATCTCGCGCGTGAAGAATTCCGCCTCAGGTGCCGATAACCTCTCCAAAACGCCCTACGTGTTTCCGACGAGCTGGATTGCGGCTACCGGACATCCAACCTTTCCGCTTACACCGAACCCCCAAGACGCCGGGCACCAGTCGAGGCGCCGCAAAACCCGCGACGCACGAGCGTCGGCTTCAGTCTGAAGGTAGTTGACCGTGAACATGACGATGTCGATCGTCCGACCTCTACTCGCGACGCTGTTTGGCCTTGTGGCCCTCGCGGCGCCTTGCTTCTCGCAGAGCCCCAAGCCGAACCTCAGTGAGATGTCAATCGAGGATCTGATGAACATCGAGATCATATCGGCCTCACGGAAGGAACAACGCGCCGTGGACGTTGCCGCGGCGGTATTCGTGATCACCCACGACGAGATTCGGCGCTCGGGCATGACGACCATCCCCGACCTGCTGCGGCTGGCGCCTGGCGTCAACGTCGCGCAGATCAACTCGAACAAATGGGGGGTGTCGGTGCGCGGCTTCAACGCCATGTACGCGAACAAGCTGCTCGTCCTCGTCGACGGCCGCAGCATCTACAACCGCATCTTCTCGGGCGTGCTCTGGGACACCGAGGATCTGATGCTCGATGACATCGATCGCATCGAGGTGATTCGCGGTCCGGGCGCGGCCATGTGGGGCGCGAACGCCGTGAACGCCGTCATCAACATCGTCACCAAAGCGGCGGCCGATACGCAGGGCAGCCTCGTTCGCGTCGATACCGGACGTGCCGGCGAACAGGCGGGCGTCCGCTACGGCGGAACGCTCGGCGCGGCACAGTACCGGCTGTATTCGCAATGGTCCGGCCGGGATCAATCGCTCATCGCTCCCGGCACGCGCGCCAACGATGCGTCCCACAGCGTCACGACGGGGTTCCGCGCCGACTGGACGACACAGCCTGATGCGTTCATGGTGGAGGGCGATTTCACGGCCGGCCAGGCGCGGGCGCTGTGGCCCAATCTCGATCCCCGGACGGCCGCGCGCGAGCCGATCGCAAACGATCCCACCGATTCGCAGGGCGGGCACCTCCTCGGCCGGTGGACGCGCACGCGCGCCAGCGGCGCGTCGCTGCAGGTACAGTCGTTCGTCGACATCGCTGGACGCCAGGAGCCGGTGGGAGACTATCATCGCCGGGCCTTCGACCTCGACACGCAGTACCACACGTCTCTCGGCACGCGGCAGGATCTGGTGGCCGGCGCAGGCTACCGATTTAACGACGAGAAGTTCGATGGACACGTCGGCTTATCGTTGACGCCGGCTCGCAGCAACTCGTCGCTCTTGACCGCCTTCCTGCAGGACGAGATCGGGTTCCTCGGAAACCGCCTGGCCGTCGCGTTCGGCAGCCAGGTGCAGTACGACTCGCTGGCGGGCGCCGGCGTACAGCCGACCGCGCGCGTGATATGGAAGGGCTTTCGCCGCCAGCGCGTGTGGGCAGCGACCTCGCGTGCGCTGCGGACGCCCTCGCTCAGGGAACGTGGGATTCGCGTCGACTTTCCGCCGGTGCCGAGCGGCAACGGATTGCCGCTATTTGTGAGCGCGCTGGGCAACCCGGCGGCGAGGACCGAGGAGCTTGTCGACGTGGAGCTCGGATACCGCCTCGAAATTGGAAGGGCCGCATCGATTGACGTCACGGGATTCGGAGGCCGCTACAGCAATCTAGGCACTTCAGAAACGGCGGCTCCCCTCGTCCAGTTCGTCCCATCGCCGCAGATCCTGGTCACCTCGCACGTCGGCAACGAGCTGGACGCGACGACGCGAGGTCTGGAAATTGCGGGCCAGTGGGCGCCGCTTCTCGCGTTGCGTTTCGACGGCAGCTACACAGCGTTCCACGTGGCCCCGCACCTTTCGGCCGCGAGTCAGGACCCGATCTCCGCGACGGCAGACGGGAACGCGCCGCGCACGCAGTGGCAGTTGCGGGCGACGTTTTCGCCGGTCACCCGGGCCACCGTCAACGCAGCGATGTTCCACGTCGGCCCGCTCGGGCAACTGCGGGTGAGCGCCTACACACGAGCCGATGTGAACGCCGAGTGGCGATTCACCAGCGGTCTGTCCGTCATGGCCAGCGGCCAGAACCTTTTCGACGCAGCCCACGCCGAGTTCGCGGGCCCCCAATCGCTGCTCCTGCCGACCCTAGTGCCGCGCAGCGCGAGCCTGCGGCTGCGATGGGCGTTTCGATAATCTCAACGCGGCGTGGTCGTGGCAAGCGTCTGGCCACCGCGAGCGTCGCGCTCGTGGCAACGCTGATCGCGTCGTCCGGGATCGCGGCCGGCGCCGACGTGGCGCCGGACGTCGCCCTGAAGGCGGCGCTCCTATACAACTTTGCAAAGTTCGCCGAATGGCCGGGGCTGCCCTCCGGCGCCCCCATCGCCTTCTGCGTCGTCGGCGACGAGGGGATCGCTGCCGCGCTGGTGCAGACGGTCCGCGGACGGAACATCAACGGCCATATGCTCGAGGTCGCGCGGCCGCAGGACAGCGCTACATGGCGCGCCTGCCACCTGTTGTTCCTCGCAGACTCCGAGATGCGACTAGCGACTGCCGGATTGGAGGCGATCAGGGCCCTGCCAGTTCTCACTGTCAGCGACGGCAAGGACTTCTCGCAGGCGGCGGGCATCATCGAGCTCTACGTCGAAGGCGGACGGATGCGCTTCGCTATCAACCTGGATGCGGCCGATCGATCAGGACTGCGCCTCAGCTCCCGCCTGCTCGGGCTCGCGAAAATCATACGCAACGTTCCCCCTAAAACCCGGTAGATTGACCCTCGGCGGTTGACATCTCCCGCCAAAGTACGGCCTCGCGGTACCCCACAAAACTTCGCCATCACCCCCCCGACGCGGGTGTAATATCCGCTCACCACAAACGGCTAAGGGAATCCTGGATACGACGTGATGGAGGATAGTCATGCGCCTGATTCCACTCGTTCCGGCAGCGTTGATCCTGTGTATGTCGGGGCCTTCCGCCGCCCAGGACTGGGTCGAGTATTCCAGTCGGGCAGACTTCTTCACGGTGAATTTCCCGGGTCAACCGACGGTGCGCGACATCACCTACACCACGGAATTTGGCATCACCATACCGGGGCATGTGCATAGCTACGAGGATGGGCCGACCCGCTATTCCGTCACCGTGGTCGATTACGCGAACGTCCAGAAAATACACGCAGAGCGAGTCAAGGATTGCAAGGGGTATCCGGACACCTGCGGCAACCCTTATGTCGCCGAACTGCGAGGCGCGATGGACTATGCGACCTGGAATTTCATCAAAAAGGACGCCAAGGTGACGTATTTCGCGTACGGCAACACCGACCGAATCGAAGGACGTCGGATACAACTCACCAACGCCGACCGAACTCGTACCTTCGCCGCAATCCACATGCACCAGAATCGCCTCTATATTTTTGAGGCAACCGTGCCTGCGAGTGGACCGCCGCCGGCGCTCTTTCAGCAATCGCTGGGATTCCTCGACAAAGACGGGATCAGAGTTCGCTACGACACTGTCTACTCCAACATGTACCCACCCCCTTCGCGGGTGCAGTACGGTCCGCCGGCCCAGGCTCAGCAAGGCAGATAAGGACTCCTGGATAAAACGAGATGGGGACAAAAATGATGCGCCTGGTTCGACTTATTCCGGCGGCGTTAATCCTGTGTGTGTCGGGGCCTGCCTACGCTCAGGAGTGGATCGAGTATTACAGCCGGGCAGATTCCTTCCTGGTCAACCTCCCGGGTCAACCGAAGGTGCTGGACATCACCTACCTCACGGAATTTGGCGTCACCTTACCCGGGCACGTCCATAGTTACGAAGATGGGCGGACCCGCTACTCCGTCACCGTGATCGATTATGCGAGCGTCCAGAAAATACACGCGGAGCGACTCAATAACTGCAAGGCCTATCCGAACCTTTGCACCAACCCCTACGTCGCCGAACTTCGAGGAGCGATGGACTTTGCAGCGTGGAGTTTCATCAAGAGGGACGCCAAGGTGACGTATTACGCGTACGCCAACAGCGACCGCATTGAAGGACGTCGGGTGCAACTCATGTACCCCGATCGATCTCAGACCTTCGCCGCGATCTACATGCATGAAAATCGCCTCTACATTCTGGAGGGCACTGTGCCCGCGGGCTCGCCACCGCCGGCGCTGTTTCAGCAATCGATGGGATTCCTCGACAAGGATGGGATCAGGGTTCGCTACGCGACGATGTACGCCAATGGGTACCCAGTCCCTCCCCGCGAGCCGGGCGCGGGTCGGCTGCAAGGTTGTGAGTAAGTGGAATGCGATCGGACCATGGGGAACCAGGAGGTTAGTGTGCGAAAGCTGATGCTCGCGCTGTCGGTGGTGTTTGCGTGCGGCCTGCTATCGGGACCTGTTCTGCTGCAGGAGAGAGGGGGCGAAGACGAAACCGGCCCGTACGAGGTCGTTCCCAACTGGCCGCAGCAGCTCGCTCGTCCCGGGTACGCGTTGGGCTCTCAAGGCGGCGTCTTCGCGGAGAGTCCCGACCGGATTATTCTGGTCAACCGCGGCGAGATCAAACTGCCCGACAAGCTGCCGAACAATTTCACGGGTGCCTACGGCTCCGTCGGTTCGTCGCTGACCCCGACACCGGAAATGCGCAATTGCATCATCATCGTCGATGCCGCAGGCAAGATGGTCGAGTCATGGACTCAATGGGATCACCTCTTCCAGGGCGGCCGCGGTCCGCACAAGGTCAAGATCAGCCCGTACGATCCGCAACGACACGTCTGGGTGATCGACGATCTGCGGCAGCAAATCTTCAAGTTCTCCCACGATGGCAAACAGCTCGTGATGACGCTTGGAGAGGCCGGCGTGGCGGGCAACGACGAGAAGCATTTCGGCCGACCGACCGACATCGCCTGGTTGCCCGACGGTACCTTCTTTATTTCCGACGGCTACACGAACACGCGGGTGGTGAAGTTCGACAAGAACGGGAAGTTCCTGATGACGTGGGGGACGCCCGGCACCGGCCCCGGTCAGTTCAATACGGTGCACTCGATCGACATCGATCGGAACCGGCGTCTCTACGTTTCCGATCGAGGAAACATGCGGATCCAGATCTTCGATGAGAATGGCAAGTATCTCGATCAGTTCGGAGGCCTCCGCCAGCCGCAACACGTCATGGTCACGGCTGACGGGCATCTCGGAATCGTCGGTGGGAACAACAACAAGGTCACCAAGTTCGATCTCAAGGGCAAGTTGATCTCTTCATGGGGTACACAGGGCACATTCCCAGGTGGACTCTGGAACATGCACCAGTTCTCGGTCGACTCAGAGGGAAATCTGTACATTGCAGAGGCGACCGGAGGCCGCACGCAGAAATTCCGGCCCAGGTCCGGGGCTGATCGGTCGAGATTGATTGGCCCCCCGCAGGCGCTGATGCCTCTGGCGGCGGGGACTAACTGAAACAAAGACTGACACGCCGCGGCCTGCCTGCTATGGAGGTAGGCGATCAAGCCGCGGCGTGGCAGCGATCATGTCCGCGTCCACACGACTGAGCGTCCTCAGATGGTGACCGAGCCGAAGAAACATGACGAGGTTCAGGACCGCCAGCGCGACGGACGGCCCCCAGCCGATCACATTGGGTGAGGTCCTCCTCAGCGACGCGTTTACAACCGGCAAGACGACAGACGACGCCACAACGATTTTCCAGCCCACCACCACCGACAGTGGGAAATAGCGGTGGAGAAAATGCGCACCACGGGTTCCGCCGTTGCATAGAAAGAGATAGACCAGGCCTGCGAGGGTGATCGCAAGTCCGAACCAGGCATCGAAGTACCCCCATGGTGGAGTGGGCTCGGGCGAGTGCGTCAGGCGAACGACCGTGAACTGAAGCCAATCAAAACCGGTGAGGCCGATGAAATACACGAAGGTCTTGCCTTCCGACATCGGTCCGGACGCTAGTTGCCTCTTGACGTGAGCGGTGCTCCACAGATCACGGTGACTAAAACCCATACCAAAGCGCTCCAATGCATCGCCTCCATCGTTGGCCGCTCGCCGAGCGTTCTCAGCACGTGCGCTCAGAGGAAGCCTGTGCATTGCAGAGTTCCCGCCGATCCGCTTGCGCGGGGCCAGTAGTTCGTGTCACGGAACTCGTAATATTCCTTCACGCACGTCCTCGACATCGCAAATAACAGCCTTGCGGATCTCCAGCCCCTGGCGAATTCCCACCTTGTCGAGCGGTATCGTTGCGGAACAAAGGATCGATTCTTTCGGTCACGTTCAGCCGGGTAGGCGCGGCGGTCTATCGCACGCCGCCACGTACGAGTTACGCTACGCGCATGCTCCGCGCGATTACGAGGCGCGGCTTACGCTCAACTGCGATCCGTTCGACGACAGTCGCACCGCATCCTGACGGCACGGCCATAAGCGTGCCACTTCGGACACAGAGAGGCGCCATGAAAATTCTCGCAGCGGCAGGGGCTCTGATTGTCGTACTGCTCACCATCGGTATCTCCAGCGCGCCACGCGGCGTCATGCTGATGAACCGCATCGCGCCCTCCACGATCGAGCTGTTCGTCGCCAATGCTGACGGCAGCGGCGAGCGGCAGTTGTTCACGAACTCCGATTTCGACTACAACGCGTCGTTCTCGGCGGACGGGCAGTGGATTGTCTTCACGTCGGAACGGGCCGGGTACGGGCAGGCCGATATCTTTCGCGTTCATCCAGATGGCTCCGGCCTCGAGCGGCTGACCGACGATCCGGCAATGGACGATCAAGCAGCGCTGTCGCCGGACGGCAGGCAGCTGGCGTTCGTGTCGACGCGTGGCGAGCCTCACACCACCAACATCTGGGTGCTTGATCTGCGGACGACGCAGGCGCACAAGGTCACCGGCGGCGGCGATGTGCAAGTGACCAACGGAAAGCCCGATGGCTTCTTCCGACCGTCATGGTCCCCTGACGGGCAATGGATCGCCTTCTCATCGGACCGCTTGACGGAGTGGGTCGGGCACGAAGAAGGTGCGGGCGCGGGGCACTGGCAGACCCTGAGTGTGTACATCATCCATCCCGATGGAACCGGGTTCAGACGCATTACGCAGGGAAACATGTCAGCTGGCACACCGCGGTGGTCGCGCGACGGCAAGCGGCTCGTCTTCTACGAACTGTCGCGGCAAGACAGCTGGACAGCGCGCATGGGCGGGCAACCGACGTCACAGATCGTCTCGGTTGACGTGGCGAGCGGCGCCCGGCTCGAACACACGTCGGGACCGGGGCTCAAATTGCGACCACAATTTATCGGAGATGACCGCGTTGGGTACCTGCTGAAAGCGGCGCCGGCCAACAGCGGCTTGACTCCGGGACTCGCCTACAGCGACGCAATGAAGGTGATGTCGACCAGGGGGCGCGTACGCGCGCCGGCGTGGTCGCCCGACGGCAGGCTCGTCGTCTATGAGAAGAGCGATTTCACGCCGCGCCCGCAAGGCCAGCCACTCTATAGCTGGGATGCCGACTATGAGTACCGCTACACCGACGTGTTCCCCCGGTACTCGAAGGATGGCACCCTCGTGACGACGGATTTGCTGCGCGGTGAGACCGGGAACAATCCGCACGTGTCACTCTCCAGGTGGAATACCGATGGCTACACGGGGCGCAGGCGGATCTTTTCCGACTGGGGAGGCTCCGCGATGATGGCCAGCTGGTCGCCGGACGGCAAGCAGCTGGTGTTCGGGTTCGGGACGTTCTTCGGCGGGCGCAGTCAGCGGCCCGCGCAAATCATGACGACAAACGCCGACGGGTCCGACGCGAAGCCATTGACAACAGGCGCGCCCAACGCAGGCTTCCCGGACTGGTCGCCCGATGGCAAATCGATCGTGTATCGCGTGTGGGGCTATGACGACAAGCGTGTCGAGCAGCGTGGCCTGCGGCTGATGAAGCTGGCCGACCGCTCGGTCACGGTGCTCACCACCGACTGGGACAACTTCCCGTTCTTCTCACCTGCGGGAGACAGCATCCTCTTCACGCGGCAGAAGGCGAGCGATAAGGACTTCGACATCTTCACGATGAAGTCCGCCGGCACGAACGTGAAGCAACTGACGACGGCGCCTGGCACCGACGGACATGCGACGTGGACGTCCGACGGCAAGCAGATCCTGTACATGGGCACGCGCAGTGGCTTCAAAGACGAGGCGCCGATGTACGACAACTCACCGCAGCCGTACGCGCAGATTTTCATCATGAATGCGGACGGCACGCACACGCGGCAGCTCACCGACAGCCGGTGGGAAGATTCGATGCCGATCTACGTGCCCCAGGCTCGCGCGCGGTGATGATGCGCGCGGCGAGGATTGCGGGCGTCGTCTCGGCCGGCATGATCGCGTGGGCCGCTGCCGGTGCACAGTCGCTCGCGGCGCCACTTCATTCCATGCTGTTTACAAAGTTGCACGCCATCGTTATCTCTACTGAACCGTCCTCGGGCGGCCGACACACGAACTATGGACGTCACCGATCCACAATTTCTCCTCTGGGCCAGCGCATATGTGGTGGTGAAGTGGACGCTGGGTCTCTGGACTGTGCGCCGTATCGCCGTCTGGCTGCGCACTCGGCACCGACCGCAGCCCACGTCGCGCTGACGTTCGTCGGACGCCCGCGGCGTTCTGATGATTGGCCAGTCCTTCAAGAGGGTGTCACCCGCTCGATGGTGACATTTCGCTGAGTATCGCCGAGGATCAATACCGACACTTCTGTTGAGAAGAAGTCGGGCTTTTGTACGCGCAAGAGGCGACTCACACCGCAGTCAACCCCACCGAGCCGATACGTTCCGGTCGCATCCGTAGTACCGGAGACGATGGCCGGTGCGGAGTAGCCGCCGGGCTCTTTGACAAGTGCGACGACCGCTCCCACGGAGGGCGAGTCGCCCGGAGACTCGCGTACCATCCCTGAGAGCGCGCAGGCGGAGCCGCGCACGATCGTGAAGTTCACGTTGGTGTGCCAAGAGAGAGCAATCATCTGCTCCGCGGGCGCGTATCCGTTTCGGCTCGCGCGCAGCCGAAACCTCCCGGCAACCAGTCCGGAAAGCACGTACCGACCGTCGGCGTCGCTCATCGTGAACTGGCCGGCATTTGGTCCGTCGATCACGTCTACCCGGACGTCGGGTACGCCGTCGGCGGTCGGCGCCGACTGTCTGACGATGCCCGCCACGTTATAGGTCTGCGAGGCGGGGGAGGGCGCACGGGTGTCGGGCGTGGGCGAGGGCGATTCGGGATTGCGCCCACCGTCGCACGCGCAGAGGAGCAGTGACATGACTGCCGCGCCCGTTGTGGTGACACGGAGAATATTCACAAAGCGTTGGTCGGGAGGGCAAGAGGCACGCCAGGATCATCAATGGCTTTTTGGCGGATTCTGCGTACGTTGATCTGCCGAGTGTGGTGACGGCGCCGCAGGGTTGATGTCTTGCTGATACGCCGCTCGAGGCTTGCAGCGTTCAGGACATCGAGTTGTCGGCGCAAACCACCTCTGGCTCTGCACTTCAGGCCCCAAGTGGTATAAGGGGCCTTGCCCGGACGTGTTCGCCCAGGCAACAGGAGCGCGGGCAAATTAGGGCCGCGCGGTCGGAGATTCTCTAAGGAACTCGAGGGACTTCACATCATGAGGCAGTGGCTGACCTGCTGTTCGCGTGGCACTTTGATCTTTCTCCTGACGACCATCCTTCTCCTGACGGCGTCCGCCGCCTGGGCACAGGCGACGGCGCAGCTAAACGGTGCCGTTCGCGATGAGAGCGGCGCCGTGCTGCCCGGCGTCACCGTTACCGTGACGCAGACCAACACGGGACTCGTTCGCTCCACCGTGAGCGATGAGAACGGGGCCTACCTGCTGACGAACCTCCCGACCGGGCCATACCGACTGGAGGCCGCGCTACAGGGATTCCGGAGCTACGTGCAGACCGGCATCGTGCTGCAGGTGGGCGGGACGCCGACGGTCAACGCGGTGCTCGCCATTGGCACGCTGGAGGAATCCGTCACCGTGGAGGCCGCGGCGCCGCTGGTCGATGTCCGCAGCGCGGGCATCAGCTCGGTCGTGGACAGCAAGGCCATTCTTGAGTTGCCGCTGCAGGGACGCCAGGTCACCGACCTGATCATGCTCGTTGGCGCCGCCGCGCCTACCGGCGGGACGAATGGCAACGGGCAAACGGAACGTGGCGTGCCAGGCGGTGTGTACATCTCGGTCGCGGGCGGCCTGCCCGGCGGCGTGGCCTACACGCTGGACGGGGCGGAGCACAACAACCCGCAGAGCAACGCCGGGTTGCCAATGCCGTTCCCCGATGCGCTCCAGGAGTTCCAGGTGGCGACGAGCGGCCTCACCGCCGAAAACGGCGTCAAGTCGGGCGCGTCGGTGAACGCCGTGACCAAGTCGGGGACCAATGCGTTCCACGGGGGCGGCTTCGAGTTCCTGCGCGATCGCCGCTTCAACGCGCCGGAGCATTTCGCGGCAATCGGTCCCGACGGCAAGCAGAAGGACGACGGCCTCCGGCGCAACCAGTTCGGCGGCACGATTGGCGGCCCCATCGTCCGCGACAAGCTCTTCTTCTTCGCCGGCTACCAGGGCACGATCCTGCGGCAGGTGCCGACGAGCAACATTGCGTACGTGCCGACGGCCCAGATGCTCGCGGGCGACTTCACGACGATCGCGTCACCGGCGTGCAACGCCGGGAGGCAGATCAACCTGGGCGCCCCGTTCGTCAATAACCGCATCGATCCGGCCCGCCTGAGCCCGGCGGCGAGGAAAGTCACCGCGCTGCTGCCAACCACCACGGATCCCTGTGGCCAAGTCCAGTTTTCGGCCACCCAGGGCCGGGACATTCACGAACCGATCGCGCGGATCGACTACCAGATGACCAGCAATCGGTTGGTCTTTGGCCGGTACATGATCTACAAGAACGACCTTCCCCCAGCGTGGCAGGGTCCCGGCGACAACATCCTCAAATCGGGCAGCGACCATGAGGGCACTGCGGACAAGCTCCGATCGCTGGTGCTGGGTCAGACCCATGTCATGAGTTCGGCGCTCGTCAACGCTACCCGGTTCACGTGGAGCGCGACCGATTCGCACCGGTATCACAACCCGGGGCTTCCGAGCCCGGCTTCCATGGGTGTGAAAATGTACTCCTATCCCACGCAAGAGGGCTCCGACGTGGCCAGCCAATTCCCGGTGAACGTCAGTGGCGCGTTCGCCATGGTTGGCAGCGGGGAGCGGCGCTCGACGCACAAGCTCTTCGGGGTCTCCGACGACGTGACCCTGGTAAAGGGAAGCCACCAGTTCGGCTTCGGCGCGAGCACCCGCTATTGGAAGTTCAACACGCGGTCCACGTCCCGCACGGGCGGCGCATGGACCATTGACGGCAGCCTGACCGGGCTCGCCCTTGCGGATTTCCTGAGTGGACGCGTCGCGAGGCTCGAGATCGGCGGCCCGAGTGTCCTGGATATCCACAACTGGTACCTCGGCTCGTATGTGCAGGATGCATGGCGCGTGTCGAGCGGGGTGACGATTAATGCGGGCGTGCGGTGGGAACCGTATTTCGGTCAATACGTTGAGAACAACGCGGTCGTGATCTGGCGGAAAGAGAATTTCGACCAGAACATCCGGAGCAAGGTGTTCCTCAACGCGCCTCCAGGACTCATCTATCCCGGCGACGATGGCTTCCCGGACGGGAAGACGGGGTTGAACACGCAGTGGTGGAACCTCGCGCCGCGCGCCGGCCTCGCGTGGGACGTCCGTGGGGACGGTCGCCTCGCCGTGCGGTCGTCGTACTCGATGGGCTATGACTTCATGGCGGGCGAGTACCACAACATCAACTCTGGAGCCCCGCCATTCGGCAACCGCTCGCTCATCACCGATCCGCCGGGCGGCATGGACGACCCCTGGGGGCACCTCCCCGGTGGCGATCCCCATCCCATCGTCGCCAGCCCCACCGTGGCGTATATCCCATTCGGCGCGTTTGGTTCGATGGATCCCGGTATCAATTCACCACGGGTGCAGCAGTGGAACGTGATGGTCGAGCAGCAGCTCGGGGCCAGCTGGGGTGTGTCGGCTTCGTATCTGGGCAGCTACTCCGACCGGCTCTGGGCGCAGTCGGCGCTCAACCCAGGAGTGTTTATGGGGCTTGGCCCCTGCACGCTCAACACGGCCACCGGGCCGCGGTCGTACCCGGTGTGCTCGGTCAATGGCAACCTGAACGAACGGCGCCTGTTGTCGCTGGAGAATCCGGTCAGGTCCGCCCAGATCGGCGCGCTGGACCTCAACACCGACATCGGATGGCAGAAGTATCGTGGCCTGAAGCTGTCAGCGCGGCATCGGGCCGCGACGGGCGTAAGCCTCAACGCCAACTACACGCTTTCGAAGTGCGTGGGCACGACCACTGCGACGACCTTCAATCAGACCAGCGCAGGCTATTCGATTCCGGGCGACCCGGATTTCGACGCCGGCTACTGCGATCAGGACCGTAAGCATCTGGGGTCGCTCAACGCCCAGTACCAGACGCCGGAGGTTGGCAACGGGGTCGTGCGCGCGCTGGCGTCGAACTGGCGGCTGGGGGGGGTCATCAGCGCCCGATCGGGGAACCGGCTCAACATCACGAGCGGCGTCGATCGCGCACTCATCGGTTCTCATTCCTCGGTTCAGCGGCCCGACCAGGTCAGCGATGACATCTATGGTCCTGGCAAGGATGCTTCCGACCTGAAGCCTGGTCAGCAGATCGACAACTACTTCAACCGCGCCGCCTTCGCGCTGGCGCCTCTGGGCGAACTGGGCGATGCCAAGCGGAACCTCGCGGTGGGACCGTCGTTCTGGCAGGTTGACATGTTGCTCTCCAGGCTCATCCAGTTGGGGACGCAGCGGGTGGAGCTGCGGCTGGATGTCTCAAACCTGCTCAACACCTTCAACTGGGGGGATCCGGTCATCAACTTCAACTCGGGGGCGTTCGGGCGCATCACCACGCAGTCAGGGGCGCCGCGCATCCTGCAATTGGGCATGAAATACGACTTCTAGAATCGACGTCGATTCGCTGAACACCTCGCAACGACAGCCGGGCGGATGCGCCCGGCTGTTTTCATATCAAGACGCTCGAAAAATTCAGCCCGGCGGGCACCAACGATCCGCACGTCCGCTACTGCGATCCGTACGGGTTTCCCCAGAACATGACCAACGAGATCCGCGGGATGACCATCAGCGCGACGCCGAACCGGACGTTCGTCCTGCTTCAATATATGGATCTGTGGCGTGAGATCTGGACTGACGGTCGAGCCCTGCCGACCAACGTGGGCGGTCGGGGACCCACCGCGCACGATCCGAAGTACAACGGCTACTCGGTGGGGCGATGGGAAGACGACTATACGTTCGTCGTAGAGACTACCGGGCTGGCACCGAATACCTGGGCGACCGACAGCGGCTATCCCCACAGCGCCGATGCGCATGTGACGGAACGCTTTCACCGGGACACGAGGAACGATCTGACGCTGACCATTACGATGGATGATCCGAAGGTCTACACCCAACCGTTCTACATCGGCGACGTGCATTTCCGTTGGATTCCGAACCAGATGCTCGACGACTTCAACTGCATCCCGTCGGAACTTCAGCGATATTTGCAAGACATGGGTGATCCCGCCGGCAGCGATCCGAGTGCGAGTCGCGCACGGTAGCGCCCGGAAGGGCGAGTGGACGACCAACCACCAGCTTCCAAGACGATTGGAAGTTGGTGGTTGGAAGTTGGGAGTTTGTTTTGTACGGGGTTACTGACGGACGTCGCCGTCTGCGCGGCCGCCGTCGTCGGCGCCAGTCTGCGTGTCACGCATGACCGTGCCGTCCGCGAATTCGACCTTGTTGAAACGTCCCACCGGCAGCTTTGTCTTCGCCTGCCAGACGTAGAGGTTGACGACATCTCCGTAAGCGAGCGTCGTCCTGGTCCAGCCGAGGAGCTGCGCCGATATCGTGCTGCCCATTTCCATCGTCCAGTGCTGGACCTCGCCCTTTTCGTCCTTCCAGTCCGCCTTGATGAGCGGGTGTGGATTGATCCAGAGGAACTCCGTCACCGTGGCGCCCTTCAGCACGACGGGCTTGCTCATGTCGAACGCCGCCGCGCCGTGATGCGCGAACGACGGACGGTCAATCGCGGCGATCCCCGCAAGCACTATCACCATTACCAGTAATTTCGTTTTCACCGTCCTCTTCCTCCTCTTCCGCCTCGACCCTGCGGGTTTTGCTCATTGGGATCGCTGCCGGCCGGATCGCCCATCTCGGTCAAGTACCTGGCCTGCTCCGACGGTATGCACGTGAAGTCGTCGAGCACCTGGTTGGGAATCCACCGGAAATGTATTTCGCCCAGGAAGAACGGCGCCGTGTACAGCTTCGGGTCATCCATGGTCATCGTATGCGTCAGATCGTTCTTGCTGTCCCGGTGAAAACGTTCCGTCACCTTCGCATCCACGCTGTGCGGATAGCCGCTCTTGGTCGCCCAGGTCTCGGGCACGAGCCCCGTCGTCTCTATCACGAACGTGTAGTCGTCTTCCCAGCGGCCGATCGAGTAGCCGTTGTACTTCGGATCGTGCGCGGTGGGGCCGCGGCCGCCCACATTGGCCGGAAGGGGTCGGCCGTCAGTCCAGATCTCACGCCATAGGTCCATGTACTGGAGCAGGAGGAACGTCCGATCCGGCAAAGTGGTGATCGTCATACCGCGAATTTCCTCGGCCATATTCTGAGGAAACCCGAACGGGTCGCAGTATCGTGTATGCGGATCGTTGGTGCCGCCGGGGCTGAATCTTCCGATCGGCTTGTTCCGTTCGAACAACTGCCTGCCAAGAGGCGTCAGCGGCGGCACGACCTCGGGCTTGCCCCTGGGCACCTGTGCGCCATTCGACTCCCCTGCCCACGTTCCTGTCAGATCGCGCTTGGGCGCGGGCCCGCCGTCTCCAACAGCCCTGGCCGCCGGATAGTATTTCCAGGGAGAACGGGGCGCGTTGTTCTGAGGCGCGTTGTTTTGAGCGACAGCCAGCGCCGAAAGAACCAGCACGCCCGCCACGCCTGCGATGGCGCCCTTGTAGGCATTTCGCATCGTCATCCCCCTCGTCAGTTTGCAGTCGACTCGGCAGAGCATATGCCCCGACGGGACCAGGGGTCAACGTGCGATGTCGCCGTTGACGATTGAACCGGAAGGGCGTATCGTCCGCGCCATGAAATACTGCGCCCCAGTGCTCGCCGTCCTCGGCCTGATGCTGTGCGTTGCGCCCGGCGCGCGCGCGCAAGCCGAGATCACCCTGCTGTCGCCGAATCCGATTGAGGCGGTCATCAACAAGCTCGCCGCGGATTTCGAGGCGAAAACGGCGACTCACGTGAAGATCACCTACGGGAGCGGCGTCAGCACTCGCAAGACGGTCGCGAGCGGCCAGGCGTTGGATGTCTCGCTCCTGTTCTCGCCGTTTCCGGAAGCGCTCAAGACGGGCAACATCGATCCCAGGAGCGCGACCGTCATCGCCCGGCTGCGTCTGGCCATCGGCGTGAAGAAGGGCGCGCCGAAGCCGGACATTTCAACGCCGGAGGCGGTCAGACGGACGCTCAGGAATGCCAAATCGATCGTGTCGGTGGATCCGGAACAGGGGAGCGTCGGCGGTGCCGTGCTGCTGACCCTCGACAAGCTCGGGATTACGCAGGAACTCAAGCCGAAGATCACGTGGGTGCCGACCGGGGGAGTGGTGCAGGATGCCGTGGCGAAGGGCGAGTACGAGATTGCGTTCGGCCCTTATCTCAGCGACATGCGCAATCCCGGGCTGGATGTCGTCGGCGCGCTGCCGCCCGCGGCATCCACGCCGGTGGACATCACCGGTTTCCTGTCCACGAGCGTGAAAGATCCCAAAGCGGCGCGCGCGCTGCTCGATTACCTCTCATCAGCGGAGGTTGCGCCGGTCTACGAGCGCGCGAAGATCTTTCCGGTTCGCTGAGCGCGCTCGCTATTTGATCTCGATCCCCGACGGCTTGGCGAGCGTGTCCCGATACTGGATCGCCTCCGACGGTACGCAGAGCGACTCCGAAAAATCCTGGGCCTTCATCCAGTAGAAATTCGCCCGCATCCACGTCCACGGCTTCGTGTAGAACTTCGGGTCGTCGATGGTCACCGTCAACTGCAGGTTGTACTCGTCGCCCCGTGTGTAACGCTCCTGGATGTGTGCCGAGGAGCTGCGCGGATGCCCTTCCTCATCGAGCCATGCGCGCTCATCCACGCCCGTCGTATCGATCACGAGCGTGTTGTCGTTCTCCCAGTGGCCAACCGAATAGCCGTAGTATCTGGACTCGGGCGCACCCCTCACATCGACGGCCTTCGGGAGCGCCCGTCCGTCCATCCAGATCTCGCGCCAGACGCGCTGCTGCTCGCCCGCGATGAGGATGCGGTTCGGCGCGGAGCCGAAGAGCGTCCCGCCGCGGCTGGTGATCGCGTGCGCGAGCAGGTTGCGTGGAAAGCCGAGCGGATCGCACGTGATGAACGGATCGTTCGACGTTGCAAGCTGACCGTCCTTGGCCCCGGGACGCGTGGCGGCGCCGTAGGCATTGCGCGTCTTGAAGATTGCCTGGCCCGCGGGCGTCATCGGCGGCACGGGGTCCGGTTTGTTGGTGTTCCTGGGCCCCACCCACGCGCCCGACAAGTCGCGCTTGGGCGCCGGTCCCGGCGGATTTGGCATCCTGGGTACGCCTTCAGAGACGAACCCTTCGCCACTGACGCGCCCACGTTGAGCAACGAGGCCTTCCACGGCCGCCAGGACGGCGACCACAGCCAACAACACCGCGATCGAGAGTCTGGTCATGTGTCTTCTACTTTCCGGCGTCGGGATCGTACCGAGTCTTGCCGCCCGCATCTCCACCCAGCTGGGTGTCGTGCAGCTCGGAACCATCGGCAAGGATGATCTTGTTCAGGCGGCCGGCAGGGTTGCCGTTCTTGGAGACGTACATCCGGACGGTGATGACATCGCCGGCCGCGAGAGACGCCTTGTCCCAGCCAATCAGCCGGAGCGCCTGCGGAGCCGCCGTCTCGACGACCATGTGCACGAGGTTGCCCTTCGCATCCATGGCGTCGAAATTGATCAGCGCGTGCGGATTGGCCCAGGCGAATTGCGTAACTTTCGCCTGCTTGAACTCGGTGATCTTGTCGTCGTAAGCCGCGTTGCCATGATGCGCCAGCGCGGACGCACCCCCAGCGACCAGAAGACCAAGAACGAACACGGACGTCACGAGCGGATGACTTTTCATTTGTCGTACCTCGGTAAGAACCGCGAGTTTACACCCAACAGACGAGGCGGGCGAAGGCCGTCGAGCATTCCGGCCATTTCCTACCTTGATTTCTCATTCGAACAATCAACCGGGCGGCCGGGCTCGAAGCCTGGGACCGAGATGTATCAAGATCATCGTATCCCTTCGTCCAGCAGGTCTGGGCGGTCGTCACGGATGTTGCCGGACACGAGATTCACCGGGGCGGTGCGGGTTTCGCAAACCGCGCCGCGTCGATCGCCGCATTCGGTTGCACGGACGCCACGTTGATGGTGTATTGACCGTCCACCCACGTCACCTGCCAGCTGAACGGAATCTTCACGTCGGCGCCCGGAATTACGCGGTAATCCGAATAGACGATGTGTAAAGGAATGGTCCCGACCGCCGTCGGGGCATAGCGCGTCTGCCGCACCAGCAGGCCTGACGCCTTGTCGAAGTACAGCTTCACTCGCGTGCCATCGGGCATCGATCCCTGCACCATCTGGACGGGCTGGTCTTCGATCGTGGCGGCCGGAAAATCGGCGCGCCAGTTCGTGAGCAGTTGCTTGATCTGGCCCGGGAAGAACAACTGCGCGTCGAGACGCGCACCGCCGAGGTCCGCGCCGACGAGCGGCATCAGCGGAACCGGCGCCAGCGTGGCCGGCGCGGCGTGCCATGCTTCGCGGCCGTCATACGTTGACGTGGCGTCCCCGCCTGCCATGTGCACGACGGTCGCACGCAGGTTCGGCGCCTTCGCGTAGACGTCCACCGGGACTTTTGCGAAATCGGAATCGAAGCCTTCGTAGGTCCCTTTTGCGGTGAAGCTTGTGAGCTTGGCAAGCGCCTGCGCACCGCCGAGCACCTGGATGTACTTGTCGAAGGTCTGATCCGGCGTCGCGGTCTGGCGCACCCCGGGGACCACTTCGATTTCGTCGGGATCGTCGGGCGGCGGCTCGCCGTACTGTATGGCGAGACTTGGAATGGCCTTCGGGCGCTGGCTGCCACGATGGCAGGTATAGCACGTGACGAACGGCCGTCCTCCGAAGTTGGCCTCGTTGATCGACTTCACCATCGCCATCATCTGGCGCGCCTTGTTCTTCAACGGCGTGTCGATCGCGTAGTTCGCCCAGTCGCTCGCGCTCGCGCCGCCATGACAATCGGTGCAGTTCAACGCGAGCGACGCCGAAAAGAAGCCCATCGTCCCCATGAATTCCTTGACGGGGATGCCGCGCAGGACGCGAACGTCCTTGAACGCTTCTTCCGATAGCTGCGGTTTCTGATCGCCTGGCTGGCCGGATGGGCGGGCCTGCGCGTAGACTCCGGCGGCGAGCAGCACACAGGCCGTCGCGAGCCCGACTCCATACACGACCGTCCCGCGACTGAGGTTCATCTCATGTCCTTCCTGTGTGACTTTGGTGCTTGCGCGCGCGCCGGAACTATACATCTGGCGCCGTTTCATGTTCAAATCACGCCGCTCGAAGGAGGGGATCTCGACACGCGTCACTCGCGCGGCCGTCCCAGCGTCAGCGGGTCGACTCAGGCGATGCTGCGAGTCCTGGCGGCGTGCCA
>Ga0070699_100000266_pt1 | contig 50265 bp, 47 predicted proteins | sample KBSK1503metaG_FD_65473 | JGI IMG/M metagenome (GOLD analysis project Ga0070699, IMG submission 65473) | Corn, switchgrass and miscanthus rhizosphere microbial communities from Kellogg Biological Station, Michigan, USA - KBS K1-50-3 metaG | ecosystem: Host-associated > Plants > Roots >... | reverse complement strand
CGCTGCTGCTCCAGAGGGTGGCCACGTGGGTGCCGGTGTTGCCGCTGTCCTTGTAGAAGCGAGCCCCGGTCACCCCGCCTACTACGTCCGAGCGGAACTTCACCCCCAGCTCCACCGCGCTGCTGTCGGTGCTTATCGTGGACGGAGTGGCCGAGGTCCCGAAGAGGCTGCAGGGGCACGTCTGGGAGCCAACGCTGACGGTTACCCCCGGGGATGGGGTCTCGATGTTGCCACTGTCGTCGGTCGCGCGAGACTTGATCGTCACCTGGCCGGCCAGGGACGCCCGCCAGGTGTAGGACCAGGTGCCGCGTCCGGTGGCAGGGTGCCAGGTGGCACCGCCGTCCACCGATACCTCGACGCCGCCGACGACACCGCCGCCCGAATCGACCGCGGTACCCGTGATCGTGACCGTCGTCCCGACCGGGACCTGCGACCCGGCGCCGGGAGCGGTGATGGCGGAGCTGGGGGCTGCAGTGTCAGCGGACGCGGTCGCCGGCACCAGCCCCGGCTGGAGAGTGGCGGGTTGCGTCCGCATATCGGCGAGCAGGTTGACCGTAGCCTGCTGGATATTGACGTCGGGCGCCGACGGCTGGACATCACTGTTCCCGTCCAGCCCGTAGGACCAGCCGACGGTACCGGCTCCGAATACAAGCGCTCCGCTTGTTGTGCGATACATGGTAAGGCTGTGTGTGGCCGTCCCGGCCGCGTATGTCGAGCCGTAATCCTGCAGCAGGGCCGGCACACTGGCCGTGGTTGTCGAGAGACGGATGAGGCCCCCCGGTCGGGAGCCGTTGTCGAGGTCCTCGTCCCACTCGTAGCCGATCAGACAGCTGCAGCCGGCACTGTAGGTGACTGTCTGACCGGCGCCAAGGCTGGCGGCCGACGTGTTGCGCCAGAAGCGCATTCTGCCGTCGGACTGCGTGACCGAAAGGGCATGGAAGTCGGTGCCGTTGACCATGAAGAGTGTGCCCGTGAGGGCGTTCTCCGGCCGGCCGCCGTCGGCCGGAGGGCTGAAGCGCGGATCGCGCCAGCTGCCGGTCCACGTCGGCGGGTCTGCGGGGTCGATTGTCGCGTTCGCGTGGGTCTCCTTGTATGACACCAGGGTCCGATAGGTGGAGCCGGAGCCGTCGATAGAGGGCTCCCATCGCGTCTTCCAGAACACCTCATTGCCGCTGAAGAAGGCCAGGCTGACGCCGGCCGCCCTGGCGGCTTCGACATTGGCCCGCTGGCCCGCCGACCAGTACTCGTCATGCCCGATGGAGAGGAAGACCCTGTGATTCTTGATCAGGGCGCCGAAGCGCTCGGTGTCGACCCCGGTGAAGTAGCTCACGTCGTACCCGTTGGCCTCCAGCCAGCGGACCATCGGATACTCGGCATTGAAGACCCAGCTCTCCGGTTTGCTCGACGCGGTGTCGAAAGGCCGGTTGTAGCTGACCTTGTATGCGCGCCCGTCAGGCGCGGGACCGCTGCCGCCGTAGAGGTTGTCCCCTCCGTACGTGTTGTACGCCTGCCAGGTTGTGTCGGCGGTCTGGAAGAGAAGCGCCGAGCTGCCTCCGTCGTCCCGCACCACAAAAAAGATGTGGCTCGAGCCTGACGTGTCCAGACGATCGAGCTTGGCGAAGTAGATACCTGAAACGGCGGTTGAGGGGATCGTCCAGGACGCCGACACAGCCCAGTTGCCACAGTCGGTCAGGCCAGTGTTGGAGTCGGTGAGGCAGGCGGGCTGCGACTGGGGCAACGGCGCCGACGGACTGACGGTAGCAACCAGCCGAGCCCCGGCGCCGCCGTAGTAGCCCATGCGGTACATGTGCAGGACGTAATTGGTGGAGTCGGTCTCGATCTTGAACGAGACGGTCGACCCCTTGTTGACGCTGATGTCCGTCGCAAAGCCCTGAATCGATGGGTCGCCAGCGCCGCTGATCTGCCACTCGCTCGGCGGACTCCCGGTCTGTGTGTTCTCACACGCAACTGGATTGACGATCGGCGGGCCACACGGACCGGCCGCGCTGGCCGGGGAACTTGCACCAAGCGCGAATGTGCAAGCGAGGAGCGAGCCAAGTGTGATGCAGCGCAGGACGCGTCTCTTCGCGAGCCTAACGCCAACTTCGCGGGGCGCGGCCATGGCCAAACCGTATGACCGACAGGCCTCGAGGAGAATGGGCTCGCCTACCGGCGCGATGTGGACCGGCCCAGGGCTGCGTACTGGCGCCTAAGGCTGCCCTAGGCAAAAGTCCTGATCGCTGCTTCATGTAAAGCCCTAGGCCAGGCTTGCTCGACCCAGCAACAGCCGCCGTCGGTGCCGGTGCCTGTTTACCTGCGGGCTGGTGGGACGAAGGGCTTGGCCGAGACGCCGTACGCCGGACTTGCCGCCACCGATACCGGGGCATCAGCCGTGACCGCTGCCGGCGCGGACTCCGTTCCCGCGACCGCGGCGCCGGCTGACCGCCTGGCCATCGTTGACGGCCTTCCCGCCAGCCTTCCCGCCAGGCCGGTCAGCACACGCAGCTCCTCGGGCGGGAATACGCGCAATGCCAGGGCGGCGACCGTGAACACCACAGCACCGGTAAGGATCGGCACGGCCACGAACCGGTCTCGCAAGGGCCACACGGCAGCCGCCATCATGACGGAGGCTGCAGCTGAGGCAAGAATCGCGCGCACCCCTGCCTTGATGGCCGGCCGGACGTTGCGCGGCAGGAGAACCACGGCCACGACGCCGATGGCCACGTCGGTAACCAGCAGCGCCAGCGCAGCTCCAAGCGCAGCATTGCCGTAATGACCGTGGAAGTATGGGATCGTCACCAGGTTCAGGAGCAGGTTCACAATGCACATCGCCCCCATCACCCAGGTCCACTGGACCTGTTTGTCCGCCGCGATGAGGAATCCGTTGACAAGCGTTGCCAGGTAGACGGGTACGAGGCTGAATGCCAGCACGGCGAGGGCTGGGCCGGCCGGAGCGAACCAGCCACCATAAATCGCCGTCACCAGGTTGTTGGCCACGATCGCGAGGCCAACCGACATGGGCAGGCTGAGTGTCATGACGAGCCTGAAGCTCCGGCCCGCCACCTCGCCGCCTTCGTGGTGGTCTGTATGCATGGTGCGAGCCAGTGTGGGAAAGACCGCTGTCGTCACCGCTGAAGGCAGGAAGCCAAGAGTGGCGATCATCTGCGTGGCCACGCCATACCAGCCGTTCTCTTGCGTTGAGCCGATCAGCGAGATCATCACTCCGTCGAGCCAGACGTACAGAGTGAAGAACCCAAAGGTCGCCCAGTAGGGCAAGCCCTCCCTGAAGAGCTGTCCGATCAGGTCGAGATCCATGACGGGGCGTATCTTGATGGTCCTCGACAGCACGATCCACTGCACCGCCAGACCCACGAGCTGGGCGGCGAGTGCCACGACGCAAATGCTCACAACGCCGAGGGCCAGGTGCTTGAGGAGGAAGATGGCGCCACCCGTGAGAATCAGGGCGCTCAACACGCTGGTGATCGCGCCCACGTGCATCTTCTCGAATGCCTGGAGGCCGACCAGGATCGGCATCCCGATGTAGCTTGCGGCCGCCCCCAGGCTGACCAGTGCCACGATCACGCGGGTGTGCTCGCTGTACCCCGCGCGCCAGCTGAAGCCGATCATCCCCAGCATGAGCACCGGGGTAAGGCAGATCCGCAACGTCAGTGCGGCGCCGATCGTGCGGCGGGACTCCTTCGGGTATCGCGAGACACCCTTGAAAAGGACCGTGTTCACCCCGAAGTCGAGCAGAGCCTTGGCAAGGCTGCCGACGGCTCCCGCGATCACCCACTCGCCCCACTCTCCGGGGCCGACGTTGCGCGGCACGATCACGGTGAAGATCAGGGTGAGCGCCCATGTGATCGGCTGGCTGGCCAGCAGGGCAGCCGCGTTCCGGATGATGCGGTGGCCCTGCGTCATCGAGTCGATCCCCAATGTATCCGGCGTTCGCGGGGCCGCCCATGGGAGGGCCGGAACCGCTCCGGGACAGCAGCCCAGTCCACCTCCCGCGACCGTTCACCCAGGCGGATCAGCTCCCTGGCCGCGCCAGGGCCGCCCAGCTCGTCGCTGACCCCGCGCCAGTAGGACACGTTGAAGAGCGCGCTGCAGATTGCATGCGACAGGTTGCGGCGGCCGAGGCGCAGCGACAGCCAGGCTGCCGCTGCGAAAGGGGCGGCGAGGGCGCGTTCAGCCCGCTTCACTCGCAGCAGCAACCGCACCAGCAGGCGGTTCAGGCGGTTCCGCTCCCAGAACTCCGATGCAACCGCGGCCAGCATGTCTGGTCTGCCCCGCCGCAGCCCGAGGATCACGTCGTTGCGACCGTACTGAGAAGCGGCTCCTGACCACGACCTGAAGGAGCGGTCAGGAAGATGCACGGCTTCCGCTTGTGGGCAGAAGACGAACCGCAGGCCGCGCGTTTGCAGCCTAAAGGCCAGCTCGACGTCCTCGGCTCGCCGGAAGGTGGTGTCGAAGCCGCCCACAGCGGTCACGTGCTCGAGAGCGACCGAGGCGTTTCCTGTATAGAACTGCCGCGGACTTGGTCGATACTCGCCGGTGGTCATTGCTTGGTACTGGCGGACCACGGTGTCCAGCTCCCATCGCACCCAGGGGGAGCGGCGAGCGTCCGGGGGCCTGAGCGTGCCCATGACGACGCGCTCCTCGTCTGGCGCCTCCAGGTGCGCACGAGCGTGCGCCGACAGGAGCCCGGTCGAGGGCAGTACGTCGTCATCAAGAAACAGGACCAGCCGTCCGCGGGCGTGTACGAGAGCCAGGTTTCGGGCAGCCGCAGGACCCTGGTTGACCTGCTCCAGAACACGTGCGTGAAACGGCAGGCGCAGGTCGCGCGCCATGTCGGCGGAGCCATCGGTGCAGCCATCGCACACCAGCACCAGCTCGACCAGGTGGCTCGGGTACTCCACCTCCGCCAGCGCGTGCAGTGTCCGCCGCAGCGATTCTCGCCGCTGATAGGTGGGCATCACGACACTGACCGACGGCAGGCTGGTCATGCGGCGGCCAGCAGCCTGCGCGCTCGCCATTTCAAGCGGCGCCAGCCAGCAACGACGTCAACCGCGGGGCCGCCCACGCGGGGTGGGGCCACCCGTGAGACGCAGAGTGGATCGAAGCGAGTCCCCACGCCGCCACAGGCCAGACGGTAGCCCGCGGCGGCAACCGCGGCCTCCACCCTGCCGTCGTGCTTGCTGTGCGGGTATGCGAAGAGGTCGATGGGCTGCTCCAGCACCGTCTCGAGCTGGTACCGAGAGTCCTTCAGCTCCCTGTTGAGGTCAGCATCGTCCAGATCCACCAGCGACTCGGGGTGGCTGCTGGTGTGGCACCCGAACTCCACTCCCTGTAAAGCCATGGCGCGAATCTGCTCCCAACCCAGCATCGGCGCGGGCTCATAGCCAGACCCGATGTCGAACGATGAGTCTTCTCCGATCCTCCCTGCCACCAGGAAGACGGTTGCCCCGAAGCCATGGCGCCGAAGCAGCGGCAATGCACGCTCATACGTGTCCAGGTAGCCGTCGTCGAAAGTGATGGCCACCGCACGGCGGTGCAGCCGTGGCCCGCCATTCATCGCATCCGCAACGGCGCTGAGTGGGACGCTGCGGTAGCCCCACGCGCGCAGCCAGTGGAGGTGGCTCTCGAATGCGCCGGGGCTGACGAAGTTGCGCCAGAGGTCCTCGCGGGGAGGAGGCGCCACCCGATGGTACAGGAGCACCGGCAGCCAGCCATGCCAGCTACCGGACATACAGCATCCGGGCTGGATCCACGCCGTGGCGGAGGGAGCGCAGCACGCCTGCACACGGATACACGAGCTGGCAGTAGCCGAGATACATCGGTCGAGTGCTCCGCCACTTGAGCAGCCCGGCGCCGACGCGCCGTACGCCGAGCTCCCAGGTCCATGTCCAGAACAGGCGAATGCCATAGAGATCGCCAGAGCGGAGGTACTTGGCGAACTGGGCCCCGGCGCCGACTCCGTAGGCACGTTCCATCCGGCACTGTGCCGGCCAGTCCTTCCAGTGCTTGTGATAGGCGAGGGCTGCGGCCGTGTAAGCCACCTTCTTGCCCCTGGCCAGCAAACGGTACGCGATGTCAGGATCCTCACAGGCGCCGAAAAGCCCACCCGCGCCGAGCAACGGGTCGAAGCCGCCAGCCTCCAGCAGGTCCCGGCGGCGGAACGCCATGTTGCCCCCGTGCCCGATGTACCAGGGCGGCGTTCGCCGGGCGTACTCTGCTCGCTCCGCTGCTTCCTTGAGGCCGACCTCGGTCCCGTCGCGGCCGTGCCAATCGTGTGGTATGAGGCGGCCGTATACCGCAGTGATCTCTTGTGCCTCGAACTCACGGACGATCTCGGTCAGCCAGTTTGCCTCGACCAGGCAGTCGTCGTCCGTGTAGGCCACGACCTCGGCATCCGACAGCTGAGCGCCGAGATTACGCGCCGCTGAGGACCCCACCGTGTCGCTGGCGACCACCCGAACCCTCGCGTCATTGGGGGCGACAGTCAGGACTGCGCAGCGGGTGTGGTCATCGGTGCTCTGATCGATGATCAAGACCTCAAAGTCCGGGTAGTCGAGCGCGAGCAGCGACCTGAGGGTGTCGGTGATGAGGGCACCGCGGTTACGCGTGGGCACAACCACGGTAGCCCGGGTGGGAGCTCGAGTCACGACCGCGCACCTGCGGCCGTTTGGGCCGTCAAACCATCCGGCAGCGCCTTGAGCACAGCGTCCTTCACGTCCTCAACCTCTATGCCGCGGAGGCCGGCCATCGGGCATCCGTAGTGCAGGCAGCCGCCGTAGGACGCCTTCTCGAAGGAAAGCTTGCAGGCCAGGATGGCCGCACGCAGCTCGGGCGTGGTTCGGTTCACGACGATCGGCACCACCGGTCGCAGGCCGTATGCTTTGGTGCGGGACTGGCCCGCCAGGACTACTGCGGGAACCCCCGCGGCCTGGGCCAGTTCGAAGGCCAGGCTGTCGACGCAGACGCATATGGCGGCCCGGCGCACAAGTGCCGCAAGGTCGGCCACGCTGGTCGCACCGGCAAGCGACAGAGATGACGCGCGCATGAGGCTTCTGATGCGCTCGATCGGTTCGGCTTCCGCTGCTACGCCCGTGAATACCACGTCCATCCCCAGCTCCAACGCCAGCCAGTCGGCGACGGTCGCCCAGCGCTCAATGAGCCACTGCTGGCACGCCCAGTCGGAACCTGGGTGCAGAATCGCCAGCCGGGATGAGGCGGCCAGGCCATGACGGCCCAGCAGCGTCCACCCTGCGCCGGTCTCACCCCGGTCGGGGCGAGGGAGTGGCGCGGCTGGTGCCGCATCGATGCCGGCGGCAGCCATCAGACGCACTGCTTGTGACAGTGCGTCGCCCTCCGGCCGGTACCGACCGAGGCACGAATCGAGCAGCTGGGGCCAGGCGTTGGCGTAGCCAAGATTGGGGCCGCGCGACGCCAGCCTGGTCAGCAGGTTGAGCCAGGTCGTGCCCCAGTAGAAGGTGATCGCGAGGTCGTATGAGCGGCCCAACAGGACCGCCAGGCGGGCCGCCTCCCGGATCTTGCGCAGCACCAGGAGCAGCCGGCGCCGCGCCCTCTGCTCGTAGAGCCGGCTGACGATCACGCGCCGGAAGCGCCGATCTCGTGCGAACACCGGTGCCGCTTGCTCGCTGACCAGAAGGTCGGCTTCTGCCTCGGGATGCGCCGCCAGCGCCGCCTCGAGGCAGAAGTCCACGACCAGGGCGTCGCCGGGCCCGCAATCATCCAGCACGACCAGCATCCGCCTCACCGGCCTGCTCACTGCCGGCCCGCCTCCCGGTATATTCGCCGGCCGATGGCCACCCGGCGCCACCGGCCCGCGTCCTGTGCTGCCAGAGCCGACCACAGGAGCTGCTCCCCGGCCGGCACCGCCGGCGCCGAGCAAAGCGGGCAGCCGCCGGGCCGGTGGCCGATCAAGTCCGCCACCGCGTCGGCCAGGCCCACCTGGAACTTATGCCGAGCCACCCGGACACCCGCCGCGCGCAGTGTTGGCCGTCCGTTTGACGGCGCCCATGCCCGCTGGGCCAGGGCGAGCATCGGCAGGTCCGGCTCGGTGTCACCCACCGCCAGAGCCAGCGGCCGCTCCTGGTCGGCGGTCTCCGGCGCGAGCAGCTCGAGGAGGGCTCGCAGACCGGTCCCCTTGTCGATGCCGGCCGGCACGAAGTCCGTCTGCGCCCAGCCGGGTATCGCGTAGAGCTGCCCGTGCGCCCTTGCAACGAGCACATCGACCACATCCCGAGCCAGACCTCGGCGGCGCCCGGCGTCGTCTAGCCGGTAGACCCGCAGCGACCGTTCGCTGGAGGCGTCGATCTGAACGCCCGACCACCGCCCGACCTCCTCGCGGGCCCAGTGGAGCACCTGGCGGTCGGCGGGACCCAGCAGCTCCCTGCGGGCCCCGTCGGCTGCCCGATAGGCCACCGCACCATACTCGGCAACGATCCCCGGCAGCCGCAGCTCGCGGCACCGGGTCACCAGCTCGGGCAGACTCCTCCCGCTGACCAGCACGGGCCGATGGAGGTGGCGTAGGAGAGCCCGCAGCGCCAGCCATCCCGCAGGCGTGATCGAGCTGAACCCCAGCGACGCGGTCTCGAGCACGCCGTCGACGTCGATCGCGCACAGCGGGCCCGTCAGGATCGGGGCAACGTCACCCAGCAAGCGGTCCGCCAGGTGGCCGATCAGGGTCCGCTCTGCGGCTGCGGTGGCGCGGTCGCGGGCCGCCAGCACGCGTTCCAGGTCATGATGGCCGCTGGTCACCAGCTCCGTCATCGCATCCGCGAATCCGGCCAGGTGTTGCACGCGGTAAAGCAGCCAGCGTGTATCGTCGATTGCTCGCCCGGTGCGCCGTTCGAAGCGCTGTCGAAGCAGAGCCACGGTATGGCCGGCGCCTTCCATCTCGGCGTCGGCCGCGGCCACGGCCAGGTCCCACGCCGCGTCGTAGACGTGGAGGTCCTCATTGGAGAATGCCCGCTCCTCGTAGTTCACCTTCAGCCAGTCACGGCGGACAGGCTGCTGGAACCACTCGGCCAGCGCCAGGCTGCCGTCGACAACCGAGGGCCGCGACGTCGTCAGCAACCGCCGCGCCAGCCTATGCAGCGCGGGACGTACAAACGGCCTGAGACCGCCGAATCCCAGACCGAGGCGGTCCGCAACCCGCTGCCACAGAGGGTGTCGGCCGGCCAGCAGCAGACTGCGGTCGGCGACGGCAGGCAGCCGCTCGGCGCGGTCCGCCACATAGTCGGCGATGCGTTCGACCGCCGCCGCGGACGGCGGAATGCCCAAGCGCGTCTCCGCCGGAAGCCACTCGCGAAACAGCACCCCGTTCTCGAGGGCCAGAGTCTCTGGAAGGTACTCCCCGACCGCGCTGGAGACCGCGAGCGCGTGGCGTCCAAGGTAGCCGAGCCCGAGTGCCTTTGCGTAGACGAGGCGTTCGCGGCCGGAGGCCCATCGCACACGGTAGACCGCCCGCGCGTGGCGCCGGGGGCTCTGATCCGTCTTGAGATCGGATGGCGTGTCGATCGGTACGACCTCGACCAAGCGGGCGCCCAGCGCGGAACTCACGGCAGCCGGTTGGAGGAGCTGCCGGATCAGCCATCGCTCCGGCGGTAGAGCGACCACCTGGAACTCGTGCAATCGCTCCGGCAATCCTCCAACCAGGGCGACGAGTAGAACCAGCCGCCGGCGGTCGACTCCGCCCGTTTCCACCAGCTGCGCTGCACCGGCCAGCGCAGCGCCGGAGGTGGGCGGATCGTCACAGATCACGACGATGCTGCCGTCCTGGGCCGCGCTCCGCAGGATCGCTCGCTCCTCGCGGAGCAGGTCCTGCCCTGGCCGCAGGGTGAGCTGGTGGACCGAATAGCCAAGACGGCGGAGATAGGCGGCGGTCAGCGGCGCCAGGTAGCTGCCCGAGGTGCGCACGCCCACAACCAGCAGCGGCTGCGCTCGGTCAGGCCAGCGTTCTGAGAAGCTGGCAGCGAGCTCGGCCCAGTCCTCGGGCCGCTGATCGAGGCTGCGGAAACAGGTCGGGAGCCGCAGAATCGAGGCGCCGAGCCCAGCGGGCAACGGCTGCAGGCCCGCATGCACTCGCTCCGCCTCTGCGCTCAGCGGCTGCTCGCAAGGCTCACCTGCCACGACCTCCGCCAGCGTTCGTACTAGACGAGCGAGCCGCGGCTGCCACCGTGCGGCTCGGCGCTCGCCAGGCAGCAGACGACGTGTGCGCACGCCCGCTGCCCGAACCAGCTTGACGACGCCGGCTGCGGCGCGCCCAGGCCCACCCAGGCCAACGAGCACGCGCGCGGCGCTGCGCAGCGACAGCAGGTCCCGATGGAGCCAGTCCTCTGCGACCTGGTTCAAGCCAGCGGCCAGAAGGTAGGCATCGAGCCATGAGCCGCGCCGGGCTTCCTGGACGAACAGCGCGGCGAGCAGCCGGCCGTCGTTGAGCAGGTCCGCAAGGACCAGTTCCCGGGTCAGCTCCTGCGGTGAGGCATGAGACTCTGTCGCGATCACGCGGTCTTTTCCTGGCGCCGTTCCCGGGTTCGGTAGGGCCGGCCTTGGTGGCGGCGAACGGCATGCACCGCTGTCCAGAAGGCCGCGTCGCCACGCATGGCATCGCGGACGCCCGACCAGTACAGGAGGTTGGCAGCGCAGCTGAAAGCCGGATACGAAACACGATGAAGGCGGAGGTGGTAGGCGACGCCCCCAATCGCCGCGGCCCAGTCCACGAAGCCACCTTCGCAAGCCGTGCGGCGGCCAAGGCCGAGACGGATCGCTAGGCGATTCAACGGATGCCTGTCGTAGTAGCAGGCGAGCAGCCCGGGCAGCCCGCCGCTGACACCTCGGTCACGGCGGAGCGCTACCTCCCATCGCCCGTGCAGGAAATGACGCTGCCGCCAGGCCGCGTAGTCGAGGCTTCCATGGTGGACGCCGAGCGCGGACGGCCAGTAGAGGAAGCGCGCGCCACGGGCCAGAAGCCGGTCACCGAGCTCTACGTCCCCATCTTGCTGGAGCACGTGGTCATGGCCACCGACCTCCTCCATCAACTCGCGCGGCAGAGAGACGTTCCCACCGTAATGGATGCCTGCCGGGATCTCGACGTGATCCAGACGCCGGTACTTCTTCTCCATGACGCGGTCGTCGTATGCGGACCAGGGCTTTCGGCGGCCAGACGGAGGCTGCACCCGCCCCAACACCACACACGGTCCGTGCGCGCGTTGCGCGTCTAGGTGTTCGGAGACCAGACGTGGGGTCGGCACCACGTCGTCGTCAAGGAAGATGAGGAGCGGGCACTGCGAGGCTCGCCAACCCGCGTCGCGAGCCGCAGGCGTCCCTGCGTGCAAGATCGCGACCACGCGCAAGCCGTAGTCATGCTCGGACGGTCTCAAATACTCTAGCGCTTTGGTGCCGATCCCGTCCCCGACGACGATCACCTCCATAGCACCACGGTCGACACCGGTCTGGGCGTCGAGTGCGGCCAAGACATCGCAGAGCTGTGGCGAACGGCCAACCGTGGGAATGACGACGCTGACTGTGGCGGCGCTCATCCGACTAGCCCCTCCGTCAGATAGCCGGTCCGCTCACCACCCTTCCATTGCAGGCAGTGCAGGGGGGCGCAGGGGTAAACGAGCAGTCGGACATGCAGCTTGCGCGCCTGCTCTCCGTCAAGAGCCCGCAGCACATCAGCCCAGCTCTGAACCAGCTGGAGGCCGGGAATGAAGTCGGGCAACATGCCTGGCTTGACATCCGGGGCGTGCAACCAGATCGGCTTGGCCGGCCCCGGAGCCACAGGGGGTGATGCCACAGCCGCCGGGCCGCCTGCCCCTCTGCGGCGTGTCCTTGTCAGACGTCTGGCCCTCTGGGCCAGCTTGCCAGGCAGGGCAGTCGGGCGAACCGTCGAGAGGCGGCGGTGCTGATGAACCAGCCGTTCGAAGCGAGGGCCATTGAGAAACGGGAACAGTCCGTGGTAACCGAGGCCCTCGGGACAGGCTGAGATCAGTACGCGCGAGGCGCCGGGGGCGACCTGATACAGCGGCGCCATGCCTTTGCTCCGCGTGAACGTCAGGGAAACGTCCATCGGGTAAGCGTTGACGATCACCACGTCCGCGTCGCCGGGCGTGGGTGCCGTGAACGCTTCGCGGGAAAATGTCGCGGCCTCCGAATAGTAGATGCGGTGGTCACCGGAAACGGCGCGGACGATCTGTCTGTTGGCGTCGACGTGCAGGGTCATGATCGTGCGCAGACGGATGGCCTCAGCAACCTCGTCGAGGTCGCGCCGGAACTCGTTGTCCACGTCATATGTGCCGGCCACGCTGGGATGCCCGTAATGAAGCGCGACGATCGACCGCTTGCCGAGCACGCCCAGCGCCAGCTTCGAGCCGCCGCCGAATCCGACCGAATGCTGCGGATAGACTCCGGCCACGCCAAGCACCAGGTCCGCCTCCGCGACTCGTCTGTTGACGAGCACCGGGGTCCCGAACGACGTCCGGCCGATGCGGACCAGGTCTCGCTGGCAGTCGTGCGCCAGCACGCGGCAGCTCGCCATCGCTTCGGCTCCGACCTTTCGGACCAGTTGGTCAGGGCCGGCCGGCCGGTGGCTACCGCCGCCAACCACGATGGTCACGTCCTGGCGAGTAACGCCGGCGTCCTCTAGACGCTGCAGCAACAAGGGGATGATGACGTTCGCGGGTGTCGGACGAGTCAGATCGTCACAGACGATGACCGGGCGCTTCCGGCCCAGGGCCAGCTCTCGGAGCGGCGGCTGGCCCACGGGGCGATCCATGGCCGCAGCGATCTCTTCGAGCCGGAGCGGCCGCGGGGTATCCGGCCAGAGCGTCTCGACCTCCCAGCTCTCTGGCAACTCGAGCCGCAGCTCCCGATCACCGTACCAGGCCGCCGTCCGCAGCGTCAGCTCCTGGCTCACGCTCGAACAGCTCGAACCATATACTGGGCTCCCGTCGACCAGAGGCCCGGCGTACCAGCCTCAGCCAACCGCTGTAATCCCCGGTGCGCCACGAGGCCGGCGCGGCTTGGCAGCGCCTCACGTCCCAAGAGCGTGAATGGTCCAAAGCCGAATGTCAGGCTGCGCTCGACCGGCGCGCCCACCTCCGCCAGCAGGGCATCGAACTCGGAAGGCACGTGTCTGTGTGTTCCGGTGATTGGTTGGTCGAGTGCTCGGTCGCGGCGGCGCAGCCGCTTGAACAACCACCGGACTCCCGCCAGCGGCGGTGTATAGCGAGGGTCGAGGAGCACGGCCAACCGACGCCGGTTGTCGCAGTTGACGACGAGCCGCCCGCCCGGAATCAGCATCCCTACCATCTCGGTCAGCGTGTTGGCCGGAGACGGGACCCAGGGCACGAGGCCCAGCGCCACCACGAGGTCGAACGACTCTCTGGACAGGGGAAGTCGCTCCGAGTCAGCGCGCACCAACGCGATACGATCGACCACCTTGGCCGCCGCGATGTTGGCCCGAGCCCGCGCCAGCATCCTTGCGGCTGAGTCAACCGCGGTCACACGGAAACCCCGTTGGGCCAGGTCGATGGCGAACAGGCCGGTGCCGCAGCCCACCTCGAGGACGCGGGCTCCATCCGGGAGTTTGAGCTCGTCCACCCAGGCAAGCGCCATCGAGCGGCGGTGCTGGTGAATCACGCTGAACAGGTCGTCCCGTTCGTAGTAGGTGTCCCAGTTGGCGGCATCACCGTCGAAGAAGTCCGTTACGGACAGGGCCCGGCCAGCGCTGGTCATCGTCACAGGGTTTTGACCACAGTCGCCGGGACGCCCGCGGCCAGTACGCCAGGCGGGATGTCCCTCGTCACCACGCTCCCCGCCCCGATCACCGAGCCAGCCCCGATCGTCACGCCCTTCAGGACGGTGACCCGGGCTCCCATCCACACGCGATCCCCGATGACGATCGGACGCGGCCGGCCATGGGCGCCGGACCCGGCTGGGTCGTGGTAATCGCAGTCCAGGATGATCGAGTACTGGCCGATGAGGCAGCCATCTCCGATCCGCACGAGCGTGTGAGACGAGATCGAGGTGCCAAAGTTGATGAAGACGCCATTGCCGACCTCGAGCCGGCCGCCGCCGTGCGCATTGAGGTCGCAGCGCACCGGATCGCCGTACATCAGCAGGCGCTCGCCAACCTCGATCGCGCTGTAGTTCACCACGCGGCAGCGGCCGAAGAGTCGAGCGCGGGGTCCCAGCCGCTGGCATGCACGGAGCTGCCAGCGTGCTCGCAAGACAGCGAGCGCTTGCCCGGCGGCCCAGACGGGGTGCGCCGAAGCCTGACGAATCCGGTCAGCTGACCAGGCGCGATCGCCGGCCATCGGTCTGGCCTCGGTTTCGTCCAGTGTCACGTCCACCCCCGCATGCGAGATCACAACCACGAGGCCTCCTGTCCGCAGGCTAGGCGCCAGCCGGCGTCCGAATGAATGGGCTCATACGCAGCTCGGCGGGTGGTGAGCGGGGCATAGCTACCGACTTGTCCCAGACCACGGGGCTGGGAGAGAGCCCCAGCGGGCGATCATCTGGAGGTGCCCCCAGCGCCCGCGGTCCTGAACGCCAAGCAAACCGGCCAGCCGTCCGTCGGCTCGGGTGAGCCGCGGCGGAGCACATTGTGGGCACGTGCCGCGCCGGCCATGCAGCGCGCGGCGAACGAGCGCGAGGGCGCCCGCTTGGTGCGGCAGCGCCAAGATCCGCGGCTTCAGGTCCGCTTTCGCCTGTCGCAGCTCCGGGACAGCGTTTCCAGGCGAATAGCGGTGGTCTCCCAGACGAAGCAGGTCCAGGCCCACGCAACCGCTGTCAACCACGTGCAGGGGAGTACCCGAGCCATCGGCGGACAGCTGGGACCGAAGCCGCTCACACGCGGCAGCTTCGTCGGCCTCGTCGGCTCGCACCACGGTGCCATCCCGGCTCTCCCGGACCTCGAGACCGCCCAGGCCATGCCGCACCATCAGATCGCGCAGAGGACCTGCCTCCGCTCCCCGGCGTCCGCCGTTGGTCCACCGGAACAGGCGCAAGCTGTGCTGGTGCCGGGGATCGACGAGCAGGTCCGTGTCGGTCTGCACGATCCGCCGGAGCTCGGCAAGCGTCCGCGTGGCCTCGCGGCCCACGAGAGACACCGCCTCCTGCCGGCGCGCATCCCAGAGCACGCTGCCGTGCTCGGCAATGCCTCCGAGCAGCCCGAAGGTGCCACATCGCTCGCGCAGCTCACCGATGCTGTGAGCGGTGGCTAGGACCACCTGCTGGCCGTGGGCGAGCAGCGCGCGCAGGGCGGCCGCACCGGCCGTGGTCGCACAGTCGAATCCCACGTGGTTTGTCTCCAGGACGTCCTCCAGGCGCAGCACCCAGAGCGGGCCTGTGACGTCAGAGCCGAGACCCCTGAGGAAGAGCTCGGCCAGGTAACCGTTGACGGATCGCGTCAGCAGCGTCTCGCGTATCGCCAGATCCCGGGCGAAGGCTGACCTGCTGCGAGCGTCATCGGCAGGCCCGGGGGGAGATGGCGCGTCCACATCGGCAGTGCCGATCTGCAGCTTGTGCAATAGCAGCCGCGCAGCCAGGTCGCTGGCGTCGCTGGTCACTCCAGCGTAGGCGTTCAGGAGCCGGCGCTCCTCGTCGGGCTCCAGCTGGAATCCCAGGGCCGCACCGGCGAGATCGTGCACGGGATCGGTGGTGCCAGCGTGACCCGGGTCGAAGCCATGCTCGTCGAAGTCCACCTTGAGCAGGCCGCTATGACCCAGCCGCAGCCACTCTGCCGGCCCCATGCGGCCATCGACCAGGGTGTGGCTCGAAGGTTTCATCTCGCGGTCGAGCGCGCCGGCCAGGCGGCGCGCGACCAGGACTCCCCTGGCGCCCAGCGGCCGGCTGAGCACGATGGCCGCTCGCCGCGCGGCCGAGCCTTCGGCTTCCGACGAGCACAAGTTCTTCGTGGCGCCAAGGTCGAGCCGGCGCGCGCGTGCGGCCACGTAGGCCGCGATCTCATCCAGCTCGTCGGGCTCGACTGGCTCCGGAGGTCCTTGGCCAGGTTCCCAGCGCATGAAGAGAATGCCCTCGTGAATGCCGAGGACCTCGGGAGTATGGTCAGCCAGGCACGCGGCCACCAGCCACGAGTGGTAGCCGAAGAAGCCCAGGCCGGCGCATCGGCCCAGGACCAGCAACGTCGAGTAATGGCCTTCCCGGCGAAGCTCGACCTCGAATACCTTCATTCCGCCCAGAGGCCTCCGGCGTCTGCTGTCGATGGCGGCCTGGGCAGCTTCGCTGCCAACCCGAGGGGCGGGTTCACCCGCGCGCAGCTGGAAGCTGCGCGTGACCCGCGCCTCGTCGGCGCCGAGCCGCTCGAGGACGTGGGCTCGATTCAGCCACCGCTCCACCTCGGTGTCGGCAAGCTGCTTGCCAACCTGACTGTCATCGGGCGCCAGGGAAACCTGCCACACCCCATGAGCACCAGGCGCACTGGGCGCGTGCTCGAGCTCGAGTCCGACCTGGCAGATCCGCGGCTCGGGGAGACCCTGCTGCCGCAGAGTGGCGACCAGAGGCGGCAACCAGCTGGCGGTCTGGCCGGATATGTCGACGACCATCACCCAGCCGCCGGCGGCGGCCAGGCGACGGACTCGTCGCCGATCGGCAAGCACGAGGGCGGCCGGGTGGCGAAGGGACATGACCCGCACGTCGCGGCCAGAGCTTCGCAGCGCCGATGCGCAGAGAGGGGCGAGATAGAAGCCTGAGGTCCCGACCCCGATGACGAGCGCGGGCCCGTCTCCGGAATCCTCGCCCGCGGCAGCTCGCCTGGCCAGAACCTCGCAGTCCTTCGGGTAGAGGTCCGCACCGCGGAAACACTCGGGGATGTCGAGCCGGGTGCGGAGCAGCGTGAGCGGCCAGCGAGCCCGCCGCAACCTGGAGATCGCTCGTCGTGCGTCGGAGCCCACCGTGAGCTCACCTGCCGCAAGCCGGGAAGCCAGCGACATTGTCAGCCACCGAACCATGCGGGCCCGCCGCCTGAGACGAAGGCTGAGCAGGGCCAATGCGCGATCTCGAGCGCGGTGCACCCTTGCCAGCGCTCGCAGGGCTCGACCGACGCCGGCTGGAGCTGACTCGTACGGAGGCGGATCAAGGTGGTCACTGAGAATCTGATCGAGGGCACAGACGACCAGGTATGCATTCAGCAGCGGCGTGCCCGTCATCGTCTCTTCCCCCGGGCGCTGCTGGATGTCTGTCAACGCCTTGGCGACGCCGAGCAGGGCCGAGAAAGGCTGGCGGAGGTTGAGGCACCACATCCACTCCGACGGATTCGCGGCGATGCCGCCAGGTGAGCCGAAACCCGATTCGTGCCGGCGAGCCACGAGCTCGGGCGGCAAAACACGGGCCTCGGTCGGACGGGGATCCTCCACTTCGATGGATGATCTACCGGATTTCGGCTGTGCTACAAGGCCCCACCCTCATCCGCCCGTCAGCGGGCTCCCGCGGCGGCTGGCCTGACGAGGCTGGTGTTGGCAACGTCTGACATCAGCTGGAATATGCGCCTGTTGTTGGTGAGGGCGTCATGCTCGCGTTGGGCCAGCACGTGGCTCTCTCGCCCCATCGCAGTGCGCAGCTCTGGGCTCGCCACGAGTTGCCGGAGCGCCAGATGGATCTCCGGTGGCGTACCAACCGAGACCAGGAAGCCGTTCTGTCCGTCGCGGACGATCTCAGGCACTGCGCCTGTCCGAGTGGCAACCAATGGCAAGCCCGCTGCGGCGGCTTCAGCCAGGGCCTGAGGCAGGCAATCGCCGCGGCTGGGGAGGGCGAATACGTCCGCCCGGTGATACAGCGCCAGCAACTCTGCGGTGCCCGGCTTCAGGCCACGGTGGACACGGCAGCGAACGCCCGGCGGTGGCTGCACGTCACTCGCGGTTACGACATCCAGTTCGGCGTCCGGAATTCCACGCATCGCGGCGAGGAGATCGGGGCCACCCTTGCGAACGAAGTCTCCGCCCACGAAGAGCACCCGCACGGGCCCATCCGGTCGGGGGCCGTCAGGCGGCCGCAAGCGGCGGAGGTCCACGCCCGGCGCGATCACGTGCACGCTTGTGCTCGGGATGCCGTAATCGGCTATGAGCGAGTCGGCAGCCAGACGCGACCAGCTCACCACTGCCGACGCAGCCAGCAGGGCGCGCCGGTTGACGACCAGCTTGAACGTTTCTGTCAGGGTTCCGCCTCGTCGGTGACCATAGGCTGAGCCCACCTGGTCAAAGTTCAGCGGAGTTGCATCGAGAGACACCACAGTGGGCACTGCGCGCATGATCCCCACCGACAGGAGGGAGGCCACTTGCGTATGCACGAACGCGGCATCAAGGGGTCCGTGGCCGAGGCAGCGGCCAAGCGCCGCACGGGTCATCAGGCTCGCGCGCAGCGACCAGTTGCGGACTCCTGGCAGGCGCTCGATTGAGTGGCGCGGCTCGAAGGGCAGCCTCGTCACGGTGGCCTCGATCCAGTCTGTTCTGGCGAGTGCCGACTCGAGGTTTTGAGTGTGTGCAACCTGCCCGAAGGTCTGTTCCACGATGAACGCAAATCGGGCTTTCCTGCCTTGCCCCCCCGGTCCCGCTTCTGCGGCAGACGCCACCATGCTCATTCCCGACGCCCTCAGGTCGCGTCGGCGGCCAATGGGTGCCGGGCGTTCGCCGGGAGGAGGTTCACCTGCTGTCCGTTGTAGACAGCCACGGCCTCCAGGTCGTCTAGGTGGGCCAGCACCCAGGCGAGATCGTGCTCCTGGCCGGACGCGCGCAGGAAATCGGCGCTTGGGCCCTCGCGCAGTACGGCCGGGTTGACGTCGCGCCAGTAGGCAATCTCGTCGGATGTCCGCTCATCTTCAGGGCGAAAGCCGGCAGCGAGGAGTTGATCGCCGATCCAAGCGCAGACAAGCTGGTCCTCGTCTCGCGGCTTGCCCCTGGTACCCGCACCGATCAACGCTACGCGGCGATGGTGCTCGAGGACCCGGGCCGTAGCTGAGAAGTTGCGGAGACACGCTACGAAGATGGCGGACGCGCCCCGGCAGTTGGTCAGGAGCAGAGTCCCGGCTGAGGTCAGGAGCACGACGGGGCTCCGACCGGGCACCGCCTCGAGAGCCACCGGCGAGTTGTCGAAGTCGAACAGGTCGGGCTTGATCCCGGCTTGCTCACCGGCCAGCAGCGGCTCCCGCAGGCGGCCCGCTGTGTTCAGCGCCTCAGCCAACGTACCGACCGGATAGACCGGGTGCCCGCCGGCCAGCGCTGTCACGATCACGGTGCTGGCCCGGAACACATCCACGACCACGAGGGCGTGGGTCGAGCGATATTGAGCCGCCCGCTCGGGCAGCGAGTCGATGACAAACGAGCGGATCATGCAGGTACCCCCTGCGCAGGCCGCGCGAACATGCGCCCGTATGCGTCCGAGTGCAGGCCGCGCCGGTAGATCTCGACCCGCAGCACTTCCTCGAGGCGAACATTGCTTAGGTTGACCGAAGGCCCGAAATGGCCCAGGAAGTCGAACTGGCTCTTCTTGTTCGGCGCCTCGAAGATGGTGCGCTCCATGCCGAAGGCCTCTGCAAACGCCTCCGCCGCAGTGAAGTTGAGCTTGCCGGCATCATCGAAGAGACCCACCTGTTGCGCGCTCTCCCGTGCCTCGACAACGATCTGCTTGGCACCGGCGTCGAGCCACCGCTCGCCCGTGTTGACCAGCTCCTTGACGACATCCGTTGTGAAGGCTCCGCTGTGCTTGTCGCCAAGCTCCATCTGCACGGACAACCCGTACCGCTCGGCCATTCCAACGATCTGGGCCGGAGCGTGCTTGAGTCTCGTGAAGCCCTCGCCGGCTTCGATGCGGTCGATGCCGTGGGACGCGACCAGCTCGAAGAACGGCTCCAGTCTGCCCCGGTCCTGCGCGATCTCGAATGGCCCGCCGCCCGTCACCAGAGGGACACCGAGGCGGAGGGCGGCTGCGATCTTGGCCCGTGTCGCGGCTTCATCGGCGATCAGCCAGCAGGCCATGGAGATCTTGAGCCGGCTGATCAGATGGTGGCTTTGCTCGAGGTGGCTGACCACGGTCTGGACGTCGTAGCCGGGATCGAAGGGGCTCGTGTGCGGAGCTAGGTCTGGCACCCCGAGGGCACGCACAAACGCATGCGTGCTCAGGGGCTCGCCCGTTGTGATGCCGATCATGACTGTCGATCTCCTTCCGTCGTCGTTGCTCGGCCACGCACCAAGCCGCCCGGTCTCTTTAGGGCAGACTAGGTTCGGCAATGCCGACAACGGAATGGGCCTTGTCCGCGCCTCGCCGGGCCCTGCACCGGGAGGTGGCTGCCGACTTGTCCCAGGCAGTGGGCTCCTGGATCAGGAGGTTCGCCAGGCCAGGCGCGATGTTGCCGTGGCGGTAAGGGCGAGCACAACCAGCATTACCAGTCCTGCGCTGAGGTGGTCCGGCAGGCCATTCAGCCAGGTGGGACCCAGCAGGGTGATCGGCACCGCCCGGAACACTGCGAAGCTGACAAAGTCCCACGCCCAGTGGGCGCCGATGGGGATCCAGGCGGACTCGCCTCCGAGCCGGCGCAGCTGGCAGGCTGCCGCGCCGAAGCAGAAGAGGCTGGCGACGTAGATGGGCGAGCTCCAGCTGACGCCCGCGTGCACTCCTGCGTAGGTCACTGACGAGAGGACGATCCCCCAGCGCATGCCTGTCAGCCGCACGGCGATGGTCAGGAGAGCGACCCGGAAGACCAGCTCCTCCGCGGCCGCGATCCCACCGAGCTCGAAAAGGCCGGCGCCCAGGCTGCGCATGAGCCCGCTCCTCATGGCCGGGCTGGACAGCTGGGCGAGGCCGGAGCCCCACTCCACGACCAGTGTCACGAGGACGAGGGCGGCACCGAGACCAAAGCCGACTGTGATCTGCCTGAGGGCGTCCGGAGCGGGCCGGCCCGCTATCAGGAGGTCACGGGGTTGGACGGCGACCAGTAGTGCCACTTGAGCGAGCGCAGCCGCAAAGGCCAGGTAGAGACCGGCCGCTAGTGCGGCCGCCAGGCCAGTGCTGACGCCGCCGGCCTGGATGGCGGATGCCAGCGCCTCGAAGCCTCTGCGCCCGGCAAGGAACCCCGCGAGGAGGACGCCGGCTCCTAACAGCCCGCGGGTCACTCAGTCAGAACGACTCGAACGCGGCCACCCCAGCTCACAACCCCTCGACGAAAGGAGTCCGCTCTCTGGGCTCTTCTTCGCGGCCTCTCGGCCTTCGCATTCACCTTCAGCCTTCACCTCTTGCGATGCGCTCCCTGCCGTCTTCAGTGGGTCTTGAACCCGGTCGGCCTCACGGTGAAGATCACACGCACATCGCGGTCAAGTACAGCGCCGGCCGTGCCTCGGTAGCGCTGGGACAGCACCTGGAAGAAGTGGCCGGTGGGGTCGTCCTCGATGCTGTCGACGACGCCTCTGACCTGCAGATAGCGGTACTGATCATCGGGGTCGGCGATGGACAGCGCCACGCGCGGGTCGCGCTGGATGTACCGATAGTTGTGGCGCTCCTTGGTGTGGGTCAGCTTGAGAATGCCCTTCTCGCCGTCCCATAGGAACCACATGGGATTGACTTGCGGCGAGCCGTCGGGCCGGACCGTTGCGAGGTGCGCGAACAGCGGACGTTCCAGCAGATCGACATGCGTCTGAGGTGGCTGCATGCGCATAAGGGAAGCATCTTCGAAGATCCGGATGGGAGGATCTCCACCGCCTGGCCTCAGTCAAGCCCGATGGCCGCAGAAAAATGGCGTTGGGAATTGCCGGCCCTCGCCCATAACATGTGCTCGAGGTGGGTTGCAGGCTGTTTCCGCATGGCTTGATTCACAGGAGTCTCGAAGTCCGATGACGAAGCGTCACGTTCTCGAGGTGCCGGGCGTCACCCATGACGCGCCGATCCCGATGGGCGTGAGGATGGGCAATCTGGTGGTCTCGTCCGGGATTGCGGGCAAGGATCCGGAGACCGGAGAGCTGCCGGCTGACCCGGAGCGTCAGGTCGAATTGATGTTCCAGCACGTGCAGACGTTGATGGCCGCGGCTGGGGGCAGTCCGGCCGACATCGCGCGCATGACCGTATGGGTCAAGGACATGGCCTACCGAGACCACGTCAACCGGGAGTGGCTGCGAATGTTTCCTGACGAGGATGACCGGCCGTCGCGCCATACGTTGCAATGGGACCTGAGAGGGGGGATGCTGGTCCAGTGCGAGATCCTGGCGCTGCTGGACCAGTGAGCGGTGTCAGGGGTCCGGAGGGTGTTGGGATGGTCATCGATGTACACGAAGTCGAGGGGCTCAAAGTGGCGGCCGCAGTGTAGTCGGCGGATGAACAGGGAGATGGAGAGAGCGATGGCAGAATCGGGTCAACAAGGACGGGTCAGTGGGCGCCCGTGGCGGTTGCTGGCTGTCGCAGCAATCGGCGTGCTGGCCGCCATGGCATGCGGCGGCGCGAGCGGGGGCACCACCCAGGCAGCGACCGGCTCGCCGATCAAGGTCGGGGTGCTGGATGACCAGGCTTCGTCGCTGGCGGTGGAGGGCGCGGAGCTGCGTGTCAACACCGACCTCGCGATCGCGCAGATAAACGCCTCTGGAGGCATCCACGGCCATCCGTTGCAGGCCATCTACGTCGATCCCAATGCGCAGCCGGATGAGGCGCTCAATCTGGCCCAGCAGCTCGTTCAGCAGCAGAACGTGGACCTCATGGTCGGAGCGATCCTGAGTTCAGAGTGCCTGGGCGTGGAGAACCTGGCCGCCAGGCTCCAGGTCGTGTACATGGCGTCTACCGGGTGCCAGAACGAAGACTTCACAGCCAAGCAGTGCAACAAGTACAGCTTCCGCGTCACGCCCTCCGGCCGCCAGGGGATCATCCCGCTCAGCACCTACATCGTGAACCAGTACGGAAAGAAGTGGGGGGTGATCTACTCCGACTATGCATTCGGGCAGTCCCAGGCGAACGCCTACAACGTTGGCCTTACCGCCGCCGGCGGGGAGCTGACCAAGAAGATCCCTATCCCCCTGAACGAGACCAACGTCACCCCATACATCACAAAGGTCCCGACTGACGGCTCGATCAACGGTCTTATCAACGCACAGGTGGGTGCCGACCTGGTCCGCAGCTCACAGGTGATCACGCAGTTCGGCCTCGGCAAGCAGATGCCGGTCGTCGGCGTCTTCGGCAAGGAGCGCTTCTCGGGCGTCTACCCGGACTATCTGACCGGCGACCTGGGCCAGGCCCCTGAACTGTCGGACTCGCCGTCAGACAACAAGTTCGACATCGCCTATCACGCTGCATTCCGGGCACAGCTGGCCAAGGAGCCGTCTTCTGTGTCAGGCGCCCTCGGCGGCGACAAGGCCGTCCCGGGAGGGCTCGGCTACCAGGCCTACACGACCATGACTGCCTTGAAGCTGGCGATGCTCCAATCGAACTTCAGCGGCAAGCAGGACACCGCGAAGCTGATCACCGCTCTGGAAAATCTGAAGGCCAGCCAGAGTGCCGACTTCCCGGGCGGCGCATTCAGCATGAACAAGGCCGACCACCAGGGCGTTCAGACCACCTACGTAGCGAAGATCAACGGCCAGTCGGAGCAGGTTCTCAAGACGATCCCTCCTGACCAGTTGCCACCGATTGGCAGCTGTCAGGTCAAGTAACCGCCTGGACACACAGCGGGACTGGGCCGCCGTGGGCGCCGGCGCGCGCCCCGGCGCGTCTCAGCCCGCAGCGTCTCGTTGTCCTGATCACCGGCGGGCTGGGATTCATGTAAGCGGACATTGCCGCCGATGTCCTCTCTGAAGGCGCGCTGAAGTCGGACTTCGGCGCAATGGTCCGCATCCCCCCTGGGTCGGTCGGTAGTCACGCTCGGCGCCAGGGCCTGCGAGAGGTGCGGCCCGCGTTTCGCCTCACTTAACAACCACACTTGACAGCCCCCAGCAGCGGCCGTATTGTGGGGCCGCCCCCCAGAAGGGCGGGTGGGGGGTTTAGTGGGGTTGAAGTGGAGGTTGCAATGGACCTGGGACGACCCGCCGGGCCGCGCCTTCGGGTGCGGGGCATCAGTGCGCGGCCGGTCCTGGCGCCGATGCGGCGGCCCCTGCGCACCAGCACGGGGGCGATCGACGCCGCGCCCCTCCTCCTGCTCGACCTGCTCACCGATGACGCCGTGACCGGTCGCGCCTACCTTTTCGGCATCCACCCTTTCACGCTGGCACCGCTCCGCTCGCTGGCGGTGGAGTTCGGCGCGATGATCGCCGGCGACCCGCTGGCTCCCGTCGAGATCGCCCGGAAGCTCAGCACACGGGTGACCCTGCTCGGCAGCCACAACCTGACCAGGATGGCCCTCTCGGGCGTCGACATGGCCGCCTGGGACGCCCTGGCGCGGGCCCACGACCTGCCGCTGGCGACGCTGCTGGGCGGGCGCCCAACCCGAGTCCTCGCCTACAACAGCAACGGTCTGGGCATCATGCCGCCCTCCGACGTGGGGACCGAGGCGGCCGAGCTGATCGCGGAGGGATTCAAGGCGGTCAAGCTGCGACTGGGCAGGTCTTCGGCGGCCGAAGACCTCGCAGCGGCGCGCGCGGTGCGCGTCGCCATCGGCCCAGACGCAACCCTGATGTCCGACTTCAATCAGTCCCTGTCGGTCCGTGAAGCGATGCACCGGGGCCACCTGCTGGACGGCGAGGGGTTGGCCTGGATCGAGGAGCCTGTGAGAGCAGACGACCTCGCCGGTTGCAGCCGTGTGGCGGGGGAGCTCGAGACGCCGATCCAGATCGGAGAGAACTTCTCCAGCCCGTTTCAGATGCGGGAAGCGCTGACGACAGGTGCGTCAGACCTGGTCATGCCCGACCTTCAGCGCATCGGAGGCGTCACCGGCTGGCTGCAGGCCGCAGCGCTCGCCCACTCGTTCGGGGTCGAGATGTCGAGCCACCTGTTTCCGGAATTCAGCGCGCATCTCCTGTCGGTGACGCCGACCCGTCACTGGCTCGAATACGTGGACTGGGCGGCGCCCGTGTTGCAAGAGCCGTTCAGCGTCGAGGACAGCCACGTCGTTGTGCCCGACCGTCCCGGCGCCGGCCTGGAGTGGGACGAAGAGGCGGTGGCCAGGTTTCGCTTCGAGGAAGGTCGCGGCTGACCCAGCCGATCGCCACGTCCGCTCTGGCAAGCCTGCCTCAGACTGCGGCCGTGCCGACCAGCGCCGGCGAGGAGGCGGTCGCCGACAGGTCGGCGACCGCCTCGGGGGTTGAAGTGGCGAGCAGTTCGTAGAGTCGGGCCAGGAGCTGCTGCAGCTCAGCCACGTGGCACTCGGCCTGGTCCACCAGCCCTCGCGGCCACGCGTCCAGCAGCTCCTCCTGCAGCGGGATCAGACCCAACATGACCTCGTCGAGCCCCTGGCGGCAGCGAACCAGATCCGACCACACCGGCTGCCAGTCGGGTGGCAGCAGCCGCACGAAGGGGGCCGCAGCCGGCCGTGGACGGAGCAGGCTCTTCATCAAGCGCCCTTGCGTGCGGCGAGTCCGGCAAGGAGCCGGCGGGGCGCCGCCGCGAGCGCGTTGGGCGCTCCAGCGCCCTTCGGGGGTGTCGAGCTCTTGGGTCGGAGGAGCCCCAGGTGCTGGCTCACCAGCTGCTCGCCCTTGGTCGTCAGCACCACATGGTCGTCGTGGCCTCGGTGCTCGACAGCGATCAGGCGGTTCTGGAACATGACCGGCCACGAGAGGTGGAGTGCGATCACTGCGCATTCCAGGCAGTCGACATCGATCCACAGCCGGCTGCGGTCGTCGCTCACCGGACCGGCTCCTCTTGGATCAAGGCCCGAAGCAGCTGGTCGACTCGGTCCAGGCGGAGCCGCATCTCGGTGCTTCTCGTAGTCTCCGCCACCCCCCGCAGGACGCCCAGCGCCCAGTACAGGTCCTCCAGCTCCGCCTGGGTCATTCCGCTCGTGATCATCGACCACCTCCACCGGCACTACCTCCATGTGAACGACCCCACGAAGCGGGCTTTATGGGGTCCCCGGGGTTGGGAGCGGCCGTTCGGCCGACCGGAGTCGGGACTTCCCGACCGCTCCCGGGGAAAAGGGAGGGCTTCACACTCGAGGCGAGGGCGCGATCCTTGTTCGTCCCCCTCTCTTTGGCTGAACCCACTGAACGATCGCGCCCCCACCTCAAGTGGGGAGCCGCCTGGGTGCATCGACAGCTCCCCTGTTGGACGGCCCTGGGTCCGTCGCTGATGCCTGGCGGGCCTGAAGGGTTCGTGATGTTGTCGGACGGCACGCGGCGGGCATTCCAGCCCCGCTGGTGCAGCCCCGGCGCTGCTCAATTCCGTACAAGTGGTGCGCTTGAGCATCAATAGTGCTAGATATACACCTATGGTGCGCACTGCGTCAAGGGTTTGTGCGGTGGCTCTTGAGGAAGCTCGCGACACTCTGTGTTCAACTGTGTTGGTCGATTCCTCACTTCGTAAGCAAATGGGCGACCGCGTCCGGGAGTTCTTTGCGGACGCCATCCAGGAGATGGGTGGCGCCAAGCGCGCTCAGCTCGCTCTGAAAAATGCGGGGCTGCGGGCGCCGGACGGGACCGAGTACAGCGTGCGCGCGGTCAGTTCCTGGGCAGAGAAAAAGAATCCCAAGCAGCCCGCACCTGACGTTTTATTTGCTGTCGCCGAATTGTCGGGACTCTCCGTCGACCGTTATGTGCTCGGCGCGGCGCTGGAGGCCAAGTTCGGAGTTCGCGTCGAAGACCACGAACAGCGCCTGGGCGCCCTGGAAACTCAACTCTGGGAGCTCGCCGGCATGTTCGGTTGGGAGCTGGAGCACAAGCCACTGCCCGAGGGAGCCTCGCTCGAAAAGCTTATGGACGACCTCCGCGAGCGGATGAAGCAGCGACGAGCTGGGCCAGGGTAGCCGAGCCCTACTTGTCTCGGGCTGGGCACCTCCGGGGACATTTGCACTAGGACATTCGTCCCAAGACTGGGTAAGAATGCCCACGCGGGTTGACAATAAAATGTCGCCACCTTGTGGTACCGTTCCGCCGGATGGCACGGTAGTCGGTTGGGGAAAGCCACCAGCCGAGTGGGGGTGCGGCGAATCTAACGCTCCCCAGCAAGATCTAGCAACACAGGAGCAAAGCTGTGGGGGCAATCGTCCGGCTTCATCATGAGCATACGAGCACTCGCCAGGAGTTGGGCGAGCTCCATGATCCGCTTTTCATCGTAAGCCAGGCATTCCGACGTTTCCTGGAGCTGGCTGCATGCTCGGATCAGGAAGCAGCTGATTGGATGAACCGGATGACCCGGTCAGACCGTGTGCGACCGGTCCACATCCGTCGATGGGCGGAAGGAAACAACTCCCCGCCCGCCGACTATTTCCTGGTGGCGCTCTGGCTGGCTGGCCCCCCCGGCCTGGAAGTGCTCAACGACCTGCTGAAGCTGTCAAGCGGTGCTGATCCCGCGACCCATCTAACTGATGGCACGCCGCCCCCAGCCACCCTTGCTTGACCACCCGCCTATTGCGGGACCGCCCTGCAGGCTGACTACGAGATCAGCCGCACACTGAACGGATAGCGATACAGCCGCCCCTGGTAGGACGAGACGCTGGCGATCACTGCAAACACGCCGCCGACGATGAGCACCAAGGGCAGCAGGATGATCCCGATCACGGCCAGGATCAGGAAGCCAGCGACGACAGCCGCCAGGTAGATCGTGATGTGGAAGTTCAGCGCCTCGACCGCGTGGTGACGGACGTACGGCGACCGCGTCCCCACCGTGAGCATGATGATCAGCGGCGTGATGATGCCTAGCACAAAGTAGCTGAGGTGGCACACAAGGCTCCAGAGCCTCTCCTCGCTGATGCCCATAGGCTGCACCGGGCCGGCGCCATAGCCTGAGGGCGGCGACGAACCCGGTGGCGGCGGCGGCGTTTGGCTCATGCGCACACGGTACTCTGCCAGTACGAATGCCGGATATGAACGTCGACGTGTTGATCCGGGGCGCGAGGGTGGTTGATGGGACGGGCAACCCCTGGTTCCACGGCGACGTCGCGCTGGCGGGCGAGAGGGTCTTGGACGTCCTGCCGGCCGGCAGCATCTCGGCGGGCCGGGCCCGTGAAGTCGTCGACGGCTCCGGGATGGCCGTCTGCCCCGGCTTCGTCGACATTCTGAGCCACTCGATACGGCCTCTGATGCGTGATCGGCGCTGTCTCTCCAAGGTCACGCAGGGCGTGACGACGGAGATCATGGGCGAGGCGTGGACGCCAGCACCCTTCGGTGGGCTGATCGAGGAGCCGCTCCGCTCCGATGCCATCGTCGACGCCGTGCCCGAGTGGCGCGAGAGAGCCAGAGGGTGGCGCCGCTTCGGTGACTGGCTCGAAGCGATGGCGACCACCGGCGTGACGCCCAACGTCGCTTCCTTCCTCGGAGGCGGCACGGTCCGAGAGTACGCCAGCGGCATGCAGATGGGACCTCCGGACGCCGACGAGCTCGACTGTATGCGAAAGGTCGTGGATGAGGCACTGCGCGACGGCGCCCTCGGAGTGTCCTACGCGCTGATCTACCCACCGGAGGCATACGCCCGCACCGACGAGCTGATCGAGGTTTGTCGGGTGGTCGCCGGTCACGGCGGCGTCTACGCCACTCACATCCGGTCCGAGTCAGATCGCTTGCTCGAGGCCATCGACGAGGCGTTGGAGATCGGCCGGCAGGCGCAAGTGCCCGTCGAGATCTACCACCTGAAGGCCTCGGGCCGCCGGAACTGGCCGCGGATGGCAGCAGCGATCGAGAAGATCACCGAGGCCAGGGCAAACGGCCAGGACGTGACCGCTGACATGTACCCCTACCCCGCTGGTGGAACGGGGCTCACCTCGGTGCTGCCGCCCTGGGTGGCTGCCGATGGGAAGCTCTTCGAGAATCTGCAGGACGCGAGCGTGCGCGCACGCGTGCGCGAAGAGGTGCTGCATCCAGGCGGCGATTGGGAGCCCATGGGAAACCTCGCCGAGCCCGAGGGCGTGATGCCGATCGGCTTCCGCAAACCGGAGAACCGTGGATACAACGGCAGGAGGCTCTCCGAGATCGCCAGCGACCGGGGGCAGGACTGGCTGGACGCAGCCATGGACCTGCTGGTCTCCGAACGCCACCGCGTCGGCACGGTCTACTTCGTCATCAGTGAGGAGAACATTGCGGAGCAGCTGCGGCAGCCGTGGATATCGATCGGCACCGACGCCGGCGGCCTGGATCCGGTCTGGGCCGCTGAGCTGGGGCCGACACATCCCCGCGCGTACGGCAGCTACCCTCGCATCCTCGGCCGATACGTCCGCGAGCAGCGTGTGATCGACCTGGAGGACGCCGTCCGCAAGATGAGCTCGGCTCCCGCAACGCGCGTTGGCTTGCGCCACCGCGGCCTCCTGCGGCCCGGCTACTACGCCGACGTCGTGGTCTTCGACCCGGCGGAGATTCACGACCTGGCCACGTTCGCGGAGCCGCACCGCCTCTCACGGGGCGTGTCGGAGGTCTGGATCAACGGAGTCCGGGTCCTGAAGCAAGGCCGCCACACCGGCGCCACACCCGGCAAGGTGCTGATGGGAGCGGCGGTCATCTAGAGGTGGGCGCCGGGTGCCGGCGCGCCGGGGTGGGGGTGGTTGTGCACGCCAGCCCGGTGGTCGATCTCGTCGGCGCAGGGGTGGCACGACTCCAGCTGGATCGTCGTGTGCCCGATACCGAACTTCTCACACAGCTGAACTTCCAGCTCTCGCATGCGGTGCTCCGCGTCCGACAGCAGCTCGTCCTCGACCACGACGTGGCAGCTCAGTACTGACGTGTCCGACGAGAGCGACCAGACATGGAGGTCGTGCACCGAGTGGACGCCGCGGAATCCCTCGATCTCGCGCCGAACCGCCTCGAGGTCGATGCCGCGCGGCGTCCCCTCCAGGAGGATGTGGATCGTCGTCCGCACCACGTTCCAGGCGCCGTAGGCGACCAGCGCGGCGATCGCCAGGGAGAGCAGCGGGTCCACCGGCAGCCATCCCGTCAGGAGGATGACACCGCCCGCGATCGCGACCCCTACGGATGCCCCCACGTCCCCGATGACGTGGAGCATCGCAGCTCGCACGTTCAGGTCGTGGCTGGCGTGGCGCAGGTTCAACGTGATGAAGGCGTTGACAGCGAGCGCAACCAGCGCCGCGGCGATCACGAGCCCGCCACGGACAGCCTGAGGATGCTGGAGCCGTCTCGTCGCTTCGAAGGCGATCGCGCCGACCACGAGGATCAGGGTCGCCCCGTTGAGGAGCGCCGCCAGGATGCCGGCTCGGTGGTACCCGTAAGTGCGGGAGCTGTCGGATGGCCGGCGCGCCTGTTCGACGGCGAACCAGGCGAGGCCCAGTGCGAAGGCGTCGGTCAGGATGTGACCCGCGTCTGAAAGCAGCGCCAGCGAGTGAGCGGCCACCCCGGAAACAGCTTCGACCACCAGGATGATCAGGGTCAGCAGAAAGGCCAGGCGCAGCCTGCGTCCGGTCAGCTCGTGGTTCTGCGCATCCATCGCTAAGCACTCACCTCGCAGCATGGATCTCCACGCCACGCCTCGAGGCCCTCGCGCAGCGCTACACCCGCGATCGCGAGCGCAGCGGCCGGGTCGGCCCACCACCAGCCGAAGAGAGCATTCAAGCCGAGACCGGCCAGCAGTCCGGCGGCAAGATAGGCGCAGAGGAGGTTCTGCGCGCTCTCACTAACAGCCGCCCGTGAGCCCAGCCGTCGACCGACCCGCCGCTTGGCCCAGGCCAGAACCTGCATCGCAGGTATGGTCAGGATCGCCAGGCTCATCCCGACCAGGCTGGGCTGGGGATGCCGGCCGCCCAGGAGCGCTCGGAGAGCCTGGACGACAACATAGCCCGTGAGGACGAAGAAGCTGAGTGCGATCATGCGCTGCGCACGGCGCTCAGCCAGCTCCGAGTCCACTCGCCCAGCCGTAAAGCGCCACAGCACCACACCTCCGGCTGCGGCCTCGACCAGGCTGTCCAACCCGAACGCGATCAGAGCGATCGAAGACGCGGCGACGCCTGCCGCAACGGCCACGCCGAACTCGGCCGCGTGCCATGCCAGGCCCGCTGCTGACAGCCACCGAGCTCTCCGGATCAACGCAACGCTCGCGATCGACCGAGGGGCAACGAGGGACTGCAGGCTCACTCCCTGAGGATACGAACAATATTTCATCCGGCCTGGAGAGTCAGCGCGTCGCGCACCGCCTCGCCGCGAGCGCCAGGCAGATCCCTACGATCCTGCAGCGGTCCGACCAGGGCCTCTCGGTGACCGGCCACGATCGCGGTCGCCACGTAGGCGACGAGGTCGAGCAGCGGCGACTTCTCGATGAACTGCATTACCAGCGGACCGAACCTGTCGACCTGTTGATGGCCCAGCAGCGTGTCGAACAGACCCAGGAGGGCCGTCTCGTCCGCGCTCGACTGCCAGCGCCGACCCAGGTCGAGGAGGACGCTCGTGGGCGCGCCGGCCAGGGCCCGGAAGCATTCGGCCGCCTCCTCGCCGATCGGTGCGCCCACGAGCAGGTGTGTGTAAAGCGTCAGCTGGTGGCCGGTGGCAGCCAGCAGGCGTACCGCGGTGAGGGCGGGTTCGCGCGATCCCTTGGCCGTGAACTGGTCGGCGAGCAGTCGGGTGGCGTGAAAGGCGGCCAGACGCTCGTCCAGGTCAGCCAGCGTGAGCAGTCCGGCCGCGCGGAGGTTGCACGCCATCTCGGCGTGCTGGCCGCGCGTGCCGAACTCGTAAGTCTGGACCGCCTCTTCCATGAGCCCGACGTCAGCTCCCAGAGCGCAAGCGCGAAGCCCCCGCAGCAGCGCCGCCCTGATGGCACCATCGGCATCGAGACGCCGAGGGTCCGCGCCGATGTTCTGGTAACGCTCGAGGATTGCCTCGCGCAGTCTCGGGTTGCCGGCTGATATCACGGACAGCGCGGCGGTGACGGCCTCTGCCGTGCGCGCCCGCGCCAGCAGAGCCAGACCGTCACCCTTAGTCACAACCGGAGCGTGAAAAGCATTGCCGAACAGCGGCAAGGGCCACCGCAAACCGGGCAGATCCAGCCATCCCGCAGGCTCTCCTCGTAGTAGAAGCGGTCGACGGTCTGCCCCTGTCGAAAGCCCAGGCGCCGGAACAGCTCCGGAGAGGAGTCCCTGCTGCCGGACAGCCAGGCCAGGGTGACCGCGACGTCGCAGCCCTGCCGGCGCATCCACCCCAGGCTGGCCTCGGTAAGGAGGCGGCCGGCGCCGCGGCGACGGAAATGCGGTTCGACGGCCACCGCCTCATACGAGCCGACGCTGCCGGTGAAGAGCTCTACCGCCTCAGGCCCGAAGCGCTCGTAATAGCCGGAGTCTTCTGGAATCAACCGGCGTGCCACCGCTGCGCCAACCGGCTCCGCCGCCGCCTCCATGGCAATCCAGACGGCCGCCGTCGGATCGGCGGCGTCGCGGGCCAACCGGCCTGGCCGGTACAGGCCCTGACCGAGCTCGCGATTAAGGAGCCTCTCCGCGGCCACAATCGAAGTGAGGTCATCCGGCCGCAATTTCACGACCTGTGCCATCTGCGCCGACCGTAACATTCCGGGGAGCACACAACCGTGACCGACCCGCGCTACATCCGCCTGCTGACCGGAGCGGACATCGAGCTGCTTCGCTCCGCCGGAGGTGGCCAGGCCGCCGAGGCGCTCGGTGCCGACCCGAGCAAGCTGGAGGAATCGCTCCGCAGCCCAGCCGTCTTCGAGGCACTGTTCGGGAGCGCCAGCGCCGGCGACCCGCTCATCTCGGCGTCGCCGTTCCTGGCCTTCTCCGTGCTCGTCAACCGGGTCGCCAGGGACCTCGAGCACGCTGCCTTCGTGGAAGAGTGGCTGGGTCCGGCCCGCACCGTGCCCGTATTCGACGTCGCCAGTCTGCGCGAGTTCCTGGCGGACGCTTCCCACCGCGTGTTCCTGGCCGAGCTCCTGGCGTCCTACACGCACGTGGCGAGCGGAAGCGTGTGGCAGCGGACGGCCCGGGGGTGGCGGCGTCGGCGCTTCAGCGAGCTCGACCCCGTGCGGCTGACCCAGCTGCTCGAGGTCGTTCCGGGAGCACAGCGCGCGGGCATCTGCCGGCGGCTGGGCGACCTGGCCCTTTTCCTCAGCGGTGTCTTCCCCGACTATGTCGCCTCCCATCCGCTGCAGCCCAGGCACGTCCAGCTCATCCACCGGCTTTTGGACGCGACGGGTCTGGACGCCCATGCCCCGCCCCCTGACGAGCTGGCCCGGACGAGAAGCCCGCAGCAGGGCATCTGGCTGCTGGAATGGCTGGGCAAAAGGGCCTACCGTCTTGCGATCCGAGCGGCGGACACACCCGCGGGAGAGCTGCGAGAGGTCGTCGACCAGTTTGGACGCGCTCGTCGGGTGCTCAACACGCTGACCAGGGACTACCTCCAGCCGTCCCGCGAGCGCTGGTTCCCCCAGGCTCAGTAGCTGTGCAGGCCGTGGCTGACTGCGAGAATCGTCCCGGCGCCCATGTCATTGGCATCATGATGCGCAACATGTATCATCATTGATGATGGCAAGGCGCACGACTGTCATGCTGGAAGACGATGTCCTGGAGCAGCTGACCGCGCACGTGCGGCACACAGGCCGCCCGCTGCGAAAGGTGCTGAACGACGCCATTCGGCGCGGGCTCGATCGCCCACGCGCGCCGGCTGCGCCGTTCAGGATCGAACCGCGTGACTTGGGAGCGCAACCCGGAATCGGGTTCGACGACATCTCGGCGCTGCTCGAACTTGCCGAGGGTCCGGCTTTCCGGTGATCCTCATCGACGCCAATCTCCTGCTCTACGCCTACGACCGCGCAAGTCCGCAGCACGACCGCGCCAAGCCCTGGCTCGAATTGGCTTTGAATGGACCCGAGCCGGTGGGCTTTGGCTGGGTGACGCTCCTGGCATTCCTGCGACTCACGACCAACCCGCGCGTGTTCCACCGACCACTCGCGGTCGCCGACGCTGTCGGCATCGTGCAGTTGTGGCTGAGCCTACCAGCGGTCGGCGTGGTGGAGCCCACGCAGAACCACCTCCCTCTGCTCTTGGGCGCGGCGACCGACGGACAGGCGAGGGGCCCGATGCTCATGGACGCTCACCTGGCCGCTCTCGCGATCGAGCACGGCGCAACGCTGTGCACGACCGACCGGGACTTTGCGCGCTATCCCGGGCTTCGGCTTGCGAATCCCCTGGCGATCTAGCCGGCGTCTCGACCCCGGCGTCTCCACGTGACCCGGCCACCGACCACCGTCGCGGTCACCCGTCCCTCGCGAACCACCGTCACGTCGCACAGCATCCCCGGCCGCAGCCGGCCCAGCCGGTCATCCATGCCGACTGCGTACGCCGCACCCCACGTGTAGGCGCGGCGCGCCTGGGCTGCGGTCAGCGCCAGGGCTGGGTGCCATCCCGCGCGCCGGCGCCAGCCGGTCGCCGCGTCGATGCCGAGCAGCGGATCCGCCGACTCGACCGGGGCGTCCGAGCCGAAGGCGAGGGCCGCACCTGCGTCGAGGACAGCGCGCCAGGCGTACGCGTGGCGCGTGCGCTCACCCCACTCCCGGTCAGCCACCTCGCGGTCGGTCACCGCGTGGATGGGCTGCATCGACGCGACCGCACCCGCTCGCCGGAAGCGCGGCAGGTCAGCCGGGTCGATGCATTGCGCGTGCTCGATGCGTGGCCGCCACCCTGGCCACGAGCCTGCCAGCGGTTCGAGCGCGTCGAGCGCCCTGCGCACCGCCCCGTCTCCAATTGCATGCAGGCAGAGGTTGAGCCCGTCCGCAGCACAGCGGTGGGCCAGCTCGACCAGCTCGTCCTGCGGCAGCACCGCGACGCCCGAGCCGTCGAGCATCTCGGCCGTCCGGCTGCCAAGCGATCCGTCCAGGAAGGCCTTGACGCCCGAGATCCGCAGGTAGTCGTCGCCCAGCCCGCTGCGGATGCCCAGGCGCTCGGCGTGCTCGAGCCGCAGCCCGGGCAGGTTGTAGCTCACCCGCATCGGCAGCGGCCGGCCCGCGTGCAGGCGGGAGAGCGACGCGAATGCGGCGGGGGTGTCCATCGAGTGCAACGAGGTCAGACCTCGCCCAGCCAGTTCGCGGAGGGCAGTGGCCATCGCTCTGTCCAGCTGATCGCTCGATGGCCGCGGCACGCAGCGCTGCACTGCCTGGACCGCGTTCTCACGGATGATCCCGGTGGCCTCACCACTGGGGTCGCGATCGATCACGCCACCGGGCGGGTCGGGGGTTTCGTGGGTGATCGCCGCGGCGGCCAGCCCGGCCGAGCTGACCCATGCCGAGTGGCCGTCTTTCCGGAGCAGCAAGGCAGGACGTCCGGCGACGGCGCCGTCCAGCGAACGCCGGTCCGGAAGCCGGCCGTCAGGCCAGACGTCGTTGTACCAGCCCCGCCCGACCACCCAGGCACTTGGCGCGACGCCGGCTGCGTGGCGCCGGACGCGAGCCAGGGCCTCCTCGACCGACCTCGAGCCAGCCAGGTCGACCTCGAGTTGCAGCCGGGCCAGCGACTCGAGGTGGATGTGCGAGTCAGCCAGGCCAGGCAGGGCCTGGCCCTGCACCACGACCTCCTCGGCGTCACGGCCCGCCGCCGCGCGAGCGCCAGGGCCGACCGCGAGGATGCGGCCGTCTGGAGCGCACGCGATCTCCGGCTGGCAGCCCGCGAACAGGCGGAAACGGCGCGATCTCACGCCGGCAGCGTAAGCCCTCGACGAGGGCGACCGACCTCTTCCACGTGCCACGACCAAAGGGGTCTGAAAATCCCACCCCCCCAGAACCGGTCGGTCATGTCCTAGCGCGGCCCGCCGGTCCCTTGTGTCACCATTCGTCAGGTTAGATTGTCAGCCTGATTCCTAATGGCGGGTTAAGGGGGGAACTTGCGCAGGTGCGCATTCGTCTTTGTCACGCTCCTGGTGAGCGTGCTTTCGGCCGGGGTGGCCGCCGTCAGCCCACGCACGGCCGCTGCCGCTGAACCGCTTGCGATTTCCCAAGAGATTGCGCTGAGCGGGCTGGCGATAGGGCCGATGACCGCGCACGGCGCGCACGGCCTGCTGGAGACGTTCTTTCCCCCGCCGGCTGCACCACTCGCTGCCTCGGGCTGCTTCGTGCGCGTCTTCTTCTCGTACAGCCCGCAGTCGGCTCCGGGCTCGACGATGGTGATCGGGGTCGACGGACACGCCCTCTCGACCGTGGAACTGGACCGCGGCCACGCCGCCGGAGGCGTGCTGGAAGTTCCGATCCCCACCTGGGTGATCGACCCGCAGCACCCGAACCGGCTGCAGGTGACGTTCGATCTCGCCACGGCGTCAGCGTCGCAGGACCTTCTCTACGGAAAGATCGAAGCCCCAACGCTGATCCATTACAGCCTGGCGGGGCTGGCCAGCGGCGTTCCCGGCCTAGAGACGTACCCCTGGTCGCTGCTTGCCACGGATGCGTCCCTCGCCGCGAAGCCGACCATCGGCGTCGCCCTGCCGTCGCCTCCGGACATGGCTGAGACGACCTCCGCGCTGCGTATCTTCGCGGAGCTGGGCAGACGGACCGCGACCCAGGCGGTGCGGCTCAAGGTCATCGCTCCGTCGGAGCTGGCGGCACCCAACACCCAGGGCGCGGGCGTCATGGTGATAGGCCGGCTGGACCACCTGCCGGCCGCTCAGCGCGTGCTTGCCGCGGCGGGGTGGCACTCGGCGCCGGACGGCTGGACGGCGCCCGACGGCAAACTGGCGAAGGCCGACGACGGTCTGCTGGTGACTGCCGTGTCGCCATGGGACGGCCGGACAACGGTCCTCCTCGTCTCCGGTGCCACCAACGCGGCGCTGGCCAAGGCCGCCTCCGCGCTCGTCGACCGCGGCACGGCTCCGCTCGCCGGCGCATATGCCATCGTGTCCGCGGCGCCGCACAGTGCTGGTGCTGCCGCCTCCCGAACCGTCCAGGTGGTGGGGCCTGACGCTGCAGAGATAGCCATCGGCAGAGGCCGTGTGTATGAGACAGATCTGAGCTTCGTCACTCCGCCGGTTGCCCGAGATCAGACAGCGGTCGTGAGTGTCGCCGTCCCGCCGCTCGATGCAGCAGCCAGGGCAACAGTGGCCGTCAATGGAACGGAGATCAAGTCCGCCACGCCTGACCGGGGCCATTCCACCACGCTGACGGCGAACGTTCCCGGCCGGCTGCTCCGCCGGGGACGCAACTCCCTCGCTGTGGCGTTCCAGAGCGAACCGGGATCGGGCTCGGCCGGCGCGGGCGGCGCACTGACCACATCGGTCCGGTTGCCGCAGCTGCCGAGCAAGGCGACCGACCTTGGTCTGCTGCCGTCCCCGTTCATGGACAGTCAGCCCGAGGCTGTCCGGTTTCTGCTGGCCGACGTGTCGCCGGGCACATTGACCGCAGCCGCGCAGGCGGCGCTTGCGCTCGGATACCGGTCCTCGGCGTCACCCGGGATGTTCGAGACGGCTCTTCTCGTCGATCCCGGTGCATTGGCAGGCGCAGCGAACCTGATCGTGGTCGGGTCATGGGAGGCGGCAGCGCCGCTCGCCGGCCTCGCGCGCGGGGTGCCCCAGGCGTCTGAAGGCGACGGGGAGGTCGCGGAAACGACTTCCGGGCAGCGCACCGTGTTGTGGCTGATGGGCAGCGGAGATGCCGCCCTCAAACAAGCAGTGGCGGCGCTCTACAGCCCGGATTTGTCTGGAAGGGTCGCCACCGTGGACACTCAGGGCAAGCTGGCGGTCGTGGAGCCCGCTTCTGGCCGTCACAATGCTCAGCCGGCGGCCGTGCCGGCGACACCCGGTCGGGGGGCATTTATGGTGGCGTTGCTGATCCTGGCCGCTGCGGCGGTTCTGGTCAGCTTCGCGGTAGTGCAGCTGCTGCACACGCGGAGGATCGCCGCGTGAGACCTGGGCGGCTGCGCACCCGGTCGTTTGTCATGGGTCTGGCTGCCTGGTGCGCGCTGTCGCTGGCGCCGGTTGTCGCACTCAGTCCGGCCCTGGCGGCGACCTTCCTGCTGGTGGCGTGGGCGCTGGCCGCCTGCGCAACCCTGCGGTTCTCACTGCTGGCCGGCGCTGTCGTCGCAGCCGTCTCGGCCTGCCTGTTCGCTGTCACTCTGGCCCTGCTGCAGGCACCACAGCAGGAAGCCCTGACCCCGGTATTGGTCTTCCAATCGCTGGGTCGGGTGACAACCGCTCTGCCGGCGATGATCGCGGTCGTATCTCTGGCCGGCGCAGTGGCATTCGCGGAGCTGGTGTCGATGGGACTGGATTGGGACGTCGTGCTGCGACGCACAGCCGACGTCAAGGGTCTGGATGAGGCGGTGGGGCTCGAGGGGGAGCCCCGCGGCCGCATCCGGGTTGTTCAACGAAAGGAGGAAACAACCCGTTCATGAAGCGATTTCTCTTGCTGTTCGGCGCCGTGGCCGCGCTGCTGCCACTGTCTGCCGGTGCCACACCGGCGGCTGCAGCCACCGTCGCTCACGTGCGGTTCTTCAACCTGCTGCCGGACTTCAACTCGAACGTGAACTTCAATGTGGATGGCGCGCGGTTCCTGACCGACGTCCCATACAAGGGGTTCTCCGCGTACTTCCAGGTCTCGGCGGGCAGCCACGATTTCGTCGCCCGGCCCTTCGGCTCGAGCTCGAACGTTGTCGAGATGCAGCAGACGCTGAGCGCGGGGTCGTACTACTCGCTGGTCGTCTCCGGCAAGCACACCGACCCCCGCGTCGGCCTGTATTCGGACAGTCCCTCGCAGACCGCAGGGAAAGTGGTCGTTCGCTTCTGCCACTTCGCGCCGGAAGTCCCGGGAGTGGACGTGGCCGGAAAGACTGGCCAGCCGATCTTCTTCACCAACATCGGGTTCACCCAGTGCTCTGACTACGCGACGATCGACCCGGGCTCGTACGACGTCGCGCTCTGGAACACGGGCAAAGAGTCGACCGACCCGCATTCGCTCTTCGAGGCAGACGGCGTCACCGTTACCGGCGGCACGGTCAACACCATCATCGGTACGGGCGGGGAGGGATCGAATCCGGTCACTGCGATCCCCGTGCTGGACGCCGTTTCAGCCGTGAACGCGCCAAACGGGGGCGCGAGCACCGGTGAGGGTGGCATGGCCGGCGGCGTCGGCGTCTCGCTCCTGCCGACCGTGCTGCTCTTCCTCTTCGGTCTGGTCGCCCTGGCTGTCCGCTACCGGCGGCCGGCTGCCTAGGAGGCCGGGCGTGCGGCTCGGCCACGCGTTGTGGGTAGCGCCCCTGGCGCTATCAGCTCTGGTCGGCTGCGCGCCGGTCACCACTGGGGCTGCTTCCAGGGCGCCAGGGGCGGCGACCAACGGTCCGATACACATTCCCGCGCCCGCGCCGCGGGCAACGCCATCCATCATGCCGGTCACAACACCGATTCCCGTCGGCGGTGGCACGGCATTCCCAGCTGTTGCGAATCAGGGCCGGAGCTCGCCTCCGGCCCGCATCCGCATCCCGGCGATCGGGGTGGACGCCAGCGTCACCGATCTGGGCCTGGCATCTGACGGCACCATCCAGGTGCCGTCAGACCCCAGCCAGGCCGGCTGGTACAAGCTCGGCCCGGTCCCCGGTGACACGGGGCCGGCCGTTGTCCTCGGCCACCTCGACTCCGCCCGCGGCGCAGCGGTGTTCGCACGGCTCGCGACGCTCCGGCCGGGCGACCAGGTGATGGTTGTGCGGGCCGACGGTTCACAGGCGAAGTTCCAGGTGGATCACCTGTCAACGTTTGCCGTGAGCTCGTTCCCAACCGAGGCGGTCTACGGCGCCACGCCGGATCCGGTCCTGCGCCTGATCACCTGCGGCGGCACGTTCAACAGCGCCCAGGGGCGATACCTCTCGAACGTCGTCGTGTTCGCGACCGAGGCTGCCTGAGGGATCCTCAGGGGGCCGCGAGCGCTGCGCGCACCACGGCCCGCAGGCGGTGCAGGTCCCACAGCGCGCGGCCGATCAGCACCGCGATCCCGGCCGAGCAGACCACCGCGATGGCTGCCGGGATGTCGAAAGCGAGCCCGCCGACCGGGATGCGCGGCCAGTCGTGCGCCTGACCGGCCGTCCACACAGAGACGCCACCCACCATCACACCGACCAGAGAGACCGCCATCAGTGTGACGATGGCTCCCAGCTGGCGCCGCCGCGCCCATCGAACCACGCATCCGCCGCAGGTCGGGGGCTGAAATCGATCTGCGCAGGGGACGCACAAACCCGTGCCGCAGCTATCGCATCTCTCGATGGCGATCAGGTCCGGATGCCGGTGGCACTTCTGAGCCCGCCGCCCCGCGTCGTTGTGGCCGACGCCGTTGGCCGTCGCCCGTTGACCGTCATAGAGTGCCCGTCTGCGCACAGAGCGGAGGATCTCGTAGGCGGTGTTGAGCTCCTTCATCCGCTCCACGGCCCAGGTTGCCGGGTTGAGGTCCGGGTGGTAGCGGCGGGCCAGCCGCTTATATGCTGCCTCGATCACCTCGGTGTCGGCGTCGGGGTCGACCTGAAGGAGCTTATAGAGGTCCTGAGTAACCATCCTCAACCAGACCTCATCCCTCTACCGGAACCAACCATACCTGTTTCGGGACGAAACTGTGGCCTCCCTCCCCCCGCCGTCAGATGATGTGCAGGGCCAGGAGCAGCAGGAATCCCGCCATGACTCCGACCGCGATCCGCTTGTCGTGCATCGCCCCGATGGGCCAGGCGAGGAACAGCAGGAACGCGAGCGCCAGGAACGGAACCTGCATGCCGATGAACAGTGCCCCAAGGCCAGGGAATACGAACCTGGCCAGCAGATAGACCACCACCAGGGCAACCGCCGCGATCGTGCGGGCCCGGTCACCGTAGGAACCGCGCACATACCCGCGTCCATACCGGCTTCGGCCGTACCACATTCGCCGTGCCATAACAGGCATCCTCCCGTTTGAACCGGCTCGGGTAGTAGGCCTCGCCGGATAAATACTGGCACAACGATATCACTTTTCCTGATATTTGATGCGAAGTTAATCCATGGATCCCCGAGGAGGGATCGGCGGTCGCCAGAAGTCGGGCCTGCGGCGGTCCCCACGCTCGGCTCCTCGGATCAGCCAAGCTACAAGTCAGATGGATTCACGGCGGCTGCACCCGGCCACCCCGACCCGCATGCCACGCCGACCCAGCGAGACAGAGGGCCGCGACGCCCTTCTGGAGCAAGCCCGCGCACCGGGGCGCCTTCAATGGGCGGGGGCTGCCGCTGCCGGCGGAGCCCTGCTGTTCGCGATCTGCGAGCGCGTCTCGGCGACCGCTCCGATCACCGCCGACAGCGCCAACGCGGTGCTCCAGGGTGACGCGATCGCGGGCGGCAACGTCCTGCTGCACGGCTGGACGCTGTCGCGGGCCTCTTTCCTGGCTACCGACCTGCCCTTCTACGCAGTCGTCGCCGCGTTCAGGGGCGCCACCGCGGCCGTCGCCCATGATGCCGCGGCTGCGATTTTCACCCTTCTCGTCCTGTCCGCTTGCTTCCTTGCACGTGGCAGCGGGCGTCACAGGGCGCACGGCCGCGATGCGTTGGTAAGGATCGCGATCCCGATCGTCCTCCTGGTGGCCCCGGTCCCCGGCGCCGGGGCGCAGCTGATGCTGTTGGGACCCTTTCACGTCGGCACGACGTTGCTGATCGTGCTCGCCTTGCTGCTGGTCGACGGGGCGGCAGACCGCCTGCTGGGCATCGCAATGATCTGGGCCCTGCTATCCCTTGCGGTGTTGTCGGACACGCTGGCGCTGTACGTTGGCGTCGTTCCTCTGGTCTTCGTATATGCGGTCAGGCTGCTGGGCAGGCGGCTGCTTCCCTGGCCGGATGTGGGGGTGTTGATGGCGGCGGTGCTCGCCCTGCCCACCGCCGCGGCGCTCACGTTGATGTTGCACTGGCTGGGGGGCTTCACCACCGTCCCCTTGCACGCTGGCCTGGCCGGAATCGGAGACTTGCCGAGGAACCTGGCGCTCACGATCGAAGGCACGCTGGTCGTGTTCGGGGCAGACTTCATCGGCCAGCCTCCCGGCGCCGTCACGCTCGCGGCGGTGGTTCGCCTCCCCGGCCTGGCCGTGGTGGCAGTCACCTGGTGGCGGACCGTCTGCTCCTGGCGCCGCGGCGAGCCGGTGGACGTGATCGACAAGGTACTCGTCGTCGGCATGGCCGTAAACCTGGCGGCGTATCTGTTCAGCAATCAGGCGATCGACCTGAGGACGTCGCGCTACCTGGTTCCGTTGCTCGTGTTCGGGGCCGTGCTGGCCGGTAGGTGCGGCGCCGGCTGGCTCTGGCAGGGCCGGCTGCGGCTCCCGGCATCGGCCGCCGCGCTGGCGTACTCGGGGGTCCTGGTGGTAGGCCTCGCGACGCCAGGCGCGGTCAGTCCGGAGGCGGCTGTCGGTAAGTTCCTCGAGCAACATCACCTGACGTATGGCGTCAGTGGCTACTGGGAGGCGGGCACCGTCACAGTCGCGACGGACGGCCGAGTCCGGGTGCGGGCCGTAAGCGTGGACGGCCAGGGAGCCTACCCGTACCGGTGGGAGGCAGACGACACCTGGTACGACCCTTCCACGCCCGGGAACGATGCCCGGTTCGTTCTTCGCGATGCGGCAGGTTTGCAGCCGCTCGACAGGCGGTTGACCGAGCACACGTTCGGGCCGCCCTCACGCGAGTACCGTGTGGGCCGCTACGAGGTGCTGGTCTGGGACCGGAACCTGTTGAACGACCTCCGCCCCCCGCCGACTTAGCCCGGATCGGTGGATTCGGGCCTAGTTTCCCATTGCCGCCCACAGCCACTCGTGGACGAATGAAAATGGGTGGGGGGCGTCCGGCGACGTCGGGCTCGTCTTGGTGCCGTGAGCCTGTGGCTTAGTTGGACGCGGGGATCTGGGGCACCCTGGACTGTGCTGCGAGCACGAACCTCAGACTCTTTGATAGCAGGTCCCTCCGGAGCGCCCTCGAAGGAGAGAAGCATGGATCAGCTAGTCGAGCGCTGCGCCGGTCTGGACGTACATCAGGCTTCGGTCACTGCCTGCGTTCGGTTTCCGAAGGAGGGAGGCGGCCGGGAGCAGGTGATTGAGACCTTTCGCACCACCACGGCGGGGCTGATCACACCGCGGGATTGGCTGGCCAGCTTCCAGGTGACGCTGGTGGGCATGGAGTCGACCGGCGTCTACTGGAAGGCGCCCTTCTACATGCGGGAGGACGACTTCGAGTGCTGGCTGCTCAATGCCCAGCACCTCCACAACGTCCCCGGTCGCAAGACCGACGTGGCTGACGCCGCCTGGATCTGCCAGCTGGTCGAACACGGTCTGGTGCGGCCCAGCTTCGTTCCCCCCAAGCCCATACGCCAGCCGACCTGACCCGCTATCGCAAGGCCCTGATCGAGGAGCGAAGCCGCGAGATTCAACGTTTGCACAAGGTGCTGGAAGACGCTGGCATCAAGCTGGCCTCGGTGGCATCCGAGGTGCTGGGAGTCTCGGGCCGGCTCATGCTCGAGGCCCTGATCGCTGGAACGCACGACCCTGAGGTCTTGGCCGAGCTCGCCAAGGGCCGGCTGCGGGCCAAGATTCCGGCCTTGCGGGAAGCACTCGAAGGACGGTTCCTCAGCTATCACCGAGTCATCGTGGGTGAGCTCCTTGCGCACGTTGATTATCTCGATGAATCGATCGAGCGCCTCAATCTGGAGGTCGACCAGGTCATGACCCCTTTCGAGAAGGAGCTTGAGCTGCTCTGCACCATCCCCGGTATCCAGAAGCGGACCGCGGAAGTGCTGATCGCCGAGATTGGCCCTGACATGAGTCGGTTCGCGAGTTCCTCGCACCTCGCCTCCTGGGCAGGCCTGTGCCCCGGCAACAACGAGTCGGCTGGCAAACATCACTCGGGCCGGACTCGCAAGGGCTCGAAGTGGCGCAAAAGGCATGGTCGAAGCCGCCCGCTCGGCCTCCAGGAGCAAGGACAACTACCTCGCCGCCCAATACGCTCGTCTCAAGGGCCGCCGTGGCGATGGCAAGGCAGTCGTTGCCGTCGCCCACTCAATGCTGGTCATCGTCTATCACGTACTTGGCCGCCATCAGCCTTACCGAGACCTCGGCGCCAGCTACTTCCTCGACAGGAAATCTGATGCCCACCGCAACCGTCTCATCCGGCAACTCCAGCGATTGGGCTACGAAGTCAGCCTCACCCCCGCCGCCTGACTTGCGTCTCGCCCGATTTTCACCTCAGGCGGGACCGTCGGGGCGTGGGTTCTTACGCCTTTCTGATCTTGCCTTAGGGGTTTACTAGTTCAGTTGCCATACGTTTTATGTGGTGAACCGTCGTCCCGCTGCCGTCGTTCTTTCCTTTTGTCTCGCATTCGTCGCTCTCGTCGCCGGGGGCATCGTGGGCGAGGACGCTATCCCGTCGAAATCTGTGCATGCAGCGGGACCGCTCCTTCCCCGCACATCCGTGCCGGCGGCTGCCGTCAGCTCGCCGGCCGCCTCCCGTTCGTTCGCGAACCTCGAGAGGGCGGTCACTCAGCTGCTCGACACTGCAGATGCTTCCGGGAGTGTGAGCCTCACCGAGCTGTCGAGCAACCAGTCCTGGTCGCTCAACGGTGACGAGAGCTTCGTAGCGGCGAGCACCTACAAGCTGCCTGTCCTGATGAAGGATGCCGAGGACATCGCGACTGGCCGCGCCAGTCCGAATGATCTCCTCTGCTATGACTCCGGCGACCGGGAGGATGGCTACTTCGACGACTACGAGGACGGAGCCTGCTTCACCCGTGCCGAGCTCGACCGCCGGGCAGGCATCTACTCCGACAACACGGCGGCCCACATCCTGGTTCGCTACGGCGGCGGTCCGACCGCCCTGAACGCCTACGCACGTGCCTACGGCGCGACCGACTCCCAGTTCTACGACCCGAACACGACGACGAGCAACGACCTGGCGAGGCTGTGGCAGGCGGAGGCTGTGGGAAAGTCCGGCGGCAGCGCCGCCCAGGCCTATCTGTATCCGCTGCTGACCAATTCCGTCTACGAAGACGGCATTCCGGCCGGAGTCCCCGCAGGGACTACGGTGGTGCACAAGGTCGGGATCCTGGACGGTGAGCTCAACGACGCGGCCCTGGTTGAGGGTGGGCCGCGGGGCAGCTATGTGCTCACCGTTTGCACCGACGGGGGCAGCTGGCAGTTGATTGCCGCGGTCGCGCAGGCTGTCGCCCGGTTCGAAGCGTCATGAGTTGAGCCGCATGCACGCGAGTTGACCCAGCTCTAGGGAGGTTGACATCCGCCTCGGGTTTGTCGTACCTGCCTGGTCTGATGTGGCTCCTACGCCGCGCCTGAGGGTCGCCGACGCGGCTTGCCTGGGCCTGCTGGCCTTTTACGGCGTCTACGAGCTCGCGACCATCCCGCTCATCCCATCGCTGGTCGGCACCCACCCTGTGCTGCTGGAGGCTCTCCAGGGCAGCACCGCGGCCATGGTCGCCGCCGGTGCATTCGCGCGGGTCGGCCGGGCTCAGCTCTGGCTGGCTGTCGCAGCCGGCATGTTCGGGCTGGCCGCCCTCGATCCGGCGATCTGGTGGGCGGGCCGACGCTACGGCCGGCGGCTGGCCGACTTCTACGCGCGGCGCAACCCGCGGCAGTCACGGGCGATCGAAAAGGCGGAACGAGTCTTCAAGAGATGGGGCGCGTGGGCGGTGGTGTTCGCGTACTACATTCCCGTCCCCAACAACTTCATCTACGCCACCGCGGGTGAGACGGGAATGCCCCTCTGGCGGTTCGTGGCGCTCGACCTCGGCGGCACCCTCCTGTACGTGTCGTTGATCGTGGGCCTGGGCTATGCGATCGGGCAGCGGGCGGTCGACGTCGCAACCGTCGTCTCGCGGTATGCGCTCGTGAGCACCGTGGCCCTCATCCTCCTCGTCGTCGCCTTCTCGTTGTGGCGCCGGCGTCGGGGCGTCGCTACTGCGACAGGTCCCGGCCCGATCGATCCCGCAGCAGAGCCGCCGCCCCAAGGCTGATCGCTGCACACCCGGCCGAGTAGATGGCGATCGGCAGCGAGCGGTGAAAGGCGTTCAGCAGCGCCATCGGGACGACCAGCGCTGGGCCGCCTGCGATCAGCGCGGCGAGGTTGTAGCCTAGCGACGCGCCGCTATAGCGCAGCCGCGCTGTAAAGTTTTCTGCTATCAGCGCCGCCTGGGGACCGTGTTGCATGTCGTGGATCGGCAGCGCCAGAACGATGGCGCCGAACACCAGCACAGGCACCCGCTGATCGAGCAGGCTCCAGTACAGGAAGGACCAGGCCAGCATAGCCGCGGCGCCCAGCAAATACAGACGCCTGCGACCGAGGCGATCCGACTCGAAGCCCCAGAACGCCGTTGTGGCCACCGACACCGCGGCCGCGATCATCACGAACTTCAGGACGTCCGACTGCTGGAATTTCAGCGCGTTCGTGGCGTAGGTCACGACGAACACTGTGAAGAGGTAGAAGGGCGCCTCCTGACCGACCCTGGCCAGCGCACTGAGGGCGACCTCAGGCCACTGTCTGGCGATCGTCCGCGCGACTGGAGCCCACTCGATGTTCGCGGCATCCAGCAGCCTGGTGAAGACCGGCGTCTCCGAGGTGCCGATGCGGACGTACAGACCGGCCACGACCAGGACGCCGCCGAGCAGAAATGGGAGGCGCCAGCCCCAGTAGGAGCTCGTGCTGAGGAAGTGGGCCGAAAGCTGCACCCCTCCCAGCGCCAGCAGGAGACCGGCCGGCATGGCGAGCTGAGTCAGGCTGCCGGCCAGGCCACGCCACCGCCGGTCTGCCCACTCGACCGAGAGCAGAACCGAACCCGCCCACTGCCCGCCTGCCGCCGCACCTTGCACGATACGGAGCAGCGTCAGGAGGATACCGCCCACGATCCCGATCTGGGCGTAGGTCGGCACCAGCCCGACGAGGACCGTCGCCACGCCCATCAGCCAGAGCGTCGCGATGAGGGTGGCTCTGCGCCCGATCCGGTCGCCCAGGTGGCCGAACAGAACCGCGCCGAGTGGCCGGGCCGCGAAGCCAACCAGGTAAGTGGCGAGCGCCGTCACCGTGCTCACAAAGGGGGACGTCGAGGGGAAGAAGCGGTCGCCAAGCACAAGACTGGCCGCAATGCCGTACAGGAAGACGTCGTACCAGACCAGCGTGCTCCCGAGCGAGGAGGCGATGGCGGCACGGAGCAGCTGCGGCCGGATGAACTGCCGAGTCGGGTGGGCTGCCTTCGCGACCGCTGCCCCCATCGCAGGACAGTGTATGGGTCGCACGTCGATGACCGCACCTCCTCGATTACGCTGTGCGCGGGGAGAGGCGTGGACGAAGACGTCGGGGGCATAGGAGCCCGAGGGTTGCGAACGATCGGTGTGATCGGGTCGGCGGCTCTCTTGATGGCGGTCGCCGTGGCCGTTTTCCTGCGGCCCAGCACTGCTGCCAGCACGCCGGGAGCAGACCGGGCGACGGTGTTCAAGGCCGCCGCCCGTGGCGTATCGGCAATGACATGGGCGACGGCGTCGGTGGGCTGGATCACGGTGTTCGACCCGGCGACGAAGACCTGGACGCTGTTCCAGACCTCGGACGCCGGCAGGCGCTGGCAGCACCGCTACGACAGCACTTCCGAGTTCGTGGCGCAGTTCTTCGATTCCGAGCGAGGCCTCCTCGTCTGGGGGATGAATGGCGCGCCGAACACGCTGCGACTCTTGCGCACCGACGATGGTGGCGCGCACTGGGCGAACGTGCCGCAGCCTTTGACGATGCAGTACGCCGGCGTTGTTCTGCCTGCGTTCAGCGACCCAGACCATGTATGGCTGCTGAACATTGCCAGCCCCGCCGCGCACGATCAGCCCTGCGCGCTCTACCGCACGCTGGATGGCGGCCTCCATTGGGAGGAGCTGCTGGACGCAAACCTTTCGGCCCCCTCCCGCCACGGAATCGCTGTTGGCGGTTTCAAGAAGGGGATCTGGTTCACGGGGTCGATGGACGGCTGGATCTCCACAGTCGAGCCAGATGGGACTCCCGCCCTCCACGTCACGCACGACGGAGGCCGCGAATGGACGTCCTCGGCGCTGCCGCCTGGCGACGGCTGGTACCGTGGCGCCAGCCTCACCTTCTCGGGGCCAGTCGTCGACGCCGGCGGCAGAGGCGCGTTGACGGTGGTCCAGCCGGCCGGCATACCGGGTGAGTGGTTTCCGGCGAAGGCGTGGACCTACGTGACGTCGGATGGGGGAGACCACTGGTCGGATCCGCGCCCCATGTCATACACCCGAGCCCTGGTCAGCCGCTTTGTCACTCCCAGCGTGGGCTGGACAGTGGGCGCTGGCATCGCCCTGACCACGAGCGACGCCGGACGCAGTTGGGTGCAGACGGGGACTCCGACGGGTGCGGTGCTCGCCGCCGTGACGCCGGTCGACGTCATGAACGCGTGGGCCACGGCCGCGCCGGTTGCCCCGCTTTCGTCGCGACTTTTCAGGACCAGCGACGGCGGACTGACCTGGAACGAGGTGGCGCTGCCCGGCCGCGCCCCGGCTGCCCAGTAGTGGGCTCCGGCGGAAGTTCGTCGTGGGTCACGTGGGCGCTGGGTGACGACTCGATGACGAGGGTCGCGACATGGGCCTGGCGCCGACGGGCGAGATCGGGCTCGAAACCTCCGCATACATAAAATGCGGACTTCTTGCTCCTGAGGAACCACGCGCTCGTACCAACGCGTAGTTCTGGGCTGGCGAAGAACTGCGCAGTTGTGCAAACGCGGTGTTCCGACCGGGGCGGAGGCCCACACCGGTCACCTCCACCGCCTCGTCACTGAAATCAAAATCCCCCACCGGGCCGCAGGGCATCGATGGTGCCAGTGCAGATGCCAGGCAATGACCCGACACGGACCTCGCCCACGCCCCTTACGAGTAGTACCGCGCCCGTCGCGGGGGAAGCCGTTGGTGTGATCGGCCTTGGCGCGATGGGGTGCGCCCATAGCCGCCAACCTCAGTGGCGCCGGTCGCCAGCTTCGACATGCGACTGCATGACGTCTGGCGCTGATCACTTCTCCCTCCGACCACCCGGCTACGGATCACCCCCCTTGCCGGATCGTGGGTCCTGCGTCATCATTGGCGTCGCTCGGTCCTTAGTAACGCTTAGAAGAGGAGAGAAGCGTGCCCGAGAGGGAGGTGGTCATGGCAGACCTTTGGAAGCGGACGATCAGCCGCCGCGACCTGCTGGCAGGCGCGGCATCTGTTGGGCTGGGAGCGGTGGCGGCTTCGTGTGCGCTGCCGGGCGCCACCTCCAACAAGCCGGCCAGTGGGGGGCCGAAGAAGCTCAGCATCCTGCAGTGGAGCCACTTCATCCCCGCCTACGACACCTGGATAGACGGCTTCGTGAAGGACTGGGGTCAGAAGAACGGCGTGGACGCGACGATCGACCACATCTCCACCGACGACCTGCCAGCCCGGATGGCGGCCGAGGTTGCTGCCAAAGGCGGTCACGACCTCGTCGAGATGAACGGTCAGATCCTCACCTATCTCTACGAGAAGCAGCTGCTGGACATGGGCGACGTCGTGGACTACGCGCAGAAGAAGTACGGGACGATAGAGCCGTACGGTAAGCAGCTGGCGTACGTCAACGGCAAGTGGGTCGGCTGGCCGAACTTCTACATCTCGATCTCGCCCCAGATACGCACCGATCTGTTCCAGAAGTACGGTTTCGACCCCAACCAGGTGAAGACCTGGCAGGACTATCTGGCGGTTGGGACGGCGGGCAAGAAAGACGGCCACGCGGCGGGGCTTGCGATCTCCCACTGCAACGACGCCAACCACAACTGGCGGGCGATCATGTGGGCCTTCGGCGCCAGTGAGGTCAAGGCGGACGGCAAGACCCCGAACGTCGACACGACCGAGATGCGGGACTTCCTGACCTTCGCGCAGCAGTTCTACACGCAGGCGAACACACCGGACGTGTTCGCATGGGACAACGCGTCCGACAACCGCTGGCTGGGATCGGGGGCGGGCGTCTACATCCATGACGCCATCAGCTCTATGCGCAGCGTCCAGAACACAAACCCGGACCTGTATTCGAAACTGAACTTGAGGGGGCCGATCGCGGGGCCGACCTTCCCGAAGGGAGTGTCGATGCCCGACGCCAACGTCTACGTGATCTGGAACTTCTCCAGGAACCAGGACACCGCCAAGGAGTTTCTCAAGTACTACATCGACAACTGGATGGTGGCCTTCCAGAACTCTCAGGTCTACAACCAGCCGATGTA
>Ga0070699_100000264_pt1 | contig 50426 bp, 43 predicted proteins | sample KBSK1503metaG_FD_65473 | JGI IMG/M metagenome (GOLD analysis project Ga0070699, IMG submission 65473) | Corn, switchgrass and miscanthus rhizosphere microbial communities from Kellogg Biological Station, Michigan, USA - KBS K1-50-3 metaG | ecosystem: Host-associated > Plants > Roots >... | reverse complement strand
CGGTACGGTCAGGGTCGCGTCGCCATCGACGGGTGTGCCGCTGTTGAGGGTCTGCCCGGTCGGGGGTGTGGTAGTCGTTGTTGCCGCGGCCGTCGGCGCCGGCGCCTCTTCCTTCTTGGCGCACGCAGCGAGTGCCAATGCCAGCGCACAACCCGGCCGAAGCCAGGCCTTCAGCGATCGCTTCGAGCGCATGGGTTCCACCCCCTCGTAGGGTTTTCCTGTCCGGCTCGAAGGTACTGCTCGCTGGGCAAAGGGTCCACTCGCCTCCCAAGCGACCCCGGCGCCATGATGTCTATTCCCGCTCACCCCACTGCTCTTGAATTTCCCGGATGGTTTCCTTCAATCTCTCGTGCGCGCGCAACCGGCCGACCATCTTTCCCGCGAGAGCGCCTGCAACGGCGAACAGCGTGCCGGCCACGGCCCCCGGATTGCCACCGAACTCCCCCCACGCTCGCCACAACAACAGCCCGAAGACCAGGCCCACCGCGCCGGCATCGCATCCACACGCATTCAGGTGCCGGTTCAGCTCGCCTTCCCATTGAGCTCTTTCGGGACTCTCGGACAACCTGCCTCCCAGCTTTATCGTCTCCACACCGGCGGGGCGAACGAAGGGAAGCGCGGAGAGCTCATTCAGCTCCGAAGGGTTGAGGAAGACCTGTTGCCCGGAATCGGTCTCGAGACTAGAAGAAGGTGACATGCCCGCTGCTCCGGATGATCCCCACCTGGAATGGAGAGAGGGCATCCCCGGTGAGCGTACCCGAATCCATCAACTCGCCCGGACCGCTGGTCACATGGGTCATCAAGCCCAGCGCGTGCCCCATCTCGTGCGCAATGACGCGCTTCTGGTAGCCGGGATTCACCATGCTGGTGACCGGCGTCGACGCCACGACCGGCGGATATGGCACCAGCGGCGGGCCGCCCGGTACGCCCGTCCCTGTCACAATCTGCTTGACGACGTAGTCGCGTTCCACGGCGATCCAGTCGGTAAACGGACCTCCGGACGTTCCGATCACCGTTCCCGGTCCGTCGTAGCCCACCTCCCGCACCACGTACACGATGATGGGATGGCCGACGCCGAGCAGCGACCACAGGTTGGACTCGAACAGCTTGATCGTTTGCAGCTGATGCCAGGAGCCCTTGAGCCACGCTTCATCGAGGATGAGGTCACCCTCCGTACCAATTCGCAGCGCGTTCTCCGGCGGGTTGCGGTACGGCTCATGGAACCTGGTATGCACTCTGATTCCGGCGCGGTCGTAGAAGATCCGCTCGGTTTCATCCATGATCGGCTCGAGGTGCTTCTGGTAGGCCAGCGGTATGTAGCCCTCGCAGAGCGGAATCACATGGACTCGCACGTGCTTGGTGATTCGGATTCCCAGGGCGCGGGCGATGCCATCGAGCAAACCGACCACGTAGCTGACTACGGTCACAACGCCTTTGATCACTGCCTTGATGAGCGGCCCGATGATCGGGATGGTGAGGATGATGTTGAGGATCGCCGCCGCGAGGTTCAGCAGGAAATTAACGACCTCGCAGACTACGCGGATAATCGCCGTCCAGACCGGCGCAAGCACCCACCTGACGAATTTCACGACGATAGTGACCAGCCAGCAGAACCACCCGATCGGGTTCCACCAGTCGTATTCCTCGCACCGCTTTTCGGTCCGTTTGACCCATTCGTCAACCGGCTTCCAGACGTTTACCTCGACCCAGTCCTGGACGTCCTTGCAGATGGTTGCCATGGTACCAGCGCCTCCCGCCCCGCCTCAGTGCATGTCGACTCCAGGTGCACGATTGCTTGCTCCCGAGAGGGTACCACACCCCGATTCAGCGCGCACCTATAACATCTCATAAGGGCTACCTGCAACATCTCGTAGGCGTCGGAACGACACTTGTTGCGCGGTACCCCGTCGCCAGCTAGAGTCGCCATTGAGTTCCTGGCCACGTCACTGAGGACGGTGTCACTCAACGAGTTGAGACTTATTTGAGGTCTGGTTGAGGCGATTGCCATAGAGTGTTCGCGCCCGCGAGTTCCCTTCGAACGTCCACCAACGAGGTGCCCATGTCAGCGCGATATCGCCAGGCGTTCAGGGTCTTTCTCGCTGCTCTCGTGGCAACGCAGGGATGTGGCGATGCGCCTACGGCCGAGGGTCCTGACCGCCGTCCCCCGCCGGTGAGCTTCATGACGGTGCCGATTGCCGGGGGCAACTGGGGGGGATCACTCACGCCAGTCGACAACCTCACATCCGTTGAGCCGGGCAGCTTTGTCACCTTCGCTCGACCGGTGCTGGTCCGCTTGCGCGCGGCGGGTGTGATTACACCCTATATCAACTGGGGTGCGTACCCCCCGGATGGCCAGCGCGGCACATCGACGAGCCAGTACGGGCCCGACGGCCTTTGGTCGAATGGTGGATGCTCCGCGAATGTCGTGTTGACGGCCTCCGTCTCCGGCGGATTCGGATTTTGCTACTATCCGGGCCTGCCGAAGGATTTCGACGTTGCCCTGGTGGTCAAAGGAGACATTGGCGTGAAATGGCAGGCGGGCCCCGGGTGGTGGGCGCCCCCGGATTGTGGAGAGGGAATCGCTCCTTGCTACCTCTACAGCGACGGCACGTCCTTCGAGTGGAGTGTCGACAAGATCGCGGCGCAGACCACACTCTGGCCCGATCAACAGTCGGCGACGAGCTCGACCCAGCTCACGTTTTCGACCGGCATTTCCCCGGTAACCTTCGATGGGGTATCACTGCCGTTTCAGGTCGTCGGTTACTGGACGTTTCAGCCGACCAACGGGAGCGCTCAATCGGTCTGCCTTCCCAACCCCTGGTGTACCTTCACGACGAACAAGAGCGGGAAGCTGATCGTGACGGTGTTCGCCCAAGGCGACAGCCTGCAGCTCGAGGCGCGGGTTGATGTGTTTTCCTGCCTGACCGGCGACCCTCTGCTCGATGACCCGATCATTCGACAAGGATTGCGTGATGCGTGGGCAGGCTCGTCACCGAACGGACCGAACACCGGCCGGAAGGAGCGCGGTGGTGGCTTGATCTGTCCGAACACCGGACTCTGCACTCCTGATCTGGCGCCGATTGGCCCTCAGGACGATGCCTGCCACTTCTACCCGGCTGACGCCCCGAACGCCCAACAATGGACAGTCCTGTGGCACACGCATCCGTTCAATCCTCTCGATCCCAACGATCCATTGCCGAATAACTACGCCTACTGTGCTCCCAAAAACCCCGGCGACCCACCGATCCCTGCCGGCAAGATTCGACTTTCTCAGCCGGGGCCATCTCAAGCTGATTTGGCAGCATCGGACTGGGTTCCAAGGATTGTGGTTGATAAACAGGCCGCGTACTTGATCCCCGCCAACTCAGCCGTACCAACGGCATATCCGCGGAATGTGTGCGACGTGTTGGCCACCCCGATTACATAGCTCTATCTTTCAGCTCGGAGGAGGGGCCTTATATGCTTGGCCGGAACCGTAAAGTGCTTATCGGGTTGTGCCTGGTGCTCTGCGTGCCCGCCCGTGTGCGCGCGCAGCCGGCGTCGACGTGCTTGACCCAGGCGGACACTGCGGCAATGATCGTGGCGAGGCTGCAGCGAACCATCGCCTGGAGCGACTCGGCCCAGTTGGCCAATGTCGGCCTTCCCAAGGTCGCCGCGAACCAGGTGGTCCTCGAGACGAGCAATAACGTTTGCAAGAAAGCCGTGCCGGCCTACCGGCAGGCGACCGGGTTACCGTCGACCCTGACGGCAGCGTATGTAATCAGAGTTGGATCGGGCCGGTTGGTCGTCGTGCATCCTGCCCATGGAGCAGGAGAGTACTGGTCTTTCATCGTCATCAACTCGTCCAACTATTCCTACATCGCATGGACCGAGGGATAGGTCATTCGTCGCGGCCACAGCTTCTGCTTTGTCGTGACTTGTCTGGAGCCGCCGCCTAGCCGGGCGGCGGTTTCGCTTCCACCTAGCAGGGGCGGGACCTGATCCGGAGGACGAGGGCAAAGCAAAGGCCCGGGCATCACCCGGGCATAGCAGGGGCGGGACTCGACCGGAACGGCGAGGATCAACGAGGTCGCGCCCTTTGCGACCATAGCAGGGGCGGGACTCGACCGGAACGGCGAGGACCAACGAGGTCGCGCCCTTTGCGACCATAGCAGGGGCGGGACTCGAACCCGCGACCCCGGCATTATGAGAGAGGCGGCGCGCCACGAAAGGCGCGCCGTTTCAGCATTTAGACTCCAGCGAGCACAACCGATTAGCAGGGTTTCAGAAGGGCTTTGGTTCACCGGATGGTTCAGTTGCGGCAGGGCGGTTCCCTGCTCTGCTCACAAGCGCACAGCCGGGTTTCTACCGGTTCCCGAGCTGTGTGGGCGCATACCGGGAGGTCTGGTATTGCAGGGGTTAGCGCCAGGTAGGGAGAGCACCCCCTACCGGGTGCGCCCCGATAAAAACCGTTCGGGGGGTTTGGGGGGCAGCGCCCCCCGAGCTGGCGGCTGTAGCCCGCCAGGACGCCGTGGGCTCTCTTGATACGTTAGCACAACCTAGCCAATTCGTGCCGGGAGATGACGAGGAGGTATTGCTGCGCAGGGCCCGCGCGAAGCACCTCACGCTTCCTCTGGCGACCATGCTGACGGAGTTACGTACCCCGCTAGAAAAGAGCTATCGGAACACGATCTATTGTGCCTCATTACTTGAGCAGGATGAGACAGGTCAGATTCGCGGAAAGTACTGCGGGAACCGGTGGTGTTTGGTCTGCAATCGCGTGCGACTCGCACGCGCGATCAACTGCTATCATCCAGTAGTTGCGGAATGGCCTGATCCGTGGTTCGTGACACCGACCCTGCCCAACGTCGCGGCGAAGGATCTTCGGAGCACGATCAACGCAATGCTCAGGGACCTAGCAGCAATCGGGCGCGCGATAAAGCGCACCGATCAACTTTCCTTTCATGCCCTCCGCAAGCTTGAGTGCACCTACAACAGGTACCATGACAGTTTTCACCCGCACTTTCACCTTGTTGTTCAGGGCCGGCCTACGGCTCTAGCGCTCCGGCGACGGTGGCTCGCTTGCCATCCGGAGGCCGTGCTAGAAGCCCAGGACATGCGCACATGCGATGCCCGGTCGATGCTCGAGCTATTCAAGTACTTCACGAAGCTCATCATGAAGCGCCAAGACGATAGATCAGCCCGCACAATCGCTCCTGCTCTCGCACTGGACGCAATATTTAGTGCGTTCCGACAACGGCGAGTATTCCAGCCAATGGGCTTTCGGGGCGGGGTGCCAGGTGACGAAGACGAGGAAAGCGCGGTCGGTATTTCTGGTGCTACGACCATTCGCCATCGCCTCGCGGAACGGGTGCGGTGGCAATGGATGCAGGATTTACACGATTGGGTCGACCTCAAATCGGGTGACATGCTGACAGGCTATGAACCGACTGAACGAATCCGACGCCTCGTGGAAGTGGAGGGCCGCTCCACAAAGCGATGGTCCTAGCATGACAGTCTCGCACTATGGATCGGTCCGCACTGCAAGGCCTGGACGCGGGCGTTCCGGCAAGGGCAAATCTACGCTCGCCCCTGCCGGATCAATCTCCAGCGCGTAGCCTATTGGCAAAACCGTGCAAAACTCTCGACCCGGCACGGTCGCTTCCGTTTGTTCGTACTGAGATTGGATGACGATTCCAATTACGCGCCCGCTCGAATCCAGCACTGGCGATCCACTAAGTCCCCCGGTGGATTGCACCGAAATCTGAATAAACTTCATCGATACTGCGTAATCGGTTCGGATGGATTCCACATGACCGAGGTGCAGGCTGATGGTCGGTTGCCTAAGCGGCACCGTTGAAAACCCAATTACAGCGACCGGTTCGCCTGGATCGGGATCGCGCGCCTCGTGCGGAATCATCCCCGGCCCCTGTAAGTGCCTTATTAGAGCGCAATCAACCTTTTCTTCACCGAGCGAGTGAACATAGACCTTCGACACACTCGCGGGGCCCGCCGGGAAATGAACTGTGACACTTCCCGTTAATATGTGCGCTGCCGTCGCAAGAATTCCGTCGCGAAGACAAAAAGCCGTTCCGGACCCCACCGTACCGTCTCGCTTCACACGCTCAAGCTGCACGATGCGATCTCGGACTTTTTGGAACAGCTTGGTCCATCGATCCTCAGACCCAACGCCTGAGGACTGCCGGCGTGCAGTAGGCGGAGGGGCGGGTCCGATCAAAGTTGAATCGAGTTGATGCAGCTTTGCTCTGAGTTTACAATAAACTGGATCGGTCCGGCCACGAATAAATCCGATGTACTCGACCTTGCCCCTCAATACCGACGCAAAGAGAACTTCCGGGGCAAGGGCGGTTCGCCGCTGAGGGTGAAATTCCCGAACATACGTGTCGGCCGCTGCAGCCAAGTCGAATTTGGCCCACGCATGGAGCATCGCCCGGACCTCCCGAACAAACTGACGCGGCACGTTCACGAATCGGTTCACCGTCAGCCCGGTCACCTCTTGGTGGCAATCCTGGAGCTGAAGGCGCGTTTTTTGGTCATTCACCACAAACTGGTTAGTGGTCAGAAGGGCGAGCAGTGAAGGTCCGATCGTCACACTACTTCCGATCAGTCCGGACCCCGCAATTGCGATATCTGGGGGAAAATTGTAGTTCCTGGTTGAGAAACTCAAATCATCGCAATACCGAGTGTAAGTGAGACGGTACCTTCGTGCTAGCGCCATTAACTCGCCGTCGAGCTTCGCGCAAACGAGGTTGGCTAGTATCGGAGACGTTGGTGCCCCTTGGGGTAGGCCTTCCTGCGCGGTGCAGATTTGTGCCAAGACGGTTGCCGCCGGTGCGGGCAGTTGAAATGGCTTGGCCATTAGGGCGCCACGGATCCGGCCAAAATGAATCGATGGAAAAAAGTCCTTCAGGTCCACGTTCAGTATCCATCTTTTCCGAACATGTGGCAACGCATTGCTGACGATGTTCCGCCGCTTCACAAAGCCGTGGACGGAAGGCTTAGGCCGATAGGCCAATTGGAACACGTGGTTCAGTTTGTTCTGAAGTACAAAGAGACTGGACGGTGGAACGGAGATTATTCGGACTCCCCCCGATCGCTTTTTGATTGTAAACGTCCGGTAGGATAGCCGGTCCCTGCGCCGATACAGAATGTAAATCAGGTAGGTATCGGGAATTTCGAGGAGCTCGGCCACGTCGCGGCGCGTGCGCAGCGTCTGGAACCGAGCTAACACTTCGGCGTCCGAGTTTTGCAGAGTTGGCTGAAGATTCACGCGAACAAATAGGTGAGAGGAACAATCCCGCGCAATCTATGCTTCCGCGCGATCCCCCGTCACGGCCAAGTTAACTCCAGGCTGCGCCGGATGTGGCATGCACTTTCGTTCGCTGTCGCGTATCGACGACAACTGCATTGTGCGGGACTGCCCCTCACCGAGAAGCTAGCGCGGATCTGCGCCGGAGCAAGGGCTACTTATCCATTCGGCATGCAGAGCCAACAAATCCATTGGAACGCTGAAAAAACGGATGTCCGGAGCGTCTACTGCGCGTACACTGCAGCGTCCAAGTGCGCTCCCAGCGGAGGAAGACGAGGATCGCGAGGTCGGTACTTCAGGAGATACAACCACTTGCCACCGTCTTGGGCAACGGATCCGTTGGCAATGGATTCAGGACGTACACGACTGGGTCGACTTGGCGTCCGGGAAAGCTCTCACGAGCTACAATCCTGCCCAGGGATACCACCATCTGACCTACTCTGGCGGCCCGTCCCCCACTTCATCCGCACTCACCTGAGCTGAATCATCCTCAGACTGGTCACCCGCTTCCAGTTTGGCAAAAAACGTCTCCTCCAGTTTTTGCCACCACTCGGGTAGGGGTACGACATCAGCCGGAATACCCATCTTTAGGAGTTGCGTCCGGTCCTGTCGAAGACTCCCGGTAGTTCGGGGGTTCAAAGCTGCCTCCGTGGCTCCTCGCCACAGCGGTGATAGCAGCTTCACATTTCGCAAAAGGGCTTCTGAATCACCCCGCGAGAAGGACCCCTTCCCGAAGGCGCCATAGGTCAACATTCGGAGGAACGTTAGGAAGTTGCGCCGAACGCTCGGCTCCATCCGAGCCGAGGGCAGTAGTTCTTCGAGCATCGTTTCAGTAAGGCCCTCCCGATGCAACAGCGAACGGGGGTCAAATAGAAGGTACCTCAGTCCGGACATCCCCCCTTGAGCCCAGAATTGTTCAATTCCCTCTGGTTCCTCAAAGCATCGACGCACCGTACCCGACAGCTTGTGAGATAGGAGAATCTTGATCTCTTCAATGGTGCTCGTGAATTTCGCAGACTTTTTCCTGACCGAATGGTCGAAGGAACGTTCGATTCTCCCCAATATGTCGGCGGCAGTGTCCTCGGGAAGGGTGTCAGCTATCTCCTTCAGCAGCACACGCTCAGCGTCCCGACGCCCCGCGTAGTAACCCAGGTCATCAAAGTGACTCCACTGGGCACAATGACTGCAGAGATCGAACCAGTGATCCGCGACTAGGTCCGATGACGCGAATGCGTTATCGCCCAGCGCGAGATGTCGCACCGCCTGTAGAATCTGGTCAGCGACAGCTAACTCGCCTAAGAGTTGTTCCTCCATGTTAGCTTCGGCAGCCGCCCCCAAGGTGTTCTCCCGGGCTCGCACCAGCATTTGAAACAGGCCCTGCATTCGGCCACGCCGTTCCGTCGGCCCAAGCGCATTTACCCATTTGTCAAGCTCGCTTGGACCCCCGTCCTTCACCCTCTCTAGCAAACGCTCCAATTCGCCCCAGGTGGTAGCGGGGGGCGCCTCGTGGAGTGTGAACATTTGCCTAAGGGAATACATTCCTCGGATTAGCCCAGTGCGAGCCCGCAGTGCGCCACAAATCAGGAGGAAACGCTTGCGGGCTTGCTCATTTGTCGGGGCCACAGTCTCTTCAGGCGGAGGTGGTCCCTTCTCGTCGGCAGCGTCCTCCAACCGAAACGCGTGCAGCTCGATGTTCTCAATTATCTTTGGAGTGCCAACCATCGACATGGCTTCCTCTGGGAATTCGAGAAGCAGCATCTGCGCCAGCAGGAATGGCAGCCAGTCAAGCTCTTTCGGGTTTAAACGCTCAAATAGCGGTGAAAGACTCGCAAGATATCGGACAAACAGTTTTGCCTTGCGAGGGTTACGAGGCAGGTATGATGCGGCCACATCAAAGGCAGCATTGGATACAGCACTGTTCAGCGTCCCCTTCAGTGATTCCAAAAACCGCCGCCACTCTTCGTCTGTTGGTTGTGGCAGGAGCCTGGGCAGTTCAATGACCTTTTCCAAGAACTCGAGCGAGTTGCCCCAGCCGGGGTGTGCTTCCCCAAGGGCCACCTGAACCACGGAGGGAGACAGCGCAAGCATGTAGTAGATGTTTGGTTCATCGAGGAGCTCGCGAAGAGTCAGCAGCACTCTAGGTACTTCATCCGGATTCAGCCTATCCAAATCGTCCACGAGTACGAGGAGCTTTTTGCCCTTCAGATTTGTGCGAATCTCGGATAGGAGCTTGACTGTTTCTTTCTCAGCCCACTTACCTAGCTGCTGATCCACCGAAGACCCCAGAATGCTGTCTGCAACCTTGGCCGCAAAGTCCCCACGGACAGCCTCCCGAATACCAGCAACTCGAGACTGCGCCTGGAAGAGGAGCCGTGGTTTGGAAGCCCCGATGCTCAGTACCTTCGCAATCGAAAGAATTAACGAGCGGTAACATTCACGCGACGATGTGAAGGCCCACGGCAGCAGCCACACTACGTATCCCTCAGCGGCCCTCACATGATAAGCTACCAGTTTCAGGACGCTTGTCTTGCCGGAACCCCATCCTCCATAAACACCGATTCTTAGCGTTGACCCGTCGGGGGCACCAATTACCAGTTGGGCGAGAGATTGCGCGAAACGATCACGTCCTAGGTGATCATCCGAGGGTACATCCACGGCAGCGTCAGGTAGCGCTACGGTCATTGGTTCGCCTCGCGTACGGATGTTCATGCATTACACTGATGACTGCATCGAGATTGGCGGCGCGGACCACGTTGGATCCTGTGGCTACTTGCATCCGGTCAGGCCTTGCTTCGCGCTCCTGACGGATTAAGCCCAGGGTGTGTTTATCGACAAAGAGCAGATCAACGTATGGCGCGAAGCCGACGTGTGCAATGTCAATTTGATTGCCGGGCTCCTCGAGGCGCGGATGCATTCGTAGCCCACGTTGCACAGCGAGCTGGAGCGAGAATCCTGGCGCAGCGTAGGGATCCAGATTTGTGGTCTGAGCTGTGACCAGCAGGATCGGCTGACCTGTGAGATGCGCCACCGCCTCCACCTGTTCTCTTCCGGTATTGAAGAACACCGCAGCGGCTGAGAGATCTTCGTCAGCGATCTTGTCCCGCACACTCACGTTGGTAAGATCGTACAGTCGTTCGAGTGCGCCCCGGATCGTTCCTGCGGCCCGGAGTTCACTCTTCGTTTGCTCAAGGAGCGGTTTTAGAAACCGGGTCTCGGGTTGCAGGGGGTCTATGGCGGCGTCCTCAATGAGCCTTGACAGATCGAGGTTGTCTAACATTTCTGACCTTATCTCACGTCGAATGTGTTTTCCCGGGGTGCGCTGGCCGGCTCGCTTTGATAGTTCATGCGCCTCAGCTTCTAGTGAGTGAAGCGAGCGCATTTGGCGGAATGCGGCGACCATGGGCTTTGCATGTGCTTCAATGTCACCGCAAACAGCCATAGGGAAGAGTGTGTCGAGCGCGCTTCGCTGAATATCCACGCTGTAGCCGAGTAGCGTGAGCAGTTGAACCTGACTTTCGAAACTCAAGAGCGTGGCGGACGACGCAAAGGCACACCTTACTCTATCAAACAAGCGGAGTACTTTAAACCACTCCTTTAGTCCTTCCTGGTCAGCAAGCTGCGCAGCTTCCTGTAGATGATGAAGGGATACAGCGAGCTCTGCACCAACATCGCGCCAGCCACTGATGAATCGCTCTCTGTCGGTAGCTCCGGCGCGCTGGAGATCGACAAGCTGCGCAAAATCGAGATAGACAATCATTTCACGGAATAGCCGTATCGTGAGATCAGGCCGTATTTGTAATCAGGTGCGCAAGCGTGCCCCGTAAGAGAAGCCCTGACGGGATACCACCCACTCGGCTTGAGTAGTCCCACACGGTTTCCTACAGACGCCGTGCCCTCACGCCAGAAGCGGTTCGAGAATGTACCGGTCGCCAGCAAGCATAGCGTCGTAGAATGGCCCACTATGAGATCCGAGGGCATCCACGATGCGCCAGTAGGGAAGTTCAAACGATAGCACTCGCCTGGTTAACTGAACCAGTGTGTTGTCCAAGGAACCCGGACCGTAGAATGACCGCAGAATCTTCTGAAATGCCTCGTCGTCCACTCTTCTAACATCAAAGTGGTCGCCAGAAGAGTACGTGACATCAACCGGTCTAGGCTCTACCTTCCCACTCCAGGACAGAGTGAGGGTTCTCGCAAACTCCTGTACAAAGATTTGTTCCTCTAACGTAAAAAGCCCCAGGGTCTGCTTCACTATCCGGTGCAAGTGCACGATCTGTGCGCACGCATCCACCAAGTGTGTCAAGGACCTTGCAATTGCTTCCTCGCGAAGCCCGACCAGTCGCCGCTCCGCTTCGGCGACACTGATGAGTGAGGCAAGCCATACCACCGCGATCCGATTTCGCAATTCTGGCTCAGAGTCCAGCAGACGGGAAACGAGGTAGATTCCCCAATTGCGACCGCACATCAATGGTTCATTGAGGCACGCGAAAACTCGATTTGCCAGCATCAGGTATTCTGGAATGGTTCTTCCCGGCTTCTCACGCTCCAGGGGATTGTGCGACAAGAAGTCACCAAGGGCCGCAACATGCTCCGCTAATCCTGCCGGGCTGGGGTCCAAAGCCAATGCCTTTTCGAAATGGTCCTTGGCAGCGACCAAGTCATGCACATCGGTCCGAACCTGCGCAAGTATTAGATGAGCACGCGCGCTCTTTGGATCAATAATTAAGCTGTACCTCGCGGCCTCCTCGGCGTCTCCGGGAAAGCCGTTGCCGTATCGCCTCTGGGCGCGTCGCAGAAGCTCCTCAGGTTCCTTCAAGGGGAAGGCTGCCAAGTCCTGTTGCGCAAAAGGACCCTCCACCCGAAAGGAGATTCGATTAGGGCCGCACTCGAGGAGCCGGAGGAGTTCCGCCGTTGAGCGTTCGGCGAGTGCAACCTCAGGCGCCTTGAGTCTCAGCTCGTGCCCATGTAACAGCTTGTCTCTCGGCCCCCAAATCCGTTTGAAATACGCTACCGCCCTTGCCTTCTTGAACGGCAGAGTTGAGGGAGAGTCAATTTCGCGGAATCGAGAGAACCATACGCCAAGCATCTGCTCTGCAGGACGGCTGACATCCTCACTTGGAAAGTGCTTTAACAGAAGCGTGCGAAACAATGCCTCCACAGAAAGGGCAAACGTAGAGGCCGCGAGTCTCAGGTTATCGCGCGCCAGGGCATCGCGGCCTTCGGCGAAGAGTTCTAATGGGAATGGCACGACGCACCCCTCGTCACACTTCGACTCTAGGTCCTCATACCACTTCTCGGTCTTCAGATATGGGGTGCCGGCAGCAACTATTGTATTTGTCCGAAACATGAACCATTCAGGGGTAAGGGATCCTTCAGGAAGAATCAGCCAGCTGAGCGCAGGAATGTCCTTATCACCTATTGCGCGAAACCAGAACTCGCCCGTCTTCTGCCGGTACAAACTGAGGAAAGCATTCACCGCCCGCAACGCATCGCGAAGTGTCACCCGCTGTCCAGACGCTTGACGCGCGCCGATCTCATCCTTCGTAAGCGGTGGTTCCAGCGGGCATCCTACTACAACTTCGGAATGTCCAGCATAGCCGTGACAGTCGAGGCGGAGTTGCGCGCGATCTCCAAAAGATACCGGTGGAGTTGTGAAGTCGAGAGGAAGTCCAGCGGTTGTTCTAAACGAGAGCCTCCACCGCCTACCCCCAGATAGGATGTGATATAGGCCGTCATCAATGAATATTCGAAACGGCAATCGGATCCTGGTTAGTAGATACGTATACCGTAGAGCCGGCGCTTCCTTGTTTTGTTCATCGCTTTTCATTTCAACGTGCACTATGTCGGCCATGACCTCGCCTGGAGTTTCTCGAATTTGCAGAGTTAGTTCCCGATGAGCTTCTCTAGAGCATCCTTCCAAAACAGGCCCAGCAGCCGCATTCGTCGCACCATTCCTTCGTCCATGAAGAATGACCCCCGTCCTCCGGGTTCCCGGCCTGCCAGTCGCTCTGATTCGTCGAGGGGCGCGAGGAGGAACAACGCAATCTTCGCCATCATCTCAGTCTTTTGCTCGGGTTCAGCTCCCAGCTCGCCGATGATCGGCCTCTCTGGCCCACGCGGGAGCGAAAGCAGGTAGTCCGAGAGCTTGTCAACTACCTCTGGAAGTGGCCACGAGGCCCATGGAATTGTGATCTCGCGAACGGGCTTCCACCCATATGGAGGATTGGGTACCCGCACCATGAATGCGAGTCCACCGGTAGGGATTGATTCAGAACCATCAGGATCGGTAAACCACCCCGAGTAGAATCCATAGGCTCGGCCTAGCTTTTCCAGCGTCTTCAGTTCGGGGTTCGTATTGCGACCGGAATAGAGAACTCGGAGCGTCGGGGAGGGAACGCCACTGACCTTTGAAGCCTCATGGACGTTTCCGTCGTGCGCTAGGTCAATCAAATGACGGATGCGCCTGGTAACCAGCTTAACGGCTGGCCGCAGAGGCTTGGCGGGCCTTCCAGCCCTATTCGGTGATGTTTGCCGTTTCGACTTTCTGTTTCCCACTCGACTTTTAGCCACCCTCTTGCGCCCTCCTCAATACGAATTAGTTTCGTATCATATTACTGAGCTGTTTCGTGCTTTACGAAGCTACACAGAGCCTTTACAGCATGCAACCGGGCAGGACCAGGCTCCAGGCGACTTCGTAGTCTCATCCGAACGGAGGGTACCATCATGGCGACCGGCGGTCTGTTCAGCGTCAAGGAAGCGGCGAAGTACCTCGGCATGAGCGAGGCCTGGCTCTATGCCAGCGGCATCCCGTGCGTGAAGCTAGGAAGACGTCGCCTCTACCGTATCGAGGACCTCGACGGTTTTGTGGGAAGGATGCTGCGCAAATGAGCACGATTTATCAACGCGGCGGAGTCTACTACGTGGGCGTTCCGACACATCCAGACGGCTGGGTAAAGCGTTCTACCGGCACCAAGAATAGGGCCTTGGCGGCCTCCATGGCGCGAATGATGGACGAATTAGGCCCGCGCGGCCATAGAGACTGGAAATTGTTGGACGCGCTGAAGGTAGGCACGATGTCTGTTGCCCGACTGCACGACGCATACGAGAGCGGGCCAACGGGCCTGGACGCCCTCAAGGCCGAGATTAATGATGTGGACGCGCAGCCGTTCGTTCCCGAATGGCTAAAATCCTTGGACGATCACGTTGCCCTCGATACGATCCAGCACTACGGAACGCACGTTCGGTCATTTATTCCCGCAGCTGAGCGATTCCCGATTTCACGTATTTCCAGAGCCGAACTGTCCAAATGGCTCAGTTCGCGTGAATGTGGGCCATCAACCAAGCGGAAATATCGCGCGGCGATGTCCAGCTTCTGCGAATATTTGATTTCTTTGGAATTGCTGGCATTTAATCCGATGCTACAAGTCAAGGCACCGAAGGCCAGCGCGCCAAGAATGCGCTATTTGGAGCATCACGAGGTGATTCGGCTCGTAGAGGCCCAGGACGAGCCACACCGGACAATATCCGCATTAATGCACGCCACAGGAATGGAAATCTCGGCAATTCTTCGGCTTACACGCGGGGACATCGACACGGAAACGTGGATGGTGCGCGCACACGGCACAAAAACCAATTCACGCGACCGGCAGGCATACGTCATGGAATGGGCGCGGCCCTATTTGCAGCGCCAGATCAGCACGTTATTGCCCAGCGCCGTGGTATTCAAAGGTGTCACTCGATGGGCGCCCACAAAATCACATAGCCGAGCGTGTACGGAATTAGGAATTACGAATTGCACCTTGCGTGATTCGCGGCACACGTTCGCCGTAAATGCTACGAAAGCCGGCGTTCCCGCCGAAATAATCGCAGCGCAGCTCGGTCACGCGGACACGCAAATGGTCAACCGAGTGTATGCGCGGTTCCAGCCCTCTCGCGCAGAGCTGGCAAGTGGTTCGAGCGGGCCAATGACCGAACCCGCATCAACGCGAGCGCATGAAATGTTGAAATCTCTTGGTTCACTTCGTGGTTCACGGGCAGAAACTAGAGGTTCCCTCCTGAACACTGAGAGCGCCAAGACCTTCACGTCGAATGAGTTGGGAAATAGCAGGGGCGGGACTCGAACCCGCGACCCCGGCATTATGAGTGCCGTGCTCTAACCAGCTGAGCTACCCTGCCAGAGCCATGCAAAATAGCGCGGAAGCAGCCCGCTGTCACACCGTGAAGCCCACAGCCATCAGCCATCAGCTACCTACCGCCCTACCGCCCTCCCGCCCTACCGCCCCTCCTCACGCAGCAACGTGTACTCCACTTCCCCCTCCCTCAGCATCCCATACAATTCCCTCGCCAGCCGCTCCTGCATCGCGGGATCCGTCTCCACTTTCTTCCTGACCCGCTCCAGGCTGTCCACCTCCCGCTGCAGCGTCCGCACCAGCACTACCTCGGCGCGTTCCCGCTTCCGGAGGGCGAGCCACTGCAGCGTGCTGTATTCTCCGCCCTGCAGCGCGAAGTAGAGCGCCGCCACCACCAGCAGCACCGCCACCCACCGCGCCCGGGTCACAGGTGGTACATGTCCCGGCCCGGATAGTGGGCCACGTCGTCCAGCTCTTCCGCAATACGGAGCAGCTGATTGTATTTCGCGGTCCGGTCACTCCGCGAGGCGCTCCCCGTCTTGATCTGTCCCGCGCCGGTCGCCACCGCCAGATCGGCGATGAAAGTGTCTTCCGTCTCTCCCGAGCGGTGCGAGATCACCACCCCGTACGAGCTGCCCTTGGCCAGCTCGATGCACTGCAGCGTTTCCGTCAGCGTCCCGATCTGGTTGACCTTGATCAGGACGGCGTTGGCGACATTCTGCTCGATGCCCCGCCCCAGCCGGTCCACATTCGTCACGAAGAGGTCGTCGCCCACCAGCTGCACCCGCTCCTGCAGCGCCTCGGTCAGGTGGGCCCAGCCCTCCCAATCGTCCTCCGCCAGCCCGTCCTCGATCGAAACAATCGGGTAGCGGTCCACCCACTGGCCGTAGAGCGCGACCAGGTCTGCCGCGGACCGCCGGCTCTTGTCGCCCTTCTTGAAGACGTAGGCCCCTTCGTCGTAGAGCTCGGACGCGGCGACGTCGAGCGCGATCGCGACGTCCTGGCCCGGCTTGTAACCCGCCGCGCTGATCGCCTCCATGATCACGTCGAGCGCCGCCTCGTTCGACGGAAGCATCGGCGCGAACCCGCCCTCGTCGCCCACCGCCGTCGAGAGGCCCATCTTCGAGAGGACCTTCTTCAGCGCATGGAAGACCTCGACGCCCATCCGAAGCGCGTCGGGGAAATTGTCGGTCCCGATCGGCACCACCATGAACTCCTGCGCGTCGACATTGTTGCTCGCGTGCGCGCCGCCGTTCAGGATGTTCATCATCGGTACCGGCATCACCCGCGCCATCGGACCGCCGAGGTAGCGGTAGAGCGGGAGCCCGACGTCCTCCGCCGCGGCCCGCGCTACCGCGAGCGACGCGGCCAGGATCGCGTTGGCGCCAAGTTTGGCCTTGTTGGCCGTCCCGTCGGCATCCATCAGCTCGGCATCCACGCCGATCTGATCGGTCGGATCCATCCCCTCGAGGCGAGGTCCCAGCACCTCATTCACGTTCCGGACGGCTTCCTGAACGCCTTTGCCTCCATAACGCTTGGGATCGCCGTCCCGGAGCTCGGCCGCTTCATGCTCGCCGGTTGAGGCGCCGCTGGGCACCGCGGCCCGTCCTCTCGCGCCGCTGGCGAGTACCACCTCGGCCTCGACGGTGGGATTGCCTCGGCTGTCGAGAATCTCGCGGGCATGGACTTCGATGATGGTGGACATGGGGGGGAAGAATAGGTGTCTGGTGGAGTTCCCGAAAGCAGACTACTCCCGGGCCCCGAGCGCGAGGAGCGCTTTTCGCGTCGCGTCCGCCACGCGGTCCCGGTCGTCGTAGCCGAGTCCCGTGGTCGGGATCGGGGCGCCGATCCGGAGGGTGACCGTTCCCTGCCGCGGACTCCAGCTGCCCCGCGGCATCAGCTCGTAGGTGTTCTCGCAGAAGACCGGGATGACCGGCGCGCCGGCCGAGATGGCCAGCACGAACGATCCTTTCTTGAACGGCTTGAGGCGCCCGTCGCGCGACCGGGTCCCTTCGGGAAACACCACCGCCGAGAATCCCCGCCGGATCATCCCCGCGGCTCGGTCGTACATCGAGAACGCCTTGGAGCGGTTGTGCCGGTCGATGGGGAGATGTTTCGCCGCCCGAAGCGCGATGCCCATCAGCGGAATCCAGTCCATGCCCTTTTTGTACACGAAGCGGATCGTCCCGGGAATTTCCGCCAGAATGGCCCAGATATCGATGAACGAGGCATGGTTGGACATGTACACGCAGGGGGTCCCGGGATCGAGATGCTCGCGTCCCACGACCTGGACCGTGATCCCCGTCCCGCGCAGCATCCCCACCCCCCACGCCCGGGCCGATTTGTCGTAGGAGCCGCCCGGCCGCTGCCGCACCCCGAGCAACGCCGCGGAGATTGCCCACAAACTGGTCCAGGTGATGTAGACCACGAACGACACGATGTAGCGGATCGCCTGGATCATGCGAAGTGGTCGTACCCGCTGAGCCGCAGCTCGAAGCCGTCCTCGAAAAACGCGACGCCGGCGCCGGGATGCACTTCGCCGATGGCGCTCACCGGTATGGCGTCGGTGCCGGAAAAGGTCCGCGGCATGGCGACCAGCAGCTCGAAGTCCTCTCCTCCGCGCGCGGCGAACACACCCGGCGTTTCTCCGCCCAGGAATGCCTCGCGCTCCACATCGGGATGCAAGGGAATCGCGCCGACATCGACGACGAGCGCGACCTTCGACGCCGCGGCCAGGTGGGCCACGTCGCCGGCGAGCCCATCGCTCAGATCGAGCATCGCCGTCGCCCCGTGCTCGGCCAGCCATCGGCCTGCGTCGAGTCGCGGCACCGGCCTGGCGAATCGCTCACGCGCCGCTGGAGCGGGCGTGCGACCGGCTCTCCAGGCTTCCAGCGCGGCGCGGGCGCCTCCCAGATCGCCGGTGACCCACAGGCGGTCGCCCACCTGAGCCCCCTGCCGCCGGACCGGCCGCGCAGTGGTTCCGACCACAGTGATCGCGAGGGACAGCGCTTCTCCGCGGGAAAGGTCCCCGCCGAGGACCTTGCCGCCCACCGCGGCGGAGGCGGCGCCCACTCCCTCCATCAGCGCCGCGAAGATCGCCGGCCCTTCGGAGGGGGGAACGGTGAGGGCGGCCAGCACGCCGAGGGCCGAGGCGCCCATGCCGGCGAGATCGGAGAGTGCCGCGGAGGCTGCGCGCCAGCCGATCTCCTGGGGAGACAACCAGTCGCGGCGGAAGTGCACTCCTTCGACGCTGACGTCGGTGCTGAGCGCGAGCGTCGTCTCACCAATCTCGAGCAAGGCACAGTCGTCGCCCAGCTCCGCGGCGTGTGCGCCGAGCCGCCTCGCGATCGCCCGGATCCGGTCGAACTCGGGACCGCGCCCGAGAGGAATGACGCTCATCCGCGGTCTACACCCGAACCGGAGCGGGCAGCTCGTGGAGGATCGGCGGGCGCGGTGGCGGAGGCAGGCGGCGCAACAGCTCCCAGCGGCGCCAGACATCCGGCAGGGCGGCGATCACGTCCATCGGCCGCATGCCGCGAGCGCTCACCCGCCGCGCCGCGAGGTCGGCCGCTTCGCCGAGCGCCACCGCCCCGACCAGCGCGGCGGTCTGAATGGGGAGCCCTCCCCCCGCGATCGCCCCGATGAGGCCGCTCAAGGTGTCTCCGCTTCCTCCCGTTGCGAGTCCCGGGTTGCCGGCGGCGACGGTCACGACCTCGCCGTTGCCTGATGCGACGACCGTGGGGACGCCTTTCAGCACGATCGCGGCGCCGAGCCGTCCGGCAGCGGTGGTCGCCGTACCCCAGGGATCGACGTCGAGATTCGACGCGAGATCGGGCAGCAGCGCGCGAAATTCCCCCGCGTGGGGCGTGACGACGGCGCGGCGTCCCGCAAGCGCGTCGCGCAGCCGGTCCGCCTGACCGGCGAAGGCGATCAGTCCGTCGGCGTCGAGGACGATGGCGGCGGCCGCCGGCGTAGCCTCGATGACTCCCAGCACGAATTCGGGGCGCGAAGCTCGGCGGCCCAGTCCGGGGCCGATCACGACCGCGTCGGCACGGGCAAGGAGTGCGGTGCTGCGCGAGGAGGGCATCGCTTCGAAGGGCTGCACCGATGTCTGCAGGTCCGGCTCTGCGGTGGCGGCGATCGCGGCCGAGGCGGCGGGAGCGATCAGGTGTACCAGCCCGGCCCCGGCGGCGAACGCCGCGCGCACCGCGAGGCGGGCGGCGCCCAGCATCCCCTCGTCGCCGCCGACGATCACGACCCTGCCCCGGGTTCCCTTGTGCTCGCGCGCGGTAAAGTGGGGAAGGTCGCGCGCGGCGGCGGCTTCGGTGAAGAGCGTGGGCCACGCCGGATCGGGAGCCGGCAATCCGATATCGAGCACGATGAGATCACCGACATCATCGCGGGCCAGAAGGTGGCCGCGCCGGTACCCGCCGAACGTGATCGTCAGCAGGGCGCGAAGGGGTCCGTGCTGCACGCCGTCGGCCAGGTCGAGACCGCTCGGTCCGTCGATGGCGATGAGTGGCTGGTTCACTTCGGCAAGGCGGGAGACGAGCGGCTCCACCGGGCCCCGTGGGGCGCCCTGTGCACCGGTCCCCAGCACGGCGTCGAGGAGGAGCCCTGCGTTCGGCCAGGGTCCGTCTGGAGCGACTTCCCGGACTCCGGCTTCACGCGCCGCTTGGGCGACCGCGCGGGGCACCTCACCGGTCGACTCCCCGGAAGCCGCGACCCACACCCGGACGCCTGCGGTATGCAGTGCGTGCGCGGCGACCCACCCGTCGCCCCCGTTGTTTCCGGGGCCGGTGGCCACGAGAACACCGTGGCGCAGCAGCTCGGGAAAACGCGCCGCGGCCACCGCCGCCACACCCCGGCCGGCGCATTCCATCAACGCACGAAGCGGAATTCCCGCCGACCCGGCGCGATGATCCCACGCGGCGGCTTGCTGGGGAGTGACCACGGGGATGGAGGGCAGACCGCCCACCACTCACGCTCCTGGAATGCCCTGCCAAACGTAGGCGTCGCCGAAAGCCTGCTCGAAGGCGTATACGCCATGAAAGTCCTCGACCCGGTCGCCCGGCTGTGTCACCAGGAGACCCACATCCACCAGCGCATACACGATGCGGCCGAAATCCTCGGTGCCCCGCACGCCCCAGTGTTCGAGCACCGTGCCCGCGAGCAGCCCGTACTGCTCGAGGGCAAAGTCGCGGCAGGCGAGGGTGAGCTCCGGACCGCCGACATGCCGGCGCTCGGGGAGTCGGGTCTGCAGGTATTCGATGCTCGCGAGGAGGAAGAGATAGGCACGCTCGTCGTAGCCGTCGCCGCGGCGCCGAATCTTTTCCAGGACGTCGGTGGCGAAGCGCAACTCGTTCATCGCGACCCCGCCATCGCCAGCACCGGTGCAGCGGTCCCCGCATAGAGTGGGAAGCCGGCGGCGAGCTCCTCCACCAGACCCCGTACCCGCTCGACCGTCGCGTCATCGCGCTCGGTGAGCACGCTGTCGATCAGATCGGCAATCCGGTCCATCTCGGATAGGCCCATCCCCCGCGTGGTGAGCGCGGGCGTGCCAAGCCGGATGCCGCTGGTGACGAATGGCGACTGGGGGTCGTCGGGGATGGTGTTCTTGTTGACGGTGATCCCCGCCCGCACCAGAAGCTCCTCGGCGACCTTGCCGGTAAGGGACCGGGGCCGGAGGTCGACCAGCATGAGGTGACTGTCGGTTCCGCCCGACACGATGGCGAGTCCCTTGTCGATGAGCCCCTGGGCCAGGCGCTGGGCGTTGGCCACCGTCCGTCGCGAGTACGCCCGGAACTCCTGGGTCATGGCCTCGGCAAAGGCCACCGCCTTTGCCGCGATGATGTGCATGAGGGGACCGCCCTGGGTCCCCGGAAAAATCGACTTGTCGATGAGTTTCGCGAGCGCGTCACCGCAGAGGATGAGTCCTCCTCTCGGCCCCCGCAGCGTCTTGTGCGTGGTGGTGGTCACCACGTGCGCATGCGGCACCGGCGACGGGTAGACGCCGCCGGCCACCAGTCCCGCGAAGTGGGCCATGTCCACCAGGAACGATGCGCCCACCTCGTCGGCGATGCTTCGGAAGGCGGCAAAATCGATGATGCGCGAGTACGCGCTCGCCCCGGCCACGATCAGCCGCGGGTGATGGGTGCGGGCCAGGTCGCGCACCTGATCGTAGTCGATCAGGCCCGTCGCGGGGTTCACCCCGTAATGGACCGCCTTCCAGATTGCGCCACTGTGGCTCACCGAATGTCCGTGCGTCAGGTGTCCACCGTGCGGCAGCGACATGGCAAGGAGCGTTTCGCCCGGGCGGGCCAGCGCCATGAACGCGGCGAAGTTCGCCTGCGCGCCGGCGTGCGCCTGGACATTGGCATGCTCGGCCTTGAACAGCATCCTGGCGCGGTCGATGGCGAGCCGCTCGACTTCGTCCACGACTTCGCACCCGCCGTAGTAGCGCTTGCCGGGATACCCTTCGGCATACTTGTTGGTAAGCGGCGTTCCCATCGCGTCGATCACCGCGCGAGACGCGAAGTTTTCGCTCGCGATCAGCTCGAGACCGTCGCGCTGCCGGGCCAGCTCCCGATCGACCAGTCGCGCGATGGCCGGATCGGCCGAGCGCAACGGCGCATTGTGATCATGCATCCGGACCGGTCTCCTCGATCTGCGCCACGCGCCGGGCATGCCGCCCGCCGGCGAAGGGAGTGGTAAGCCATTCCTTGAGTATCGCCACGCCCTCCTCCTGATCGAGACAGCGCGCCGGAAGTACCAGCACGTTGGCGTCGTTGTGCTCCCGGGCCAGATGGGCCACGACCGGCGACCAGACGACCGCCGCGCGCACGCCGTGATGCCGGTTGGCTGCGTAGCTCATGCCAAGCCCCGTTCCGCAGAGGAGAATGCCCCTCGCGTTCTCGCCCCGTGCAACCCGTTGCGCGACTTGGTGGGCAAATGCGGCATAATCCACCGATTCCGCGGTGTGAGTCCCCAAGTCGAGCGGCTCGTAACCGAGCCGGTTGAGCTCCTCGACCAGCCGCTGCTTCATCTCGAAGCCGGCGTGATCGGCGGCGATGGGAATAGTCTCTGGCATGAGCTTGAATCTAGCTGAAAAACGTCAACGGTGAACAGTCAACGGTCAACCGGAATCGCCCCGCCAGAGGGAGCCAGATGGAAGGCTGGTCCCGTTGACCGTTCACCGTTGACCGTTGACGCCTTTGTACGTCCTCCTCAACCCTGAGACAGACGCTATCCGCTCCTCCGCGAGCCGGTCGGCGGCCTGGAACGACGGGATGCCGTCCCGCTTGGCGATCGCAAATACCTTGAGGATTGCGTCGTAAATCTCCTGCGCCTTGCGCTTGGCCCGCTCCTCGGGCCATCCCTCCAGCTCGCCGTACACGTTGATGAGGCCGCCGGCGTTGATCACGAAATCGGGCGCGTAAAGCATGTCGCGCCGCTCCAGCTCGACCCCATGCCGTTCCTCGGCCAGCTGGTTGTTCGCGCCTCCCGCCACGATTTCCACCTTGAGGCGTGGCAGCGTGTCGTCGTTGATCGTGGCACCCAGCGCGCAGGGCGCATAAATGTCCCCCGGCTGGTCGTAGATCGCCTCCGGCTGTACCGCCGTGGCACCGAATTCCGAGACGACCCGTTTCATCTTGTCGGCATCGATGTCCGTGACGACGATCCGCGCCCCTTCCTTCCGGAGATTGGCGCAGAGGTAGTAGGCCACCTTCCCCGCGCCCTGCACCAGCACGATGCGGCCCGAGAGACTGTCGGCGCCCCACCGCTGCCGCGCGCACGCCTTCATGCCCATGTAGACACCGTACCCGGTCACGGGCGACGGATCTCCCGAAAGCCCCTGGAGTCCCGCCACGTGCCGGGTTTCGCTCCGCACATACTCCATGTCGGCGGGCGACGTCCCGATATCCTCGGCGGTGATGTAGCGCCCCCCGAGGGAGTCGACGAAACGGCCGTGTGCGCGGAAGATGACCTCGCGGTCGGCGCGCTTGTTGTTACCGAGGATGACCGCCTTGCCGCCGCCCAGGTTGAGCCCGGCGACCGCGGCCTTGTACGTCATCCCCCGGGCGAGCCGCAGAACGTCGGTGAGGGCTTCCTCGGTGCTGGCATACTGCCAGAACCTGGTACCGCCGAGCGCGGGCCCCAGCGACGTGTCGTGGATGGCGATGATGCCCTGATATCCCGACGAGGGCTCGTGGCAGAACACCACCTGCTCGTGGCCCATCTCCGCCATGTTTCCGAGTACGTCCATGGTTCCCTGTCTGGTAAGCGGTAAGTGGTGAGCGGTGAGCGGTGAGAAGTCAGCGGGAAGGGCTTTTCCCCCGCTTACCGCTCACCTCTCACCGTTCACCGTTCACCGTTCACCGTAGGTATAGAACCCCCGTCCGGTCTTCCGTCCCAGGTCTCCCGCGGCCACCATCTTTCGCAGCAGTGGACAGGGACGGTACTTCGGATCGCCCAGCCCCGCGTGCATGACTTCGAGAATGGCGAGACAGACGTCGAGACCGATGAAATCGGCCAGCGCCAACGGGCCCATCGGGTGCGCCATGCCGAGCTTCATCACGGTGTCCACCGCCTCGGGCGTCGCGACGCCCTCCATGACGGCGAAGATCGCCTCGTTGATCATCGGCAGGAGGATCCGGTTCGCCACGAATCCGGGATAGTCGTTGACCTCCACCGGCGTTTTCCCGAGCGCGGTGGCGATCTCCAGCGTCCGTCGGGTGGTCGCGTCCGAGGTTGCGTGGCCCCGGATCACTTCGACCAGCTGCATGACGGGCACCGGATTCATGAAATGCATGCCGATGACCTGCGATGGCCGCCTGGTCTGTGCCGCGATCGCGGTGATCGAGATGGAGCTCGTGTTGCTGGCCAGGATCGCCGCCGGGTCGCAGCGCTCATCCAGGGTCCGGAAGATCTGGAACTTGAGGTCGGGCCGTTCGGTCGCGGCCTCGACGACGAGCTCGGCGCCCGCTGCCGATTCCAGCGCCGTGCCGGTCGTGATCCGCCCGAGAACCTGCGCCGGCACCTCCGCCCCGATCGACCCCTTTTTGACCTGCCGCTCCAGGTTGGTCTGGATCGTAGCCAGACCGCGGGTAAGCGCCGATTCGGCCACGTCGATGAGTGTGACGTCCCATCCGTTCTGCGCAAAGACGTGGGCGATCCCGTTCCCCATGGTGCCCGAGCCGATCACCGCCGCTCTGCTCATGCCACGGCCTCCTTCGTGGTCCGACGTGCGGCGAGCATCGCGCCGGCCAGAAGGCAGAGCGCGCCGATCAGCCCCCCTTCCGGTCCGAACGAGCCGCCGGTGAGCCACGCTGGCCCCTCGGCGAAATAATCCAACCAGGGCATCGGAAGCGGCAAGCCGCTGACCGGCGCCGCGAGCGCCGCGAGCGCGAGGTTCCAGCCGAGGTGCACTCCAGTTGCGGTCCACAATCCGCCGGGAGTGAAGAACGCGAGCCCGAGGAAGACTCCCGCGATCGCGATGTTGGCCACCGCCAGCCCGTTGATTCCCGGATTCGAGAGATGACCCAGCCCGAAAAGCAGCGAGAGCCCGACGATCGCCGGCATCCGCCCGAATGCCCGCGACAGCGCCAGGAGGGGGACGCCGCGGAAGATCAGCTCCTCCGCGAGTGCCGCGGGGAGAAGCACCGCCCCGGTGGCAAGCACCGATGCGAGCCAGCTCGACACGGCCCCGCCGTCATCCTGCCACGAGGCGCGGCCCGCCGCGACCGCAACGACCATGGCGAGCGCCGCGAGCCCGGCGCCGATCCCGAAGCCCCAGCCGAATCGCCGGATTCCCAGTCCCGCCGGCCGGGCCCCGAAATCCCTGGCGCCAAAGCCAAGGATTCGAACTCCCACCAGCCAGGTCAGCAGACCAAAACCCATCAGGAGGACGACCGACTGCACCGCCGCAAGCCAGAGCGCCCCGCCGGGAGCGGCGAGGCGCGGCGACTGCGACACCAGGTGAAGCAGAGGAAGGGTGAATGCGACCCCTCCACCCAGAAAGACCAGCGACCAGCCAAGCGCGCGGGCCCGGCTGATCAAAGCGCCTCGACCGCCAGCGCGACCGCGTTTCCTCCGCCGAGACAGAGTGTGGCGAGCCCGGTGCGCGCCTTGCGGTCGCGCATCGCATAGAGAAGGGTCGTGAGCACCCTCGCGCCGCTCGCCCCGATCGGATGCCCGAGCGCGATGGCGCCGCCATGCACATTGACACGGTCCCAGTCCCACCCCAGCGCGCGTCCGTCGGCCAGCGCCTGCACCGCGAACGCCTCGTTCGCCTCGATGAGATCGTAATCGCCGATGCTCGTTCCCGACTTTTTCAGCAGGTTCTCCACCGCCTGGATCGGAGCGAAGAAGAGATCCCGGGGCTCGCCACCTCCGGTCGCGTATGCCGTGATGCGCGCCATCGGCGCGATCCCGTGTGCCTTCGCGAACCCGAGTGAGGACACGACGAGGGCGCTGGCACCGTCGTTGAGCCCGGGGGCGTTTCCCGCCGTGACACTTCCGTCCTTCTGGAATGCCGGCTTGAGTTTGGCGAGCACGTCGACGGTCGTGTCCTTGCGAGGTCCTTCGTCCTGCGCGAAGCGGGTCGGTCCACTCTTCCCGGGCACCTCGACGGCGACGATTTCCGCCGCGAATTTTCCTGCCTCGATCGCGGTGACGGCCTTCTTGTGGCTCTGGTAGGCGAACTCGTCCTGATCCTTGCGCGAGACGCCCGCCTTTTCCGCGGTGTATTCGGCGTAACTCCCCATGTGCACGGTGCCGAAGGAATCCCAGAGGCCGTCGTGGATCATCCCGTCCACCATGGTCTGGTTCCCGGCCTTGATTCCCATCCGCATGCCATAGACGTAGTGCGGAGATGCGCTCATCGCCTCCATGCCGCCCGCCACGATGCACTCGGCGTCCTCGGCCTTGATGGCCTGGGCGGCGAGCATCACCGCTTTGAGGCCGGAGCCGCACACCTTGTTGATCGTCACGGCGGGAATCGTTCCGGGCAGTCCGGCGTGGATCATCGCCTGGCGGCCCGGCGCCTGCCCCGCCCCGCCCTGGAGCACGTGACCCATGATCACGTCGTCGATATCGGCCGCGGCGACTCCCGCCCGGACGACCGCCTCCCGGATGACCAACGCTCCCAATTGGGGTGCGGTGAAGGACGCCAGCCCGCCCAGGTATTTCCCGATGGGTGTGCGGCAGGCGGAGAGAATGACCGGAGTCGTCGCGTCGGACACGTTGAGCTCGATTGAAGATTCGTAGAGAAAAGTAATTGCCCTGCCCGGTTCCTAGTGCCTACTGCCTACTGCCTGGTGCTCACTGCCCATCATCAGGGAACAATCGCTCGAGTCCGCACCTCTTCTCCAACCCGTGCCAGAAACGCCTCCACCGTCATCACCTCCTGCTTGCTCCCCGCCCCGCGAACCCGGAGGGCAATGCTGTCGGCCTGGGCTTCGCGCTGCCCGATGACCGCCATGTAGGGAACCTTTCCGATCTCCCCCTCGCGGATGCGGTAGTTGAGCGTCTCGTGGCTGTCGTCCAGCCGCACCCGCAGTCCCGCCGCCTTGAGCCGGCCGGCCACCGCTCGGGCCGCCTCGGCCTGCGCGTCGGAAATCGGAATGATCCGCACCTGCTCCGGAGAGAGCCACACCGGAAACGCACCGGAAAAGTGCTCGATCAGGTTCCCGGTGAACCGTTCCAGCGTGCCGTAGATCGCCCGGTGGATCATCACCGGGCGGTGCGGCTTGTTGTCCGGTCCGGTGAACTCGAGCTCGAATCGTTCCGGCAGATTGAAGTCGAGCTGAATGGTCGGACCCTGCCAGAGCCGGCCGATGGCGTCCCGGAACTTGATGTCGATCTTCGGGCCGTAGAACGCCCCGCCGCCCGCATCGATGCGGAATGCGATTCCCTTTCGCTCCAGCGCACGCTGAAGCATGGCTTCCGCCCGGTCCCAGACGTCGTCCGCTCCGAGCCGCTCCGGCGGGCGGGTTGAAATCTCGAAATCGAGCTCGAAGCCGAAGGTGCGGTGCACCAGCCGGTCCACCTGGTCGAGACAGAGAAAAATCTCGTCCTCGACCTGGTCCAGCGTGCAGAAGATGTGCGCATCGTCCATGGACAACCCGCGCACCCGCAGCATCCCGTGCAGGGTTCCGGACTTCTCGTTGCGATAGACATTGGCCACCTCGGAGAGCCGCACCGGCAGGTCGCGGTAGCTCCGCTGTTGCGACTTGTAGATGAGCGCGTGCATCGGGCAGTTCATCGGCTTGACGCGGTAATGCACATCCTCGGACTCACCCGCCCCCCCCGCCATGGCGGGATACTGATTGGCGCTGTAGAGCGGGAGGTGGCCGGAAATCTCGAACAGCTCTTCGCGGGTCACGTGCGGTGTATAGACGAGCTCGTATCCCGAGGCCACGTTGTCGTCTTCCACGGCGCGGGAGAGCAGCCACCGGATGATGGCGCCCTTCGGGTGCCAGAGAATCAGCCCCGGCCCGATGATGTCGCTGATCGAGAAGAGGTCGAGCTGCTTGCCGAGGACCCGGTGATCGCGCTTCCGCGATTCCTCCAGCCGGGTGAGGTAGGCGTCGAGATCCTCCTGCTTGAACCAGGCGGTGCCGTAGATCCGTTGCAGCATCTGCCGGTGTTCGTCGCCCCGCCAGTAGGCGCCGGCCCCGTGCAGCAGTTTGAAGTGCTTGAGCCGGCTGGTCGTGGGAATGTGCGGACCCCGGCAGAGATCGACGAAGGGCCCATCGGTGTAGACGGTGATGGTTTCTCCGGGGCCGAGCTCGGCGATGCGCTCCAGCTTGAGCGGATCGTCGGCGAACCGGCGATTTGCCGTCTCGCGGTCCACCACCTCCCGGACGAAGGGGTAGTCCCGCGCGGCGACCTCGCGCATCACCCCTTCGATCTTTTCCAGGTCCTCCGGTGTGAACGGTCGCGGTACTTCGAAGTCGTAGTAGAACCCGTCCTCGATCGGGGGGCCGAAGCCGATTCCCGCGCCGGGGAAAACCTCCCGGACCGCTGTGGCCAGCACGTGGGCCGCCGAATGCCGCAACAGCTCGAGCGCGTCCGGGTCGCGATCGGTGACGATCGAGACAGCGGCGTCCTCGCCCAGCGGGCGCGCCAGGTCGCGAAGCTGGCCGTTGACCCGGATGGCGAGCGCGGCGCGGGCCAGCCCGGGTCCGATCTGACGCGCCAGCTCGAGACCGGTGGTCTCCGGGGGGACCTCGCGGACGCTCCCGTCGGGCAGAGTGATCCGGATCGCGCTCACGGCGCCACTTCGATGTCGGGGTGAATCACGACCGGGGTGCGGCGCGCGAACGCAAAGAAGAGCGCCAGCCCGGTCAGGATGACCAGGACGAGCACGACCAAACGCGTTCCAGTCACGCGGGTCGACGAGCCGGGTTCAGCAGCCATCATTTCTCTCGGTTCTCGGGACTCAGAAGTGGTATTAAGTTAACCGCATGCAACTCAGTGTCACGCGGCGTCATAGGAGCGGGAGCGTTGCCCGGACCGGTGCCCTGGCGGCGCTTGGATTCGGCGCCGGGGTGGCCGCCGGATTCCTGATGGGAACCCTCTTCGGTTCCGGCGGCCACCGCCGGGTCGGGCGCATCGTCCGCTCGGCCGGCCGCGGGCCCGCGGCGCGGGAGGGCCGGACGGTGCTGATGGACCGCGTGCGGACCGCCCTCGCCGCCGATCCGGAGCTCCGGGGCCAGATCTTCGAGCTCCTCGCCGTGGGCAGGACCGGACTCGAGCTGCATGGCTGGGTCACCAGTCGCGCGCTGCGCGCCCGGGCTCTTCGCGTCGCCGAAGCCGCGGCCGGTACCGAGCCCATCATCAACCGTCTGCTCGTACGCGGCGAGGATGACTCGCACGTGGCACTGGTCCGGGACGACGCGCCTCGCTCGGCATGACGCCTCGCACACCGCTGGCACCGCAGTACGATCCGACCGGCCTGGAGAGCACGCTCTATCGGCAGTGGGAGGAGCGCGGCCTTTTCAAACCTGCGTCGGACACGCCCAATCGCCCTCCCGCCCTACCGCCCAGCCGCCCGTACGTCGTGCAGATGCCCCCGCCCAACGTGACGGCGCAGCTGCACATGGGCCACGGCCTCAACAACACCGTCCAGGACGTCGTGGTGCGGTTCGAGCGGATGCGCGGTCGCGATACCCTCTGGCTCCCCGGAACCGACCACGCCGGTATTGCGACCCAGAACGTGGTCGAGAAGATCCTTGCCCGGGAAGGAAAGACCCGCTTCGACCTCGGGCGTGACGAGTTCGAGCGGCGGGTCCGCGACTACGTCGCGGAGACCGGTCGGATCATCCTCGATCAGCTCCGCGCCATCGGCTCCAGCTGCGATTGGCATCGCACCTATTTCACCCTCGACGACGACCTGTCACGGGCCGTCCGCACCGTCTTCGTCGCCCTCTATGACAAGGGATTGATCTACCGCGGGAAGTACATCATCAACTGGTGCCCGCGCTGTCTCACCGCTCTCTCGAACGAGGAGGTGGACAAAGTCGAGGTGGAAGGAAAGCTCTGGCACCTCCGCTATCCCCTCGAGAGCGGTGGCCACCTCGTCGTCGCCACGACCCGCCCCGAAACGATGCTCGGCGACACCGGGGTCGCGGTGCATCCGGAGGATGAGCGCTATCACGACCTCATCGGCCGCTTCATCCTGCTGCCGCTCGCCGACCGGCGGATTCCCATCGTGGCCGACGAAGCGGTGGACCCCGCGTTCGGATCCGGCGCGGTGAAGCTCACACCGGCGCACGATCCGGTGGATTTCGAGATCGCCAGGCGGCACGGCCTCGAGCCGATCGACGTCATGACCGACGACGCGCGGATGAGCGACAGCGTGCCCGAGAGGTTCCGCGGGCTCGACCGCTTCGAAGCGCGCAAACGGGTGGTGGCCGAGTTCGAAGCCGCCGGACTGCTGGAGCGCATCGAGAGCCATTCCCATGCGATCGGGCACTGCTACCGCTGCGACACCATCGTCGAGCCGCGCCTGTCGGACCAGTGGTTCGTCCGGATGAAGCCGCTCGCCGAGCCGGCGCTCGCGGCATACCGGAATGAGCGGGTCCGGTTCATTCCCGAGCACCGCGGCGTGGAGTACGCCCAATGGATGGAGAACATCCGGGACTGGTGCATCTCCCGGCAGCTCTGGTGGGGACACCGGATTCCGGTCTGGTACTGTGACCGACCCGGCTGCGAACGGATGACCGCGAGTACGACCGACCCCGATGCCTGTCCCGCCTGCGGCGGCCCGCTGCGCCAGGACGAGGACGTGCTCGACACCTGGTTCTCCTCGCAGCTCGTCCCCTTCTCCAGCCTGGGATGGCCCGACCGCACCGCCGACCTTGCCCGATTCTATCCGGGGCACACGCTGGTCACCGCGCCCGAGATTCTTTTTTTCTGGGTCGCGAGGATGATCATGGCAGGCCTCGAATTCATGGGCGATGTCCCGTTCACCACCGTCTACCTGCACGGCACGGTCCGGGACACGCTGCATCGGAAGATGTCGAAGTCGCTCGCCAACGGGATCGATCCGCTCGACGTCGTGCGGCTCTACGGCGCCGATGCCCTTCGGTACACGGTGGTCTCCGGTCTGCCGGTCGGAACCGACATCGTGCTCGATCCCGACGACCTCGAGGGCTCGTTCGCGCCCGGGCGCAACTTTGCAAACAAGCTCTGGAATATCGGGCGCCTGATCCTCTCGAACCTCGAAGGCAGCGTGCGTCCCCTCGCGGGAGACGGGCCCGGGGTCATCCGCCGGGACGAGCTCCAGCTCGCGGACCGGTGGATCATTGCGCGCTGCGAGGAGACGGTGCGCGAGGCCACCTCGGCCTATGAGCGCTTCCGCCTCAACGATGCCGCGCTCGCCATCCACCGCTTCCTCTGGAGCGACCTCGCAGATTGGTATGTCGAGGTCATCAAGCCCCGGCTGTACGGCGACCAACCCGGCGGGGACGTGGCCCGTGGCGTGGTGACGCAGACCTTCGACGTCGCGCTCCGGCTTCTGCACCCCGTGATGCCGTTCATCACCGAGGCGCTCTGGCGGCGGCTGCCGGGCAAGAGCGACGCCGACTCGATCATGGTGGCCCCCTGGCCCGCGAGCGACCGCCGGGCGCTCGATGCCCGCGCCCTCGCCGGATTCGGCGCATTGCAGGAGCTGGTCGGGGCCATCCGTTCGATCCGCTCCGAATACGGGGTGCAACCGGGACAGGTCGTGCGGGTCACGCTGAAGGGGCCCGGTCCCGAGCTCGCCCGGGCGCTGGCGGAGGACGAGGCGATGGTGCGCCGGCTGGCCAAGGTGGGCACGCTCATCACCGGTACCGGGACCACGGACGATTCGGAGGCCACCGCGAGCGCCGTCCTCGCGGATGGTGCCACGGTGAGCATTCCGCTCGGCGACCTCGTGGACCTCGACCGGGAATGCGCCCGGCTCAAGTCGGAGAGCGACCGCCTCGCCGGCGCCATCAGGGGCCAGGAAGGGAAGCTCGGCAACGAACAGTTCGTCTCCCGGGCCCCGGCGGAAGTCGTGGAGCGGGAGCGCGAAAAGCTTGCCGCGTGGCGCGAGCAGGCGGGCTCGCTCGCCGAGCGCCGCCGGGTGCTCGGCTGCGCAAGGTCGTCCCCCTGAGCTTTCGCACGGTCGTCACGCAGAGCACCAGCGAAGCGGCCCTTCTCCGTCTCTGGGTGGCCCTCTGCCTTGCCACCGGCATCGGTTGCGCCAGCATCGCTCCGCCGCCTGGTGGGCCCGCGGACCGCGCCCCGCCCCGCATCGTCTCCACCGTCCCCGATTCGATGAAGATCATCGGGGATTTCGACCAGTCCGCCGAATTCCGGTTCGACGAGGTCGTTGCCGAGGGCGGCAGCCCGAGTTTCGGGCTTGGAACCGGCGATCTCGAGAAGCTGATCATCCTGTCCCCCGCCGAGGAAGTGCCCGCCGTTTCGTGGAAGCGGAACCGCATCACGGTTCGTCCCAAGAACGGGTGGCGGCCCAGGACCGTGTACCGCGTTGAGCTGCTTCCCGGCGTCCGGGATTTGCGCGGCAACCGCGCCCCGTCCGGCCGGGTGATCACCTTCACCACCGGTGCGCCCCTGCCCGAGACGACGCTTCGCGGCCTCATCGTGGACTGGGGGACACAGCGCCCCCAGCGCGAAGCGCTGGTCGAAGCGGTCCTCCTCCCCGACAGCCTCGTCTACCGCAACCTCGCCGATTCGTTGGGGCGCTTCGTCTTCGGGCCCCTCCCCCGCGGAGACTATCTCGTCTACGGCGTGCTCGATCAGAACAGCGACCATCGGAGGCAACCGCGCGAGTCGTACGATACGGTTCGTGTCGGCGCAGGGCGGGACACGGTCGGAGAGGTATGGGCATTCCGGCGCGACACCGTGCCGGCGCGCATGTCCTCCGCCGAGCCCTACGATACGCTCTCGCTCGCGCTGACGTTCTCCCAGCAGCTCGATCCGTATCAGCGCCTCCCGCCCGACTCGGTGCGGGTGCGCCTGCTGCCCGACTCGGTCCCGCTTCCGGTGCTTGCCGTGCTTCCCCGCGGCGCGTTTGACACGACCTTCGCCGTCGCGCGGACGACCGATACCGCCCGCGCACGCGCCGAGGCCGCCAGAGCGCGCGCGGACAGCGTGCGCGCCGACTCGCTCGCGCGAGCGCGGGAAGCCAGCGCACTCCGCATCCCCGGTGCGGAGCGGCGCCGTCCCGTCACCCCTGATACCACCGGCATCGGTCCTCTCCGCACCAAGCCGCCGTTGTTCGACAAGCTTTACGTTCGCGTCGGCCGCCGGCTGACCCCGGGATCCAGATACGTCGTGGAGGTGCACGGCCTCAGAACCGTGAGCGGCGTCGTGGGGAGCGCGCGAGCCGTCGCAAGTATTCCGGCCGAGAAGCCGCCAGTGGATACGACGAAAGCGAAGCCCGATACGACCTCCCGTCCACCGTTCACCGTTCACCGTTCACCATAATGGATCCCCGCCGCCGCCTCCCCTCCGTGGATCGCCTGCTGCAGGAGCCCGGCGTCCAGGCATTGCTCGCCGAGGCGCCGAGAAACCTCGTTGTCGCCGCCGTGCGCGAAGCGGTGCTCGCGGCGCGGAGCGGCCGGAGCCCGATGCCTTCGGACTGGGTGGAAGAGGTCGCCGAGCGGGTGGCGCAGCGCGTGTCCCCTTCGCTGGTGCCGGTGCTCAATGCCACCGGCGTGGTGCTGCATACCAACCTCGGCAGGGCGCCCCTCGCGAGTGCCGCGATCGCCGCGGTTCAGGCGGTCGCCAGCGGGTACAGCACGCTGGAGCTCGACCTCGCCACCGGAGCACGCGGGAGCCGGAGCGATCACTGCGCCGCGCTCCTCGCCTCGCTCACCGGCGCGGCCGATGGGCTCGTGGTCAACAACGCCGCCGGTGCCCTGGTGCTCGCGCTGAATGCCGCGGCCGATGGCCGCGAAGTGCTGATCTCGCGCGGGGAGCTGATCGAAATCGGCGGCTCGTTCCGGATTCCCGACATCCTGATGAAGAGCGGAGCGATCCTGCGGGAAGTCGGCACGACGAACCGCACCCATCTGGCCGACTATCGTGATGCGCTTTCCGAGCGGACCGGGGCGATTCTGACCGTGCACCGCAGCAATTTCGAGCAAACCGGATTCGTCACCAGTCCCGAGCCCGCCGCGCTCGCCTCCCTCGCGTCCGCCTCCGGCATCCCGTATTTGCACGACGTGGGGAGCGGTCTCCTTGCCGATCTCTCGCCGTTCGGTCTGGTGAGCGAACCGAGGGTGGCCGACGCGGTCCGCCACGGTGCGGACGTCGTGCTCTTCAGTGGCGACAAACTGCTGGGTGGACCGCAGGCGGGGTGCCTGGTGGGCACCTCCCCGTGGATCGGTGCGGCACGGCGGAACCCGCTTGCGCGGGCGCTGCGCGCCGACAAGATGACCCTGGCCGCCCTGGAGGCAACGCTCGCGCTGTACCGCGATCCCGCCGCCGCGCTGCGGGAGATTCCCGTGCTTGCGATGCTCACCACCGGGTCCGCCGCGCTCGAGGCGCGGGCGATGGCGCTCCAGGACGCGATCGGGCCGCAGGCGGGGGCCGTGGTCGCGCCGGGTTTCTCCGCTGTGGGTGGCGGCTCCTTTCCCGGCGCCGTCCTCCCGACCACGCTGGTTTCGCTCGAGCCTGGTCCACTCGGCGCTGCCGGTCTCGCGCTCCGGCTCCGCCTGGGGTCGCCGCCGGTGATCACCAGGATCGAGGGCGGCAAGGTTCTGCTCGATCCCCGCACGCTTCCGGAACAGGAGCTCGGCGCCGTTGCCGGGGCAGTTCGCGCCGCGCTCGCCGACGGATCGTGACGCACCCGGCCGCCTTCGTCGACCGGGACGGCACCCTGGTGCACGATCCTCCACCGGGGTACCTGAGCGATCCTAGGCGGGTCACGCTGTTCCCCGGAACGGCGGAAGCCATCAACCGATTGCACGCCCTCGGATATCTCGTCGTCGTGGTGACCAATCAGGCGGGGATCTCGCGAGGCCGGGTTACGTGGGAGCAGTACCGCGCGGTGGCAGCCCGCCTGGACCAGCTCCTCGCCGCAGAGGGCGCCCGGCTCGATGGGACCTACGTCTGTCCGCATGCCCCGGAGATCGACGGTGACTGCCCCTGCAGGAAGCCGAAGCTGCTGCTTTACGAACAGGCCGGCACCGATCTCGGCATCGATTTCTCGCGCTCCTACTGGGTCGGCGACCGGATCACCGATTTGACCCCGGCGCTGTCCCTCGGAGGCCATGCCATCCTGGTGTTGACGGGGAACGGTGCCGACCACCGGGAGAGCGCCGTGGCGCAGGGACTTCCCGTCGTCGCGGACCTTGCGGAGGCGGTCAGCGCGATCGCTGCTCGACAATGACATGCCGGCGCGTATCCCAGCGCCAGCGTGGGCGCGGCCCGCGCAGCGTCACTCCCCCGATCTGCCGGATCACACCCGACACGGCGCACCAGTCGATTTCGTTCGACAACAGGCGGCGGCCGGTATCGGTCAGGCGCAGGGGATGCCCGGCGAATTCGGGATCCTTGAGCCGCGGGAGACGGCCATGCGTGCCGGCGATGGCGGGGTAGCGCGGCGCGGCGAGCCCCCGCAGGACCGCATAGAGCATCCCATCGCCCATGTACGGGCGCCGCTCGCGCTCCTGGACCCGCGGGAAGACCTCCCTCGGCGTGCGGGCGCCGGCGGCGATCGCCTCGAGCGCCAGTTGCTCGGTCCGGCTCAGTCCGTTCCGGAGCGAGGGGTACTCCGCCAGGTAGCGCCGCACAGCGGCCGGCAGAAATGGCAGCGTGCTGCTCCGCATGCCGCCGATCGAGGCGAGCGCTACGGGACTCTCGGACTGGAACGCTTCCCAGGTCCGGGTGGCGAGCCGGATCTGGCCTGGCGTCACCGGGCGCCGCTCGGGCAGGAGGGTGGCGAGCTGATCGGCCGACAGCTGACCGAGTCCGATGAAACGGTGCACCCCGGGGAATTCCCCGATGCAGATGAGGGAGAGCCGGGTCCGGGTCCGGTACGCACCGAGACGGGCCAGCAGATAGACCAGAATCGCCTGGTCGAAGAGATCCGCCTCGAACCAGAGGATGGTCTCGTCGTAGTGGACGCACTGGTCGACCCGCCAGTCGTCCCCCATCAGGTCGCGATACGTCTCGGTCATCGGAATCGACATCCGCGCGGCGAGATAGGCGGCACGTTCCTTCTGGCGCGCGGTGTCGGTGGCGTGGCGGTGGAGCGGCCCCTCGCAGAGGGGGTCTGCCCAGCGCACCTTGTCGCCGGAAATCCCCGCCGCGGAGAGCGTGGGGAGGATGTCGTCGCCGCAGCGGATGTGCAGGAATTGGCGAAGGTCGGGAAACCCGGAGAGTTTATATTTCTGGGCTATGTTCCTGCGCGTCGCCGTGGCGGTTTCCGGAAGGGGCAGCAATCTGGCGGCGCTCCTCCGCACCCTCGGAGGCGGGGCCCCGGCGCGGGTCGTCCTGGTCATCAGCAATCGGGCCGACGTCGGCGGGGTCGAGCTGGCCCGGGAGCACGGCATCCCCGTGCACGTCCTGAAAGATATCTCGGATCCGGAGGAGTGGCGCCGGGCGCTGATCGCGGCAGAAGCCGGGCTCCTCGTACTTGCGGGTTATCTGAAGCGGGTGCCGGCGCCCGTCGTCCGGGAGTGGCGCGGACGGATCATCAACGTCCACCCCGCCCTGCTCCCCCGGTACGGCGGCCAGGGTATGTTCGGCCGGAAGGTGCACCAGGCGGTCCTGGCGTCGGGTGACGACACCTCGGGGGCGACGGTGCACCTGGTGACGGAGGAGTACGACGAGGGCGAGATTCTCTGCCAGGGAGTCGTGCCCGTCCTGCCGGGCGATACTCCCGAGACCCTGGCGGCACGCGTCCTGGAAGTCGAACACACGTTGTTGCCGGCCGCGGTGCTCGCCATCGCGGCAGGCGGAGCGCCGGTTTCGGTTCGGCACGAAGGCGATGGCGTCAACGTCCCCAGTCCCCAGTCCCCGGCACCCAGGCCCTAGCCCATGCCCCGTGCGCTCATCTCCGTCAGCGACAAGCGAGGCATCGTCGATTTCGCCAGCGGCCTGGTCGAGCTCGGATGGGACCTCGTGTCCACCGGAGGAACCGCCGCCACGTTGCGTAAGGCGGGCATTGCCGTCGCGTCGGTGGACCAGGTCACCGGCTTTCCCGAGATTCTCGACGGGCGGGTCAAGACCCTCCACCCCGCGATTCATGCCGGGCTCCTGGCGCGAACCCAGATCGAGGGGCACCGCCGGGAGCTCGAGTCGCACCACATCCTCTCCTTCGGACTCGTCGCGGTCAATCTCTATCCCTTTCAGGCCACGATCGCGCATCCCTCCGCCACTCTCGAGGACGCGATCGAGAACATCGACGTCGGTGGACCCGCGATGCTCCGCTCGGCGGCGAAGAACTACGAGAATGTGATCCCCGTGGTCGATCCCACCGATTACCGCTGGGTCATCGAGCTCCTTCGGCAGGGTGACGTCCCCCTCGAGTGCCGGCGTTCTCTCGCCGCGAAGGTCTTCGGTCACACCGCGGAGTACGATACGGCGGTGGCGGGCTATCTGACGGCCCCCGGCGAAGGCCTTCCGCCCCGGATCAATCTTTCCGTCGAGCGCATGCAGGAGCTCCGGTACGGCGAGAATCCCGAGCAGCGCGCCGCCCTGTACGCCACCGAGGAGCCCCGTGGCATCCGGGATCTGAAGCAGCGCCAGGGCAAGGAGCTTTCGTTCAATAACCTGATGGACATCGATGCCGCCACCGCGGCGGTGGGGGCGTGGAAGAACCGGCCCGCCTGCGCGATCATCAAGCATACGACTCCCTGCGGGATCGCCGTCGGGCGCACCGCGCTCGATGCGCTGCTCAAGGCCCGCGCGACGGACCCGGTGTCGTCCTTCGGCGGCGTGATCGCCTGCAATACCGTGGTCGATCGGGAGATGGCCGAAACCCTTCGCGAGCTGTTCGTCGAGGTGATCGTCGCGCCGTCGGTGCAGGATGACGCGCTGGCGGTCTTTGCCGAAAAGAAGAATCTGCGGGTCGTGGAGCTTCCCATGGGCTCGCCCGCCGGGTCGCTCGATTGGAAGAGCGTCCGCGGCGGCTTCCTGGTCCAGGACCGCTTCGCCTTCGATCCCTCCGAGGAAGGGTGGAAGACCGTGACCACGCGCGGGCCGGCGCCGGACGAGTGGAATGATCTCCGGTTCGCCTGGACCGCCGTCGCGGCGGTCAAGTCCAACGCCATCCTCATCGCGCGGAACGAGCAGGCCATCGGCATCGGCGCCGGCCAGATGAGCCGGGTGGACTCCGTCTTTCTGGCCATCCACAAGGCGCGCCAGCAGCAGCACCGGACCGAAGGGGCCTCGCTGGCGTCGGACGGATTCTTTCCTTTTCCCGACGGGGTCGAAGAAGCGGCGCGCGCCGGCGTCCGCGCGATCATCCAGCCGGGCGGGTCGGTGCGGGACGCCGAAGTCATCGCGGCCGCGAATCGCTACGGGATTGCGATGGTGCTGACGGGCCGGCGGATGTTCCGGCACTAAACTGCGTGAACAGTGAACAGTGAACGGTGAACGGGAACAGCTCTTTCCCGGAATGCTCGTACCGTTCACCATTCACCGTTCACCGTTCACGTTGTATCGGGAGCACCATGTCCGACACGCAGCCCAAATCTCCACCGTATAAGGTCGCCGCCGCCATCACCGGGGTGGTCTTCCTGATTTATCTCGTCACGCTGGCGCCCACCACGGCGTTCTGGGATACGTCGGAGTACATCGCCGCCGCGAAGACACTGGGGATCCCGCATCCTCCGGGCAATCCTCTCTTCGTCCTGCTGGCGCATGTGTTCGGCCTCCTGCCGCTCGCCGCTTCCTATGCCGTGCGGATCAACCTCTTTGCCGCCGTCACCAGCGCCTGCGCCGCGGGGCTCTGGTTCCTGGTGTCGGAGCGCTGGCTCCGGAACCTGGTCGAAGACCGCGCGCTTCGCCTCGGCGCCGCCGCGGCGGGCGTACTGGTCGGTGCGCTGTCCTGGACGGTGTGGAACCAGTCCACGGTCAACGAAAAGGTTTACACGGTTTCGCTCTTTTTCATGGCGCTGGTCACCTGGCTCGCCGTGCACTGGGGGGACGATGCGCCCGGTCCCCATCGCGACCGGTGGCTCATCCTCATTGCCTACCTGCTGGCGCTCACGTCCACCAACCACATGATGGGAGTGCTGGCGGCGCCGGCGGTGGCCGTGTACGTCCTCTGGACCGACTGGCGTGTGCTGACCCGCCCCGCCGTGCTGATCGGGATTCTCCTCGCGGTCGTAGTCGGCGTGTCGGTCAACTACCTCTTCCTTCCGATTCGCGCGGCGCATTTTCCGCCGATCAACGAGGGGGAGCCGATAGGCTTTTTCAGCAAGGCCCTGAGCGACGTCCTCAACCGGGTGCAGTACGGCAAGCCGCCCCTCTCCCAGCGGCAGGCGACGCTCGGCGCCCAGTTCGCCATGTACTGGCAGTACTTCAGCTGGCAGTTCGCCCGGGACTGGTCCGGGCTCAGCTCCATCGTCACCGCGCTCTTCACCGTCACGGGTCTCAGCGGCCTCTGGTCCCTCATCCAGAAGGACCGCCGCGCGGGAATCGCCGCCCTGGCGATGTTCGCCACGCTGACGGTTGCCCTCATCTACTACCTGAATTTCCGGTACGGCTTCTCGATGTACCTCGATCAGTATCCGCGATCCGAGGATCACGAGGTGAGGGAGCGCGACTATTTCTTCCTCTGCTCGTTCGCATTCTTCGGCACCCTCGTCGCGGCGGGTCTCGGCGCGGCGGCACGTGCCGCGTCCGAGCGCTTCCGCTCCCGGTGGGCGGCCCTGCCGGTGCTGGCACTCGGACTCATTCCGCTCTTCGGCAACCACGTCACCGCGAGCCGGAGCCATGAAACGATCGCACACGACTTTGCGCGCGATCTCCTCGAGTCGGTCGAGCCCTACGGCATTCTGATCACGGCCGGCGACAACGACACGTTCCCACTCTGGTATGCTCAGGAGGTCGAGGGGATCCGTCCCGACGTGACGCTGGCCAACCTGTCCCTCATGAACACCGACTGGCACCTCCGTCAGCTCCGGCGCAGGGAAACCCCCGACTTCGATCCGTCCAAATCGATCGACCTCTGGAAGCCCCGCAGCGATACCTCCGGTTTTCTGCTGGGTGTGCCGGGGCCGTCGGGGTGGCCCAAGCCGACCGCCCCGGTGTTTGCCCAGTCGCTGGCCGAGCTGGACAGCCTTCCCGAATACTCCCGTATCCCGAAGGGGAGCGTGGTCAAGTTCGGCGACCTGGAGATCGCGTTTGGCTCGGAAATCGTCGACCGGAAAGACCTCGCCACGGTCTATCTCATCCGGCAGAACCTGGGGAAACGTCCGATCTACTTCGCGTGGAGCGCGGGGGGCTATCCCGATGAAACCCTCGGCCTCACGCCCTACCTGGTGTCGCAGGGCCTGGTCCGCAAGCTGTATCCCCGGACGGTGACGCCGAATGAAAACATCGTGTTCACCCCGATGGGATACACCGACCTCGAACGGAGCCGGATTCTCCTCGAAAAGGAGTACCGCTGGCAGAGCGCGAGCCGGGAGCGTCCCCGGGGATGGGTGGACGCGCCGTCGGCGTCGATCTTGCGGCTCTATTCGATCATCTATGGCGGACTGGCGACCGTCTTTCGCGAGCATGGTGACACGGCGCTGGCAGTGCGGGCCGATTCGATTGCCAAGCGGGTGGATAACGAGATCCGGAAGGCGGGGGAGTTTAAATAGTGGGGGTTGGGAGTTGGGAGGTGGGGGTTAGATATCGTGGTTCGTGGTTCGTGGTTCGTGGTTCGTGGCTGAAGGCTGATGACTGATGGCTTCTTTTCCCGGCGTGGTGGCCGAGTGGTTTAAGGCAGCGGTCTTGAAAACCGCCAAGGGTTAACGCCCTTCGTGAGTTCGAATCTCACCCACGCCGCTCTCTCTCCATGTGCAAGTATCGTTCTGGCCCTCGTCGCCCCTCAACCAAGGTGTGACGAAGTCGTTACCGGGGCCGTGACGGAATGGGTGGCTCCGGGCTCTCGTTTTGGAGGAGGCCAGGGTGTCACTCACGAAATGGCGCGGCTCGCTTGCTCGTACCGGTCTCGCGGGTCTCATCGCGACGGCAGCCCTCGCATGCAACAAGGAACCCTACGAAGAGCGCCCGGATCCCAACGCGGCGATCTTTGCCGATTTCGGTCAGCGGGTGGATGCCTACGTCAAGCTGCGCGACAGCCTCGCGGCGGGCATGGGGCCTCTGGATGAAACGAAGAGCCAGGCCGAGATCGCCGCCCGGGCCACGACGCTCGCAACCCTTATTCAGCGAACCAGGGATTCGGCGAAGCAGGGTGACCTCTTCACCCCCGAATTCGCGACGCTCGCCACCACGCTGATCAAGACCGAATACAAGGTGGAGACCGACTCCATCGTCGAACAGCGGGAAGATGCCCAGGAAGAGCTGCCGAATTTCGTCCCCGCGGTGAACATGCTGTACCCCACGACCTATCCGCTGGCGACGTTTCCCGCCACGCTGCTGAAGCTGCTCCCGCCCCTGCCGGTGGACAAGATCGAGTATCGCATCGTCACCCACTATCTCATCCTGCGTGATGTCGAAGCCAACCTGATCATCGACGTCATACCGAATGCGGTTCCATAGCCGGAGGATTGCCGTGAACGCACGCGCTCGAATCGTCTTCGCGGTCCTCGCGGCGTGCTGGTCGGCGCCTCTTGCGGCGCAGACCAGGACCACGACGACCAAGGCGACATCGACTCTCGCCCTGCCGTTGCGGGCCAACTCGGTCCGCTTTGCCGCGATCGGCGACGTCGGCACCGGCGACAAATCCGAGTACGAGACGGCGGCCCAGGTCGTGAGCTATCACAAGCTCTTTCCCTTCACCTTCGTCCTCCTGCTCGGCGACAACATTTACGGCGCGAGCCGGCCGCAGGATTTCAAGAACAAGTTCGAGAAGCCCTACAAGCCGTTGCTGGACGACAAAGTGGAGTTCCATGCCGCGCTGGGCAATCACGACGACCCCAACCAGAAGTTCTATAAGCCGTTCAACCTGGGCGGGGAACGATATCGGACGTTCAAGAAGGGCAACGTCCGGTTCTTCGTGCTCGACAGCAACTACATGGATCCCGAGCAGGTGGCATGGCTGGAGAAGGAGCTGGCCGCGTCAGGGTCCGACTGGAAGATCGCCTATTTCCATCACCCGCTGTACACCACGGCGCGGCGCGGACCCGAGATCGAGCTGCGCGAGATTCTCGAGCCGATCTTCGTGAAATACGGAGTCGATGTGGTATTCAACGGGCATGAGCACATCTACGAACGGATCAAGCCGCAGAAAGGGATTCAGTACTTCGTCGCCGGCGGGGCGGCCAAGCTCCGGCCCGGCGACACGCGACCCGGCGGTGAGATCACCGAGGTCGGGTTTGCCTCGGACCGCTCCTTTATGCTCGTCGAGGTCGCGGGCAACGAGATGTTCTTCCAGACGATCAGCCGGACCGGTGCGACAGTGGACAAAGGCACCATCCGCCGGAAGATCGGAGCCGCTCCGGTCAAGGTCACGGCCTCCAAGCCGGCGGTCAAACCGCCGGTCAAAAAACCCGCCGCCACGGCCCCGAAGCCCCCTTCCTGAGCGGAAACCCCAACCCCCAAATCCCAACCCCCAACCACCAGCCCTGGCACACCTCTAGCCTCTCCACAGTCAAGAATCCTTACACTTGGCTTGGAGAGGCTGTGAGAATCCGTACACTGCGTGCTATGCTGGTGATCGTCGGGCTGCCAGCGTCGAGCTCGGCCTGCACCTCCCTGGCCCCCAGCGCCTTCAACCTCCCCGCCGGAGCGGTCCAGATCGCCACCCCGGCGGTGTACCGCGAGTGGTTTGAGCGGACCGAGAGCTGCAGCGGTAAAACGGGTGACTTCGCTGCGGTGCAATTCTATGTGGTGCCTGGAGTTGAGACGTTTCCCACCGAAGAGGGATCGAAGGTCGGCGAGTGGATCTCCGACGGCTCGAGCCACCGGGTCATCATTGCGGGGAACTACCGGGACCACGAAATGGTGGTGCGGCACGAGCTGCTTCACACCCTGCTTCGGCAGTCCGGACACCCTGACGAGTACTTCGTCAGCCGGTGCCGGCTGACCTGGGAATCGTGGAATTCGGGCAGCGGGGTTGTGGGACCAGGGGTGGGCGGCTGAGGTTAAAAACCGACACTTGCCGTCTCGGCGCAACACCGCTCACCGCCCACCGCGCCATTCCCGAACGATCCGGGCCTTCCTGATCAAATCGAGTTGCGGATAGACCCTGGCCAGGAACGGCTCGCCCTGGGCCTGAATGGAGTCCTGGTCGGGGCAGGTTCCCTGGCTCCCCCTGCGACACGAATACCCTGCGAACATCGAATCCATCACCGTCATCCCGCTCCGAACCTCGCCGATGGGAGGAAAGCCGAAGGCGGTAGCCGTGTCGAGCCGTACGTTGTCCGCCAGATTCACATAGAGCTGCACCGAACGGGTGTTGGGACCGCCTCGAGCATAGGAGATCCGGCCCCGCGTGTTGCTCTGGCGGACCGGCTCATCTGGAATGTCCCGGTCGTTCCAGACCCTGTTGATCGCGGAGTCCCGCGAGATCCCCCACTGCACGACGAAGCCCGGCACGACCCGGAAAAACCGTGCACCGTCGTAATAGCCTTGACCCAGCAGGAAATACATCCGGTCGACACCGAGCGGCGACCAGGCGCGATGCGCCATGAGTTCCACGATCCCCTTCGTGGTTTCGAGCTGGACGAGAAAGCTGTCCGGCCCGACGCGGGCGAGATCGGTGGGGGTCGGTGCCAGTAGCGGCGTCCGCCGGCTGCATGCCACCAGGACCACGACGGCCGTGAGAGCGCGCGCCACGGTTCCGAATCGCTTCGAAGTCACTGTCATCTCCGGAGTGCCGTGTGGAAGGGTACGAACGGCACTCTGGCAGACGCTGTCAATGGGCCCAGGGAGTCACGACAGTTGCATCTGCCCAGCTCCGCCTCAATATTCCCAACCCGATTTGGAGTGGTGGCCGAGAGGCTTAAGGCACCGGTTTGCTAAACCGGCATAGGGGGTAAACCCCTATCGAGGGTTCGAATCCCTCCCGCTCCGTCTCCCTCCCCAAGAGTTCGATGGTCACCACGGTCCCCAGACTCCGCTTCGCTCCGTCGCCGACCGGCTATTTGCACGTCGGCGGCGCGCGCACCGCGCTCTACAATTGGCTCTACGCCCGCAAGACCGGCGGCGTCTTCATTCTGCGGATCGAGGACACCGACGCCGAGCGCAGCACCGAGTCGAACACCCAGATCATTCTCGACGGCCTCACCTGGCTCGGCCTCGAGTGGGACGAGGGGCCCGTGTTCCAGGGCGCCCAGATCGAGCGCCACCGCGCCGACGCCGAGCGGCTGCTCGCAGCGGGAACGGCGTACCGCTGCTTCTGCACTCGCGAAGAGCTGGAGGCCCAGCGACAGGCGACCGCGGGGGGAAGCGACCTCTACAAATACGATCGCCGCTGTGACCGGTTACCGGCGGCGGAGGTCGAGGCGCGCGTCGCGCGCGGCGTCCCGTTCGTGCTGCGCTTCCGGATGCCCCAGGAGGAAATCGCCTGGGAGGATGCGGTGCACGGTCGGATCTCGTTCCACGGGCGGGATCTCGACGACATGGTGATCCTGCGCAGCGACCGCACCCCGATCTACAACATGGCGGTCGTCTCGGATGACATCGCCATGCGAATCACCCACGTCCTCCGGGGCGACGACCACATCTCCAACACACCCAAGCAGATCGCGCTGTATCAGGCCCTCGGCGCGCCCATTCCGGTCTTTGCCCACCTGCCGATGATCCTCGGGATGGATGGGAAGAAGCTGTCCAAGCGGCATGGCGCGACCGCGGTGGGCGACTACCGGGACCGCGGCATCCTCCCCGCGGCCATGCGCAATTTCCTGGCGCTGCTCGGCTGGTCGCCCGGCGAGGATCGCGAGATCATGACCAGCGAGGAGATGATCGCCCTCTTTTCACTGGAGGCGATTCAGAAGAAGCCCGCCACCTTCGATACCCAGAAGCTCGAGTGGATGAACGGACAGTACCTCTCGCAGATCACCGGCGAAGCGCTCGCCGCGCCGGTGGCCCGGGAGCTGGAGCGGATGGGCGTGCACTTCGGCGGGGTCCACCTCCTTCCCCCCTACATCGACGCGGTAAAGTCCCGGGCCCGCACGATTCTCGAGATCGCCGAGCGGGTGGCGATCCGGCTCGATTCACGGCGCGCGGAGCTGGATGAAAAGGGGAGGAAGCTGATCGAGAAGATGGGCGACGGCTACGGCAGGAGCCTGGCTTTCGCGGCCGAGACGCTGCGCGGCCTGGACGAATCAGAGTGGCGCGCCGAGCCGATCCTCGAGGCGCTGAAACAGCGCGTGGAGGCGGAGGGACTCAAGCTCGGCGATCTGCTGCAGCCGATCCGCGTGGCGATCACCGGAACGACGGTGTCGGAGCCGGTCAACGAGCTGCTGGAGGTCGTGGGCCGGTCCTCGTCGCTGGCGCGCCTGACGGCCGCGGCGGAGAGAAACAGGTGAGCGGTGACCGGTGAGCGGAACCTGCCGATAGCCTGACCGATAGCCGATAGCCATTAGCAGATAGCCTTCCGTTACGGCACCTTCGTCGTATCGGGTTTCAGCCGCTGATTCCGTTCGATTTCCTTTTGCCGCTCCCGCTCCGCCCGAAGCTCGCGAATCGCCCGTTTGAAATCTTCCATCGTCTGGGCCCGGGCCGATGCGCGCTGCAGGTCCTCCCGGATCAGCGCCAGCCGGTTGGCCTGCGAGTATTCCATGGTCGTCCCGCCCTTGATCGGCAGGAGGGCGAGCACCGCACTCGGGATCCTGAGCCCGCCGAGATAGATGTACTTGCTGTCGATCCCGAAGGTCTTGCCGAATATCTGCGTGGTCCAGCTCGGCGGTGCCGACCCGGGCGCGGCGGGCGCGCTCAACACCGAATCGATGTACTCCTGCACGATGGCGCTGACCGCGCTGTCGACCAGCTCGATGTGCGAGCGGGTCAGCTCCCGTGCGAGCTCTCGCGGCGGTGCTGGAAGCGGGCGAATCCAGAGCTTCCCTTCCCCGAGCGCGGGACCGATCCGGACGGTGCGGCCGGGCGGCTTCGGCGCCACTGTGGAGGGAGTATCCGCGGGTTGAGCCGGCGGCAGAGCGGGCGGTGCTTCGACCGGTGGCGCTTCGACGCGTTCCGGCTCCGGCGTCGGCGCCTCGAGCTCGGGGCGCGCCGTGATGCCCGCTGCTTTCCCTTTCCTGGCCGCGCCGCCGGGCGCCTGATACCGCATGTCGAACGCCCGCTCGCCCTCGGCCCCCGGAGGAACGAGATAGACCTGTGCCGGGGGAAGCCGGGACGGCGGAAGGTACGCGCCGACCTTCACGAGAAAGAGCAGCGCGTGGACGACCACGCTGACCGCGATCGCCCAGGTGGACCACCGTCGGGGACGGGGAAGCCAGAGCTCAGGCCGTCGCGGCAATGCCTGCCTCGCGCACGATGTCGAGCGCCCGGCCGAGTCGCTCGACCGCCTCGGTGAGACGAGCCGGGCTCACCGTCAGGGCGATCCGGAAATAGCCTTCGCCCGCCGGTCCGAACGCGCTGCCGGGAAGCGTCACCACACCGAGCTCCTCGAGCGCCCGCCGGGTAAACCCCGCGGACGGCACGCCATCGGGAAGCGGCACCCACAGATACATCGCCGCCTTGGGCGACGGGACGGACAGCCCGGCAGTCCGGAGCGCCGTCACCGCCGCGTCCCGCCGCTCGGCGAGCAGCGTCCGGATCGGAGCGACCAGCTCTTCCGCCCGATCCAGGGCGACCGCGCCGGCCTTCTGGAGCGCCAGGAATGGTCCGGTGTCCACGTAGGATTTCACCTTGGTGAGCGCGCCGATGAGCTCCGGACGCCCTGCGGCCCAGCCCAGCCGCCATCCGGTCATCGAAAAGCTCTTGGAAAGTGAGAAGAACTCGACGGCGACATCGCGCGCGCCCGGTACCTCGAAGATGCTCGGGGCGACGTAACCGTCGTACGTGAGATCACAGTAGGCGTTGTCGTAGGCGAGCAGGATGTCGTGCTTCCGGCAGAGGGCTACGGTCCGCGCGAGGTATTCGAGGGGCGCGACGGCCGCGGTGGGGTTGTTCGGATAATTGATGTAGACCAGGCGCGTGCGCGAGAGCACCGTGGCCGGGAGCTGCTCGAGGTCGAGGAGAAAGTCGGCTTCGGCGCGCAGGGGGAGCACGTAGGGCAGCCCCGCCGAAAGGATCGAGCCCCCGATGTATGCCTGGTACCCGGGTTCCGGAAAGACGATGACGTCCCCGGGATTCACCACTGCGTACGGGAGGTGGGCAAGCCCCTCCTTCGACCCGATGAGCGGGAGAATCTCGGTGAAGGGATCGAAGCTTTGCCCGAAGCGGCGTGCGAGGTATGCGCTGCAGGACGTCCGGAACTCGGGCAGCCCCTGCTGAAAGCCGTATTTGCTGAGCGCCGGATTGCCGAGCGCTTCCCGCAGCGCCTCCACGACCACCGCCGGCGGAGGGGTGTCGTTGTCGCCGGCGCCGAGATCGATCACGTCGATTCCGGATTCGATCAGCCGGCGTTTGATCGTCGGAATCTCGGCGAGTGGGTACCCGGGAAGGGCGCGGAGTCGGTCGCTGAACGGAATCGTCATTCGTCGTAGGCCTCGACGGGGTTACGGAGCACACCGACGCCGGGAATCTCGACTTCCACGACGTCGCCGGATACGAGCGGTCCCACGCCGGCCGGGGTGCCGGTCGCCACCAGGTCACCCGGCTCGAGCGTCATGATGTCGCTGATATACGCCAGCAGGACCGGGATCGAAAACACCATGGCCGATGACGGTGCCCGCTGGCGCTCCACGCCGTTGACCCGGCCCACGACCTCGAGGGTTCGCCAATCGAGGCCCTCCGCGATGCGCGGGCCGACCGGGCAGAAGGTGTCGAATCCCTTGGCGCGGGACCACTGCCCGTCACTCTTCTGCAGATCGCGCGCGGTGACGTCGTTGAGGCACACGAATCCCTGAATCCACCGTTCCGCATCCTCCGGCCGGACGCGGTGCATGCGGCGTCCCACCACCACGCCGATCTCCGCTTCGAATTCGACCCGCGCGGAGGCCTTCGGCAGCACGATCACTTCGCCATTCCCGATGATCGCGCTCGGCGGCTTCAGGAACAGCAGCGGGGCGACGGGAACCTCGTTGCCGAGCTCCTTCGCGTGCTCGGCATAGTTCCGGCCCACACAGACGATTTTCGATGGCCGCCCAGTCATCTCAGACGCTCGCTCCGATGCCGTGCCGTGCAAAGAAGTCTTCGCATTTGGTTCGCACTTCGGCCCAGCTCCCCATAACCCGCTCGGCCCGCGGCAGCCCGCTCAGGAGCAGGGGGCCGTATCGCTTGGCCACCACGCGCCGGTCGAGCAGGATCACCACGCCGACGTCGGTGCGGGTGCGGATCAGCCGCCCGAATCCCTGCTTCAGCTTCAAGGCGGCATGCGGCAGCAGATAGCCCATGAACCCGTCCTCCCCGAGCTCCGCCAGCCGCTCCAGCCGGGCCGCCGTCAGCGGCTCGGAAGGAACTTTGAAAGGTAGCTTGCAGAGCAGGAGAACGCGGAGCGCCCGCCCCGGCACATCCACACCCTCCCAGAACGAATCCGTCCCGAGCAGAATGGCATTGCCGGTCTCGCGAAAACGCCGCAACAGCTGGTCTCGGGACCGTTCGCCCTGAACGAGAATCGGCCAGCGGGGCGGGAGTCCGGCCCGAAGCTCGATTGCGGCGCGCTTGAGCGCGGCATGGCTGGTGAACAGCACGAACATTCCGCCGTCGGAAGCCCAGGCGAGCTCGGTGATCGCGCGCACCACGCAGGCATCGTGGCCGGCCTCGTCCTCCCGGGGATCGGGCACATCGTTCGGAATCCCGAAGAGGCACTGCTCCGGGTAGTTGAAGGGTGACGGGAGGATCTCCCGGACGGTCACGGGACTCGGCGGGAGCGCGAGCCCGATCCGGGACTCGAGAAAATCGAATTCGCCTCCCGCCGCGAGGGTGGCGCTGGTGAGTGCGACGGTCGTGACCCGGTCGAAGAGGAGCTCGCGCAGCACCGGAGCCAGATCCAGCGGAACCGCGGCCAGTGAGATCTGCTGGCCCCGGGTTCCGGCGCGGTCGATCCATCGGACCGTCGGCACGCCACCCGGTGCGGGTCTCAACGTGCGATTGAGCCCGTCGGTTGCCGATTCGAGCCGGCGGATCACCCCGCGCAGCTCGGCGAGCAGCTGGGTGCGCCGCTCGGTCATCTCCGTCTGGCTCATCCGGTCGGCGATCGTCTCGACGTCATCCCGCATCCGCCGGAACGCCGCAAGCGCGCCATCGAGCTCGGCGTTGAGTCCGGCGGCCCACACCGGTGACGACGCGAATTCGCTGTCGAGCCGGAGCGGCGAGGGGCCGGACTCGAGCAGCGCATGGAAGCGCGCGAACATCGCGTCGGTGGCGCGGCGCGCATCCGCCAGCGCGGGGAGGAGCCGCTGGATCAGCAGATCGTGACTCGCCCGACTCAGCAGATCGTGCTGACTGACGAGCTCGTGCGAGAGCGCCGGCAGCAGGCCTTTTCCATTGCGCTCGAGTCGCCCCAGCACCCGCCGGATGCCCCGGCTGGTGACCTGCGCCCCGAGGTGATTGGCGGCCACGTCCTCCAGATGGTGTGCCTCGTCGAGCACCAGCCGCTGATAGGGCGGGAGGACCGCGGCCTCGTCCCAGTTTTCCTGTTCGCCGCGCACCGCGAGGTCGGAGGCCAGCAGGTGATGGTTGACGACCACTACATCGGCTTCCGCCGCCGCCCGCTTGGCCCGGAACAGGAAACAGCGATCGAAGTGCGGGCAGCGGATCCGCTGGCACAGGTCGGGTTCCGCCGCGACTTCATCCCAGACCTCGGGGCTCGGCGGGGCAATCAGATCGCCCAGCGTACCGTCGGCGGTGCGGGCGGCCCATTCGGAGAGTCCGAGCAGCTCCTGCAGCTTGTCCGGCTCGAGCAGCGACTGCTGCGCCCCCATCGCAGATCCCAGCCGGGCAAGACAGAGATAGTTCCGCCATCCCTTGAGGAGCGCAAAGGTCGGCGTGTGCGTCTCGTCTCCGAGGGCATCGCGAAGCAGCGGGAGATCCTTCCCGACGAGCTGCTCCTGGAGATTGATCGTGTTGGTGGAGACGACGGTGCGCTCGCCGTTGGCCTTGGCCCAGGCGAGCGCCGGTACCAGGTAGGCGAACGACTTGCCGATGCCGGTGCCCGCCTCGAGCAGCACGATTCCGCCGTCGTTGTAGGCGTCGGTGAGATGCGCCGCCATGTCCCGCTGCCCCTGGCGGTCCTCGAA
>Ga0070699_100000263_pt1 | contig 50474 bp, 47 predicted proteins | sample KBSK1503metaG_FD_65473 | JGI IMG/M metagenome (GOLD analysis project Ga0070699, IMG submission 65473) | Corn, switchgrass and miscanthus rhizosphere microbial communities from Kellogg Biological Station, Michigan, USA - KBS K1-50-3 metaG | ecosystem: Host-associated > Plants > Roots >... | reverse complement strand
CCCGGAAGACGGCGCCCGGGCTTCGGCTCTTCGACGTCGCGGCTGTCGTGGCGGGTGGCGGCGAAGTGCACCGGCTCGACCTCGCCCGGACGGTGATGGTCAAGGACAACCACTGGAAGGCGCTCGCGGCCGAAGGACGAACCCTCGCTGCCGTTCTGGAGCGCGCGCGCACCCGCGGCGCCAGCAGTCTCCAGGTCGAAGTGGAATCCGCGGCCCAGGTGGAAGCGGCGTGCGCCGCAGGGGCGGACCGGCTTCTGGTGGACAACCAGGATCCTCCGACCGTCGAGGCCTGGGGCGCGCTGGCCCGGGGGATCCTTCCCGGAATCCTGGTGGAGGCGACGGGGGGAATCACCCTGGAAAACGTGCGAGCATACGCCCTGGCCGGCGCCGATTTCGTGTCGGTGGGAACCCTCACCCACAGCGTGATGGCGGCCGACATCGCGCTGGAGCTGGACCCCGGAGATCACGCGTGAGCCGACTGGTTCCCCTGCGGCATCAGCCCCCCCTGCCGCTCGATCGGCTGATTCTGCGCGACGCGCCGGATCCCGATGCGATCGACATGGACGTGCTGTTCGTCGGCGCGGGGCCCGCGGGCCTCGCGGGCGCGATCGAGCTGGCCCATCTGGTGCAGCAGGATGGCGCACTCGGCGAAGTGAATATCGGAGTGCTCGAGAAGGCCGGCGCGCTCGGAGAACACAGTCTGTCGGGGGCGGTGGTAAACCCCCGTGTGTTTCACGAGCTCTTTCCCGATGTGCCGGTCGAGCAGCTCCCGTTTCGCGGCCGCGTCGATCGCGAGGAGGTCCGGTTCCTCACTCGCCGGAGCGGCTTCCGGATTCCCACGCCGCCGACGATGCGGAACCACGGGTATTACGCCGCCTCGCTCTGTGAAATGGTGCGGTGGCTGGGGGAAAAGGCGGAAGGACTCGGCGTCAACATCTTCGCCGGGTTTCCGGCCGGCGCCCTCCTGGTGGACGGCTCCCGGGTTCGCGGGGTGCGCACGGCGCCGGCGGGGCTCGGCCGCGATGGGACTCCGGGCGCCGACTACCAGCCTCCCACCGATCTCTCGGCGCGCGTGACCGTGCTGACCGAGGGAACCCGCGGCACCCTGTCGCAGGCGTGGCAGCAGTGGCAGGGTGTCGGGAGTCCGAATCCGCAGATTTTCGCCCTGGGTGTAAAGGAGGTGTGGGAGGTCGTGCGGCCGCTCGATCACGTGGTGCACACGATGGGATGGCCGCTGCCCCGCAATGCATTCGGCGGGACCTTCATGTATCCGATGGGTCCGACCCAGGTGGCCCTCGGGTTGGTCGCGGGACTCGACGCTCCCGAGGCAGCTTTCGACGTGCACGAGCTGTTGCAGCAGACCAAGCTCCATCCATTTTTTCGGCGGTACCTCGAGGGCGGGCGACTGCTCGAGTGGGGAGCAAAGACCATTCCGGAGGGCGGCTACTGGAGCATTCCGGACCGACTGTCCGGCGACGGCGTGCTGATGGCGGGGGACTGTGCGGGCTTCGTGGATGTGGCATCCCTCAAGGGGATCCACTACGCGATGCAGTCGGGGGTCTACGCCGCCCGAACGGCCTTCGAGTCGCTCAAGGGCCGGGATTTCTCGGCGGCGACGCTGGCCTCCTACGACCGGCAGGTCCGGGAGAGCTATCTTGTCCGTGATCTCCGGAAAACACGGAACATGAGGCTGGCGTTCAAGCACGGGTTTATACTCGGCGGGGTCGAGAACGGCCTGATGACCCTGACCGGCGGGGCGTTTCCAGGGCGGCGGATCGCCATCGCGGAAGACGCCGCGGAACCCCGCGAAACCGGCCCGGCGGAGCCGTTCAAGCCCGACAACGTGCTTACCTTCGGAAAGCTCGATGCCGTCTTCAAGTCGGGGAATGCCACCCGCGACACGATCCCGTCGCACCTGCTCGTGGGCCCCGAGGTCACGGGCGAGGTCGCCGATTTTTATTCGCACCTCTGTCCGGCGGGCGTCTACGAGCGCACCGCCGAAGGATTACGGGTGAATCCTCCCAACTGCATCGACTGCAAGGCCACCGACGTCCTCGGTCCCCGCTGGACCCCCCGGGAGGGGGGGAGCGGACCGAAGTACAGGCTGATGTGACCCTCGGGCAACAGATTCAGGAGCTGCGCGCCCAGCTGCAGGACCTCTGGGCGCCGCCGGACGGCTACCTGCTGGATGCCGGCACCAGCGCGGAGCTGATGATCGCGAAGGTGCGATTGGCGCTGACGAGCGTGCTCCTGCTGGTGCCGCTCACCAACCTGATCATTTCCGGACCCGGTGAGCGGCCGAGCCACCTCGCGGGCCTCGGCATTACGACGCTGGCGGTCATCATCGCGCTGGCCGCCTATCGCATGGTGCAACAGGGGCAGCGGGAGCAATGGCTGCCGCTCGCCACCAGCCTGATGGACGTTTCGCTCGTGAGCATTGCCCTGCTCACCTTCAGCGTGATCGGCGATCCGCACCAGGCGGTGAACAGCAAGGTCACCTTCGAGACCTACTTCCTCGCGATCGGCGCCACCTGCCTCCGCTACGACCTCCGCGTCTCGATCATCGCCGGATTCGTCGCGCTGCTGGAGTACAGCATCGTGCTGCTGGTGGTGGTCTTGTTCCACGATCTCGATTCGACCCGCTATGCCCCCTGGGTCTACGGCAGGTTCTACTGGAGCGATCAGGCCTCCCGGCTGATCCTGCTCACGCTGCACACGGTCCTCTGCACCATGATCGTGTATCGCTTGCAGCGGCATCGCCGGCTGTCCAACAGCGACCCGCTCACCGGGCTCTTCAACCGCGCCTACTTCGAGGATTTCCTGGCGGCCGAAGTCCGCCGGTCGCGGCGCTACTCCCGGTCGTTTGCCGTGGCGATGGTGGATATCGACCGGTTCAAGGGCTTCAACGACACCTACGGCCACGCGGCCGGCGACATGGCGCTCAAGGCGGTGGCCGTGACCATTCAGCGGGCGCTCCGGCGGAGCGATCTCGTGGCGCGCTACGGTGGCGAGGAAATGGTGCTGGTCATGCCGGAGACCACGCTGGGCGCGGCGCGCAAGCGGCTCGAAGGGGTGCGCGAGGCCGTGGCCGCGGAGGCCATCCAGATTCCCAAGCGTAACGAGCAGGTGCGGATCACGGTGAGCGCCGGGGTCGCCTGCTGGCCGGTGGACGGCGAGGACCCCGATGACCTGCTCCACATTGCCGACGCCCGTCTGTTCCATGCCAAGGCGCTGGGGCGGAACCGCGTGGTGGCGTCGAGCGTGGCGGCGGCGTCGGTTTAGGGACCAGGGAGTTAGGGAGCTAGGAAGCCAGGGTCGTTCCCCTAACTCCCTAGCTCCCCAGCTCCCTGACCCCTACAGTTTCACCACCTGCCCCAGAAACAAGATCGTTCCCGACAGCCGCTCCCGGATGGCGAACAGGAACGGCCGGTCGAACTGAATCGTGGCCGGCGCCGAGGTCACGCCGATGCCCACCGATGTCGCCGCGGCCGCAGTGGTACCCTCCTCGTTGACATCCACGAACGTCTTCTGAATCACCTTCGTGATGAAGAGATTGCCCACAATGCTTCCGCTCAGCATCCGGGAAAAATCGGCGCGGTCGGGGTCGAAGGCGATCCGCATCCCCATCGCGCTCAGGTCGTTTCCGAGCTCCCGCTTGTATTCGAGCCGGAACCGCGGGAGGGTGAGCCCGATCTTCTGCTCCGAGAGCGACCCGGTCCATTCCGCCCATCGGCCGGCGTCGAGCCCCGCGGTCAGGTCCGCGAGGGAGCGTCCGGGGCCGGGGAGGAGGAGGGTCATCGCGAACGCGCCATTGCCGTAGAGCAGCTCGACCATCAGGTACTCGGCTGACGAGGCGAAGCGGAGCGGCTCCGGCGTGAGCTGCATGGTGGGGACGCTCCGCGTGGTGCCGTCCGCGGCGTGGAACGGGAGGTCCCGCGTCGCCTTCGGATCGAACGCGGTCCGCCAGCTTCCCCTGAAGTAGATCGCGTTGATGAGGAACATCACTTCATCGGGCGCGATCTGGTCGAGGATGGTCGGAATCTTCCCCTTGGTCCTGTCGTTCACCCACTGATTGATCGTCGTGAGCGTCGAGGGCGCGGCAAAGTCGAGCGCCCGGATCTCGGCGTCGAAGCTGGTCCGCCCCGCGTCGAGGAACGCCGGGGCAAAGGGCATTCCCGCCCGCGCCCAGATCGAGTTCGCGATGGAAAAATCCACGCGGGAGTCGAGGCCGCGGAGCAGATCGATCAGGCTCCGGTATCCGGCGTTGAGCTCTTCGACCGGCGCGCCCTGCACCGCCAGCGCCGCGCGCATCGAGTCGAGCGTCGTTCCCGCGGCGCCGTTCAGCGTCATCCCGAGCGCCATCGCGGCGCTGGTCGGGGAGAGGAAAATGTTGTCGTCGGGCCGTGCGCGCTGGACCTCGCGGAACATTCCGAAGGCGAACCGGTTGCCCGCCGAGACGAGCCGCACCTCCGCCGGCGAAAGCGCGCGGGGGAGGGCGGTGAGCAGGGGAGGGGGACCGGATTGCTCCGTGGGGCCGGAGCACGCGGCGAGGGTCAGGAGGGCGGCAGCGGTCAGCTGCACGGGAAAGTGCGGCATGGCGTCACCTCGCACGCTCCAGGAGATCGGCGATGCCCTGGAGATTTCTCGATTGGAAGGAGTATTCGTCGTCCACAGCGTTCTGGATGCGGCCCACCGTCAGCATGATCGGGTGTCCGTCGTCGGGATCATACTGCACCTCGAGCTGGTACGGATCGTTCTCGATGATGTTCGCCACCTGGTCGAAGAGGCCGGGTATTGTCGGGATCTCGGAGAAGGATTCGGACTCCACGTCCAGGCCGGTGTCGACGTATCGCGCCCGGGTCACCAGGTCGTTCCGCACGCTGACCGCGATCCAGCGGCCGACCGGCCCCCCGCAGAAGCAGACCCACCGCACCTCGTATTCGTAGTTGATCGGGCCGACCCGGGCCCAGCGTGTCCGCGCCTCGTCGAGTCGATCGCCGGCGCTTGGTCCGGTGAGGAGGGAGCAGGCGGCGAGAAGGCTGCTGAAGAGGAGGCAGACCGCCGACCGGGACATCGGCCGTCTAACGTACGGGCGTGGTAAGCGGCAGCAGGTCGCGGGCGCTGATCGCGAGCTCGTCATCGGCCGCGCTCGAGGAATAGTCGATCTCGATCCGGGTCGGGTAACCGTAGCTCGGATCGTATGCCGCCGAGAAGTAGGACGCATTCCGGTCGAGCGCGTCCTCGATCAGATCGAAGAGGTCGGCGACCGTCGGCACGTAACTGAGCAGCGCCGCCTCGACGTCGGCGCCGGAATCCTGAAACTCCGCCGCGGTCACCGCACCGGCCTGCACGGTGACCGTCATGCGGCGTCCTCCCAGGAGGCAGAAACAGCTCCGGTTGACCTCGTAGGTGTAGGACTGGCTCCCCAGGGCGCGCCAGCGGGCGCGCGCCGCTTCCAGGGAATCGTGCTCCCCGGGAGCGGTAGGGGCTTCGCAGGCCATCCCGGCTACGAGGAGCAGGGCGATGGGGAGGAAGGTTCGGCGCTTCATGGTAAAGGAGGGACGTGCACGGGTCGTGCCTCAGGCACAGATCGGCAAGTTGTTGCCCTGTATGACCCCTATCCAGCGTGCCCGTCGGGGTGACGCCCCGGTGGGTCGGAAGACGTGTCGAACCGACACGCCCCGGGTTATTCGCCGAGAATCTTGATGATCACGCGCTTCCTGCGCTGGCCATCCCATTCCCCGTAAAACACCCGCTGCCATGGCCCCAGGTCGAGCTTCCCGCGGGTGATCGGGACGATGACCTCGTGTCCCATGGTGAGGCTCCTGAGATGTGCGGCGGCGTTGTCTTCTCCGGTCTCGTTGTGCCGGTAGCGGGCGGGGTCCCAGGGGGCGACGGTGTGCTCCAGCCAGTGCAGAATGTCGTGCCAGAGTCCCGACTCGTGGTCATTCACGAAGACCGATGCCGAAATGTGCATTGCGGAAACCAGCGCCATCCCCTCCTGGATGCCGCTTTCGGCGAGCTGGGCCATCACCTCGTCGGTGATGTCGATGATCTCCTGACGGCGCTTGGTCTCGAACCAGAGGTAGTGGGTGTGCGACTTCACCGGCCCGCCCATCGCGTCCAGATCGAGATGGCGCCGCAGTTGCCGTCATTGAACTCGCCCGGGAGCTCACCAGCCCCGCGGAAGATCTCAATCAGCTCGATGTCGCCGGGAGGAATGCGATCGAGCATCTCCCCGACGCTGGCCATGGTTCGGCGTCGCTCTCCCAGTGCACCGTCACTGTTGGCATTGTTTTGCATGCGCTGAGCGAGCGATTCGGACCCGCCCATGCCGCCGGATTCAGCCATCAACTTACGCCCGTCGATGTACACATTGATTCTCGGCGGGAATTCGTGACAGCGGGCAAACGCCACGACGCTGCCATAGGCCGCTCCCGGTGGATGGATCGACGTCTTGATCCCCGCCCGAGCCTGGAAGAGGTCGATGGTGCGGAAGGGGTTCCGCTGCTCGATCTCTTCCCGGCTGATGAACGTGCCGAAGCCGACACGGCGGCGGCGGAAGTAATCGTCGTACTTGGTGGTGCCGGCATATCGTGCGGGCTTGGCATAGCGGGCGGTCACCTGGATCTCGGGAAGTTCGAAGACTCCGGGCTCGAGCAGCACTCGTCCGCTCCAGTCGCCTTCGACCTTGAGAAGCTGCGCCCGGTAACCCGGTCGCCGGAGCTGAACGAGAGTTTGCTTGGCCCGGGGCGCGAACATCCGGAAAGTTCCCGCCGGGGATGACATAGCGCTCAGCGTCGTGCCGACAACCCTGACTTCGGCTCCCTCGATCGGCTTGCCGAACGGGTCGACCACCGTTCCCGCGATCATGATGCGTGTCGGGTCGGTTTGTGCGACAAGAGGCCCGGATGCAGCGAGGGCGAGCAGGAAGATCAACGGGCAGACGCGAGCGACCGCGGGGGTACTCATGGGATGTCCTCCCGTGCGCAAGCTAGGGTTTGCCGCCTCAGATTACAATCCAGCATGGACAACATCTGCCATACGCTGGTCGGCGCCGCGCTCGCGGAAACGGGGCTCCGGCGCCGGACCCGGTTCGCCACCGCCGCGCTGATTCTCGGCGCCAACCTTCCCGATATCGACATCCCGGGCGCGTTCACCGAATACGGCCTCGGCTTTCGCAGGGGAATCACCCACGGGATTCCCGCGCTCCTCGTGCTTCCCTTCGTGCTGACCGGAGCGCTGATGCTCTGGGCAAGATTGCGTGGTGCGGGGCGGGAAGTCGTCCCGCGCCAGCTGCTGCTGCTTTCCGCTCTCGCGCTGCTCACCCATCCGGTGCTCGACTGGATGAACGTCTATGGCATGCGCTGGTTCATGCCCTTCGACGGCACGTGGACGTATGGAGACAGCCTCTTCATCATCGATCCCTGGCTCCTGGTGCTGCTGGGAAGCGGGTGGATTGCCGGCCGCCGGTCGCGACGCGATGCGGGTGAGGGAGGCGCCCGCGGGAGCGAGGGAGTCGCCCGATTGATGCTGGCCGCGAGCGCGGTCTATGTCCTCGTCATGGTAGGGATCACCACTGTGGGACGCCGAGTGGCGGCGCGCGACCTCGGGCTGGTGGATCCGTCGCCGAAGCAACTCATGGTGTCACCCCCCTTCCTGGCCTCCTGGCGGCGGGAGGTGATCGTGGACACCGGGCCGGGATACCGCTTCGGGGAGATTGTCTGGTTTCCCCGGCCGGTGCTCCGCCTCGCGGGTGGCGAAATACCGAAGCGGCTCGAAGCGCTCCGCGCCGTGCCCTCCACCGTGGCGCTCGAGAACCTCCTCGCATGGGCCCGGTTTCCATTCGTCGAGCGGATCGGCGATCGGGTCTATGCGGATGACGCGCGGTATGGGGCGGGCGGGAGGTCGTTTGCCGCGGTGGAGATCAGCAGTGAGCGGTGAGAGGTAAGCGGTGAGCAGAAAGAGCTGGTCCCGCTCACCGCTCACCCCTCACCGCTTACCGAGGCCTGCCGACTCTTCGCGGCTGAAAAGACCACGCCCCCGGACAGCAATGCGAGGATGACCCCGAGCGAGGCCTGCGTCGAGACGTGGATCCAGGCGCTCAATCCCATCTTGAGCCCGACGAAGACCAGGATCGCCGCGACCGCGGGCTTCAGATACCGGAAACGGTCGATGGCCCCCGCCAGGACGAAGTAGAGTGCCCTGAGGCCCAGGATCGCAAAGACATTCGAGCTGTACACGATGAACGGGTCGCGGGTCACCGCGAAAATCGCGGGAATGCTGTCGATCGCAAAGACCAGGTCACTCCACTCGACGACGAGCACGACCAGGAACAGCGGCGTGGCGAACCAGGCGCCGTGCATCCGGACGAAGAAGTGGTCCTTGTCGTAGTTCGACGTGACGCGGACGAACCGGCGCGCCAGCCGGACGACGGGATTCTTTTCGGCGTCGATCGGCGCCAGCCCTTCGGCCCGGAACATCCGGACGCCGGTGATCACCAGGATGCCGCCGAAAACGTAGGTGATCCAGTGAAACCGCTGCAGCAGCAGCGCTCCCAACGCGATCATGACGCCGCGCATCACGATGGCGCCGAAGATGCCCCATTTGAGCACCCTCGGCTGCAGCACCGCGGGGACCGCGAAGTACTGGAAGATGAGGAGAAAGACGAAGAGGTTGTCGACGCTGAGCGACAGCTCGATCAGGTATCCGGAATAGAACTCCAGCGCCAGCGTGGAACCTTCGCGCCACCAGAGGAACAGCCCGAAGCACATCGCCAGCGCACCGAGTCCGGCGCTCCAGAGTCCCGCTTCCCGGACGCTGAGCACATGGGCGCGCCGGTTGACCACACCCAGGTCGACGGCGAGGAGCGCCACCACCAGGGCGGTAAAACCGAGCCAGATCCCCGGCTCATGATGCGGCACCGGATCAGCCGCGCATCGCCATCAGGGCGGCCACCCGCGCAGCGGTGGGAGGGTGGGTGCTGAACAGTGACGAGATTCCCCCTCCGTGCGCGGCGAGCGGGTTCACCTGCGCCAGCGGCGCCGCGGCCGGGATCACGTTCATCGGGATCTGGTGGGCCAGCGCGTCGAGCCGGGTAAGCGCGCTCGCCAGCGGCTCCGGCCGTCCCAGGATCTGGGCGCCGACGCGATCCGCCTCGAATTCCCGGCGGCGGGAGAGCGCCATCTGCAGGATCATCGCCGCAATCGGCGCGAGAATGAGCAGCGCGAGGCCGACATAGGGGTGCCGGTCGCCGTCGTCATCGCCACCGAAGAACAGCATCCGGGGCAGGAACCCGACGGCGCCGGCGATCCCCGCCGCGACGGTGGAGAGGAGCATGTCGCGGTTCTTGATGTGGGCCAGCTCATGGGCGATTACGCCTTCGATTTCCTGCGCCGGCATCCGGGCGAGCAGCCCCGCCGTCACGGCCACCACGGCCTTTTCGGGGCTTCGCCCGGTGGCGAAGGCGTTGGGCTGTTCCTGGTCCGCGATCGCCACCACCGGCATGGGGAGTCCCGCCCGCCGGCGCAGCCGGTCCACCATGTCGTAGACCTCCGGCGCCTGCTCCCGGCTGACGACCCGCGCTCCGTACAGCCTGAGGACGATGCGGTCGGAGAAGTAGAACATGATGAAGTTGAATGCGCCGCCGATCAGCAGCGCCATCACCATCCCCTGCATGCCTCCCACGAGCTGCCCCAGCCCCAGGAACAGGGCCATCAGGCCCGCGAGCAGCACGAATGTTCTGGCGTTGTTGGTCATCGTCCGATCAATCCTCTTTCCGGTCCACGAAACGAAAAAGCGAGACCTCGTCCTCCGCCTGTGCGGGTGACGAAGGTCTCGCCCTGAAGCGAGAGCACCTGGCTCTCGCTGCCCCGGGAACCGTGCCGGCCGCCGGCCGACAGTCTTGACGATTCCGCGGTCCGCCTTCCGGCGGATGAGCTACTCCCCTTCTACGCCATAAAAATACATGGATTCGATACCAGGTCAAACACCATGGGGTTTTGCGTCTTTGCGCCGTTGCGCCGTTCGTCTTTGCGCCTTCGCGCCCGGCTCCTTACCTTCTCCCACCCAGTCAGGAGCGTGAATGCAGGATCAGGATCGGGAACCCGTCGTCGAGATATGCCTCCTGGCGGCTCTGGTGGATGGTGCCCGCTCGCCGGAGGAGCAGGCGCAGTTCGAGCGCATCGTCGCGCGGCTGGGCGGCATCGCCGGGGCCAACGGCAGCGCCTCGCTCGCCGAATCGGCTCGGCGGCTCTCTTCTCCGGAAGCCCGGCGGCAGGCATACGAGATGGCGGTCTCGGTCGTCTATGCCGATGGCGAGGCGAATGACCGGGAGCGGGATTTTCTGCGCGAGCTGCGCACGGTGCTCACCCTTCCGGACGACGGAGCCGGCTCGCTGGATCAGGAGGCGCTCTCGCTGGCCGAAGCGCCGCTCGGAACAGGGGAACCGGAGCCCGACGGCGGGCGCAAGGCGCCGCGAGCGCTCTACGCCTCGCAGGGAGGGATCCCCACGCTGGCGCCCGATTCGGCGCTGGACAACCTCATCAAAAAGCAGGCGCTGCTCACCGGCGCCCTGGAGCTCCTTCCGCAGAACATCGCGTCGCTCGCGATCATCCCGCTGCAGATGCGGCTGGTCTATCGCATCGGCACTGATTACGGGCAGCAGCTCAACCCGGCCCAGATCCGGGATCTGCTCGGCGCGATGGGAATCGGCGCGGCCGCGCAGGTGCTCGACGGGATGTCCCGCCGCATCCTCGGCAGCCTCGGACGGGGACTCTTCGGATCGATGCTCGGCGGCACGGTGGGGGGGACCGCGGGCGCGGCAGCCGGGGCAGGGTTGTCCTTCGTCACCACCTATGCGCTGGGCCATGCGGCGAAGCAGTACTACAACCAGGGGCGCGCCCTCTCCCGGAAAGACCTGGCCACCCTGTTCCGAAAATTCCGCCTGGAGGCGGAACGCATTCTTCCCAGCGTGCAGGAACAGATTCACCAGCAATCACAGCACATGGATCTTCCGAAACTGCTCGACTCGATTCGCGGAGGGCCCGCCGCAACCTGAGGTTACCAGGGCGGCTCGGCGACGTGACGGGGATCGTCCAGCACGAGGGCGCTCGCGAGGGCGCCCTCGGGCGTTTCATGCTGGCCTTCCGGAATGATCAGCAGCGCGTTGGCGCGGACCATCGACGTCAGAATGCCCGACCCCTGGGGACCGGTCAATCGGACGTCGTCGATGGGCGAGATCGCTTCGCTGCGCTCGCGGTGACCCGGCGTCACCACCGCGCGGAGGAAGTGCTGCAATTTGGGTCCGAGCCGGATCGGCTCGGCCACCCGGACCGCCACGGCGCGGCGGAACGGGAGGTCGTGCCCCATCATCTTCCGGATAGCGGGGCGGACGAACAGCTCGAACGTCACCATCGTGCTGACGGGATTGCCCGGGAGGCCGAGCCAGGGCATTCCCCCGAGCAGACCGAATCCGACCGGCGCACCGGGGCGCATCCGGAGCTTCCAGAAATCCAGCTCGGCGCCCAGGTCCTCCATGACGGCTCGAAGGTGATCGTGCTCGCCGACGCTGATGCCCGCGGTGGTGACCAGGAGATCGCAGTCCTGGAGGCGAGCCAGATGCTCGCGCAGGCTCTCGGGGGAGTCCCGCGCGATCCCGAGATTGACCGGGAGACCACCAGCCAGGCGGACCAGGGCGTGCAGCGTGTGGGTGTTCGAGCTCGCCACCTTCCGTCCGGAAATCACGGCTTCCGGCTGATCCACGTCTACGATCTCGTCACCGCTGCCCAGGATGGCGACGCGGGGACGACGATAGACCAGCGGGTGCGCTTCGGCGAGTGACGCGAGGACACCGAGCGCCGCCGCTCCCAGCTCGGTGCCCGCGGGGAGCGCGACCGCGCCCTTCCGGATGTCCTCACCGGCTTTCCGGATGTTCACACCGGCATCGCGGTCGCTGCGGATTTCTACTTCCCCAACCCCCAGATCCGTGTCCTCCTGCCGAATCACCGAGTCGGCGCCGGCCGGAAGCGGCGCGCCGGTGAAAATGCGGACGCATTGTCCCTTCCCGATCGCCCGCGTCGGAAATGCTCCGGCCGGGATGACTTCGACCACCGCGAGACGGCGCGGTTGGGCCGCGGTGGCGCCGCGCACATCCGCAGCCCGGGCGGCGTAGCCATCCATTGCCGAGTTGGTCCACGGGGGGATGTCGAGGGGACTGACGGCGTCCTGGGCGAGAATGCTTCCGAGCGCGTCGTCGAGCGGAATGCGGAGTGGGGGCTGCCGGCGGACCGCGGCGAGAATTCGCGCCGCGGCCACGGCCGGGACCAGGGGCGCCGTCACGGCGCGAGCGGCTTGGCCTGCTCCATGACCAGGGCGGTCAGCACGGTGAGCCACATCGTATCGGTGAAGTGCAGCACCCTGATCGAGGCGTGGTACTTGTGATCGTCGGTGACTATCGCGACCCACTCGGAGGCGTTGGGAAGCCCGGGATCGTACAATGGCGCTTTCGCGACCTCCTTCCGAAAGACTTCGATTTTCGGAATCGGGGCGCGTTTGAAGCCCTCCACCAGCACGATATCCATGTCGGCGAAGTAGCGCCGGGCCAGATCTTCGGGCCCGGTGTCGTCCACCCGCCGCTCGAAGACCACCCGGAGCTCGGGCGAGGCCACGAGCACGGCGTCGGCATTGCCCTCGTGGAAGTGCCGCCAGGAGTCGGTGCCGTCCCGGTCGGCGTCGACCGGGTGCGAGGCGTGCTTGATCGTGGCGACCCGGCGCTTCTGGCGTTTGAACTCATGCCCGAGCGCGGCGACGAGCGTCGTTTTCCCGGCGTTCTTATGTCCGATCACGGAGATGATTTTGGTCACGACCCCATCCCGTTGGCCCGGACCAGGTCGTCCGGGGTGTTCACGTTGAAGAACATCCGGGCCGGGTCGCCGAATTCTCGAAGCTCGGCCTCCGGCACCACGCGCACCCGCACCGACTCATGGAACGCGATGGCTCGAAGATCGCCTCGTTCGAGGGCCGCCGCCATTGCCGGTCCCGTGGCGGGTCCATAACCGGCGCAGAGCGGTTCCACTCCGCGACGTCCCCCGCTCGCCGGAATCACCACATCCGCGGTGCCCAATCCGTTCCCCAACGCCTCGATCAAGCTCGCGGGAACGAAGGGCATATCCCAGGCGACGGCCACGACCGGGGCCGGGGCTTCGAGGACTCCGGTCAGGAGGCCGGCCAGGGTGCCTCCCCCCGGGTTCCGGTCGGGGACGACACGCAGGTCGCCCCGCCAGCTCCCCGCGTCCGGAGCGTTGGCGACGAGGAGGGGGAGCGAGCCCAGCGCCTCCACGAATGCCGCCACCAGTCGATCCAGGATGCGAACTCCGCCCACTTGGAGCAAGCCCTTCGGGATGCCGCCCATCCTGCGGGCTCCGCCGCCGGCGAGGATGGCGCCTCGGATGGCTGGCATGCTATCGGCTATCCGCTATCGGCTATCGGACGGGCTATCGGTCGAGTCCGATAGCTTGTCCGGTAGCGGATAGCCGATAGCCGATAGCGGCGCGCCATGAGCGGCAGGACTGCCGCTCACGGCGCGCCCCACCAGCACCATCCCCGTGCGCCGAGCGATCTCCACGGCCAGCGTCGAGGGCACCGACGGCGTCGCGACCCACGCCAGCCCGGCGCGCGCGGCCTTCGCGGCGAGCTCGGCGGAGATGCGGCCGGTCACCAGCAGACCCAGACCCGCAATCGGGCGCCGGGCCAGGAGGCAACCGCCAATCACCTTGTCCACCGCGTTATGGCGTCCGATGTCCTCGGCGTGGGCAAGGAGGCTCTCCCCATCGGTGAGCGCCGCGGCGTGGATTCCCCCGGTGTCGCGATACCGCTCGCCGCGGACGAAGAGGGCCTTGAAGAGTCCGCGCAGCAGGTCGAGCGCCGGCGGATCGCCGCGGCGCGGAGCCGGCACGAACGAATCGGTATCGGCGAGGAAGATGCTCACGGCGCCGCACCCGGAGGCGAGGACCGGCTTCCTGCCCTCCGCAGTGACCGCCGTAACACGCTCGGGGGAGATATCGGCCCAGAACCCGAGGTCGGTCGCGCAGGGTCGGAGCTTCACGTCGTCGATTCCGTCGATATAGCCCTCTCCGGCCAGCCACCCGACCGCGAGCTCCTCGAGGAGATCGGGCGTGCACATCCAGGTGACCGCCGGCGCCCCGTTGAGCGTGAGCCAGACGGGGACCTCTTCGACGGCGGCCTGGTCTCCCATCCGCCCCCCGCGCTTCGGGGGCCTCTGGGGCTCAGGTTGCTCCGGTGCAGTCGGCATGCAGTGTGGCGTCCTCCGCGACGCGCACCCGTGAGAGCGTGACGCCTCGCGGGAGCCGAGCTTCGATCCTCCCGAAGAGGAGACGTGCGAGGGCCTCGCAGGTTGGCAGGGCGGCGCCGATGGCGAACTCAGGAAGGTCGAGGTTCAGGTGCCGTCCATCGAGCGGCACGGTGACCTCCTCCGCGAGAATCCGGTCGAACAGGGCGAGGTCGAGCACCATGTCCGTCTCGGGGTCGAGCGGGCCGCTGACCGTGACGCTCACGCGGTAGTCGTGCCCGTGCCCCGGGGCATCCGTCGTCCATCCGAATCGGGTCTGGTTTTCCTCCGCGCTCCACTGGGGCTTGAAGAAGCGGTGCGTCGCGCGGAAGCCGACGGTGCGGGTGAGCGAGAGCGGCATCGAGCCCAGGACCTCAGAACGGCCGGTGGAAGGCATAGCTGAGGCCGACCGAATACCAGCCGTTGGTCACCCACTCTTTCGCGCCTCCGGAGACGACGGCGGGCTTGGTCGGATCGGAAGAAGGCGGTGCGCGGAAGGCCGCCGGGTAGCTGATCTGCCAGAAGCTGCTGCGTGCCTCGAGCTTGAGGAAGAGCCGGTCGGCCAGGAAAATTCGCGCCCCGATGCCCGGAGAGATCGCGAGCTTGGTTCGGAATTTGAAACCGGTCGTGTCCTCCGGGGTGCTCCCCGCGAGCACGAGCCCGAATCCGCCGCTGACGAACGGCGCGATCCGGTTCCAGGTCTTGCCGCCGGTCAGGTTGAACTGGAGAATGCCTTCCACGACCGTCACGCTCTGGCGGACCGGCCCGGTCCTCCCGGTTTCGATCGGCTTGCTCGGATCGACGATGAACCGGTCGAGGCTTCCATAGCTGCCCTGGAACCCGAGGGTGATGGTGCCCGCGGCGAGGAAATCGTAGCGCAGGCCGACCGTCATCCCCTGGTGCGGCGCAATCCCGATCTGCCCGCCCACCCCGTTGAAGTATCCCACCGACCCGCCGATGAACTGCCCGTACCGGAGGGTCCGGTAGGGAGAGCTCGCCGGGTCGTGGCCGACCTGGGCGGCGACGGGGTGGGCACACAGGACGACGGCGAGCAGGGAAGAAGCGCGGAGTCGCATGCGAAGCTCAGCTCTCATGGAGCGCGCGCCCGGTCATGTCGGACGGTTGCTCGAGGGCAAGGAGATGAAGGATGGTCGGCGCGACGTCACAGAGCGCGCCGCCGCGGCGAAGCCGGGAGAATGCGGTGTTGACCGCCACGAACGGCACGGGATTGGTCGTGTGGGCGGTGTGCGGCCCGCCGGTCGCGGGATCGATCATCACTTCGCAGTTGCCATGGTCCGCCGTCACCAGGAGCCGGGTCCCGGAGGACTCCGCGGCGGTGATGATGCGGCCAAGGCACCGGTCGACCGTCTCCACCGCCGCGATGATGGCGGGCGCCACGCCGGTGTGTCCGACCATGTCGGCATTCGCGAAGTTGCAGAGCAAGAAATCGTGATCCCTGGATCGCAGAGCGCGGCAGAGCACCTCGGTCACCCCCTCGGCGCTCATTTCCGGAGCCAGATCGTAGGTGGCGACGCGCGGTGACGGCACCAGCTCCCGCTCCTCCCCGCGGTACGGCGGCTCGGCGCCCCCGTTGAAGAAATACGTCACGTGAGGATACTTCTCCGTTTCGGCGGTGCGAAACTGGGTCCGGCCGGCGTCGGCGAGCCGCTCGGCCAGGATGCGCGCCAGGCTGAATGGAGGGAATGCCTGGGGGAAGGGAAAGGTCGCATCGTACTGCGTCATGGTGACGAGCGAGAGCTTCGGGCGGCCTTCCACCGGGAAGGCGCCGAACCCCGGCATGGCGAGGGCGCGAACGATCTGGCGCATCCGGTCGCTGCGGTAGTTGAAGCAGATCACCGCATCGCCGTCCCTCAGCGTGGCCGCCGGTGTTCCGTCGCGGGTGAGCACGATCGGCCGCACGAATTCGTCGGTCTCCCCGCGGGCATAGGCCTCGCGCACCGCCTGGACCGGATCGGTCGCGGAGGTTCCGGACCCGTGCACCAGCAGCTCGTAGGCGAGCCGGGTCCGGTCCCACCGGTGATCGCGGTCCATGGCGAAGTACCGGCCCACCAGCGAGGCGATGAACGCGCGCGGCCCCGCGATGCGCGCGAGATCCTTTTCCAGCCGCGCCACGAACTCCTCCGCCGACTTCGGCGGCGTGTCCCGGCCGTCGAGGAATCCATGCACCGCGATCCGCGCCGCGCCGAGCCGCACGCCGAGCTCCACGGTGGCCAGGAGGTGGGTATCGATCGCGTGCACCCCGCCGGTTCCGAGCAGGCCGATGAGGTGCAGGGTGCCGCCGCTCCGGCGGAGCTCGGCGCCGAGATCGAGGAAGGGTTGCAGCCGGTAGAACTCGCCGCTCGCGATGTACTGGGAGATGCGCACCAGATCCTGGGGGACGACGCGGCCCGCGCCGAGATTCAAATGGCCCACTTCACTGTTTCCCATCTGTCCTTCGGGGAGTCCGACCGCCGTTCCGCTGGCCTCGAGGAGGGTGCGGGGTGAGGAACCCCAGAGTCCGTGCCAGACCGGCGTACGTCCGAGCTCGATCGCGTTGCCTTCGCGCTCTTCGCGGAATCCCCAACCGTCCAGGACCACCAGGGCCACGGGCGCGCCGCTCGTTGGGCCGTTTGACATGCTCCTCCGCGGCGTCTACAATGCCGGATCGTGATGGTCGTGCCGCAATCTAGTCCTCCCCTCCGCCGCCTACCAGCCTTCGTGTGCGTGGGCGTTTCGCTCGTCGGAAACCTCGTCGCGCAGGCGCCCGTACGTCTCGCGCGAGAGGCGGCGTTGTTGCGCGAGCCCGGCGGTCTTCGTCTCATTTCCCTGGTGCCGGGGCTTCGGTTCGCCCCGGGACGGATCTCCGGGGACTTCGTCGAAGTCACCGTGTCGGGATGGGTGTTCACCGCCTCGACCAAACCGGACCGGCGTGACGGGTTCGCCCTGTCGATCAGCGCGGCGGGGGGAGAGAATCTGCGCGCCGAGCCCGACGGTGCGCTCCTCGGGCGCGCCGAGGAGGGCGCGTTGTTCAACCGGGTCGGCGCCCGCGGCGGATGGACGCAGGTTCGGCGCGCGGGCTGGATCGCGCGGAGCGCGATTGCCGAGCGAGCGCCGCCGCGGGGAGCGGCTGCCCCGGAGCAGGTTGCTTCGCCGCCTCCGGCGGCTCGCAATGACTCTCCGGGGCCTGCGGCGGCTCGCACTGACTCTCCCGGCCCTGCCGCCCCACGCACCGACTCGCTGCGACGCGGCGCGCTCAAGCCGGGCGCGGTGATTCAGCAGACCCCCGACGGCGCCGCGCTCGCGACGCTCACCGCGCCTGCGGTCGTCATCCTGGGCGAGCGCGATCGCGAGTGGGTCAAGGTGGCGCTCGAGGGGTGGGTGCGGGCCCGCGACGTGCAGGGCAACGTCGCGCCACTGCCCGCCGTGACCGCCGCGATGCTGCGGGAGAATCCGGACAAGTACGTCGGACAGACGGTGGAGTGGCGGCTGCAGTTCCTCGCGCATCAGCAGGCCGATGAGCTGCGTCCGGAAATGCCGCTCGGCCGCGCCTACCTGCTGGCCCGCGGGCCGCTTCCGGAAACCGGATTCGTGTACGTGCTGGTGTCGAAGCAGCAGGCGAACCAGCTCCAGGGACTCAAACCGCTCGACGAAATGACGGCGACGGTCACGGTGCGGACCGCCCGGACCCGGTACCTCGCCACGCCGGTGGTCGAGTTGATCCGGATGGGCAGCGGGAGGTGAGGCCGGCATGAACGAGCAGCTGAAGCAGCGCATCCTGCGCCGCCTGGAGACCCTGGCCGATGAGCGGGGCTACCAGATCCTCGACTTCGTCGAGTTTCTGGAGAGCAAATACGCCGCGCGCGCGGCCCCGTCGAACCTGTTCGCCAAGATCTCCGAAGGGATCGAGGACACCATGCGCGCCGCCCGGATCCCGATCAAGGCGATCAGCGGGACCACGGGGCTCATGGACAGTGCGGGAAAGGTGATGAAGGGCGTCGCGGCCGCCGCGCAGAGCGTGGTGGACGAGGCGATCCAGGCCGCCGAATCACCCAAGGCCGTCTCCGACCCGGGCGATTCCACGGCGCCGAAGGTTGTCCCCCCGAAGACTCCCGGCTAATCTTCAAGATGATTCCTCCTCGACTTCCCCCCGGATGAGCTCCCTCAGGCCGGGCGTCGCGCTGACGTTCGACGATGTCCTGCTCGCCCCGCGCCACAGTACCGTCCACCCCCGCGACGTTTCGACCGCCAGCCGATTTTCCCGGGGCATCCCGCTCGCCATTCCGCTCGTCTCCGCCGCCATGGACACCGTCACCGAGTCGGAGATGGCCATTGCGATGGCGCGTGCCGGCGGTCTCGGCATCATTCACAAGAACATGGCGGTGGACCGGCAGGCGGGTGAGATCGACCGGGTGAAGCGGAGCGAGAGCGGGATGATCCGCAATCCGATCACGCTGGGCCCCGACCGGCCGCTCCGCGAAGCCGCGGTGCTCATGCGCCGATTCCACATCTCCGGCGTGCCGATCGTGGACTGGAATGGCCGCCTCATCGGCATCATCACCAATCGCGATCTCCAGTTCGAGCGTGATCTCGAGCAGCCGATCCACCAGGCGATGACCAAGGACAAGCTGGTGACGGCGCCGGTGGGCACGACGCTGGAGGAAGCCGAGCGCACGCTGGCGCAGCACCGGATCGAGAAGCTTCCGGTGGTGGACGCCGACGGTGTGCTGCGCGGGCTGATCACCGTCAAGGACATCTTCAAGCGGCGGGAGCATCCCGACGCCAACAAGGACCAGCACGGCCGGCTCCGGGTGGGTGCCGCGGTCGGCGCGGGGTCGGATGACCTCGACCGCGCCCGCGTCCTGATCGATGCGGGCGCGGACGTACTGGTGGTGGATTCCGCCCATGGGCACAGCGATGGGGTGCTGTCGACGCTCGACATGCTGCGACAGCGCTTTCCCGACGTGCAGCTGGTGGGCGGCAATGTCGCGACCGAAGCGGGGGCCCGTGAGCTGGTGCGGCGGGGCGTGGATGCGGTCAAGGTCGGGATCGGCCCCGGGAGTATCTGCACGACACGCGTCGTCACCGGCGTCGGGGTGCCGCAGATCACCGCCATCGTGGATTCGGTGCGGGGCGCCGGTGACGTGCCGGTCATCGCCGATGGCGGCATCAAGTATTCCGGGGACGTGGTCAAGGCGATCGCGGCGGGCGCCGCCTCGGTCATGATGGGCTCGATGCTGGCCGGCACCGAAGAAAGTCCCGGCGAGAGTATTCTGGCCGAGGGGCGGAGGTACAAGCTCATCCGCGGGATGGGGAGCCTGGCGGCGATGCAGGATGGTTCCGCCGACCGCTACTTCCAGGACGGGGAGCTGTCGCCCGGCAAGATGGTCCCCGAAGGGATCGAGGGCCGGGTCCCTTACAAGGGGCCGGTTTCCGACGTACTGTATCAGATGGTGGGAGGTCTCCGCAGCGGCATGGGCTACTGCGGCGCGGCGGACCTCGAGTCCCTGCAGCGAGATGTCGAGTTCCTGCGTATCACCACAGCGGGTTTGCGCGAATCGCACCCGCACGATGTGACGATCACCAGAGAAGCGCCCAACTACAGTGCATAGTGGTTCGTGATTCGTGGTTCGTGAGCTTCGCCAACCACCAACCACGAACCACGCACTACGAACCACGAACCTTCGACCCCCGTCCCCTGACCCCGAGGTCCAATGAGCGACAAACCCCGTGAGCAATGGGGCTCCCGGATCGGCCTGATCCTCGCGATGGCGGGCAACGCGGTCGGACTGGGGAACTTCCTCAGGTTCCCCCGTCAGGCGGTCGAGAACGGCGGCGGGACCTTCATGATTCCGTATTTTGTCGCCTTCCTCCTGGTCGGCATCCCCCTGATGTGGATCGAATGGGGCGTAGGCCGGCACGGCGGGCTCCGCGGCCACGGGTCGGTGCCGGGGATGTTCGAGTCGCTCTGGAAGAACCCGGTCGCCAAGTACCTCGGCGTGCTGGGCATCTTCATGCCGCTGGTGGTGCTGATCTACTACTGCTACATCGAATCGTGGACGCTCGCCTGGACCTTTTTCTCGGCGACCGGCGCGACTCAGGGCCTCGACCAGCAGGGTATGCGGAGCTTTCTCTCGTCCTACCAGAATCTTGGCGATGCCTCGGTCCATTCCATGTGGACTCCGTTCCTGTTCTTCGTCATTACTCTGGGCATCAATATCTGGGTCGTGAGCAAGGGTCTGATGGGCGGCATCGAAAAGCTGGCCAAGATCGGGATGCCAATTCTGTTCATCTTCGCCGCGATCCTCGTGATTCGGGTGCTCTCGCTTCCGGCTCATGCCGTGGCGGATGCGGTGGGATGCGTCGGTGCGGCGGCGGGTACGTGCGGTCCCGCCGATGGGCTCAATTTCATGTTTACGCCGGACTGGTCGAAGCTGGGGAACGCAAAGGTCTGGCTGGCCGCCGCAGGGCAGATCTTCTTCACCCTGTCGGTGGGCATGGGCTCGTTGCAGGCCTATGCATCGTACCTCAAGAAGAAGGACGACATGACTCTGTCGGGCCTGGCCACCTGCGCGACCAACGAAACCGCCGAGGTGGTGCTGGGTGGCTCGCTGGCCATTCCGGCGGTGGTCACCTTCTTCGGAGTGACCGGCGCGGTGGCGATCTCGAAGGCGGGCGGATTCGACCTCGGATTCGTGGCGATGCCGCTGGTCTTCAATCAGCTCCCCGGGGGGCAGATCATGACGGTGGCCGCGGGGGTGATGTGGTTCGGCCTCCTCTTCTTTGCCGGCATCACCTCGAGCGTCTCGATGGCCACGCCGGTCATGTCGTTCATGGAGGAGAACTTCGGCTGGACCCGGAAGCAGTCCGGTCTCGGGATCGGTGCGCTGGCGCTTCTGCTCGGATTCCTCCACATCGTCTTTTATCAGGGCGGATTCCTCGACGAGTGGGACTACTGGGCGGGCACCTTCGGTCTGGTGATTCTGGCCCTGGTCGAGACGATTCTCTTCGTCTGGGTGTTCGGTCCGGAGAACATGTGGCGCGAGCTGCATGAGGGCGCCTCCCTCCAGCTCCCCCGATTCTTCAAGTTTGTGATGACCTACATTACCCCGGTGTTCCTCCTGGTCATGATGGGCTGGTGGACCGTTACCGAGGCCATCCCGACACTGATGATGGAAGGCAAGCCGGAGAGCGAGCATGCCGTGCGGTGGGCCTCGCGCGGGGTAATGCTCGGTATCCTAGTTGTACAACTCTTGCTCATTCGCGCCGCCTGGAAGCGGCGCCGCGCCCGAGGGGAGGTCGTGGCATGAACACCACCGCGCTCGTTTTCATGCTCGGGGCCTGGATTTTCGTGCTCGGGCTCACGATCTGGTGCTTCTACAGGCTGATGAAAACCGATCCGGCCAACGAGAAGGTGCCCCCGCCGGGAAGCATCCCATGAACCTGTTCCGCCGGAAGTCCATCGCGACGCTGCAGGCCGACGCCGCCTCCGATACCGGTCTCAAACGCGCACTCGGGCCGATGGCCCTGACCCTCCTGGGCATCGGGGCCATCATCGGGACCGGCATCTTCGTGCTGACCGGAACGGTCGCGGCGCAGAACTCGGGGCCCGCGGTGGTGCTCTCCTTCGTCTTCGCGGGGATCGCGTCGATCTTTGCCGCCCTCTGCTACTCGGAGTTCGCGGCGCTGGTGCCGATCGCGGGCAGCGCCTATACCTACGGTTATGCCACGCTGGGCGAGTTCTTCGCCTGGATCATCGGCTGGGACCTGATCCTTGAATACGGCCTCTCCGCCACCACGGTCGCCATCGGGTGGTCGGGATACGTGGGCTCCTTTCTCCGGGATCTCGGGATCAATATCCCCGCTCAGTTCTCGGCGGCGCGCGGGCTCTGCGTGTCGGTGGTGGATGGGTCCGCCCAGGCGGCCGCCGACTGCGCCGCGCTCGCCGGCGGACCCTTCGTGTCCGCGGTGTTCAACCTCCCGGCCGTGCTCATTGTGGCCATGGTGACCGCACTGCTGGTGGTCGGCGTCAAGGAGTCGGCCAACATCAACAACGTGATCGTCTTCGTGAAGGTGGCGGTGGTGGTGCTGTTCATCGCGCTCGCGTTCAGCGCGGTCAACACCGCCAACTGGCACCCGTTCATCCCTCCCAACGAAGGGGCGCGTGACGCGTTCGGATTTACCGGGGTGGTGGCCGGCGCGGGGGTGGTCTTCTTTGCCTACATCGGCTTCGACAGCGTCAGTACGGCGGCGCAGGAAGCGAAGAATCCGCAACGCGACATGCCGATCGCAATCATCGGCTCGCTGTTGATCTGTACGGTGCTCTACATCATCGTGTCGGCCATCGCGACCGGCGTGGTGCCCTACCGCGAGCTGAACGTCCCCGACCCGATCGCCAAGGTGGCCGATGCGGCGGGGCTCGGCTTCTTCTCGACCCTGATCAAGATCGGTGCGATCGCGGGACTCTCCTCGGTCATCCTGGTTCAGCTCTACGGCCAGTCGCGGGTCTTCTTTTCCATGTCCAACGATGGCCTCCTTCCGCCGGTCGTGGCCAAGGTGCATCCGAAATTCCGGACGCCGTACATCACCCAGATCATCATCGGCATCGCGGTGGCGATCCCGGCGGGCTTCCTCACCGTGCGTGAGGCGGGGTCGCTGGTTTCGATTGGGACGCTGCTCGCCTTCGCGATCGTCTGCGCCGGGGTGCTGGTGCTCCGGATCCGTGATCCCAGATTGCACCGCCCCTTCAAGACGCCGCTGGTCTGGTTCGTGGCGCCGGCGGGAGTGCTGTCGGCCTTCTATCTGATGTGGTACCTGCCGTGGCGGACCTGGGAGCGGCTGTTCATCTGGCTCGCGATCGGGTTGGTGCTGTATTTCGCGTACGGATATCGCAAGTCGAAGTTGGCGCAAGCAGGGAGTTAGGGAGTCAGGGAGTCAGGGAGTCAGGGAGCGAGGGAGCTAGGGAGCTAGGGAGAGGCCTTTCCCCTAGCTCCCTAGCTCTCTAGCTCCTTATGTTTCCCTGCTATGCCCATCACGCTCTCCGCCGAAAAACTCACCGCCGCCCAGGCCTTCGCCGAGTTGCTGCTGCCGGAGCGGCGGGTCTGTCTCACCACCCACGTCAATCCCGACGGCGACGGACTCGGCAGCGAAGCCGGTCTGGTGCTTCTCCTTCGCGAGCTCGGTGTCGAGGCGGTGATTGCCAACCCGACGCCGACGCCGACCCGGTTCGATTTCCTCTTCCGCGACGTCCCCGGAGTCGATCGCAGCGCCGAGGCGGTGAAGACCCTTCGCACGGCGGACGTCATCATGGTCCTCGATATCTCCGATCTTGGCCGCCTCGGCATGCTCTCGGGTACCGTGGCGGAGCGCGGCGTGCCGGTGGCGTGTATCGATCACCACGTGAGCCCGGGCACGCTTCCACCGGGGCCACGCTACGTCGATCCCACCGCGGCGGCCACCGGCGAGCTGGTGGCGGAAATGGCGCTCGCGAACCACTGGCCGCTCACCAAGCAGGTGGCGCGGGCGCTCTACGTCGCCATCCTCACCGACACCGGCGGATTCCGCTTCAGCAACACCCATCCGCGGACCCTGCGCGTCGCGGCGGAGCTGCTGGAAACCGGGCTCGATCCGGAATCGATCTACCTCGATGTGTACGCCAACGCTCCGATCGGCCGGCCGCGGCTCCTTGCGGAGGCGCTCCAGACCCTCGTGGTCGAGCCGGAGGTCGGGCTGGGCTGGGTGACGATTCCCCCCGGGGCCGTCGAACGCCACGGTGTGACGGTGGACGATCTCGAGGGCATTGTCGAGTTTCCGCGCTCGGTATCGGGGGTCAGAATGGCGATGCTCTTCCGGGAAATGTCCCAGGGCCGGGTCAAGGTATCGCTGCGTTCGGTGGGAGACGTCGACGTGGCGGCATTCGCCAAACCCTATGGCGGCGGGGGCCACGTCCACGCGTCCGGAATGTCGATGGTGGGCTCCCTGGCGGAGGTGCAGGAGAGGGTGCTCGCCGCGGCACGGCGGTTTCTCAACGGGCAGCCGTCAGTCCTCAGCCCTCAGCCTTCAGTCACAGCTGACGGCTGAAGGCTGACGGCGGAAGGCTTATATTGCATCCATGCCCGACACCCTCACCCGCATCGAGCAAACCCTCGACACCCTCCGCCCCTATATCGCGTCGCATCGGGGACAGGTCGAGGTCGTCGACTTCGACGAATCCGACGGCGTCCTTCTGCTCCGCCTCGGCGGAACCTGCTCGGGTTGCAGCGCCTCCTCCATCACCCTGCGGCAAGGTATTGAAGCGCGCTTGCGTCAGATGGTTCCGGAAGTGAAGCAGGTCGATGCGATCTAGGGCGCAACGGCGCAAAGACGCACAGGCGCAAAGGAAATCGTGACTCCATCTCTGCAGGCGGCTGTTGGCGCGGCCCTCTCCCGCATCCAGAATCCCAGGCTCGAGAACGATCTCCTTTCCGCGGGGATGGTACGGGACCTCGAGGTCACCGCGGAGGGACGGGTCTCCTTCACGTTCCTCCTCTCCCGGGAAGATCCCGCGACGCTGGTGCGCGAGGCGCGGAACGCGGTCAAGGCGGTCGACGGGGTTCAGCAGGACGGCGTCAAGATCACGGTGGTCGACCCCTCCGGTCCGGCCAAGACGACGCACGGGCCACCGGGATCGTCTCCGCAATCGGCCGGCTCCATTCCCGCGCCGGAGCCGGTTGCGAATCCCCGCCTCGGTCGGGTCATCGCCATCAGCTCGGGGAAGGGCGGCGTCGGAAAGTCCACGGTCGCCGCGAATCTGGCCATCGCGCTGACACGGCAGGGACACCGGGTCGGCGTCATGGATGCCGACATCTACGGCCCCAACATCCCGCGGATGTTCGGCCGGTTCGACAAGCCAGTCGTGATCCACGGGCGGATTCAGCCGCTCGACGCACACGGCGTCAAGCTCATGTCGATCGGTTTCCTGGTGGAGCGCGACGCGCCAGCCATCTGGCGCGGCCCGATCATCATGAAGGTGATCCAGCAGTTCCTCCGCGATGTCGAGTGGGGGGAGCTGGACTACTTCCTGGTGGACATGCCGCCCGGCACTGGCGACGCGCAGCTCTCCCTGGTGCAGTCGGTCGCGGTGTCCGGTGCCGTCATCGTGACGACACCGCAGGAGATGGCGGTGGGCGACGCCCTCAAGGGCGCCAAGATGTTCGAGCGGGTGAGCGTCCCCGTGTTAGGCATCGTGGAGAACATGAGCGCCTTCACCGATCCTGCGAGCGGAGCCCGCGTGGCGTTCTTCGGAGAGGGCGGGGGACAGCGGCTCGCGGACGAGGTCGGAGCCCCGCTGCTCGGGACGGTGGCACTCTCCCCGGGGCTCGCCGCCCTGGCCGATGAGGGGAAGCCGATCGTGGTCGCCGAGCCTGAAAGTCCGGCGTCGCGTTCGCTGACCGCGATTGCGGAGCGAGTGCATCAGCAGGCGTCGGCCAAGGGGATGACGCTGCCGGTGATGAATCAGTAACTGGGTACCGGTGGCTGGTTGCTGGTGGCTGAGGTATTCTCCAGCACCCAGCACCCAGCATCCAGCATCCAGCATCCAGTACCCAGCACCCAGCACCCAGCATCACTTCCAGACTACGCTGACCCCCCCGAGCGCCGAGCTCACCTCCACTTCGATATGCCGCTTGGCGGAGTCGAAGTTGGCCGATGTGTAGGTCTTCCCGCTCTTATTGAACCCCTTCGCATCAAATCCCGCGAGAAATCCCGACATGCGCACGCGGATGCCAAGGTCGCGTGGCGCCGTCAGCGTCACGCCGCCCAGCGCCATGTTGAGGGTCATCCTCGCATCGGCGGGCCATGCGCCCTCGAGGTCGAGATTCACCTCGCCCACGCCGCCGTCGAAGCGCCACGACCGGCAGCCGCTGTTGCCGGCCTGATTCACGGTGAGCTCACCGGCGCCCGAGGTGATCGAGGCGGTGCGGCAGGCTCCGGTGGCCGCGGTCGCGAAGTTGATCGTCGTGCGGCTCGCGCCGGTTTTGAGCTCGATGCCCGACAGGCGGAGCCCGCCGAGGTCGAGCGTGCTTTCGGCGGCACCGATCGAGGCATCGAGCGAAAGATCAACTTCCGATGGCAACTCGATCAGCGCCTGCTGGGGGAGCGCGCGGCGCCGGTCCACCCGGATGCCTCCACTCCCGATGCCCTCCACGCCGAGATGCACTTCGCCTGCCTCGGCATCATACCGGCCGATCGGGCGGAAGCGTTCCGCCTCGTAGTCCAGCGAGAGACCGAAGAGCCGGCCGGCCGGGGCCTTGCGAACGATCAGCTTCCCGGCGGCGAACTCGATGACCGCATGCAACCGGCGCTCGTCGCGCAGGGGCCGGGCATACTCGAAGTTGCGCATCTGCTGAGCGGCGAGGGAGGGTGCGAGGAGCAGTGTCATTGCGAGGGGTCGTAGACCCCGAAGCAATCCCAGCGAGATCGCTTCGCTTCGCTCGCGATGACCCCGCGCTGCTCTCCCGCCCCGCACCCGCCTCCGCTTCGCCCTCACGAACGCGGCCTCGGCGTCTTGCTGCCCTCGGGCCGCTTGACCGCGCTCACCCCGAACTGTGGAGTCGCCCACAGATACTCGTCGGTCAGCGCCTCGGGGGGCATGTACCGGCCGGCGAACGTCGGCTGAATCCCGGCTCGCGAAAGGAGGCAGGCGCCGAACCCGACCGTCACCAGGAGCCAGGTCGCGAGGAACGCAGCCGCAAACATCAGCGATCCGGCCACCGGCACCCAGCCGAACAGGATCCAGGCCAGCCAGACGGCGGACACTCCCAGGAGACCGGTCGCGAGGTACCGGTAGCTGTTGGCCGATCCGACCACGACGCCGGCGGCCATCCGGCGTCGCAGGTGGGTCTCTCCCATCGCGTGCGTGATGCCGAGGAAGCCGCCCACGATCGCGGCGACGAGGATGAGGGGAAAGACGATCACGATGAACGGCACCAGGAGAATGCCCACCACGCTGAGGACGAGTCCGGTGATGAGCATTCCGAACGTGGGAATCACCAGCACCTGTGCCAGGAGACCGGTGAGGAAGGACCGGAAAAGACTGTGGGTGACGGTGTCGGAAATGATCTCGAGGTTGGGCCGGGCAAACAGCACCATCCCGAATCCAAGGAACCCGAGCGTCACGAGGACGCCCGCCAGGCCGGCAAGGCGGGTAACCGCGGCGCGAAATGCTCCCACGCGTGCGGGAGTCCCGAGGGATGCGGCACCGAGGATGCGCTGCTCCCCCCGTACCACACCGCCCCGATCTCGAATCCGACCTCCGATCGCGAGGGCGTCTCCGGCGATTTCGGCCCCCGAATGGAGAATCACGTCGCCGTCGAGTACCACGACATTGCCGGTCACCCGGCCCGACAGGTCCAGATCCCCGCGCAGGACGAGCAGATTGCCCGTATACGTCTCGCCGGCGCCGAGGCGGGAATCTCCCAGGCGGGCGGTGCCCCCCGGCACGGTGGGCCGCAGGTTCTCGGGAGCGCCGCGGAGCAGGGTCCGCAGTCGCTGCTCGAGCAGGACCGGATCATTCAGATTGGAGATATCGACCGAGGGCGTCTGCGGGCTCGAATGAGCCCGGGCGGCAACGGCCCCAGAGAGGACGATCAGCAGCGAGAGTGCGCGATTACCAGTTCGCATTGGGAACCGGCCGGCTTGGCGGGGTCAGGAGCCTGCGCAGGGCGACGAGCGCGGCGGCATATGTGACGAGCGAGCCACTCACCAGCGCTACGAGCCGTCCGGGGGAGGAGGCCAGCTCGCGCAGGGGAGCATACCACGGCTGTTCGGTCACATTCGCCACTACCACCCGTACGCCCAGCCACAGGGACCGGCCGGTTTCCGCAGCAGAAAGGTTGATCCAGGAAAGCAGCAGCTCCCGATTGAGGAGCGACCATACGATACTCGCGCCGAGTCCGAGCAGAAACGAAGCCGCCAGCGCGCGCCGGCCCCACGCCGCCGGAGAGCGGGGCGCGAGGAGACGGACGATCGCAGGCTCCGGGCGCGTAACCCGCGCGAGCACCCGATCGGCAAAATCGGGCGCGGGAGCATACGACGGGAGCGTTGCGAGTGAGGCGAGCACGGCGCGGTCGAGATGCGCCATCGTTCGGCATGCTTCACATTCGGCGAGGTGATCTCGTGCGTGCGTGGACAATGACGCAGAATGAAACGCGTCGAGATCATCCGCAGTCAGGTGATTCACAGGCCATTGCGTCATAAGCGTTCCCCCATACGGCAGCGGATCGAGTGAGGTTTCACTGTTTGAGGTGTGCGAGCGTGATGCGAAGCTCATTGCGCGCGCGATGGATGTACGTCTTCACGGTGCCGAGGGGGAGATTCAGGATTTCCGCGATCTCCTCGTAGGCGCGTCCCTCGACGTGGCGCAGCAGAATGCAGGTCCGGTACTCGGGGCGGAGCTTGGCGATGGCACGTTCGATCTCGCCGCCCAGCTCGCGATTCTCGACCTCTTCGAGCGCGGTCTCGCCCCGCTCGCCGATCTGGAGCGCCGTCGCTTCGACCATTTGAGGGGTCTCGGCGTGCGGTGACCCTTCCAGCGAAAGGGTATCGAGCTCCCGGCGGCGGAGGTGATCGATGGCGGCGTTGTTGGCGATCTTGAACACCCAGGACGAGAACTTGAATTCGGGACGGTAGCTCTCGAGCGCGTTCAGGACCTTGATGAAGGTTTCCTGGGAAAGGTCCTCGGCCAGCTCGCGGTTCCTGACCATCCGGAATACCAGGGAAAAAACCGGTCGCTCATAACGGCGCACCAATTCCCGGTAGGCCGCCTGGTCGCCGGTCTTGGCGCGGGTGACGACCTCCTGGTCGGTGGCAGTCTTGAGATCGGGAGCGGGATCGCTCACCGGGAAGCCATGCTCGGAGTTGGGACATGGGAGGTGGGGCCTGGAGTTCCTCCCCAACCCCCAGCTCCCATATCCCAACCCCCGTCGCAACTTGCCCCCGGGCTTCGCAAGGGGCTACATTCGGCGGCTATGTCCGCCACAGACAGGGAGTTACCGCTCACCGGCGGCGCCGCAAAGCGGGCGTACGTCCAGGGTATTTTCCGATCCATCGCGCCGCGCTATGACCTGCTCAATCATGTCCTGAGCCTCAACATCGATCGCCGCTGGCGGCGGCTCGCGGTGGACCGGCTGGGCTGGGAACGGCTGCCGTCGGGGACCTATCTCGACATCTGCTCGGGGACCATGGATCTCGCGGCCGAGCTGGGGAACCGCCCGGGATTCCTGGGCCGCGTCATCGGCACTGACTTCGTCCAGCAAATGCTGGTACGTGGCCGCAGAAAGTCCGATCGGGTGGTGCCGTGCAATGGGGATGCTCTGATGCTCCCGTTTGCCGACTCCCGGTTCGACGGCGCCACGGTCGGCTTCGGGGTTCGCAATCTGATGGATTTGAACGCCGGTCTCGCCGAAGCCGCGCGGGTCCTCAAACCCGGCGCGCGGCTGGTGATCCTCGAATTCTCGATGCCGCCCGCCCGCTGGTTCCGGGCGCTTTACAGCCGCTACCTTCTGCGCATTCTCCCCGTCATCGGACGATTCGTCTCGAAACATAGGGACGCCTACACCTGGCTGCCAGAGTCGGTACTCACATTTCCGGAGCCCTCGGCGCTGGCCGGCCGCATAGAGAGCGCGGGCTTCCGTGAGGTGGCCTTCACCAGGATGATGGGTGGGATCTGCGCGATTCACGTGGGAACACGGGCGTGAGAAGTGAGCGGTGAGACGTGAGCGGGACAAGCTTGCACATCTGCCAGTCACTTCTCACATCTCACCTCTCATCTCTCACCGCCAAGGGGTTGTGAATGGCCCTCGACAGCCTGCCGGAATTCATCACCGCCATCGAAAAAGCCGGGGAGCTCGTGCGGGTGAGGGAACCGGTCGCCACGCGCCTCGAGATCGCCGAAATCGCCGACCGCTGCATGAAATCGCCCGGGGGAGGGCCGGCGCTCCTCTTCGAGCAGCCGGTGATGGAAAACGGCAGCGTAAGTTCGATTCCGGTCGCCATCAATCTGTTCGGGTCCCTGTCACGCATGTGTCTGGCCCTCGGAGTGGAGCGGCTCGACGAGGTGGGCGAGCGCATTTCCGAGATGCTGAATCTCAAAGTGCCCGACGGACTGTTCGGCAAGCTCGCGATGCTCCCCAAGCTCGCCGAAATGGCGAAGTTTCCGCCGCGCACCCGCGGGGGGCGGCCCGCGTGTCAGGACGTGGTACTCCGGGGCGCGGAAATCGACCTGGACAGGATTCCGTTCCTGGTCACCTGGCCGGAGGACGGTGGCCGGTACATCACCCTCCCCATGGTGATCACCGAGGATCCCGCGAGGGGCATCCGCAACGTCGGGATGTATCGCATCCAGGTGATCGGGAAGAACACTCTGGCGATGCACTGGCAGCGACACAAGGTCGGCGCCGCCCACTGGCGGGAGATGGCCTCGCGGGGCGAGAAGATGCCGGTGGTCATCGCCATCGGGGGTGATCCGGCCAGCATTTACTCGGGATCGGCGCCGCTTCCCCCCACCATCGACGAATTCCTCTTTGCCGGGTTTCTCCGCCGCACGCCCGTGGATCTCGCCAAGTCGGTCACCTGCGATCTGGATGTGCCCTCGGAGGCGGAGATCGTCCTCGAGGGGTATATCGACCCCTCGGAAGATCTCGTGCTCGAAGGGCCGTTCGGCGACCACACCGGGTTCTACTCGCTGGCCGACTACTACCCGAAGGTCCACGTCACCGCCGTCACCATGAAGAAGCACCCGGTCTATCCGGCGACGCTGGTGGGCCGGCCTCCGATGGAGGACTTTTACCTCGGCCACGCGACGGAGCGGATTTTCCTTCCGCTGCTCAAACTGACCGTTCCGGAAATCGTCGATTATCACATGCCGGCGCCGGGGATCTTCCACAACCTGGTGTTCGTCTCGATCGACAAGCAGTACCCGGGCCAGGCGTACAAGGTGATGAATGCGCTCTGGGGCGCCGGGCTGATGTCCCTCGCCAAGGTGCTGGTGATCGTCGACAGGGAAGTGAATGTCCAGGACCCCGACGAGGCGTGGTGGGTGGCGCTCAACAACATCGATCCCGAGCGCGACGTGCGGTTTACGATGGGTCCGATGGATGTGCTGGACCATTCCAGCCGCGCGTTCACCTACGGGAGCAAGATGGGCATCGACGCGACCCGCAAGTGGCCCGAGGAGGGGTTCTCGCGCGAATGGCCGAACCTCATCGTCATGGACGACGCCACGAAGAAACGAGTCGACGAGATCTGGCCGAAGCTGGGCATCACGCTCGGTGAGCGGTAAGCGGTGAGCGGGAACACCCCAGTCCCCAGCACCCAGCACCCAGCCCCTGAAGGACAAACCCTCGCGGGCGCCTCGCTGGCCGTCCGGCTCTTCAATTTCGTCAAGCTCCCCCACACCCTCTTCGCGCTCCCGTTCGCGCTGCTCGGCGTCCTGGCGGCATCGTTCCGGTATCCGGTCACCTGGCGCGCCGTCGGACTGGTGATCGTAGCCTTTTCCGGGGCACGCTGGGTGGCGATGGGGTTCAACCGGATCGTCGACCGGGAATTCGATGCGCGGAATCCGCGAACCGAGAGCCGGGAGCTGCCGCGGGGCACCCTGACCGTGACGCAGGCCTGGATTTCGGTCGGCGTGGCGGGCGTACTCTTCCTCGGGGCGAGCGCGCTGCTCAATCCGCTCTGCGCTCTCCTGGCGCCGGTGGCGCTCTTCTGGGTGATGACGTACAGCCTCTCGAAGCGGTTCACCTGGTGGCCACACCTGTGGCTCGGCGCATCGCTGGCCATCGCGCCGGTCGGCGGGTATCTCGCGATTGCCGGCCGGTGGAGCTCCCCCTCCTGGATGCTCCTGGTCGTGGCGGCCGGCGTGGCGACCTGGGTCGCCGGATTCGACATCTTCTATGCCCTGCCCGATGAGCAGTTTGATCGCGGCGCCGGGTTGCGCAGTGCGGTCGTCCGGCTCGGCGTCGGCCGAAGCATCCTGGTCGCCAAGCTGCTGCATGGCGTGACGATTCCGGCGCTGCTCCTGTTCGGATACAGCGCGGGCTTCGGGGGCTGGTATTACGCGGGGATCGTGGCCGCGGCGGGAATCCTCATTTACGAACACCAGCTCGTCAAACCGGGAGACCTCACCCGTCTCGACGCGGCTTTCTTCACCATGAACGGAGTGATGAGCGTGACGGTGTTTACCTTTGCGCTCGTCGACCGGCTACTCCGGTGAGCGGTGAGCGATGAGCGGTAAGCGGGAAAGGCTGGTCCCGCTCACGGCTCACTGCTTACCGCTTACCGATTCTCGGTTTTGTTGCGTACATTGAGGGCATGTCACCTCGTCGAGAGTCCTCACGGCCCGGCCGACCTGGCCCCCCGCCCCCGAAGCCGAAGGGGCTGCCCCAATCGTCCAAGTTTTTCCCCCGGCCGCCCGCGCCACCCAAGCACCCCGTCAAGAGCCCGACGCCAAACCGGAAAGGACAGTGAGCCGGCACCCGGTCGTCCTGGCAATCACCGGGGCGTCGGGGGCGCCGTACGCTGTTCGCCTGCTCGGAGTTCTGTCAGCCAATCGGGTGCCGGTCTGGCTGATCGTCTCGAGCCATGGGTGGCGGCTGCTGCAGGAGGAGTGCGGGATCGGTGATCTCGACGCGCTGCGGGCAGCGACGGGAGGGGACTGGTCGGGTGTCACTCCGTTCCCGGATGAAGATCGCGGCGCCAAGCCGGCGTCCGGGTCGCAGATCACCGAGGGCATGATCATCTGTCCCTGTTCGATGGGCACCGTCTCGGCCATCTCCCAAGGAAGCAGCCGGTCGCTGGTGGAGCGCGCCGCCGACGTGACCCTCAAGGAACGCCGCAAGCTCATCCTCGTACCACGCGAAACCCCGCTGTCCCTCATTCACTTGCGCAATCTGGTCCAGGTGACTGAAGCGGGGGCGGTGGTGATCCCGGCGGCGCCGGGGTTCTATCACAAGCCGAAGGAGATTGCCGATCTGGTGGATTTCGTCGTACAGAGGATCGTTGATCAGCTCCAGATTCAGGTACAAATAGCTCCCCGATGGGGCAGCTGATCGACAGCAGCTACCGGCTATCAGCTATCGGACAGGCTCTCCGCGGTTACATTCCTGGGACTGGCCGATAGCTTGACCGATAGCCAATAGCCGATAGCAGACAGCCATGTATTCCACCTGCCTTTTCTGCAACTCACACCTCGGCCAGAACTTCGTTCTGCCAACCTTCCCCGTCGGCAGCCGGCTCGCGTTCGATGCCCGGCAGGGCCGGCTCTGGGTCATTTGCCCTTCCTGCGAGCGATGGAATCTCTCGCCGCTCGACGAGCGCTGGGAGGCGGTCGAGGAGTGCGAGCGGAGGTTTGCCGCCACGCGCATCCGGTTCTCGACCGACAACATCGGCCTCGCCTATCTCGCCGAAGGACTCGCGCTGGTTCGCATCGGCCCCGCCCTCAAGCCGGAAATCGCCGCGTGGCGGTACGGCCGCCTGCTGGGGCGCTGGCTGCCGGCGGTTCGCCGCGATCCGATGCTGCGCGTCGCACGCCGCTGGCTGATGCACGGGGAAAAGGCCGTCAATTATTCCTGGCGCCGGCTCACCGGAATTCACCTCGGGTACGATCTCGGCACCTGGCTCCGGGTGCACGGTCAGGGGAACCGCGTGCTTGCCGTCACCCGAGGCGACGACGGAGCCCCCGCGGTGATTCGCGCCCGGCATCTCGATCGCTCCGCCCTGGTCCGTCCCGATCCGCGGGAGCCGTGGCGCCTGCAGGTCGAGCACGACGGCGGCATCGCCTCACTCTCGGGCGACAGCGGCCTCCATGTCGCAGGCAAGCTGCTCGCGGTGCTCAACGGCGCGGGGGCGAGTGAAGCCGAAGTACGCTACGCGGTGACCAAGGTCGAAGACGCGGCCAATCCGGAGGGATACTTCGCGCGGGTCGCCGCCATTGCGATGCGCTGCTCGTGGGGACGGTTCCCCGATGCGCCGGCCGGCCAGGCGGTCGAGGATGTCGCCGCCTCGGATGCCGAGCGGCTCGCGCTCAACATCACCAAGCGCTCGTTCTGGGGACGCGGGGGCATCGGAAGCGAGCCGCAGACGCTCTTGCCGAGGCTGCCGCTGGTGGATCGGCTCGCGCTGGAGATGGCGGCCAACGAAGACGCCGAGCGCCGGGCATTGGAAGGTGAGCTCGCCGCGCTCGAAGCGGCGTGGCGGAGCGCCGAGGAAATCGCCGCAATCGCCGATGGAATGTTCCTGGAACGGAGCTCCTCTGGCTCCCCGGCTCCCTGGCTCCCTGGCTCCCTGACTCGCTCCCTCGCTCCCTAGTCCCCAGCTCCCAGCCCCCAGCTCCTCGTGCGTCTAGGCATCATCTCCGATACCCACGGTCTGCTCCGTCCCGAAGTGTTCGAAGTCTTCCGCGATGTCGATCGCATCCTGCACGCCGGCGACATCGGTCCCCCCGACATCCTCACCGAGCTCGAGACGATTGCGCCGGTCCTGGCCGTCTTCGGCAACACCGACGGCTTCGATGTGCGCGCCCGCGTTCCGGAAGTCATCGAGATCGAGATCGAAGGCTTCGCCTTCCTGGTGGTGCACGGCCATCAGCTCGGGATGCCCACGCCGGAAGGTCTCGTCAAGCGCTGGCCCGCCGCGGAGATCATCATCTACGGCCACACCCACAAGCCGCTGCTGACGCTGATCGATCAGGTGGTTACGGTGATGAATCCGGGGGGAGCGGGACCGCGCCGGTTCGACCTGCCGGCGTCGGTGGGGATCATGGAGCTGGAGCCGGGGATCCCTCCTCGCGCCCGGCTGGTGCCGCTCACTCCCGCCGACGCGGATTGAGAAGGTGAGGGAGTAGCTACTCCCAGTCCCCAGCACCCAGCACCTATCGCCCAGCTACTTCCCGGCGATCATCCGCTCGAAGCGGGGATTTCCCTTGAGTGGCGCGAAGCTCGGGTCGATCCGCATGTAGGCCGGGGTCAAATCGGAGGCGTTGGTGATGAGCAGCGGCTCGATCAAGTCGAGTGCCCGGTCGAGCTCGCCCGCCTGGATCAAGATCCTCGCCACCTGGAATCTGACGTAGGGGCCGGTGCTGGCGTCCAGCTCGGTCTCCCGCATCCGGAGGGAAAGCTCCGCCTCCTCGATCGCCTCCTTCTTCCACCCTCCGAGCGCCAGCGCCCGTCCGTGCAGCTCGTGTAGCTGGGCCGCGTCTGGGAACTGCTTGAGCGCTGCCTCGAACGCCGCCCGCGCGGTGTCGGCAAAGGCGTGGGCCTTGGCCATATCGCCCAGCAGCTTCCAGGTGCCTCCCACCTTGAGGCCGTAGTGGCCCCGGTCGCCGTCGAAGTCCTTGGGCAGGAGCTTGGTCACCAGGGGCTTCACCTCGTCGGGCAGCACCCACATCTGCTCCTGGTAGAGCGCGAAGTGCGCCGCCAGCGCCGCCGTATCCACCACCTTGAGCGCCCTGGAAATCACCGCCCGCGCGCTGTCCAGCCGGCCCAGTGAGAGCCAGGTTCCCGCGGTGCCCTGGATGACGGCGAGGTTGTTGGGCGCGAGGGCCAGGGCGCGGTCCCAGGCCACCAGTGCCTCGTCGTAGCGCCGCGTGTCGTGCAGGACCCTCGCCATGAATCTCGCGGTCCGCACCGAGCGGGGATCCAGCTTGACCGCCTGCTCCAGGTGGGCCCGGGACTCGTCCCAGCGTCCCAGGACCCGTTCCGCCTGGGACGCCGAGGTCAGCAGGTCGGCATTGTTGGGCTCCACGGCGAGCGCCAGTTTGTACTGCTCCAGCGCGCCGGTATAGTCCTTCTTCTGGTTGAGCAGGAAGGTTCCCATCGCATGGCGCGCCGCCGGATTGTCGGGGGCCAGCTTGACCGCCCCCTCCGCCGCGGCCTTCGCCGCCGCGACGCCTTCGATTGTGGGTCCGTTGTTGTAGAGCGACGACAGCGTGCGAGCCACCCGGGCCCGCGCGATCACGAAGCCGCTGTCCAGCGCGACCGCCTTCTCGTACCAGGCCAGACCCTCCCGAAGATGGGGTGCGTCGGTCATCGCCAGTCCCTGGGTGGCCTGCTCACCCTTCAGGAAATCGTCGTACGCCTCGATGTTATTGGTGGGCTTGGCCGCGAGCCGAGCCTCATCGCCCGCACCCAGGGCCAGGTCGAGCGCCGAAGCGACCTTTCCCGCGATGTCCGACTGCACCTGAAACACATCGGACAGCTCGGCGTCGAACGGCGCCGACCATTTCTCCGAGGAATTGGAGACCTCGATCAGCTCCGGATTGACCCGCACCCGATTGGCGGCGCCGGTGCCCTTGATCCACCGCACCGTTCCGGTCAGCAGATAATCCACCTGCAGCTCCCGGCCGATCTCCCTCGGGGTCTTGGTGGATTTTTTGTACTGGCTGGTGCTGGCCCGGGCGGTGACCAGAATGCCGGGAATCGCGGCGAGCTTGCTGCGCACCTCGTCGCTGACTCCGTCCGCGAAATACTCGTCGGCGGCGTCCCCCCGATTCTCGAAGGGCAGCACGGCGATGCGCTTAGCCCCTCCGCTCCCGGAGTGCCGGAGGAAGTAGCCGGTCGCGAAGGCTGCCGCGATGACCACGGCCGCCGCAGGGATCGCCAGACGCGACCAGCGTCTGCCGACAGAGCGCGATGCAGTCACCGAAGGTACCGCCCCGGTCACGCCCACTTCGCCGCTGGTCGCCCCCAGTGCCTTGGCGAATTCAGCGGCGGTCGGATAGCGGTCCGCCGCGGTGCGGGCGAGCGCCCGGACGACGACCCGCTCCAGCGAAAGTGGAATCGTGGGACGGATAGTGGTGAGGGGCCTCGGCGTTTCCGTCAGGGCGCGGGTGACGATCGCTTGCGCCGTGGGGCCGGTGAACGGTGGCTCTCCCGCGAGCATTTCATAGAGCACGCAGCCCAGGGCGTAGATGTCGGCCCGGCCGTCGATGTTGCGCTCCCCGCTCGCCTGTTCCGGGCTCATGTACGCCGGAGTTCCTACCGTGCTGCCGGTCCTGGTGAGCGAGCTCTCCCCGCCCACCGCGCGGGCGATCCCGAAATCGGCGACCAGCGCCTGGCCGTCGGACAACAGGATGTTTTCCGGCTTGATGTCCCGGTGCACCACGCCGTGCCGGTGGGCGTAGTCCAGCGCCAGCGCGGCCTCCCGGACGATGCGCACCGATTCATCCACTTGAAGCTGGGTCTCCCGCAACAGCCGGTCGCGCAGACTCTCACCGTCGACGAAGGGCATGGTGAACCAGAGCTGGCCGGCCGCTTCACCGGAGTCGTAGACCGTGAGGATGTGCGGGTGCTGGAGCCGGGCGGCGAGCTTGATCTCCTGCTGAAAGCGGTCGTTCCCGATTGACGCGGCCAGCTCGGGAAGGACGACCTTGAGCGCGACCGGCCGGTCGTGATTGACGTCGTGCGCCAGGTAGACCGTGGCCATCCCGCCCCGGCCCAGCTCACGCTGAATTTCATACCGGCCGCTGAGGGCGGCGCGTAACGCCTCGATGCTGTTTGGCAATGGACTCGGGGGTGGAGTTCCCCCCAAGATATCAGGAATTCCGGCGGGAGCGACCCGGCCTCCGCCCCTGCCTCCCGCTCACTGGATTCGAATTGCGAAACGGTGCGCCGATCCAGGGCCCCGGTACGGCTGGAAGGCGTAATCGATCCAGAGGCGGTCGAGCCCGAACGATGCGCCGACCGTGAGCGGAGACTCCGCGCGGACCGGCAGGTCGCGCACCCGACGCGCACCGGCCCGCCCGATGAACGTCCATCCGTCCACCGGCTGATAGATGAGCTCGACGCCGCCGCCCGGCACGATGCGTCCATCCCGTTCCCGGGAGACCGCGGCGAAACCGGTGAAATCGAAGTAGCTGCTCACGAGAACGGTGGGAAGCACGGCCCCAAGCGTCACCCGTGTGGGGAGCGCTCCCTCCTGATCGAGCAGCCGGAGATCGGATCCGAGATTCTGGACCGAAAGCCCCACAGTTCCCCGCATCACGTCGCGCGCGACTCCGAGATCGAAGGCCGCACCGCGATCCCGCAGCTCTCCGATGTGCTCCTCCAAGTATTTGCCCGCGACGCCGAAACGCATCCCCTTCCACCGCACCGCCAGCGCGAGCGTGGCCGCGAGGCTGGACGAGTTCACGGGTCCCTGGAGGGTGAGTGCCGCCGGCTGAGTGAAGAACGGCACCGCGGGGAGCGCGTGGTAATCGAGGTACTGCACGCCGACGCCGAGGGAGACCTTGCCGAACGGTCCGACGGTCGAAAGCGTGCCCAGGGTGCTGGCCGATCCGAACCGCTCCACTGAAAGCGTCGTGCCCCGGAGAATGAACATCTGGGCCGGATTGTAGAACAGCACCTCCGATCCGCGCCCGGCGACGAAGGCATTGCCGACGCCGAGCGCGCGGGTGCCGGCGGGAAGCAGGAGGACCAGCGGGGCCGGGTCGTGCGTCTGCGCCGCCGCGACTCCGGTCAGGGTCAGCAGGGAGAGCAGGGTCGTGCCGGCTCGTCGCATGGAGTTTCAGCGCCTTTCCGGGGTCAGAAATGCCGGATCGATGTTGGAGAGGCCGATGTCGGTAAGCAATACGGTCCCCGCCCGGGTCCCGTCGAAGACCCAGCGCACCGTCACGATCCTGCCGGGATCGAATGCGGGTGCGGCCGTCCGGAAATCGGCGAGCGGAACGACATAGGTCTGGGGAATGAGCTCGGCCTGACTCGCGAAATTGGACTTGTCTCGCCCTTTCCGCCGAAGCACCGTGACCTCGATCGGGCGCCGGATCACGCCATAGCGGTGGAGCGGGAGCCGCGCGGTCGTGCCGCCGGCGTCGACCGCCTCGATCGAAATCTCGAGAGGGAGCGAATCCGCGGCGGTCGGCTTCTTGGGTGGTGTCTTCGGAGGCTTGGGCGGCGCGGACTTCGACTTTGTCGTGTCCTTCGCGGCGGCCTTGGTGGTGTCCTTGGCCGCGGCACGAGGTCCCGGCGTGGCCGCGGTGGGCGCCATCGAAAAGACCAGCGCCGTCCCCGCCGCGACCTGCCACGCGGTCCGGACCGAATCGCCGACGGTGAGCGTATACGACGCCGCCTTCCCGGTCTTCATCGTATCCGTTCCCGCGATCCGGTTATTCCACCCCAGCCAGACGCCGTAGTGACCGGTGTTGGTGTTCTGCCAGCGGAGCGGAATGACCCCTTCTTTCCAGGTGGCGAGGCTCTCCGCGACTATCGTCACCCCCGGCACCGAGCCGGTTCCGACCTCGACATCCTCCGCGAAGTTCGCGAGGGCGTGGTAGCCGCTCTCCTGGAACCGGGTGACGTACATCGTCTTCGGCAGCCAGGCGCCGATGACGCGATGATCCCGGAAAATGGGGAGGTATTCCCGCTTTCCCTTGAGCGTCGCCTCCAGGAATCCCGAGAGGTAGACTCGCGCCATCTGGCGCTGCGCTTCCTCGGGAACCAGGCCGCGGAGATCCAGAAACCGGGCGCTGGCGGGGCCGCCGTCCTTGTTGCCCCAGACCGTGTTCCACTGGCCGTGGTTGGCGCGGTACATCCAGACCGCGGACTTGAACCAGGGCCGTCCATCGGTAAACCGGATTCGGGAGTATTGGCGGAGCCCCGAAAAGGCCGACACATCGCCGTCGTGCGATCCGTGGATCACCAGGTAATTCACGTTCTCCAGTGGGGTCGGCCGGTTGGCGGGCTCGTACTGTCCGTCGATCGGGGCGATGGCCACCAGGGCCTTGATGCCGAACTGGAATTCGAAGGGGATCGTCGCATCGTCGGGATAGTGCGAAAGCCGGTTGAATGCCGCCGCCACCGCCACCGCCTCGCCGCCCCGCGAATGCCCCATCAAGCCGATGTTGGCCAGGTCCACGCGGTTGTGGAACGGGCTCCCGGCCGAGTCATTGAACCGTTTCCAGACCTTGAGGTGCTGCAGCAGCATCCAGCCGCGCGCGTCGTTTTCTCCCCGGATGTTGCCATTCAGGAAATTCTCGTCGACCGATGCGAGGATGAAGCCGCGGCTCGCCAGCAGCTCTCCCAGGTAACCGTACCCCGGGTCGGAGAACTGCTTCATGTTGTGATTGCCGTGGACGATCAATACCAGCGGGAAAGGCCCGGTTCCTTCGGGATACCATACCCGGCCGTTGACCGGCAGGGAGTCGAAGCCAAACCCCCAGTACTTCTTCCGGTCCTTGCCGAGGGCCGGCGTCGGTGCCGCCGCGAACTTGCTCCCATTCACCACCGCGGTGCGCAGGGTGACCGAATCGCGGAACACCGCCCGGCGTTTGTCCCGGCCGCTCCCGTAGTACATCGTGCGGACCGCGAACGGTCCCCGCTCGGCCGGGTTGGGCGCCGGGAGAAGCTGATTGGCCAGGACGGTGGGCGAGTCGTCCCGCGCAAGCCGGAGTGGCTGCACGCAGGCGGCGAGAGCAAGCAGGCATACGAACGGAAGCCGGGGCATGGGGACCTGGGTGCTGGGTGCTGGATACTGGATGCTGGGTACTGGATGCCGGGTACTGGGTGCTAGACGCCATCCGACTCAAAATAGTTGCACGTGCATGGGGAATCGCCACCCAGTCCCCGGCACCGAGCCCCTAGTACCTTTCCACCATGGCCATCATCTCCGCCTCCGACCTTGCGGTCGAATTCGGCGCTACCACGCTCCTCCGGGACGTCACATTCACTGTCGAGGCGGGGGAGCGCTGGGGCATCGTGGGGCGCAACGGGGCGGGGAAGACGACGCTCTTCCGGCTGCTCGCCGGGACCCTCGAGCCCGCGCGGGGGACCATCGCCAGGCAGGCAGGACTCCGGATCGCCATGCTCGACCAGTATCGCGATTTCGGCAACGCAAAGACGGTGTGGGAAGCGGCGGCGCAGGGGTACCGCGGCGTCATCGAGCTGGAAGCGTCGCTCCAGCGCCAGGGGGAACGACTCGCCGAGCTCGGGGATGCCGTCACCCAGGAAGACCTCGAGCGCTACGGCCACGACCAGGAGCGCTTTGCACACCAGGACGGGTATGCATTCCACGCCCGGGTGGACAAGGTGCTGCAGGGACTGGGGTTCGACGCGGAAGACGCAAAGACGCGGGAGGTGGCGGGGCTGAGCGGGGGGGAGCGGGGCAGGGTGGGGCTGGCGGCGCAGCTCGCGGCGCCGGCGGATCTCGTGCTGCTCGACGAGCCGACCAATCACCTCGATCTCGAGACGATCGACTGGCTCAAGCAATATCTCGGGGAATTCGGCGAGACGGTCATCGTGATCAGCCACGATCGGGCATTCCTCGACGATACGGTCGATCATGTGCTCCACGTTTCCGCCGCCACGACCACCGCGTACCGGGGTGGCTATTCGGCGTTCGTGACCCAGCGAGCCGAGCGCGAAATGGCGCTGGCCCGGGCGGTTGCCCAGCAGCGGCGGGTCATCGCGAAGGAAGAGGACTACATCCGCCGGAACATCGCCGGGCGGATGAGCGCGCAGGCCAAGGGGCGGCGGGCCAAGCTCTCGCGGCTGCCCCGCCTTTCGCCTCCACCCGGGGAGGCGGATGCGATGGTGCTCCAGCTCGAGATCGCCGACCGGGGCGGGGACCAGGTACTGGTCGCGGACAAGGTGAGCGTCGGCGTCGGCGGGCGGACGCTGGTGCGGAATTTTTCCTCGGTTGCCCGGCGCGGCGACGTCATTGCGCTGGTCGGACCCAACGGCGCCGGCAAGACGACACTTCTCGCGACGCTGCTCGGCGCCCGTCCTCCCATTGCGGGGGAAGCTCGACTGGGGAGTGCCGTCACCGCGGAGTGGTTTCGCCAGGACCTCGCCCAGGTTCCGGCCAACCGCTCGATCTACGATTGCATCGCCGACCTCCGCCCTCAGTGGGGACGGGGGCCGATCCAGAACCACCTCGGTTGCTTCGGCTTTTCGGGCGACGATGTCCTGCGCAACACGGCGGTGCTCTCCGGGGGCGAGCGCGCCCGCACCGCACTGGCGCTGATGACGCTGGGCAAGGCCAATCTGCTGGTGCTCGACGAGCCGACCAACCATCTCGACGTCGAGTCGATCGAAGCGCTGGAGGACGCGATCGAGGAGTACGAGGGCACCGTGATTCTGGTGAGCCACGACCGGGCGTTCCTGCGGGAGCTGTCGACTCGAGTCTGGGCCTTCGACGGTGACCGTCTCGAGGACTATGGCGGTCCATTCGTCGAATGGGAGGCGCACGCCGCCGACCGCGCCCGGCGGCGCGCGGCGATCCGGCAGCGTGAGGAGGCCGCCGCCCGGCTCGCCGCGCGCGATGGCGTCCGGCGTCAGGCGGATACCAGGCGCGAGGACGAGCAGGCGCTGCGTGCGGCGCGGCGCTCGGCCGAGGCCAGCGAGCGGGAAGTCCACCGGCTCGAGACGCGGATCGAGGAGCTCGAGCTCACGCTGGCGGATCCGGCGATGTACGACGGGAGCGGTGAGGCGGCCCGGCGAGCCGGTGAGCTCGATCGGGAGCTCGGTGAGAGCAGGCGCGCACTGGACCAGGCGTTGACCCGATGGACCGAAGCGGTGGAATCGCTCGGTCAGCCGGCGCGGTCGGAGTAGCGGGTGCGGGCGTCGAGGGAATCCTGAGAGTCGCGGTGATCGGCGCCGGCGCGGCGGGCACCATGGCGGCGATCTTCGCGGCGCGGCCGGGCGTGGAGACGCTCCTGCTGGAACGCACCCGCGACGGGGGACGCAAGATCCTGATCAGCGGAGGCGGCCGCTGCAACGTGCTTCCCGCCCGAGTGGACGAGCGGCGCTTCGTCACCGGCTCCTCGCCGGCGACACTGCGCAACATGCTCCGCTCCTGGCCCCTCCCGGAACAGATCGCCTTTTTCGAGAGAGAGCTCGGGATCGCGCTGGTCGAAGAGCCGGAGACCGCCAAGCTCTTTCCCGTTTCCAACCGTGCCCGCGATGTGCGCGACGGACTGCTGGCGCTGGCGGCGCGGCGCGGAACCGAATTCCTTCCCGACACCAACGTCACCGGTCTCACCGGCTTTGGTGCGGGGTGGAGCATCGAGCGCGAGGGCGCGCCACCGCTCCGGGTCGACCGTGTGGTCGTCGCCACCGGTGGCCTCTCGGTGCCCAAAACGGGGAGCGACGGCACCGGACTGGCGCTGCTCCGCCGGCTCGGCCATGTGGCGCACCCGACCTACGCGGCCCTCACTCCGCTCCTTGCCGAGCCGGCCCCATACGGCGTGCTGGCGGGGGTATCGCTCCGCGTGGCGATCACCGCGCGCTCACCGGACGAGTCGGCGACGGCGACGGGGGGATTCCTGTTCACCCATCACGGCTACAGCGGGCCGTCGGTCCTCGATGTTTCCCACGTCGCGGTGCGTTCCCGCGATGCGAAGGTCACCGTGCGGTGGAGCAGCCTGGGAAGGAAGGAGTGGGAGGACGCCCTTCGCGCCGACGGCGCGCGGTCGGTGGCCAGCGCGGTGCGGAGCGAGCTCCCGGACCGGCTCGCGATGATGCTGCTCCGGTCGCTGGACCTCGAGCCCTCGACGCCGCTGGCGCAGCTCCGTCGCGAGCATCGCCGGCAGCTGATCGACACGCTCACCGAGGGGGAGCTGCCCTGGACGGGGGACGAAGGCTACAAGAAGGCAGAGGTGACCGGGGGCGGGATCGCGCTCGCCGAGGTCGATCCCCGCACCATGGAGAGCCGCCGCTGCCCCGGGCTTTTCGTCTGCGGTGAGGTCCTGGATGCCTTCGGGCCGATCGGCGGCTACAACTTTCTCTGGGCCTGGGCGACGGGTCGCGCGGCCGGGATGGGGGCGGTGAGCGGTGAGCGGTAAGCGGTGAGCGGGGCGTCCTAACGAAAACCGCGGGGCGGGCGTATCTATTCAATCAATCAATCCGACCAGCCATCAGCCGTCAGCCATCAGCCGTCAGCCTGACTGAAGGCCGAGGGCTGAAGGCCGAAGGCTCTTCCAAGGAGGCACGATGATTCGCATCGCAATGACGCTGTCGGCAGCGATGGTGCTCGCCGCGCCCGCAGCCGCCCAATCCCGCCAGCCCGTCGACGAGGAATACACCCGGAAGATCAAGGAGTACCTGCAGGACACCCGGATCTCGACCGAGCTGGTCGACCACCTGCCCGCTTCGTCCACGATCCCGACACCGCTCAAGTTCCTGGGACGCATCGTGGGCACCCCCGGTGAGCTCACCTACGCCAAGGACATCCAGCGCTATTTCGAAGCGCTCGACAAGGCCTCGCCCCGGATCACGACGTGGAGGATCGGGAAGACCGAGGAGGGACGCGACATCGTGCTGCTCGCCGTCGCCAACGAGGCGACGATCAGCCAGCTCGAGCGCTACAAGGGCATGCTCGGGGCGCTGACCGATCCGCGCAGGACGACCGAGGAGCAGGCCCGGCAGCTGATCAAGACCGCCAAGCCGATCTACTATATCACCAGCGGGATGCACTCTCCCGAAACCGGGGGGCCGGAGATGCTGATGGAGCTGGCCTACCGGCTGGCCGTGCAGGAAACACCGCTCATTCAGTCGATCCGCGACAACGTGATCACGTTCATCACCCCGGTGCTCGAGGTGGACGGCCGGGAGAAGCAGGTGGACACCTACTACTTCAACAAGAAGCGCGCCCCGGGCGATTCGCGTCTGCCCCTCATGTACTGGGGCAAGTATGTGGCGCACGACAACAACCGGGACGGCATGGGGCAGTTCCTGGAGCTCACCCGCGCGGTGACCCGCACCGTCCTGGAATGGAAGCCCACCATCCTGCATGACCTGCACGAGGCGCAGACCTACCTCTATGCCTCGACCGGCACCGGACCCTACAACGAGCAGCTCGATCCCATCACGATCAACGAGTGGTGGATGCTCGCCGAGAACGAGGTCATGGAGATGACCAAGCGGGGCGTCCCGGGCGTGTGGACCTACGGGTTCTACGACGGATGGGTGCCCAACTACATGTTCTTCATCGCGCACTCCCACAACTCGATCGGGCGATTCTACGAAGTGATGGGCTACGGCCCGGAAAACCGGGTCGTTACCGCGGGAGCCACAACCACGAGCCGGGAATGGTTCCGCCCGAATCCGCCGCTTCCCTCCATCAACTGGGGGCCGCGCAACAACACCAACATCCAGGAATCCGCGATTCTCCTGTCGCTCAGCCATGTCGGGAAGAATCGCGAGCTGTACCTGGAGAACTACTGGATCAAGAACAAGCGCTCGGTCGACAAGGGAAAAAACGGACCCACCTATGCGTGGGTGATCCCGGCGGCCCAGCGTCGCAAGGCCGACGCCGCCGATGCGGTCAACGAGCTCCGGCGCCAGGGCCTCGAAATCCAGACCGCGACGGCCGCGTTCAAGGCCGGCCCGGTCAACGTGGCGGCGGGAGACTATGTGATCCGGGCCGACCAGCCGTATCGCACTCTGGCCGACATGTATTTCTCGCTGCAGAACTATCCCCCGCAGAACCCGTCGCCCTACGATGATACCGGCTGGACGTTCCCGCTGATGCGGAACCTGGTCGTCACCCCGGTGGGCGACAAGACCGTGCTGGACCAGAAGCTGGCGCCGGTCATCGGCGCGGTCCGGGCCTCCGGCGGGCTGAGCGGCAGCGGGCCCGTCGTCGTGGTGGAGCACACCAGCGACGCCAACGTCGTGACGTTCCGCTACAAGCTCGCCGACGTGAAAATGCAGGCCGCCGAAGAAGACTTCGAGGCCGGCGGGCATCGCTTCCGGGCCGGCGCATTCATCATTGCCAACGCCGACCGCGCCAGGCTGGAGCCGGTGCTCACGACCCTGGGCCTCTCGGGCTGGGCGATGGCGCAGGCGCCGACCGTCAAGGCCCACGACCTGGACATTCCGCGCATCGGCTATGTGCACAGCTGGGCGAACACCCAGAACGAGGGCTGGGTTCGCGCGGCGCTCGATACCTACGGGGTGCCCTACACCTACTTCGCGGACCAGAAGCTTCGCGAGGGCAATCTCCGCGCGAAGTACGATGTGATCGTCTTCCCCCATGTCGGCGGGAACGCGCAAGGCCAGGTCAACGGCATTCCGAAGGGTGCCGGCGCTCCGCTCCCCTACAAGAAGTCCGATGCCACGCCCAACCTTGGCGCCCTCGACCAAAGCGATGACATTCGCGGCGGCATGGGGCTCGAGGGATTGATGGAGCTGTACAAGTTCGTGCAGGATGGCGGTACCCTGATCACCGAAGGGTCCACCGCCACCATTTTCCCCGAATACAATCTCGTCCAGGGCATCACGGTCGAATCGCCGGCCCAGCTCTTCGCGCGGGGCACGATCCTCCGCGGAATGGTCACCGATCCCAACAGCCCGCTGGCGTACGGGTACGAAGGCACCCAGCTCCCCATCTACTTCAGTCAGAGCCCGGTGCTGAGCGTCGGCGGCGGTGGATTCGCCGGTTTCGGGGGCGGCGGAACGCCCAACGTCGGACTGGGCCAGAACACGACACCGATGGCGACGCGGCTGCGGCTCTCTCCCTATGGCACCCTGGCGGAGCCTGCCCCCGTCGCCGGTCAGGGCACTGCGAGGGGTCCGGGCGGCGGCGGAGGTGGCGCCGGTGGGTTTGGCGGTCAAGCGCCGGCCGGCGAGCGGCCCCGCGTGGTGCTTTCGTTCCCGATGAATCCCGACGACATGCTGCTCTCCGGCACGCTCGCGGGTGGGCAGGCACTGGCCGGCCGGGCACAGCTGGTGGATGCCCCGCTCGGCAGGGGGCATGTGGTGATGTTCGCCATCCGGCCGTTCTGGCGGTGGCAAACCCAGGGGACCTTCTTCCTGGGATTCAACGCGATTTTGAACTGGAACGACCTCGACGCGGGGAGAGCGACCGCCGCAGCCCGACCGGTGGGGGGGAGCAGCAATCCGTAGGGTTGGTGAGACGTGAGACGTGAGACGTGAGCGGTGAGCGGTAAGCGGTAAGCGGTAAGAGGGAGAAGCCTTTCCCGCTCACTGCTTACCGCTCACCGCTTACTTTCGAGAATGCCCTCCGCTCGCGACTCCGGAACCATTGCGCTCATTCTCAACAAGGGAGCTGGCGCCGGATCCGGTGCAGAGCTGGGGGAGCGCCTTGGGCTCCTCTTCCGCGGGGCGGGCCGGGAAGTTCGACTCACGATCGCCGGGACGGGAGCGGAGATCGCCGCGGCGGTGAAGGCGGCGCTCGGGGCCAACGCGGCGGTCGTGGTCGCCGGGGGCGGGGATGGGACGGTCAGTGCCGTCGCCGCCGCACTGGTCGGGCACGACACGCCGCTCGGTGTCGTGGCGCTCGGCACGCTGAATCACTTTGCCCGCGATCTCCGGATTCCGCTCGATCCGGAAGCCGCCGCGCAGGTCATTCTGGCCGGACATACGGCGGCGATCGATCTGGGTCAGGTCAACGGGCGAACCTTCCTCAACAACGCAAGCCTCGGACTCTACCCCCAGATCGTCCGGGCGAGGCAACGCCACCCCGCCACCGGATTCCGCAAATGGATCATCGCGGCGTGGATCACCCTCAAGGTCCTGGCGCGGCACCGCGCCATGGCCATCCGGCTCAATCTCGGTGACGCGGTCGTGCTCCGCCGCACCCCGATCGTGTTCGTGGGAAACAACGAATACCGCGCGGCGGGGCTCGCCGCAGGCTCACGCGATTCGCTCAGCGACGGAACCCTCGCGATTTACATCGTCAACGCGGGGGGCCGGCGGCACCCGCTCCGGCTCCTTCGGCTCGCCTGGCACATGGTCGTGGGTACGGCGCTGGATGGCGACCATCTGGAGCTGGTCCGGACGACCGCGGCGACGGTCGAGGCGAAGCAAACCATGCTGCACATGGCGCTCGATGGAGAAGTCGAGCTCTTCGTCGCGCCGCTGGAGTTCCGGATCCTTCCCGCGGCGCTCACCGTGGTCGTCCCGCTTCAGGAGCCCCGGCGGTAAGGGGCGAGTAATCGTCGCCAGCTCGCGGCGAGCCGGAAGTATTCCGCATGGCAGCGCTCCCGGCGGTGCTCGGGGAGCCAGCCGTCTTCGATCAGCTCAGGATACGCCCTCGGATCCCGGCCGTAGATCCAGCAAATGATGTTGTACACCCGCTGGAGGTCGAAGCCGTGGTCGTCGGCGAACTCGAGCGCGTCGAGCTGTTTCCGGTGCGCGTCGCTGGCAAACCAGGCGACCGCGCCCAGGGCGAGCGAGTCTCCCGACGGACCCTGCTGCAAGAGGAGCACGGTCGCGAGCTGGTCGACCGCGTCCTCCTCCCGGCCGGTAATGGGCAGGTCGAGGACGTGGATCAGGGCATGACCGAGCTCGTGCATCAGCGCGAACACGACGGTGCCGCTGACGAAGTACTCGCCTCCCCCTTCCCCGGCAAACCGGTCGGAGAGTGTCCGGAAGAGCTCGTAACAGAGCGTGACCCGCCGGTCATCGGGATTGTACGAGGCGTTCGGCTCCCCGCAGTGCGCGGTGCGGAGGGTGATATCCTTGGGGATCCGCAGTGAGTCGTTGAGACGCGCGACGATCGTATCGAGAAAGCGATGCGCAATCAGCCCCGATCGGAATTCGCTGAAGTCGCGATCGGCGGGCTCGTACTCGGCGAGAAACCGCCCCGCCTTCGTGCTGTCGACGGCGAGACCCGTGCTGTCTGCGGCGGGAGATGCCGGCGACGGCCGGCGGCAGGCGGCGGGTGCGAGGATGATGCAGAGGATTGTGGCAATCCGGAGCATCACGGAATATAGCGGCGCTTCTCCATGAGCACGGCGGCGGTTTCGGTTCCCAGGGTGAACGCGGCGCGGAAGGTGCCTTCGACCCCGATGCGGGTGCCGTCCCGCGGGGCGCCGCCGGTTTCGCTGACCACCGGAAGGGTGCCGGTACCGTCACTCACCCGGTACGCACCGTATCCCAGCGCGCCCATCGAGCCCTTGACCTCGCCGGCGATGCGCACCGTCTTGCCTTCATACCGCGGCGGATCGTCGAGCAGCGTCTTGATGGGCACCGCGCCGCCGCAGCCGCGCAGCACAAGCACCGCGGCCATTCCGAGGAACCAGTCCCGCCTGGGCGACAGTCGTATCCGGTTTCCAGCCCGCATGCGCACCCCCTCACTGACGGTCCACTGGAGAGACGACCGGCGCCGGCCGGGGCACCACACGGAGGGGGAAGCCGGGCCTCAGTTGATGTACTTCCAGTTGCGTGATTTGCCTTCGGCCATCCATTCGATCGCGGTTTCGAGACGCCGCTGGCGTGTCGCATCGGTCTTGGCTTCGGTGATCCACTCGATGTACTCCCGCCGGTGGCTGCGCGTGAAGTCGTCGAAAGCGGCCCGGGCCTTCTTGTTCTTGCCCAGCGCGGTCGCCAGGTCCCCGGGAACTTTCGCCTCCGGCTTGGGCTCGCGCTTCGACCGGGTGGGCGACTTGATCCCCTTCTCGTTCAACTCCAATGGCCTTTTTGATGTAGCCGGTCAGCACTTTTTTCGACGGCAGCTCGTCGAGCGAGGTGATCCTGCCGAAATGTCCCATGGCCTCCTCGCTCCGGCTGTCCTGCACGATCAGGCCTCCTTTCCAGAAGCCGAATGCGCAGTGCGCCTTGAAGGAGGCCATCCCGCAGAGCATCCCTTCGTACATGAAGTGGGGCGAGTTCCACTTCATCGTCTCCTCGACCACGGGGCAGGCGGTGTGCACCACCTCGCGGAGGTGGGTCAGAATCGGCCGAGCGAACTCGCCGGATTTGGCGATATACGCATCGATGCGGGGATCGCGGGTACCCATGACGGGTGCTTGGGGGTTGGGGGTTGGGAGTTAGGGCTTGGTGGGCTCGACCAGTGCGCGGAGGTGGGCCGGGTCAACCGGTTTGACCCAGTGGTCGTCGAATCCCGCCTCGCGAGAACGGCGGCGTTCCTCTTCGGAGCCCCATCCGGTAAGCGCAATCAGCCGGATGCCCGACAAGGCCGGGTCCTTGCGGATTTCCGCGGCGACTTGGTACCCGTCCATCCCGGGCATGCCGAGATCGAGCAGCACCGTGGCGGGCCGCTCCGCCCGGATGGCGGCAATCGCGGAGGGGCCATCGTAGACCACTTCCGCCTCGGCGCCGAGCATCTTGAGGACCATCCCGAGGCTGTCCGCGCCGTCCCTGCTGTCATCGACGACCAGGACACGCTGCCGGGTGTG